>ERZ842401.3682-NODE-3682-length-18735-cov-15.090310_pt1 | contig 18735 bp, 7 predicted proteins | sample MGYA00521270_ERZ842401 | MGnify/ENA primary metagenome ERZ842401 (study PRJEB31892, sample SAMEA3878208) | bioreactor metagenome | biome: Moose rumen | place: Sweden | collected 2011-10 | study: EMG produced TPA metagenomics assembly of the PRJEB12797 data set... | reverse complement strand
TGCAAGTTTTTGGAATACGCAAATAAAATTTAATTTTTTGCGTATTTTAATAAAAACAAGGGGAAAAATAGTATTCTTCTTTGGATATTATACGCAGACAATCAAAACTCACGCTTTCCCTGGAAACGGTTCGCGGTAGGTGCAACCTTCTTTCCAACGGGAACAGCCGTATTGCGTGTTGCCGCGGATAATCAGACCGCGACGACACACCGGACAGAGCATACCCGCTTTGTCAAGTTTCACATCTAAAACCACCTCCGAAGTCATCTGCTTGAGCTCGTCCAAGAATTGCTGTGCCGTGTAGTCACCACTTTCTATCTGACGCAGTTTCTTCTCCCACCGACCGGTCAACTCCGCACTCTTGAGTAGCGGAGAGTGAATTGTGTGAATCAGTTCCACTCCCACCGGGGTAGCTTTCAGCGACGTGCGCACCTTTTCTATATAACGGCGTTGATAGAGCTTTTCTATGATAGCCGCCCTTGTAGAAGGCCTACCGATACCGTTCTCTTTCATGGCATCTCTCAGTTCTTCGTCTTCCACGGTTCTGCCCGCTGTCTCCATCGCTCTCAACAAGGTAGCTTCCGTATAGGGTTTAGGCGGTGTAGTCTGACGCTCAATGAGCTGAGGCACATGCGGACCTTGCTCGCCTTTCTTGAAGTCTGGCAATGCCTTCGTTTTGTCGGAGGCCTCGGAAGAGTCCGACGTATCTGACGAGTCGGACTGTTCAGCAGAAGCTCCAAACACCACCCGCCAACCGGGGGCTATGACTTGCCGACCCGCGGCTCGAAAAACGATGGGGGACACTTCCTCCTGAGAAGCGGATTGCGGAACCGTTTCTCCCGTCACCGTCGTAGTACTGATTTGGCATTCGGGATAGAAGGCCGCTATGAAACGCAGCGCCACTAAGTTGAACACCTTCCGCTCCTGCTCCGTCAGGTTGTTGGGTTGCTGACCCGTCGGGATGATGGCATGGTGGTCGGTTACTTTAGAATTGTCGAACACCTTTTTGCTCTTCGGAAGAGGTTTGCCGTGAAGCGGCGCAATCTGCTCCTTATAATAACTCTCTATACCCCGCAATATATTGCCGCATTTGGGATGGATATCCTCACTCAAATAGGTGGTATCCACACGCGGATATGTGGTGACATGCTTTTCGTAGAGCGACTGAATGAGTTTCAACGTCTCGTCGGCAGAAAAAGAAAACTTCTTGTTGCATTCCACCTGAAGGGATGTAAGGTCAAACAACCGGGGTGCCGACTCTGTACCTTTCTTTTTCTCCACCGAAGTGATGACAAAGGGCTCGTTTTTGATGGATTCAATCAAGGCATTTCCCGCCTCTACTGAGGGTATGGCATCTATGCCGATATTGGTCTTTTGCAGGTCTTCCAAAGTCGGTACTACAATCTCTTTCATCTTCTTGCTTTCTGCTTTCAACTTCTGACCTTCTGCTTTCGACTTTATCTTCTCTATTTCTTCCAGCAACTCCTCTTCCGTTTTTCTCACTATCGCGGAGAAACTCACCCCTCTGTATTCCGTTTTCAGTTCCCAATAGGTGCGAGGCACAAATCGTTCTATCTCCTGCTGACGGCGTACAATCAAAGCAAGTGTCGGAGTCTGCACGCGACCGATACTGAGCACCTGTTTATTCTCTTTCCTGTAACGCAAAGTGTATGCCCGTGTGGCATTCATGCCCAACAGCCAATCGCCTATCGCACGGCACAGACCCGCCTCATAAAGCTTCTGATATTCCGACTGGTCTTTCAGCTGCTTGAAGCCTTCTTTGATGGCTTCCTCCGTCAGAGAAGATATCCACAGACGACGCACCGGCACCTTGCAACCCGCTTTCTGATACACCCAACGCTGAATCAACTCTCCTTCTTGACCGGCATCACCGCAGTTTATCACCTCTTCAGCCTGCTCTATCAAACTTTTGAGAATATTAAACTGCTTCTGAACACCCTTGTCATCACTCACCTTAATGCCGAAACGCTGAGGTATCATCGGCAGTTGCGACAGATTCCATGGTTTCCATTGCTCCGTATAGTCATGGGGATCAAGCAAGGCACACAAATGACCGAATGTCCAACTCACACAATAGCCGTTGCCTTCCATAAAGCCGTCATGAGCCGTATTCGCACCCAACACGCGCGCTATATCCCTGCCCACAGAGGGCTTTTCTGCAATACACAATTTCATACAAAACAATTTATGACTTACGAAAACAACATTACACGTATTTGCCAATCAAAGCGCAAAGGTAAAATTATTTTGTCATATACACAAATGGACAAGTACAAACAACACGCCTATCACATCAAAGTTTACCCGTTAACGGGAAGCAAAACCCTAATCAATCAACATTCCATCCTCAACAAACTTATTTCCGACACCTGTCAAACATATAAACTCCGAAAAGACAATACCTTTGCAGCCGCTCTGTAGCCGGCAAACACGATAGATATACGATAGATATACGATAGATATACGATAGATATACGATAGATATACGATAGATAAACGATAGATAAACGATAAATTCTGCGGACTTCATACTACTTTTATAAACACGTCAAAAAGACTCTGAGCCACTTTTTGAAGCAGACTTAAAAACACCCATCAGTTTCGCCGGCAGGCCAATCTTTGGCAATTTTTACCCATACCGCCAAAATTTCCACAAACATCGGCAATTTATAGTTGCGCCATTGCTAACGAAACCGTATCTTTGCATACTAAAAATTGTGTGCGTATCTTTGCAGGGGCTTTCGCCCGCACAATCTTTACTAACCAATTGAAAAACAAAACAACTAATACCCATGTTAAACAAACTGAAATTCTTTACGCTTGCCGCCATGCTATGTCTGGCAGGGGCGGCTTACGCAAAAATCATCAAAGGAACAGTCACTGACCCTACGGGAGAAACCATCATCTCCGCATCCGTTATGGTGAAAGGTACTACCATCGGTACAGTAACTGATTTCGATGGTAACTACGAACTCAATGTACCGGACGATGCACAAACGCTTGTATTTTCCTACATCGGTATGGAAACACAGGAACTCCCTATCACAGGTTCCACCATCAACGTCGTCCTCAAAGAAAATTCCGAAGTCCTGGAAGAAGTGGTGGTTACAGGCTATGGCACCACAAAAAAACGCGACCTCGTCACTTCAGTCGCTTCTGTTAGTGCCGACCAGTTAAAAGACATACCTGTCACCACGGCTGCAGAAGCCCTGCAAGGTAAGTTGGCTGGTGTGAGCGTCACCACAACCGAAGGTGCTCCCGATGCTGACGTTAAAATCCGTGTACGTGGAGGTACCTCCCTCACACAGTCCAACGACCCCTTATACATCGTGGACGGATTCCCGGTTAGCAGCATTGCCGACATCCCGCCTTCTGACATCGCCTCTATGGACGTACTCAAAGACGCTGCCGCAACAGCTATCTACGGAGCACAAGGTGCCAATGGCGTTATCATTATCACCACAAAAGAACCTGTCAACACCGATGGCGACAAAATGGCGTTCCATGTGGACTACACCGGCTATCTCGGCTGGAAAAAAGTCGCTTCCAAATACAATATGATGGATGGCAAAAACTTCATCCTCATGCAAAAAGAATGGGCGCACCTCAACAAAAACTCACAAATTGATTCCTATTTCTTCCGCTATTTCGAACCCAACTTCGCATCTTCAGGCGGAGGATTCTACACCACACAAGAGATTATTGACTATTGGAGCGATAAGGAAATCGACTGGCAAGACCGCACCTTTGGTCTGACAGGCTTAAATAGCAACCACACTTTCTCTGTAAGTGGTGGCAACAAAATGGCTTCCTTCAATCTCAATTACAACCGTATTGACGACGAAGGAATCCTGTACGGCTCCGACTATGACAGAAACAACCTCTCATTCAAAAGTAAGTTCGCACCCGTAAAAGGACTCACCATCGGCGTTACAGCACGTTATACCAACACTAAAGTATTAGGTTCAGGTATGAACACTGCCGAAGACGCCGGAAGCAAGAGCGAGAGCCGCGTCAGAAATGCTATCGCCTACTCTCCCCTGCCTCTGAATGGGTTAGGAAATGATGCCGAGAGCAGTTTGGCAGAAGACGAAGAAACAATAGGTTCACTCTACGACCCCATCACTGCCATTAACGACAACTACAAAATCAAAACCGACAACAAATGGTCCCTCAACGGATATGTGCAATATAAGTTCTTAAAAGCATTCACCATAAGAACTGACTTAGGCTACGAAAGCAGAGATGTGGCGCAGAACCGATACTATGGTCCCACCACCTATTATAGCCGATCATCCGTATCTGCCTACACCGACGCCGGACTCGGCAACGTGATTTGCACCGACGACAAAACAACACGCCTGAAACATACCGGCTCCTTCGACTGGAAACAGAGTTTCGACAGCAAACATAATGTAGAGATATTTGCCGCAGAAGAAGTAATCGTTCGTACAGGCAACCTGACTACTATGAGAGGGTATGGCTACGACAAAAACCTGAACGGCGTGTCCGTATTCGACCATCTTGGCTCAGGAAATGCCTACGTTACCACCAACTACGTAAGTCCTAACGACAACATGCTTTCCTTCATCGGACGATTCGACTACAACTATATGAGTCGCTATTATGCCACACTCACCTTCCGGGCTGATGCTTCCACCAAGTTCAGCAAAGGCAACCAATGGGGCTACTTCCCAAGTTTGGCACTCGCATGGAACATCGCAGAAGAAGAGTTTATGGCTAATGCGCAACGCTATCTGTCGCAACTCAAACTTAGAGCAACTTATGGCTTAGTGGGTAACAACAATATAGATTTAGGTTATATTCATCCCGAATACTTAGCCTATGCCGCCGCTTCTTCTGGTATGTACTCCACACAGTACTACATGGGAGGCGCCAATATCATTGCGGCTAACGAGAACCTGAAATGGGAAACAACCACCAGCCGCAACTTAGGTCTTGACTTTGGATTCTTCAACCAACGACTCAGCGGTTCGCTTGATGCATATTGCAACACCACCAACGACCTATTGCTGCTCTATCGCTTGCCTGACGGTGGATACAACTACCAATATCGCAACATCGGTTCAACTCGAAATATCGGTGTCGAACTCTCACTCACAGGCGTCATCTTAGACCATAAAGACAAAAATCTCAACTACGGACTGACCGTAACTGCCAACATCGCTCATAACAACACTATCGTTAAGAGCTTAGGAGGTATGGACGAGTATAATGTAAGTGCCGGATGCTTCAGCGCCGGATACGACAATCTCGACTACGAATACAAACTTGTAGCCGGAGAAAGAGTGGGAAATGTATATGGCTACAAAACCGACGGGTTCTATACCGCTAACGACTTTGACGGCTATACCGTTAAGTCAGGGGCAATCTCCGGCGGCGACTGGACCGTAAACGGAAAAGTCATCTCCACACCAATGGGAAATGCTCGTCCCGGTATGCCGCGCATCGTGAACGTAAACGGAGACGACGTCATTGATGCAAAAGACAGAACCGTCATCGGTAACACACAACCCTATTTCAACGGAGGTTTCAACATCTCCGCTTACGTTGGCGGCGATAAATGGGGACGCGTAGATATGAGCGCTAACTTCACCTACAGCTACGGCAACAGCGTGCTCAACCTCTCTGCATTAGACTACTCCTCTATCACAGAGAAAACACGCCTTCGTAACACAAGCGCCGAATTGGTTAACCGATACACTTATTTAGACAACCAATACAACTACATCGCTTACACGGGCGACTTCGCATCCTATCAGCAGGCTCTAAACGAGGCCAATACAAATGCTACCGTAGAGAACCCTGTAACAGAGACATTTGCGCTGACAGAGAAATTCGTGGAAGATGCAAGTTTCCTCCGCTTTAGCAACCTAAGCATTGGATATTCACTGCCGCAAAACATCATTACCAAAGCACACATGACCAATCTGAGAATATTCTTCACGGCCAACAACCTCTTCTGCGCTACTCGCTACTCAGGAGCAGACCCCGAAGTGGACTCACGAAGCAAGAGCAACCCGCTGGCTACAGGCGTTGACTTCTCCGCCTTCCCGAAGAACAGAGCATTTAACTTTGGTTTAACAGTAGGATTCTAACAAATAGGAGATAATGTTATGAAAAACAAAAGTATATATACAATCATTGGTTTAGCAACCCTACTATTGACCGGTTGCGAGAGCAGTTTCTTTGAGAATAATGCTCCATCATCCTTCACACCCGAAGACGTATTTTCCAATCCGATACTGACCGAAAATGCCATTGCTGGCGTGTACGAGATTTTCGGCGAAGACAGAGGATATCGAAATCGTCTCACTTGCGGTTATGCAGGTCTAAATACCGACATCGAGTACAACCGAAAAAGTAGCAAGGAATATGCTACCTACCAAATCAAAACCACTAACACCGACTTGTCAAATGCCAAAGGAACTGACCCTTGGGGACATCTCAACAACATGATTGAACGATGCAACAATATTGTTGATGGTATCGACAACTATGGCTATGCTGCTGCAGCCAAAGACTCTGTAGTATCGGCTCAGTTCGATTATATGAAAGGTGAAGCACTCTTCTTGCGTGCGTTTGCATTGCTCGAAATGGTGAAATATTGGGGCGATGTACCCGTAAATGTGAAAGCATACGATGGCAAAGACCTCGAGTCTGTTTCACAAGGGAAAGTGGACCGCAATATAGCTTTCGAACAAATCCGCACAGACCTCAAGTTAGCTGCTCAACTCATGGAATGGTCGGGCAATGCACAAATTCCCTCTGCACGAAACGATGTACGCCGACCCAGCAAAGCCGCCGCTCTGGCACTGCTCGCACGCGCAGACCTCATGTATGCCGGCAAAGCAGTACGCCCCACCAACCTCGTGGCTGGGAACACAAGCTACACCATCGACTTCAATCTCTCCGACGCCTCCAAACGAACAGAACTATATCAAGAAGTCATGTGGGCATGCGACACGATCCTCCGTCAGGAAGGGACAAGCAAATTGCTCGACGATTACTCTCAAGTATTCAAAAACATCTGCCAAGATAAAACCGACTACGCTTCCATGGAGCACATCTGGGTCATACCGCTGGCTGACGGAGCACGCGGACAAGTAATGAACTACAACTGCGCCAAATTCAATAGCAACAGCTCCACCAGTCCCAACGACTATACCATGGGCGTACTCCTGAACAATATCAAGTATAGCGACAACGTTAGTTCTAACTTCACCATGGCAATCGTACCTACCCTCCTCTTCGATTACGAAGAAGACGACCAACGTCGTATGGTTACTGTCTTGCCCTATAAGTGGAATGTCACCAACTCTGGAAGTATCGATGACAACCTCACCCGCAAAGAAAAAAGCAAAATGTGCCTTTATCCTCGCATCCAATCGGACGCTTCACAATGGTCTTGCGGCAAGTATCGCTTGGAATGGATGGCACGAGAGAACAATGGTACCGACGATGGAATCGACTTCCCTGTCATTCGTTTCTCTGATGTCCTGCTTATGTTCGCCGAGGCAAGCATAGGTAGTGTGGACGAAACCGTCATTACACCCAAAGAACCTACTCTCTACACGGGACAACAATGCTTTAATATGGTACGCAACCGCGCCGAAGTCGGCAATAAAACATTAACGTTGGCAGCCATTCAAGAAGAACGCAAACTCGAGTTCGCCGGCGAATATATCCGCAAATGGGACCTCATGCGATGGGGAATACTCAAAGAGGCGCTCATAAAAGCACACGAAGACATCGAAAACCTGCGTGCCAACTACGACAACCATCCCATCTCCTTTAAATATAAAGAAGATAACAGCTACTTGCAAGCCGGAGCTAAAGACTACAACGGCGCAGATGTCGTACGTGGATATGTAATAGATGAGGTTTATGGCTATAGTCTTGACGAGACAGATGCGCAATCTGGCAACCTGTGGCTCAGCGCCAAAATCAAGTTCGCCGAGAAATTGGTTGATACCGACTACATCTTGTACGACTACACCGATCCCGAATCCATCAACTCACACCAGTATTGGCCCATATTCTCCACTATCATTGGTGCAAGTAATGGATTGCTATTTAACAACTATGGTTACTAATGTACAAAATAGATACTGATGCAAACCAAAATCTCCATATTATGTCTCTGCCTCCTCTTCCTCACGGCATGCAATAATCAGCCCGAAGAGCAAAACAATGGCAATAACGAACAAAACTCCAACTTAGATAAGTTTGAGTCTCTTGTTTCCGCCTGCAGCCAATGGAAACAAGGAGGGGGAAGCCAAACAACAGGTGGAGAAGGAAGCACCACTATCTATAAAATAACCAGTCTGGAAGATGCCGACCCCTATAAGCCTGTTGTCGGCACCTTAAGATATGCCATCCAACAAACAGGTCCACGCATAATCGTCTTCGAGGTGGCTGGCACCATACATCTCAAAGCACCACTCACCATCACAAATGGCAGCCTGTCGGTGTTAGGACAATCGGCTCCGGGACAAGGTATTTGTATTGCTGATTACCCCATCATAATCAAGAATGCCAACAACATCATTCTCCGATTCATCAGATGCCGTTTAGGCAATACATCTCTGCAGAAAGATGCTGAGACCGACTATGACGCCCTCTCTGTCAACGATAGTAAAAACATCCTGATCGACCACTGCTCTTTCTCTTGGTCGGTTGACGAGTGCGTCAGTTGTTACGGGAATGAGAACTTCACCCTGCAGTATTGCTTCATTACTGAGTCGCTTCGCAATGCGGGACACGTGAAAGGTGCGCATGGATACGGAGGTATATGGGGGGGAACCAACGCTTCTTTCCACCATAACCTCTTGGCACATCACGATAGCCGTAACCCGCGTTTCGACCACGACTATGTCAACAGTAAACAACGCGGACCGCTCGATTTTATCAATAATGTGGTATATAACTGGGGGAGCAACTCTGCGTACGGTGGCGAATCAGTCAATACGCAACGTACTATCAACTTCATCGCCAACTACTTCAAGCCGGGCCCATCCACCAAATCAAGTGTAACAAGCCGTCTGGTCAACCCATGGACAAGTTGCAGCAACTGCACCGATACGCATGCAGGTACCGTACAACCGCCGCTGATATGGCTGGCTGACAATTACATGTACAACGCACAGAATGTGACTGACGACAACTGGCAAGGTAGCACCGAATCTTCTCTATCAAAGGCTGATGCCCGTTTCGAAATGAAAAACCCCATCGCTGAACAATCAGCTGTTGAGGCTTACGAGACGGTTTTAGCAAAGGCAGGATGCTCACTCGGCCGCGATGCTATCGACACACGCATCGTTGCTGACGTGAAGGCAGGCACCGGGGCGCTGATTGACTCACAAGACGAAGTCGGCGGGTGGTGCAACTTGTCAAGCGAGAAAACGGCTACCGACACCGATGCCGACGGCATTCCCGATGAGTGGGAAACAGCCTATGGCCTAAACCCCTCCGCCAACGATGCACGACAGGTTAGCTTAGTAACAGGATACGCCAACTTGGAGGTCTATCTGAATGATTTAGTGAAAAATCTATATTAACAAACCAATAATATCAACCTCTTTAAATTTATTTATTATGAAAAAAGTTTTATTCTTTGCTGCTGCATTGTTGGCAGCATTAAGCCTGAATGCCGAGTCTGTTTATGACTGGGCAGAAAAAATCGGTTCTGAAACAATTGTTAGTGAATCCGGTGAAGATGGAGTAGCTATTACAACTGTAAAAACAGAAACAAACACTACAGAAGTTGCTTGTATTAAATTCGGGAAGAGCTATAAAAGTGGCGAACAGCACAACTATTTAGAACTGACTTCAGCCAAAGAAAAGTTCCTTAAAGACGACATCATCATTATTCAATTCGGCTACAACAATTCTGCTTCCAAAAAAGCCATCATGGGTGTATTCGACACAGAAGATAATGAATTGGCAACTTCTGGTGAAGGAAAAAATATGAGGAATGAAAATGGTAGTTCTGAATTCACCTTCACTCTGCCGGCTGACATGGATAAAATCCGCATCGCTCGAGGCACTGGCGGAAACACAGGAACATGCGTCATCAGTCTCAAGGTAGTTCGTGGAGAAACCGTAATTGAGAAACCTATCGCTCCTTCCTTCTCTAAAGCAAGTGGCATCTACTATGAGCCCTTCAAAGTAGGTCTGAATTCATCAAGAGCTGACAAAATATACTATGCAAAAGATGGCGGAGAATATCAAGAATATACTGATAGTATCGAAATCTCAACTTATGATGTAGAAGTTAAACTCTCTGCCTACTCAGTTTACAACGGAGAAAACAGTGAGATAACCGAAGCCACTTATACTTTGGAGCACTTTGTTGCACGTCCCATATTCAAAGCACGCAAAACCATCAGTCTTGCAGGTATCACCGCTGCTGACATTGACATCCGCTCAGGCGAAAATGCAACCATCGGCGAATATAACATGGATGGCAAAACGATTCCTTCAGTCAACTATCTGAAAAACCTGACTGCCGCTGACGGACAAGATAGCGTTTTCGTTGTAGGTCTCAAATCCGATCCGGATATCAACTTCCGCTATAAAAACACCCAAAGCGACAAGGCTAACATCCTGAAATTTGCTAATGACTATCTGCAATGGGACGGAAGTGGTGTGATGATGTATTTGGATAACGTGCAAAGTGGCGACACTATCGTTATCGTTGCATGCAAGAAAGGCTCCTCAGCAACCAAATTTGACCTGTCCTTCTCAAGTGTCTCCAACATGACACCTTACCAACCCGAAGACGAAGATGACCCATGCTTCACTGACGGCGATGTTTACAAAGAGTCAGGCGCAAGTATCGAAAACAATTACGAAGGTTGGGCTAATCTCGTTTACGTCGTAAATGAAGGTAAAACCAAAGTTCGTATCAAAGAAACCAGCGGTGGCGCACGTATCGCTATGGTGCAAATAGGTGCTCACCGAAACGAACAAACTCCTGTGGAGAACATCGCATCTGATGTTAAAGCACAAAAAATCGTGAAAGACGGACAAGTCATCATTCTCAAAGGTGACAAACAATTCAACGTACTCGGTGTTGAAGTGAAATAAAACCCTATCCTCTCATAAAACAAAGGAGCAGACCTGCTGGCCTGCTCCTTTGTTTATACAATAATATATAACTCTAACCCGTTGGCGGAATTATTAAGTAAAAATTTGGCAATTTTTCCACTCGGAACTCACTCCGATTTTTCCCCAAAAAAGTGCACCTTTTTAGCGGACATGTAGCGGACATACAGCGGACATCGTGCATACTTTGTGGTATAATATTCTTATTATGTGAATGTTATAGGCACAAAAATGACCATTTTTCACTCTCTGCCTGCAAAAAAATAACCGGAAAAATTTGGCAATTTTTCCCCAACCGCTAATCCCCTCACTCTTGTCGCATAATAAATGAATACCAGGCATTCCGTCAAAAGAGTCCGAGTCATGAAAATAAACCGTTAAAAAAAGGTTCAAGACAACTTTAGGGGTAGTTGTCTTGAACCCAAAAAAATAGGTAGTCGCTGCAATAATTCCGCCTACGAGTATAACTCTAACATTCTAATGACCGATTTCCTAATATAGAATCCTCCTTATTCCGCCGTCAAATCTTTACCATTCCAAAGCACGGCCTTCGCGTGCTTGATACTGTTCTCTTTCTGCGGGGTCATAGTGCAACCTTTGAAAATAACATTCTCCACAAAGTCCATCGTCATACCCTCACGTACGCCATAGAAACTGACGTTCTCAAAAGTAATATCATGTATCGGCAAACCCTTCAAACCCGTCATATCCACTGCCTTACGCGAGTTCACACTCGTGATATCCTTGAAACTGATATTGCTCCACTCCGGATAGAACTTTGATTTGTCGTCCGAATCGGTAGCACCCCGACCACCTGCACTGCGGTCGGCATAACCCGACTGGAAGAAGATAGCCGCCTCACGAATGTCTTTCATCACGATGTTATAGCAATAGATATCTTCACACCAACCGCCGCGACCCGGAGCTGACTTGAAGCGGCAACCCAAGTCGGTGCCGTCAAACATACAGTCCTTCACGATAATACGCTGCATTCCGCCGGAAAACTCCGAACCGATGACAAAACCGCCGTGAGCACGATAAACCGTGTCGTTGGTAATCAAAAAGTCACGCTGCGGACCGGCTTGTACGCCTTTCTCACCCACACCGCCCTTCATGCAGATACCATCGTCGCCCGCACTCACGTGGCAACCGGCTATCAGCGCCACCTGCACATTGCCCGGGTCCATGGCATCGCCGTTCTGTGCCCACCACGGACAATCAACGGTCACATTCTCGATGATAAGATTCTGAATACGCGTTGGCACTAAATGAAACTTCGGACTGTTGCGAAGAGTCACACCTTCCACCACCACATTCTTTGAGTCGGTTATATTTATAAGGTGCGGACGCATCTTCTCCTGTATCTCCGCCGTGGCGGCTATATTGGGGATACCCAGTTCGGGGTTCAAGTTGAAAGGATACCACAGACGATAAGTCTTGTCGTCTTGAACAAGGGTGCCGCCTAATTCAAGTGCTGCATCCCACACCTCCTGCAGACCGCCGTCACGCACCACTTTCTTCTCTTTGATAGGACGCCAGAAAAAACCCTGACCGTCTATCACACCCTGACCGGTGATGCCGATGTTCTCACACTTTGACGCGCGAATCATCGCATTGCACTTCTTACTTCCGTCACGAGGGTCATTCTTCTGAACATAGAGTTCCTTGTTCTCACTGAAAACAAGCACCGCACCTTTACGCAAATTGAGGTCGATATTGCTTTTCAGTACAATGGGACCGGTTTTCCACGTGCCGCGAGGGATAATAACGTGACCGCCGCCTGCCTTGCTCAAACTGTCAATCGCCGCTGCTATCGCCTCCGTGCAAAGCGTCTCACCATCGGGCTTCGCACCAAACTGAGCAATATTGAGTGCGTTCTTCGGGAACTCAACTTCCTGAACCCGTTCTATCTCAATAGGAAGGTTCGCGTAGTAGTGGTCATACTTCGTCTCGGCTTCCAAAGACACTACGCCTGCCAAAAACAGCATGGCTGAAATCGTAAATTTCTTCATGGTTTATATTGTTATTGGTTTATTTTCTCTTTAACTATACAACAGCCCCCGGCAATTGCCGTGCTGTTACGCTATCACGCTAACTACATAATAAGCATTTCTCTCTGCAAATATACAAACTTTCTGCTAATATCGTGCCAAACATCCCAACCGCAAAAGCAGAAAAACTGATTTTTACACCTAAAACGACAATTTGTAGTTGCCTATATCCTAAATTGGTACTACTTTTGCAACGTGAAAAAGTGGAATATTCCAAACTAACACAATATTTATTAACCCCAAAAACACAACAATCATGAAGAAATTGTTCACTTTTGCTCTCGCTCTGTTTACCATGAGCATGAGCGCAATGGCGGAAACTGAAACCACCACCAACACAGGTACTAAAGACACAGATGTTGAATTCACATCTATCACCATCCCGGGCACACACGTAGCAGGGAGCGGTGGCACTAAAGTTGATCCCATGCCTAACAAAGGCGTCAAAGTACGTCTCACTGTTGCTGAAGTAGCCTCATTGCCCATCAATGTAAACGAAGGCTACAAAGTAACTGCCATCAAGTTGATTGGTGTTACCAACACTGCAGATGCTGCCGCTACTATAGGCAAAATCCTGGTTGACGATGTAGAATTCACGGGGTCATTCTCTAAGGACCTTGTCGCAAAGAATGCTTCCACTGCTTCTACTATCGAAATCACCGGTATCAATGCCACTCAATCCATCGTTTACGAATTCTCAGCACTGAATGGAGCCACTCAAGCCAACGTTTGCTTCGAAGTAACCTACGAAATCACGGCTACTACCTACACCGTCACCTATAAGGCTAACAATGGCACCGAAGATGCTGACGTTGTGGCTTCTGATGCAATCAAAGTAACCGACAACCTCTATTTTGCTAAAGAAGATGCTTATTTCATCGGTTGGAATACAGCCGCTGACGGCTCAGGAGATGCTTACAGTCCGGATGACAAACTCAACAAAAACCTCACACTCTATGCACAATGGGCTGACTTCACCGCCGAAATCTCAATGACTCTTTCGGGTGCAGAACAAACACCTGCCAAAGATGCTGCCGTACTGCTCACCGACGAAAGCAATGGTGGTAAAATCTATTTCGCAGATGCAAAAGATAATAACTTCGCTGCTTCCTTTGTTCCTAAAGAAGGCAAAGGCATGCAACTGAGCAAAGGTGGTGCTGACTCACTTCGTGTAGAACTCAACAAAAAACTCAAAGTAGGTTCCGTCATCCGCATTGATCTCACCGCTGCAAATGATGATTTTGCTGCCATCAACCTTGTTTCAATCGATGGAAGCAAGACCATTCCTTTCACATATCTTCTCCCTGTTGCAAAAGAAGATCTCGTGAGTGTATATCGCATCGTAACCGCAGACGACAATTTGGCAGACGCAAGCATGTTCCGTCTCCAACGCGGCAGTAGCACCGTTATCCTCTCGGGTGTCTATGTAATGAACTGCGGAGACGCTGTTCCCACCGCTGTTGAGAGCATCGAATCTGCACAAAAGGCTGTGAAGATTGTTGAAAACGGACAAATCATCATCATCAAAAACGGCAAACGTTTCAACATCCTCGGTGCAGAACTCTAAGAAAACACCACTTGGTGAAATATAACATAACAATTAGAGAGCCATAGCACTATGGCTCTCTTTTTTACCCCATTCAATCATTGAAATCATTAGAACTTATATTAGAGTTTCACGTTGGCGGAATACAATCAAAAAATGTTCAATTTTTCCTCAAAAAACTCACTCCGATTTTTCAAAAAAAGTGCACCTTTTTAGCGGACATGTAGCGGACATGCAGCGGACATGCAGCATACTTTTAGGTATACCGATTTCATTATTTGCAAGTTATGTGGCAAAATGTCTAAAAAAAGCAACAAACGTCACTCAAACTTACAATCAAAAATGTTCAATTTTTCCTCAACGGATAATCCCCGCACAATCGTATCATGAACGATTGTGGGTTAACTGCATTTTTTGTCGTATATTCTTCTTCATTACAAGCTGTTAACCATATTTTATGCTCAATAACATGCCTAAGCCTCTTGCACAATTATGCATTTCTCTGTATCTTTGCACGCTTTTTTGATAGTTACACCACTCCTATCACCGTTAAGGAATTGCAAAATTTCAAAACCTATTACGGAGTGAATACAAAATCAAAGAATATCTATAATACTATGAAACACAATCTACTTTTAGCAGTCTCATTGCTGCTTTCTGTCTATCTTTTTGCAGGAAACATAACCTCTGTCTCTGACCTGCCTGCCTACTATTCCGGTATGAACAACACCTCAGGGCAGGACCTGGTTAGTGCCCTGAACACCATCTGCAACAATGGTTATTCTGGCATCAGCTATGGCTCAGGAAAATGCACCGACTGCGTATGGGGAGCATACGGCACTACCGACTTGTATCCCACCGACCCTGACTACCCGGGCTATGTAGAAGGGAAAGCCGGCAAAATTTGGGATATCTACTCTAATTGCACCTACACCTTCCAAACCGACCAAGGATCCAGTTCGTCTACCGAGTGTACCGGAGGCTACAACCGCGAGCACTCGCTCCCTAAATCATGGTTCGGCGGAGGTACGGCTGTTGGACCCGGAACCGACTTGTATCATATCTACCCCACAGATGTACATGTCAATACTGTACGTAGCAATAATCCGTACGGCGAAGTAAGCGAAACCGATGGCAATACCACTATCTTTAGCAATGGAAGCATGTCAGGCTCTTGCGTTTATCCCACATCTTATTCGGGCACTGTGTTTGAACCCGCCGACCAATACAAAGGCGACTTGGCACGTGGATACATGTACATGGTAATGAAATGGGCAGCACAAGGCACCAGTCTGGCGCAAGCAGCTGAGGGAACCATCATGTTCAACTCTTCTGTTTCCTCATCCACCAATTACGGACTTACACAATATAGCCTTGACCTCCTGATGAAGTGGCACAGACAAGACCCTGTTTCGCAAAAAGAGATTGACCGTAACAATGCCGTGCAATCTATTCAAGGCAACCGAAATCCCTTTATCGACTATCCTTGCTTGGCAGAATACTTATGGGGAAACAAAAAAAACGAGACTGTCGTTGTTGCCGATTTGATAGGTTCTTTCTCTGATAGTTTCATTCAGGCAAGCAGCGATGGTTGCCCTTGCGAGAATCCTACTATTCAAGTCTCTCCCGCCGCTCTCGATTTCGGTGCTGTGGCACAAGGTCAAACAAAGGCATTAACCATCACCGTATTGGGCATCAACCTCACTTCTTCCGTCTCACTTTCTCTCAGTGGAACCAATAAAACAATGTTCTCGCTGAGTAGCAACAGTGGCACTTACACTTCCACAATTGCAGCTGCCAATGCCAATGGTAGCAATACCGTCACCCTGTATTACAATCCTACTGCTATAGGCTCTCATACCGCCACCCTCACTCTTAGTAGCACCGGTGCCGAAGATATAGTGGTCAGCCTCAGTGGTTCTTGTGCTGCGGCACGCAACGTCACTTGGTATGTCAATGGCGCAGAATACACCTTAGGCGCACCCTCAACGGTTGTCGCAAACGGAGCACAGGTAACCAAACTGCCTACCGCTCCAAGTGCTCCGAGCAGCTGCTCCGACAAAGAGTTTGTCGGCTGGTCAGAAACCAATATCGGCATTTCTGCTTCCTCTGAACCCGCCGACTTGTTCAATGAACCCGGTGCTTCGCCATATATCACAAAGAACACTACTTTCTATGCCGTCTTCGCCACCCGCAACGCAGGAGTGGAGACATCCACCTCTCAAACATTTGAGTTCACTGACAAAACATGGGGAGACGAAGAAGAAGCATGGACATCCAATCAAGCCGGATACTTATATAAAGGAGGCGTGCAAATTACTACCGGTTATTCAGGAGCAGGTGCCACCTCTAACGACTCCTTCTACAAAGTATCATCTATTGTGGTAACCTACAGAACCAACGCATCCGCTGGTGCCGGCACCATCTCTGCCACAGTCGGCGGAACCACCCAATCAGGTAATATAACCGTCAGCGGCGACAACCATGACCTCACACTCAACTTTGCAACGGCAAAGACAGGAAACGTCACATTCAGTGTTGCTTGCACAACCAATTCCATCTATATCGTTGCTATCACCATCAATTACATCAATCAAAACGGCTATTCCTACTCTGATCACATCACGCAATGCGAAATATGCACACTGACAGGTATCACAATCAATAGCGCAAATGCACAAACAGCGTTCAATATAGGAGACGAGTTTACTACATCCGGACTCATCGTCACAGCCGCTTATTCCGATTGCAATAGTCATTCCGTATCACCGACTTCCGTCTCTGCCCCCGACATGAGTACCGAAGGTGATAAAACTATAACCGTCAGCTACACCGAAAACGGCGTAACCAAAACTGCCACCTACACCATCCATGTATATGACTTTCGGGCACTCGAGGCAACCAATGTATCAAGCAACTCCTTCACTGCCAACTGGACCGAAGCCAATGCCGACAACTACTCACTCAATGTCTATCAAAAAACCACTACCATCGGCATAGAAAACAGAGACACCACCTTTATTGATAAGGATTTCACTGTCAATATATCGGACTGGACCATCAACAATATCTCGGGTTATGCACTCACCAACGATGTTTGGACACAAAGTTCTTCGTACGGAGCAGTAGGTAAAGCCTATAATGGTGAACCTTACGCGGCAGAGGCATGGCTGATTTCTCCCCCTATTGACTTGACGAATGCCACTGAAGCCACACTCACATTGAACCAACTCTTCCGCTATGCAAGCACCCAATATGTCAATGTCACTACAGATGATGGTACTCATTGGACACAACTCACCATGTCACCGTGGACTATGGCAAACAACTGGACATACAGCAATAGTACGGCTGACTTGTCAAGTTATGTAGGCAACACGATAAAGATAGGTCTTCAATATGTCAGCACTTCATCCTCTGCCGGCACTTGGGAAATAAAAACCTTTAATATTGAAGGAAAATACAACAAACAGACAGAAGTTGCTTCCACAGAGTCTGTCAGCGGCTACCCCGCCACCGTAACCGGCACTTCGGCTGCCGTCAGCGGGTTGGAGAATGAGACCACCTACTACTATACCGTTACCCCCAATGGGGGAACTGTCTCCAACGAAATAGAAGTAACCACCACCGCCCAGACTGTCATCAACACCTACACCATCATCTTCTGCAACTATGACGGAACCGTTTTGCAGACTCTGACGGACGTAGAAGAAGGCACTACACCTGTTTATTCCGGCACCACACCCACCCGAGAGGCTACCGCACAATACACCTACACCTTCTCAGGTTGGTCTCCTGACATCGCTCCCGCCACAGCTAACCAGACCTACACAGCTCAGTTTGATGCAACAGTTAATCAATACACCCTGACCGTGAATGGAGCATCAGGAAGCGGCACCTATGATTACGGAACAAGCGTAACCCTGACACCGGAACCTGCCGACAACTACCACTTCACACAATGGTCCGACGGCAACACCGACAACC
>ERZ842401.3681-NODE-3681-length-18736-cov-29.403779_pt1 | contig 18736 bp, 11 predicted proteins | sample MGYA00521270_ERZ842401 | MGnify/ENA primary metagenome ERZ842401 (study PRJEB31892, sample SAMEA3878208) | bioreactor metagenome | biome: Moose rumen | place: Sweden | collected 2011-10 | study: EMG produced TPA metagenomics assembly of the PRJEB12797 data set... | reverse complement strand
TCTTACGATAGAGGATGGCGCGCTCGTTCATCCAGCTGCGGAACACGGCGCAGATAGCACCCCAGAGCTGCTCGATAGGATCATCGGGGAAGTCCTTGCCGGTGCGCTCCTTGATAGCGGCCTTGAACAGCTTCACCAGCTTCTTCAGCTCATCCACGTTCAGGTCCTTATCCAACTTCACGCCACGCTCTTCCTTCACCTTCTCGATAATCTCCTCGAACGGATCGATATCGGTCTTGTTGACAGGCTTCATTTCGAGCACCACATCGCCATACATCTGCACAAAGCGGCGGTAGGAGTCGTAAACGAAGTGGGGGTTCTGGGTCTTCTTCACCATACCCTCGGCCACCTCGTCGTTAAGACCAAGGTTCAGGATGGTGTCCATCATGCCAGGCATAGAGGCGCGGGCACCCGAACGGACAGAGACGAGCAGGGGGTTCTCCTTGTCGCCGAACTTCGAGTTCATCAGCACCTCGATGTGCTTCACGGCTGCGGTCACATCATCGTTCAGCAGCTCCATAATCTTCTGCTGACCCACCTGATAGTACTCGTTGCAGCAGTCTGTAGTGATTGTGAAACCAGGAGGAACGGGAACACCCAACAGGTTCATCTCAGCAAGGTTTGCGCCCTTGCCACCGAGTTCCTCACGCATTTTTGCATTACCTTCGGCCTTACCGTTGCCGAAGAGATAAACTCTCTTTTGACTCATTTTCTAAAAAATTAAATTAATTTGGTATAAGTTATTGTCTTTCTATTCGAATTGTGCAAAGATACGACCTTTTTTGCACATCTCCAAAGAAAATGAGAAAAAATTGCGATAATACAGAAAAAAAGAGTAACTTTGTACCCGTAATCATATTAATAAAGACAGACAATGGTAAAACACATGATTCTCTGGACTCTGAATCCAGAACTGAGCAATGAAGAGAAAGCACAAGTGAAGGCCGGCATCAAGGCCGGCCTGGAAGGACTGGTGGGCAAGGTGCCCGGACTGATCAGCGTGAATGTGCAGATTGACGGACGACTGGACTCGTCGAATGCCGACGTGCTGCTCGACTCCACGCTGGAGTCGGAGGAGGCACTGCGTGCCTACGCCCAGCACCCCGAGCACGTGGCCGTGGCCAACTCGAAAGTACGTCCCTACACCGTGCAGCGCAGCTGTCTGGACTTTGAGCTGTAAGTTTCCTCAAATCAGGTGAAGGCCCAGAAACACCATCAGGCCGTTCATGATGATCCAGAAGATGGCGAAAGGCATCGTCTTACGCATGATTTCGCCATCCTGTCCTTCCATGTTGCATGCCGCAGTGGCAATGGCTATTGATTGAGGCGACAGCAACTTGCCACCTTCCGACCCCGCGCAGTTGGCTGCAGCCAGCCAATTGGTCTCATTGCCAGACACACCGAAGAAATGGGCCTCGTTGACCAGTCCGAGCTGCCCAGCAGCCGCTGCCTGCAACTTGCCAAAGAGGATATTTGCCGAGGTAGCGGAGCCTGTGACGAAGGTGCCGATGGAGCCTATGAGCGGTGCAAAGAACGGATAGACGGGACCTGTGAGAGCCACCAGACCTGAAGCAATGGCAAGGGTCATGCCGGTGTTGTTCATCAGCATGGCCAAAGCCACCAGGCAACAGATGGTCAGAGCAGTCTTCTGCAGGGCGTAGGTGGTCTTCAGCAGCATCTTCAGCAGTTTGCCTATGCCAAGGCCCTGAATCATACCGCCAATCATGGCGCCGAGAAAGACCATGAGGCCAGGGTTGGCGAGCCATTCAAACTTGAAGACATGCTGATTTTCAGCAGTTGCCAGGACAGGCATTGGGAAACTGGTCACCAGGTTTGACTTCAGGAATTCATTGACCGGCGGCACAATCTTACTGCTGACGAGGATAAAGAAAATGATGAATCCGTAGACGCTCCAGGCCCGCAGAATCTTCCCCAGCCCCAAGTGGTGCTTCTCGACGTGCACCATGTCCTTCTCTGCTTCGTGACGCAGAAACAGCCAGTTGTAAATCAGCATAGCCACAATAGAACCCACACTACCCAGGATGGCGGGTGTCTCGGGGCCCAGGAAGTGGGCACAGCAGAACTGAATGATGATGGAGAACGTGCCCACAAACAGGGTCAGTGTGATATTCTTCACAATCTTCTTGGGGTCGGTCATCATCAGAATGAGGAACGGCGTGATGAAGAACATCAGCGAGAGTTGTATAATAATAAAGGTGGAGACTTCGCAAAGCATCTCGGGCGAAGCCGCGCTGCCTGCCACCTGATTAGCCAGCGTCGTAGCTGGCAAGCCTACGGCACCGAAGCCTACAGCCACCGTATTGGCAACCAGACAGACCACTGCCGAGAACATAGGCTTGAAACCCAGGCTGATCAGGATGGCTGCGGGGATAGCCACAGCCGTTCCGAAGCCGGCCATCCCCTCGAGCACACCACCAAATCCCCATGTCAACAACAGTACCAGCAGCCCCTTGTCGCCGGTCAACTGGGTAAACTGCGTCTTGATGGTCTCTATCTCCTTGGTCTCGACCATGATATTATAACTGAAGATAGCAAAGACGATGATCAGGATGATGGGGAAGCATGCTTTCAGCAGTCCCTCGACAACCGACCAGAAGGCGATGCCGTAAATGCTGGTGTCAGCATAGCCTTTTGACACAATGCCCAAGGCCGGTGCTGCAAACAAAGCCAGCAGGACAGTTACTACAAGTGCGATCAATGCGCTTTTCCAACCCGACATTTTAAGACCCATCATCAGGACGAAGAGCAGGATAATAGGGATTACAGAAACAAGTGCTGCCATATATTTACAGATTAGGTTTAGCTATTCGAGGCCAAATATACAAAATATTTGGGAAAACAGCAAATTTTCTTCCCCCAAAATTAAAATATTCTGTTTTTTTTAGTATCTTTGCCTCAAAATCCAATAATAATATGAAATCACGTCAACTATTTCTTCAGGACATCAAACAATCTATCGCACCAGAACGCGTTCTGACCGACGAGTTGCTCACACTCGGATGGGGAACAGATGCCAGTTTCTACCGGCAGATACCAAAGATAGTCATTCGCAGTGACAACGAAAAAGAGGTGGCACACATTATGAAGACGTGCAAGAAGCACCACGCACCCTTTACCTTCCGCGCTGCCGGGACATCGCTCTCAGGGCAGAGCCTCAGCGACTCGGTGCTCATCGTGGCTGGCAAGCACTGGGAAAAGTACGAGATAGGCCCTGAAGCAGAAACCATCCGCCTGCAGCCTGGCATCGTGGGGGCACGGGTGAACGAACTTCTGAAACCCTATGGACGCGTGTTTCCACCAGACCCTGCCAGCATAGGAGCAGCCATGGTGGGCGGCATCGTCAGCAACAATGCCTCTGGCATGAACTGCGGCGTGCATGCCAACAGCGACAGGATGCTGGTATCGGCACGACTCGTGCTGACCGACGGCACCATTGTCGACACAGGCAGCGAGGAGAGCAAGGAGGCCTTCAGACAGAGTCATCCGGCATTCATCAAACAGATAGAGACACTGCGCGACAAGGTCAAAGCCGACGAGGAACTGTCAGCACGCATACGGGCCAAGTATTCCATCAAGAACGTGACGGGACTGAACCTGCGTCCACTGATAGCCTACGATGACCCGTTTGACATCATGGCACACCTGATGGTGGGCAGTGAGGGCACACTGGCATTTCTCTCGGAAGTGACCATGCGAACGCTGCACGACTACCCCTACAAAGCATCGGCAATGCTCTATTTCCTCACCATGAAGGAGAGTTGCGACGCTGTGGTAGCACTGAAGCAACTGAAGGCCGGCGATGAAGACCTGACGATGAGTGCCGAACAGCTGATGGTGAAGAGCGCAGAGATGCTCGACTACAAATCGCTCAGTGCCGTCGACGACCCCGTCTACCTGAAATACAAGGCAGATGTGGATGCGGGCAGGATTGACGGTGTGGAACCCGGCGACTACCGCGGACTGACAGCCATTCTCACCGAGACGAAAGCCGTGACCCACGAACAACTGACGGAGAAAATCGAATGCATCAAGGCTTGTCTGGACAAGTACCGCCTCTACATCCCCGCTGAATTCACCGAAGACCCACAAGTGTACGGAAAGTATTGGGCCATACGCTCCGGCATTTTCCCGTCGGTAGGAGGCACGCGTCCCATAGGCACCTCCTGTCTGATTGAGGACGTGGCTTTCCCCATAGAAGTACTGCCCGAGGCAACGGTGAGACTGCAGAAGTTGATTGCCGACCACGGCTACGACGATGCCTGCATCTACGGACACGCTTTCGAAGGCAACTACCACTTTATACTGAACCAGAGTTTTGAGAGCGAACAAGAGGTGAAGCGATATGAGGAGATGATGCGCGACGTAGCCCGGCTGGTGGTAGAGGACTACGACGGTTCGCTGAAGGCCGAGCACGGCACGGGCCGCAACATGGCGCCTTTCGTGAAATATGAATGGGGCGAGAAGGCATACGCCATAATGAAAGAGGTGAAAGATATCTTCGACCCGGAAGGCATACTGAATCCTGGCGTCATCTTCAACGATGACCCAGAGTGCTTCATCAAATGCCTGAAACCCCTGCCGGCACTGGACTATGACTTCAGCAAGGTGCCCGACGGCGGACATTACCTGCAAGACCCCACCCTCTCGACTGCCAAGGAGACTATCGAGCAGGTGAAGCGGGCCAACAAGTGCATAGAGTGTGGGTTCTGCGAGGTGAACTGCATGTCGTGCGGACTGACGCTGTCATCGAGGATGCGTATTGCCGCCCAGCGCGAGATCCGGCATCTGGAGCAAACAGGCAAGAACCCCTACCGACTGACTGCCCTGCGTAAACAGTATAAATACTACGGCGACCAGACGTGTGCCACCGACGGACTATGCTCCACCTCGTGTCCCATGAAAATCAATACGGGCGAAATGACCCACCTGATACGCCAGATGGATATGCTCAGCAATCCTATAGGCTACAAGGTTGGCGAGTTTGCCGCCAACCACATGGCTGGCATCAAGGAGGGTCTGCGCGTGGTGCTCGACGTGGCTCACCTGGGACATGTCACCTTAGGCCCCACCATGATGACTAACGTGTGCCGCACGATGAACAAGATGGGCATGCCGCTATGGACCACAGCAATGCCCAAGAAAAGACGACAGCCCAAGCCGTCAGACCTCACGCAGTTTATCATCGAGAAGTCGCTACCCCACGATGCGCCGAAGGAAGATGGGGATGAGACCCTCAAGGTAGTCTATTTCCCCAGTTGCATCAACCAGACAATGGGGCAGTCGAAGGAGGGCAAAAAGAAGCACGACCTGGTAGACGAGGTCATCCAACTGCTGGCAAAGGCCGGCTATGAGACCATCTTCCCGAAAGGCATGGAGCGTATGTGCTGCGGACAGATTTGGGAGAGCAAGGGCATGCTCGACATTGCCGACCGCAAGAGTGCCGAACTGGAGAAAGCCCTCTGGGAAGCCTCGCAGCACGGCAAATACCCGGTGCTCTGTGCGCAGAGCCCCTGTCTGCACCGTATGCGCAAGGTGATGCACAGCATGAAACTCTACGAGCCGGCCGAGTTTATCATGAAATTCCTGGTCGACCGACTCGACTTCCATCCCACCAACCGTCCCATTGCCCTGCACATCACCTGTTCCACACGGCAGATGGGCGTTGCCGACGATCTGATTGCGTTAGCCAAGAAGTGTTCTACCAAGGTCTACCTGCCCGAGGGTGTGGGGTGCTGCGGATTTGCCGGTGACCGCGGTTTCACCTTCCCAGAGATGAACAAATATGCACTGCGGAAACTGCGTCCGCAGATAGAGGCCAACCACATTGAGGTGGGCTATTCCAATAGCCGCACCTGCGAGATAGGGCTGGAAACCAATACGGGAATACCATATATGAGCATTGTTTATTTAGTAAATGAATGTACGACACGCAAGAAATAAAAAAAAATTCGTAACTTTGCAGCCTAATTACTGAATTATGGCAAGAAACAAGAAACCACTGCCCCTGCTGGAAGGGGTAACCATAGAGAGCGTTGCCGCAGAAGGCAAGTGCCTGTTCCACTGGAATGACCTGGTGGTATTTGTACCATTCTGCGTGCCCGGCGATGTGTGCGACGTGCAGATACGCCGCAAGAAGCACTCGTTTGCCGAGGGCGAGGTGGTGCACTTTATAGAATATAGTAAGGTACGCGCGACACCGTTCTGCAATCACTTCGGTGTGTGCGGCGGCTGCAAATGGCAGAACCTGCCCTACGAAGAGCAGCTACGCTTCAAGCAGCAGCAGGTGTACGACCAGCTGCACCGCATCGGCAAGGTGCAACTGCCCGAGTTCCGTCCCATTCTGGGCAGTGTAAAGACACAGGAGTATCGCAACAAACTCGACTTCGGTTGTGCGAACAAGCGCTATCTGACGAAGGAACAGTTTGAGAGTGAAGAGTTTATAGTGAAGAATCATCCAGCCATCGGCTTCCACATCACGGGGGCCTTCGACAAGATTCTGCCTATCGAGAAGTGCTGGCTGATGGACAACCTGCACAACCGTATCCGCAACGACATCCGCGACTATGCCATAGAGCACAGTCTTTCGTTCTTCGACCTGAGGGCACAGGTGGGGCTGCTACGCGATGTGATTATCCGCAACAGCGCCAGCGGCGAGTGGATGGTTATCATCCAGTTCCACTATGACGAAACTGGCGGCGAGAAAGAGGCACTAGACCTACTTCAGCACGTAGCCGACACGTTCCCAGAGATTACTTCCCTACTCTATCTGGACAACCAGAAATGCAACGACACCATTGGCGACCAGGATATCCTGGTGTTCAAGGGCAAAGACCATATCTTCGAACTGATGGAGGACCTGAAGTTCAAGGTAGGGCCGAAGTCATTTTATCAGACAAACACCGAGCAGGCCTATCACCTCTACAGCGTGGCTCGCGAGTTCGCATTTGCAAACCTCAAATCTCAAACCTCAGACCTCAAACCCCTCGTCTACGATCTGTATACCGGTACCGGCACCATTGCCAACTTCGTAGCACGGCAGGCCCGTCAGGTCATTGGCATAGAATACGTACCTGAGGCCATAGAGGACGCAAAGATCAATTCCGAGATCAACGGCATTGAGAACACGCTGTTCTTTGCTGGCGACATGAAGGACATCCTCACTGATGAGTTCATCAGCGACCACGGACGGCCAGACGTCATCATCACCGACCCGCCACGTGCCGGCATGCATCCCGATGTGGTGAAGACCATCCTCAGGGCAGCCCCGGAGCGCATCGTCTACGTATCGTGCAACCCCGCCACGCAGGCCCGCGACCTTCAAGATCTGGACGAGGCCTATCAGGTGGTGGCAGTGCAACCCGTGGATATGTTCCCCCACACCCCACACGTGGAAAATGTAGTGCTGCTGAAAAGACGATAACCGATATTGAAGGACTAATGACTATTCCTAGTATATGACATCAAAGGTTCTTTTAATCTATACCGGCGGCACCATCGGCATGAACCGCAATCCGCAGACAGGAGCCCTGGAGCCCTTCGACTTCGAGCACCTGCTGCAGAACGTGCCTGAACTGAAACAGTTTGACACGCAGATTGACACCTATCAGTTTAACCCGCCCATCGACTCAAGCGACATGTCACCAGCGCTGTGGACAGACCTGTCGCATTGCATTGCAGACCACTATGACGTGTACGATGGTTTTGTCGTGCTTCACGGCACCGACACGATGGCATATACGGCATCGGCGCTGTCGTTCATGCTGGAGAATCTGACCAAGCCCGTCATCCTGACTGGCTCGCAGCTCCCCATAGGACAGCTTCGCACCGACGGCAAGGAGAATCTGATTACTGCCGTAGAGATTGCAGCAGCAAAAGATGCCGAGGGGCACGCAAAGGTGCCTGAGGTGGGCATCTATTTCGGAGGACATCTGCTCAGGGGCAACCGCACCACCAAGCAGAGTGCCGAGGAGTTCAATGCCTTCGAGTCGTTCAACTACCCGCATCTGGTGGAAGCAGGCGTCAACATCACCTATCATCACTCCAGGATACTGAAGCCTGACTGGGCAAAGCCTATGACGCCCCATTTCCGGCTGGACAACAACGTCATCATCTTCTCGCTTTTCCCAGGCATACGCGAAGACCTGATCAGGCACATCATTCACACACCCAACCTGAAAGCTATTGTCATGCGTACCTTCGGCAGCGGCAACGCACCGCAGAGACCGTGGCTGCTGAACGCCCTCAAAGAAGGCACCCGGTGTGGCAAGGTCATCGTGAACGTCAGCCAATGCATGCAGGGAGCGGTAGAGATGAGCCGCTACGACTGCGGCTTCCATCTGCAGGAAGCCGGCGTCATCAGCGGTAAGGACGCTACCGTGGAGGCTGCCGTCACAAAACTGATGTTCCTGCAGAGCCACTACCCCGATGCCCCCGATGTGGTGCGCCGCTTGATGCAGCAGAACCTTAGGGGCGAAGTTACGTCATAATACCCTCAACCAGAATTACATCCTAATATCATCAACCAAAATTACATCTTATTATTAACTAAACTGATCAACAATGAAACGAAATGCCCTTAACCGAATGATGGCCCTCACCACCTGTCTGCTGGCAGGCGGGATGGCAACACTTGCGCAAGAAGCGCTGTCTCAACTCAACCTTCCCATCGTCCAGACGAAATACACCGCAGACCCGGCACCCTACGTGCACGATGGCAAGGTCTACCTCTTCACTACCCACGATGAAGAGGGAGCTGAAGGATTCAAGATGAAAGACTGGCTGCTGTACACATCAACTGACATGGTGAACTGGCAGGATCACGGTGCTGTGGCTTCCCTGCGCGATTTCAAGTGGTACAAAGGCGACAACGGCGCATGGGCCGAGCAGGTGATTGAGCGCAACGGCAAATGGTACATGTACTGCCCTATTCACGGGCACGGCATCGGTGTGCTGGTAGCCGACAGTCCCTACGGTCCATACCAGGACCCGCTGGGCCAGCCTCTAGTGTGGCAGAAAGAACATTGGTACGACATAGACCCGACGGTGTGGATCGACGATGATGGACAGGCCTATATGTACTGGGGAAATCCCAACACCTACTACGTCAAGCTCAACGAGGACATGATCTCCTATAGCGGCGACATCGTGCAGCTCCCTAAGATCAAGGATTATCAGGAAGGGCCTTGGCTCTGGTCTCGTGTTAATGCACTGGGACAGAAGAAATGGTACCTGGCATTCGCATCTACCTGCTGCCCTGAGGGAATCGGCTATGCCATGAGCGACAGTCCTACAGGACCCTGGGAATGGAAAGGCCACATCATGAACCACACCATCAGTACACGCGGCAACCACCCTGGCATCATCGACTTTCAAGGCCGTTCCTACTGCTTCGGTCTGAACTACGACATCTTCCGCCTTGAGACCAGCCGTCATGCGGAACAGCGTTCGGTGTCGGCTGCTGAGATGACATATAATGCCGACGGCACTATCCAGGAGCTGCCCTACTTCCTGGAGTGCAGCCTGCGGCAGATAGGAACGTTCGACCCGTTCCGCCGCGTGGAGGCCGAGACGATGGCCTGGGGCTATGGCTTAAGAACTACTCGCGAGAATCCGTCGGGGCCGTGGAACCCCACCCTTTTCGTGACTGACATCGACAACGGCGAATACCTCATGCTGAAGGGTGTCAATATGGGAAAGGGAGCGAAGCACATTACGGTGAGTTGTGCATCCCACCTGTTTGGAGGACAGATGGAACTGCGTCTCGATGCTCCCGACGGTCTGCTGGTGGGAACCATCACTATTCCTAACACCCGCGACAAGTTCCAGGAGTTCGACACGTCGCTGAAGGGCGCACAAGGCACTCACGACCTGTACTTCGTATTCAAAGGCAATGCCCGTCAGCAAAAGAACCTATTCAACTTCGACTGGTGGGAGATGAAACCATAAAGACTAAGGGAAGAAGCCATAAGGGCCCACTATCCAAGCAGGATTTTCACGATGCGCTCTGCCGTACGACCATCCCAACGGTCAGGCAGGGCGCTTTGTTTCCATTCACCCCTTACCATGCGGCCCACCTCGTCGCGTAATCGCTGAGGATCTTCGCCTACCAGCACATTCGTGCCCACGCTGACGGTCTCCTGGTGCTCGGTATAGCTGTTGAGCGTGATGCAGGGGACGCCATTGAACGTAGCCTCTTCTGCCACGTTGCCGCTGTCGGTGATGATGCCGCATGCATGAGCCGTCAGCCAGCCGAATTCCAAGTATGGGAGTGAAGGGTGAAGGGTGAAGGGTGAAGGGCTATTGGTGACAGGTGAAGGGCTATTGGTGACAGGTGAAGGGAGGATAGAACTGACAACCTCGTAGGCCTGACCGCGCAAGGGGGCGATGATAGGCATGCCACCAGCTGACTCAACCATGGATTCCAGCATCTGCTTCAGCTTCTCCTCATCAGCCAGCAGGGCTCTGCGGTTGATGGTGAAGACAAGATAAGAGGCGGGTTCAAGGTGGAGGGAGGAGGGAGGAGTGAGACGCTCATGATTAAAGCGGAGCGTGTCCATCAGAATGTTGCCCACCATATAGGTGTTAGAGCCCTCGGCCTGTTCGCGTGTAGCCACGCTGTTGCTCTTCACGCCAGCGGTAAAGAGATAGTCGCTCAGGGCGTCGATAACCAGACGGTTCACCTCCTTTGGCATATTCATATCAAACGAACGCGTACCTGCCACGAGGTGAGCCAGCTTCATGCCGCGTTTCTTCGTGACGATAGCTGCCGCCATCGTCGAGGCCAGGTCGTCGACGACGATGACTACATCGGCAGGATGCTGGTCCAGATAGGCATCAAACTGAGCCATCACCCGCGAGGTAATCTCATTAAGACTCACGCTGTCCACTCCGAAGAACACCTGGGGGCGGGGCATCTGCAGGTCTTCAAACAACGATTTCTCCAGCGTCTGATCATCGTCGCAACCGGTATACACCAGTTCATACGTCGCACCTTCGGCCTTCTCAATGGCACGAATCAGCGGAGCCACCTTGACGAAGTTAGGGCGTGCGCCCGCAACAATACAGATATTTTTCATTGAGATTTGAGATTTGAGGTTATTACTGTTTTGCCTTTTCTTTCAGCAGTCGGTCTATTTCATCAAACTGCTTACCCATGTTCAAGTTCAGGTAGATGCGATAAAGTGCCGGGGCCCACTTGTCCTTCTCCTGGGGCATCATCTTCCTGTAGGTTTCCATGAAGGGCTTAGCCTTCTGGTATGCCTGGCGCATCTGTTTGCGGTAGCGGCGATCCTCCAGTTTGCCTGCAATATTGATGTAGGCCGTACCCGCATTGAAATAAGGCTCTGACAGTTGCGGATTGATCTTGATAAGGCGTTCGCTGTAATTGATGCTCTCGGCATAGCGTTCCATGCGGAGCAACGTTGTCGACTTGGCAAAGAGGAACAACTCGCTGGAGTCATTGACAGCCAGGGCGCTGTCTGCCAGGGCAAGTGCCTTGTCGTACTCCGTCCTGCTGGTGTACAGATCCATCAGACGGGGGAAGAAATAATGGAACTGCGGAAAACGGCGGAAACCCTCCTCAAGCGTCTTCTGGTAGAGTTCATAGTCGTTGAGCCACTGGCGGGCCTCAGCCACGAACTGCAGGGTAAAGTCAGCCTTGGCCGTATCCCTCAGTGCCTGTTTATAGTAGCGCAACGTCAGCACGGGGTCCTGCTGCTTATAGCCGCAGTAGGTAGCCCAGTAGGCAGCTTCCGGCATGCGCGTGTCCAGACTGTCGTAGGCATAGGCTTGAAACAGAGGCTGACGGGCACAGTCAAGGTAAGCCTCATAGTAGTCGTAGGCCTCAGCCCACTTACCCTTCCTGAGCAGAAACGACCCGCCATTGAAGATGTTAGGGCGATAACCATTTTGCTGAGCGGCATGACTTTTCCTGTATTCCGGTGCCAGACTGTCCAGCGTCTCGGCTATGTCCAGCATTTTCCTGGCTTTGGCGAAGAAGGTGGCGGTATCGTATTTTTGCTTCAAATACAACTTCTCGTTACCCTGCTCGTACTGTCCGCGCACAGCATCATAGTATGCCAGCCAGATGCGCTTGTTGGTCCGGTTGGCAGAGTCTTTCAGCAGCGGAACAAGTATCTTCTCCGCATCGTCGTATTTGCCGCTCTTGATAGACGACCGTGCCTGACTGAGCTCCTTCTTCTGGGCCAGCGTCAGGCACGGTGTCATCATTAGTAAGAGGAGGCAGGTCGCAATGAACTGCTTCATCATATTCATTTAAGGGTTCTGTTCTGTGTATGCTTTAGTTACCGCCATTCACAAGTTTCTCCATCTCGTCAGATTTGGCCTTCTCGCCGAGCGAATAGTAGATCTGATAGAGAGGATATGCCCAGTTGACCTTCTCACGGTTGGGATCCATCTCCTGTGTACGCTCCAGGAACACACGGGCATCAGACAGGACGGCCTTCACTTTGTCGGCATTCTCCTTTGTCAGACCGCCGGTGTTCTTGTCAGCCAGCTGGTCTTTCAGGTCGATAGCCTTACCGTTGAGGCAGACACCGGCATTGAAGATACACTGGATGAACTCCGGATCGATTTCGATGGCTTTCTTGTACGACTCCACAGCAGCATCCCACTCGCGGGCATTCATCTGAGCCTCGCCCTTCAGGGCCCAGGCCATCTTGTTCTCAGGATTCAGCGCAATCTCCTCGTCGGCCCATGCAAACATGGCCTTCGGGTCGTTGGCACGGTTGTAGTAGTCCATGAGCAGGTTGAAGTAGCGATCCTCACTGGGGTTAGCCTTGTGCAGCTCTTTCACATAAGCCAGATACTCCAGCGAGTCGGCATGGTTCTTCAGGTTGTCCTTCTTGGCAAACAGCAGGATCTCGTTAGCATCCTTCTGCTTATCGGGATCTTCCGACTGTGCCGTCAGTTTGGCGTACTTCTCAGCCTCGGGATAATCCTTAACCTGATACGACAGGTAAGCCGTATAGTAAGTGATGTCATAGAAGAAAGGATCTTTAGGGAAGTCGGCCACCTCGGCAAAGAGGGGGGTATCCTTCATGCCACAGTAAAATTTCCAGGCCTCCAGTGCACGCTCGTTGTTCTTTTTCTGGTAAGCTACCTGTCCGGCCTGCACCAGCTGCACACCATGATTCTTATATCTGTTCTGCGACTCCGTACGGAAGCGGGGCTTCACCTTTCCCTTCTCGTTGGGCATCATGTCCAGCTCGTCGCACTTCAGTGCGGCCTTCCAGGCTTCCACAGCTGCATTGTACAAGGCTGCTGTGTCGTAAGCTTCCTTTGTGATAGCACTCTTGGCTGCTTCTTCACCTATCTTCGTAAACTGTGTGTAGTAGATGTCGCTCAGCTGATGCCAGGCAGCAGCCTTGTCTGTCGTTGCACTCGACTCCAGAGCAGGAGTAATCGTTTTCACAGCCTCAGCAAACTCACCTTTTCCTGAGAGTTTCTTTGCTTCTTTCACCAGTTCGTCCTGGGCAAAGGCGGTGGTGGCAGCAGCTGCCATCAGGGCCATCATCATTAGTTTCTTCATAATCAATTAGTTATTAGTTAAACGGTTTCATTTTCATTCTCTGAGATTTCAATCACACCAGTAGTGTCCATGGATTCTGCGGAGACAGGGGCATCAGTCGGTTCAGCCTGTTCCATATTCTCAGCATCCAGCTCCTCCTCAGTGGCTTTCTGCACCTTGCATACGCTGGCTATGGTATCGTTCTTCTTCGTCAGGTTGATCAGACGCACACCCTGTGTGGCACGACCCATGACACGCACCTCGCTGACATTCAGTCGGATCAGTATGCCGCTCTTGTTGATAATCATCAGGTCGTTCTCGTCAGTCACCACCTTGATAGCCACCAATCGGCCCGTCTTCTCGGTGATAGCCAGTGTCTTCACACCCTTACCACCGCGAGCCGTCTTACGATAGTCCTCAATATCGGTACGCTTGCCGTAGCCGTTTTCGCTGACCACCATGATGGTCTCTGTCTGCGGGTCGTTGACACACACCATGCCTACTACCTCGTCGTCGCCACCGTCCAGTCGCATACCAATGACACCAGTCGACACGCGGCCCATGGTGCGCACCTGACTCTCGTTGAAGCGTACGGCACGTCCGTTGCGGTTGGCCAGCAGAATCTCGTTCTTGCCGTTGGTCAGACGCACGCTCACCACCTGGTCACCCTCATTGATGTTGATAGCATTCACGCCGGCGGCACGCACGTTCTTATACTGGTTCAGGCAGGTCTTCTTCACGATGCCCAGCTTGGTGGCAAACACCACATAGTGGCTGTTGAGGAACTCCTCATCATCGAACTTCTTGATACGCAGCACGGCATTGATGGCATCGTCGGGATCGATGTTGAGCATATTCTGTATGGCACGACCCTTCGAGTTCTTGTCGCCCTCGGGAATCTCGTAGCACTTCTGCCAGTAGCAACGACCCTTCTGTGTGAAGAACAGCAGCGTGTTGTGCATCGTAGCGGGATAGATATACTCCGTGAAGTCGTTGTCGCGATGACGGGCTCCCTTCGAACCCAGTCCGCCACGGCTCTGAGCATGGAAATCAGTCAGCGGTGTGCGCTTGATATAGCCCATGTGACTGATGGTGATCACCACAGGATCGTCGGGATAGAAATCCTCGGCGTTGAACTCGTGGTCGAAGGGGATGATCTCCGTCTTGCGCTCGTCGCCATACTTCTCCTTCACCTCCAGCAGGTCCTGCTTCATCACCTCCTTGCAGCGCTCGGGGTTGTTCAGTATCTCCTCCAGGTCAGCAATCAGTTTCATCAGGTCGTCATACTCCTGGTGCAACTGGTCTACACGCAGGCCAGTCAACTGACTAAGTCGCATATCGACAATGGCCTTCGACTGCAGCTCGTCCAACTCGAAGCGCTTTTCCAGGTTGCGCTGTGCATCGGCAGGTGTAGCCGACTGTCGGATGATGTGCACCACCTCGTCGATATTGTTGACGGCGATGATCAGTCCCTCCAGGATATGCGCGCGCTCCTGTGCCTTCTTCAGGTCGAACTTGGTGCGACGGATAGTCACCTCGTGACGGTGCTCGATGAAGTAGCGGATGCACTCGCGCAGCGACAGCAGCTTCGGACGCATCTTGCCGTGGGTGCCGGGGATGGGCACCAGAGCGATGTTGTTCACGGAGAACGAGCTCTGCAGGGCTGTCATCTTGAACAGCTTGTTCAGTATCACATTGGCATTGGCATCGCGCTTGCAGTCCACCACGATACGCATACCCTGGCGTCCCGACTCATCGTTCACGTTCGAGATACCCTCGATCTTATGCTGTGTAGCCAGGTCGGCAATATATGCCACCAGGTCGGCCTTGTTCACACCGTATGGAATCTCCGTCACCACAATCTTGTCGTGTGCGTCGCCGGCTTCAATCTCGGCCTTGGCACGCATTACGATACGGCCGCGACCGGTCTCGTAGGCATCCTTTACGCCCTGCAAGCCATAGATATATGCCCCTGTGGGGAAGTCGGGACCGGGGATATACTGCATCAGGCCCTCGCAGTCAATGTCGGGGTTGTCTATGAAGGCACAGCAACCATCGATGACCTCGCCCAGGTTGTGGGTAGGCATATTGGTGGCCATACCCACGGCAATACCGTTACCGCCGTTCACCAGCAGGTTGGGCACCTTCGTAGGCATCACGCTAGGCTCCAGCAGGGTGTTGTCAAAGTTGGGGTCCATGTCCACGGTATCCTTCTCCAAGTCGTCCATGATGTGCTCACCCATCTTCGAGAGGCGGCACTCCGTGTAACGCATGGCAGCAGGCGAGTCGCCGTCCACCGAGCCGAAGTTACCCTGTCCGTCCACCAGCATATAGCGCATATTCCACTCCTGACCCATGCGCACCAAGGCGCCATATACTGACGAGTCGCCGTGGGGGTGGTACTTACCGAGCACCTCACCCACCACGCGTGCACATTTCTTATGTGGTTTGTCGCTGGTGTTGCCTATGCCCATCATACCGTAGAGAATACGGCGGTGAACAGGCTTAAATCCATCACGAACATCGGGAAGTGCACGAGCCACAATCACCGACATTGAATAGTCAATGTACGATGACTTCATCTCTTCCTCGATGTTAATCTTTAAAATTCTGTCGTTGTCAATTGTCTGATCCACTTTATTTAATGCTTAGTTCTTAATGCTCAATGCCAAAAGCCAAAAGCCAAAAGCTTTAACGGGTATGAAATTGCGTTTAAGGCCATTTAGGAGCCCGCTGACGCGTTTTTCCACTTTTCATTTCAGCCTACAAAGGTACTCATTTTTTTAGTATTAGAAAAGCAAAAAGGCAAAAATTTTTGCCTTTTCACCTTTTTTATCGTATTTAGCGTACCGTCATGTTTCATCATAATTAGCGCACCGTCATGTGAAAGCAGCCCTGCTTCACCTCGTATTTCACATAGCAGCGTCGGTTTCTACGCATGTCGTTAAGCACCTCGCTGAGGATAAACTTCAGCGAATCGCTGCGCACTTCGCGGCGTCGCGGACCTTCGGGGTCTTCCACGGTCTTGTAGCGGTTATAGCAGATGTCGAACGTGGTGCCGTAGAGGTGGCACGAGTTCGCGGTGGCATTGCCGTTATGCCGCCGCAACTTAGCCACATCCTCCTGGGTGCGCAGGACGCTGGTCACAATAAAGCGGTGCAGAGGCACACCCTTGACCTGGAGACTGTCGAAAAAGGCCTGCCCAATGTCTTGCAGCAGGATGGCTGCCCGTGGCACCAGATAGGGGATGCTGGCATGCAGCGGGTCTATATAATAATAAGGTGAACCGCCGATGTAGACCAGTTCGCTCTTGCGAGCCTCTGCATCCTGGCGGTTCGTCACGGGCTGCACACCCCACGCCGCTGCAGCTCTCAGCTGCACGTCGTTGCTGTCGGGAAAAGCTTTCTGATAGCTGGGCACGCTCAATATCCGATGGGGACGTTCGCCGTCAGCCAGGTAGCGGGTCGATGTCGGCACCTCGCTCACCGCTGTCAGCAGCGTCTGCTCCTGCACCTCTGCGACGCTCTCCACGGTGCTGTCAGCCTTCTCGGCCTCAGACACCGACGCCTGGGTCACATGAATGGCGGGAAGGGCGCAGCGCACCAATGCCAGCACGATTACTACCAGGCCAAAACCTTCCAAGAACCTGTGTTTTCTTGTCTCCTTTTCCATCGCTTAGCGGCCTTATAAAAGTTTCTTCATATCAACTTCTTATGCAATTAGGCTGCAAAATTATATAAAATTTCTGAGATTCTAAGCCTATCGGGATAAAAAAGTGAAAAAAAAAGTGGAACAGGGAAATGAAGGCAAGTGAAGCCCCACAAGCGTTAATGTTCCCAAAAATGTCGTTTATTCCGCTTTTTATTCGTACCTTTGCAGCGTAAAAGTAAATAACAGAATAAAAAGACGAACATACTTGTAAGAGAAAGATGAACATACTTGAACTGAGCGAACAGGAAATACTTCGTCGGCAGTCGCTCGACGAGATGCGTAAAATGGGTATCAACCCCTACCCCGCTGCAGAGTACCCCGTGACAGCGTGGAGCACCGACATCATTAACGACTTTGAGGATCTGCCCGTTGTTGGCAAGGACGAAGAGGGCAACGACGTGCGCGAGACCGCCACACCGGAGAACAGCCGCATGGTGAGCATTGCCGGACGTATCATGAGCAAGAGCATCATGGGAAAGGCCGCCTTTGCCAAACTGCAGGACTCGAAGGGGCGTATTCAGATTTATATAACAAGGGACAGTCTGTCTGCACCTTCAACAGAAGCCCCCTCGGGGGCCGTAGGGGGGGCCGACTATTATAATATAGTATTCAAGAAGCTGCTCGACCTGGGCGACTTCATCGGCGTGAAGGGATATGTATTCCGCACAAAGACAGGCGAAATCAGTGTTCACGTGCTGGAGATGACGGTACTGAGCAAGAGTCTGAAGCCGCTGCCTGTGGTTAAGACGGATGCCGATGGTAAGGTTTACGATGCCTTCGACGATCCCGAGCTGCGCTATCGCCAGCGTTATGTAGACCTTATTGTAAACGCTGGTGTAAAAGACACCTTCCTTAAGCGTGCCACCATCATCCGCACACTGCGCAACATTCTCGACGGTGCAGGCTATACAGAGGTCGACACACCTATCCTGCAAAATATCGCAGGCGGTGCCAGTGCCCGCCCGTTCATCACACACTTCAATGCGCTCAATCAGGATATGTACATGCGTATCGCCACTGAGCTCTATCTGAAACGACTGATTGTTGGTGGTTTCGAGGGTGTCTACGAGATGGGCAAGAACTTCCGCAACGAGGGTATGGACAAGACTCATAACCCCGAGTTCACCTGTATGGAGCTATATGTCAGCTATAAGGACCTGCTGTGGGGCATGACCTTCACAGAAAACATGCTGGAGCAGATTTGTACAGCTGTCAACGGCAAGCCTGAGGTGGAGATCGATGGCAACATCATCTCGTTCCGTGCGCCTTTCCGTCGTCTGCCCATTCTCGATGCCATCAAGGAGAAGACGGGCTTCGACTGCGACGGCAAAAGCGAGGACGAGATTCGCCAGTTCTGCCTCTCAAAGGGCATGGATGTCGACGAGACCATGGGTAAGGGTAAACTGATCGACGAGCTCTTTGGTGAGTTCTGCGAAGGCACCTTCATCCAGCCCACCTTCATCACCGACTATCCCG
>ERZ842401.3680-NODE-3680-length-18741-cov-6.379803_pt1 | contig 18741 bp, 14 predicted proteins | sample MGYA00521270_ERZ842401 | MGnify/ENA primary metagenome ERZ842401 (study PRJEB31892, sample SAMEA3878208) | bioreactor metagenome | biome: Moose rumen | place: Sweden | collected 2011-10 | study: EMG produced TPA metagenomics assembly of the PRJEB12797 data set... | reverse complement strand
AAAGGGGTCTGGGGAATAACCTTTCTTCAGAAAGGTTTTCCCCAGTAAAACCTGCTGACAGTATGACAGCTCATCATTTGCGGCAAAATGTATCAAGATGGGGGTGTATATAATATAGTATAAGTCAAAAGCTTGCGGATATACATTTGAGTGATGTGGATTTTTCTGTGTTTTTGGGCTTTACATTTTTGCAGCTGTGTGGTATAATTCTTTATATCTTTAATATTTTTATAAAGGTATGATTTTTGATTTTAAGGAGTAACTATGCCTGCACCCAAGCCAAATTACCAGTTAAAGCTCGATGAGATCATCGGAAATATCGACCCCGACAGCGAGCCGCCAAAGCTGCTTTTGCACAGCTGCTGTGCGCCCTGTTCTTCCTACGTGCTGGAATATCTCAGCGAATATTTCAGCATAACTGTGTTTTATTACAACCCGAATATTTTCCCGAAGGAGGAATATGAGCACCGCACCTGTGAGCTTCGCAGGCTGGTGGGAGCTCTGCCTGTTAAGAATAAGGTGACCGTCATAGCCGCCGAATATACTCCCGAGGAATTTTATGAAGCCGTTAAGGGGCTTGAGGATATCCCCGAGGGGGGCGAGCGCTGTTTTGCCTGCTATCGGCTGCGGCTGGAGCGCACAGCGCAGCTTGCCGCCGAGCTGGGGGCTGACTATTTCACCACCACCCTATCTATCTCGCCCTACAAAAATGCCCCCAAGCTCAACGAGATAGCCGAGGAGCTGGGGGATATTTACAAGGTGAAGGCTCTGCCCTCGGATTTCAAGAAAAGGGGCGGCTATAAGCGCTCGGTGGAGCTGTCGGCAGAGTACGGGCTCTACAGGCAGGATTACTGCGGCTGTGTGTTCTCAAAAAGAGAAAGAGAACAAAAAAATGTACTCAAAAAATAGCTTGATAGGCAAATTAGCCCAATTTTTAGTGAAGAATTGTTAAAAATGCACGAAATGTCTTTTTAAATTTGTGAAAAAAGTTAATTGAAAAAGTGATAACTTTGTGATACAATTTAAGCATGATAATATGTTGAGGTGATATCGCTCAATATATTGTTAAATATTTAAAATTGGAGGAAAACGAAAATGAAAATTTCAAAGCTGTTTGCAGGTATGTCAGCTATGGCACTGGCTGTTTCAATGATGGCAACTGCAAACGTATTCGCTGAGGAAACTACTGATGCTCCCGTAGAGGAAGATACTTCTATAGGCGGCGTTGGTCTGTTTGCTCAGAATCAGGGCGGCGACTGGCAATGGCTCTCTGCTTCAGATGAGCTCGGCGAAGTAAAGGTCGAGGCTGACGGTCTTGGCGACACATATCACGTAGAGTGGAACACCTTCAAGGCTGACACTCAGGAAGGCGACTGGAAGGCTTATGCGCCTGTTGAGACATGGGAGACTACTCCTACACTCGGTGTACAGGTTTACAACAAGTACATTCAGGCAGGCGGAGATCAGGGCGTTATCAAGTCCACAGCTAACGTAGTTATCACCTACGGTGAGGACAAGACTCTTACACTCTCAGATGTTGATATCAGCGGCAAGCTGGTAGGTGAGGAAAAGGACTGGGGTCTTTCCGGCAACGGCATCAACTTTGACCTTCAGAGCCTTATCAAGGAGCAGCTGGAACTTGACGACGAGGGTTATCTTGACTTCTTTGCAAGCGTAACAAAGGTATCAGCTGACGTTAAGGTAGATAATATCAGCAAGATCGAGCCTGTAACTGCTAAGATCGGTTTTGCAACTTTTGATTGGCACTTTGCTGATTGGGACACAACAACTGAGGTATACAATGGTCTGAACGTTATCAAGTTCAAGCTGCAGGGTACTTATGAGGACGAAGAGACAGGTGATACACTGGCTTATCCTGATGCACAGGGCGTAAAGGTATTTGTAGTTGATCTGCTCGAGCTGTTCGATAAGGATCCTGAGGCTACAGCTAAGCCCGTAGCTATCACTGTTGACGGTCAGTGGGTTCCTTATGAGGTTCTTGAGAACTATGAGGACTACAAGGATCTTGATTACACAAAGATCAACGTTGGCGATATTGAGGAGAACGGTAACCTGAGACTTGATATCTTTAATGTTTGGGGCACAACAGCTCAGAATAAGGACAAGGCTGCGGACTGCTTCGATGCTGAGATATCACCTTTCAATCCTACAAACTTCGTATTCAAGTCAGGTCAGGAGATCGCTGTTTACTTCGAGGTAGAGAGCTCTGTTCTTCCTGAGAGATCTGAGGAGGATATGATCCTCAATCCTAAGCCTGTAGACAAGACAGGTTATGCATTCGCTCCTGAGGCTGAAGATCCCACAGAAGATCCTACCGAGAATCCCACAGAAAATCCTACCGAGAATCCCACAGAAAATCCTACCGAGGATCCCACAGAAGATCCCACAGAAGATCCTACAGATGTAACACCTGCACCTGCATCTACAACAGATGACAAGACACCTGCTTCACAGGGTGGTGCAAAGGCTGCTGATGAGACTAAGGGCGGCGACAAGGCTACAACCGATAAGTCCACAACAGACAAGGATACAACTAAGGGCGACGACAGCAAGAAGAGCGACGATTCTTCTAAGAAGGACGACACAACTAATGCTGCCGCTGCTGCAACAACAACTGCTAACCCTGAGACAGGCGCTGCTGCTCTCGCAGCTGTAGGCGTTGCTCTCGCAGGCGCTGCTGTTGTTACAACTAAGAGAAAGAAGTAATTTATAATTACCTGTTTAACTTAGTTAAAACATAACTATCAAAGCCTGTCCGGTAACCCGGGCAGGCTTTTTTGTGTGGTATTAAGGATATAATAAAAACCCCGAGACTAGCACTCTCGGGGTTTTCGCTTGCATGGAAATTGTGAACATTATCTCATTCGTCACTAGAGATATTATACACCATTTTCCCTCAATTGTCAAGTGCCGTTTCTTATCATGATAAACAGTATCGAAAACCAGTGGAAAACGCTGCCTGCAACGGTGAAAAGGTGCCAGATGGAGTGAAAATACTTTTTCTTTTTCATCACGTAAAAAATTATCCCCACCGTGTAGAACAGACCGCCTATGAGCAAAAACAGCAGCGACAGCTTGTTCACTCTCTCAAGCATAGGCTTTACGGCGAATACCACCGCCCAGCCCATGAGTATATAGCATACCACCGAGGGCTTGCGGAATTTTTCAAGGTTTATCGAGTTAAGCACTATGCCAAGTATCGCCGCCGCCCATATTATGCCGAAAAGCACCCAGCCCAGCGCACCCCTCAGCGGCACCAGGGTTATGGGGGTGTAGGTGCCTGCTATCAGGAAAAATATGGTGTTGTGGTCCATTATCCTGAAAAACGCTTTTGCCTTGCGGTTGGTTATCGCGTGGTAGAGGGTGGACATTGTGTAGAGTATTATCAGCGATGCGCCGTATATCGCCGAGCTCACCACGCCCCATGCGTTTGAATATATAGCTGCAAAAACTATGAGTATCACAGTCCCTGCAATAGAAAGTCCGCCGCCAATGCCGTGGCTCACCGAGTTAAAGATCTCCTCGCCCAGAGAATAGCGCTTGACGGTGCTTTGCGCTTCATTTGCCATGCTATCATCTCCCATTAATTACTATATCACGTTTGTCCCCCGTTGTCAAGCGATTTTTTGACAGCTGTCAAAAAATATCAGCCATATGCCGAAATATATAGAAATACCTCAGCCAAAGGCGCAAAAGCCCCCGTATTTTTATCTCTGAGTGAATATTCCTTTAATTGTCACAAATTTTACACATATTTGGTTTATTATATATAGTGAGTAATATTGCAGTTATTTTTTGAAAGGAGCTGTTACATATGGCTAGGATACTGGTAGTTGACGATGAAGCTAAAATACGTACCATTATAAGAGAGTATGCTGAGTTCGAGGGCTTTGAGGTGGTTGAAGCCGAGGACGGCATGGACGCTGTTGAAAAGGTAAAGACCGAGGATTTTGATATTATCGTTATGGATATCATGATGCCCCGCCTTGACGGATATTCAGCCTGCAAGGAGATACAGAAGATAAAAAAGATACCTGTTATCATGCTTTCGGCAAGGGGCGAGGAGTATGACAAGCTCTTCGGCTTTGAGATAGGTGTTGATGACTATGTGGTCAAGCCCTTCTCGCCCAAGGAGCTCATGGCAAGGATAAGAGCCGTGCTCAACCGTGCAAAGGCGCACCAGAATACTGAGGAGATAATCAGGTATAAGGGACTTGAGATAAACTTCACCGCCAGAGAGGTGAAGATAGACGGCGAAAAGGTTTCTATGACTCCCAAGGAGTATGACCTGCTTTTCTACCTGGTGAGAAATATGAACATAGCCCTTTCAAGAGAAAAGCTGCTGGAAGAGGTCTGGGGCTTTGATTTCTACGGCGATGACAGAACTATCGACACACATATAAAAATGCTGAGAAACAGCCTGGGCGAATACCGCAACCTTATCGTTACTCTGAGAGGAATGGGATATAAGTTTGAAAAGATCCAGTAAGAGCGAGGGTAAGAAGCAGGCAAAGGCGAGGAAGGCAAAAAAGCCCTCGGCAGTAAAAAGCTTTTTTACGGGCAGGGCAGGTATAACTGCGTATGTGTGGCTGTATTTTATGATATTTACAGTGTTCATACTGGTTTTTATGTGGCTGTTCCAGTATGCCTTTTTGGCAAACTATTACCGCAGCGCCAAGATCAGAGATATAAACAAGGCTGCCAACAAGATAATAGATGCCTATGATACCGACAGGGAGAGCCGCACCAACAAAACTGTGGCTTATGACAACAGCCTGTGCATAGTTATCACCGACGAAGCAGGCAATGTTGAAACGCTGGAGAACAACTTAGGCTCGTTCTCGCAGCTGAGCCGTGATGTTACCGAAAACTATTCGCTGGAGATCTTTCAGCTGAAAAACGAGCTGGACGATGCCGACGAGAACTATATAACCAAGGTGTATAAAAATCCCGATTTTGAGGTAAAGGGCATTTATTACTGCGCCAAGATATACACCGATGACGCCCCAAAGCAGGCTTATCTGTTTATTGAGAGCACCATAGAGCCTATCGACTCCACGGTAAGTATCATCAGAGAGCAGCTTATCTACATCACTGTGATACTCTTTGAAATGGCGTTTATTGTTACCATGTTCATATCCATGAGGGTATCCCGACCGATAGTGAATATAACAAAGACCGCAAAGCGTTTCGGTGAGGGCGACTATGAGGTGGAGTTCGACGGCAAGGGCTATAAAGAGGTGGACGAGCTCTCAGAGGTGCTAAATGACGCCAAGAACGAGATACGAAAGGTATCGGATCTGAGAAAAGAGCTCATAGCCAACATATCCCACGACCTGCGAACGCCGCTGACAATGGTCAAGGCTTATGCCGAGATGATAAGAGATCTGTCGGGGGACAACCCTGTTAAGAGGGCAGAGCACGTGCAGGTGATAATCGACGAAGCTGACAGGCTTTCAAATCTGGTAAACAATCTGCTGGAGCTTTCAAAGCTGGAGTCGGGCAATATGGAGCTTAACATCAAGGAGTTCTCGGTGAATGACAAGCTAAAGGACTGCATGACCAGATACCAGCTGCTGATAGAGCAAAACGGCTATGACATTCAGTGTGAGCTTGATGATGACAGGAAGGTAAAGGCTGACCCCGACAAGATAGACCAGGTGATCTACAACTTTATAAACAATGCTATCAACTACACAGGTGATAACAAGGTCATAAGGCTGAGGCAGATAGATCTTGACAATGCGGTGCGCATTGAGGTCTCGGACAACGGCAAGGGCATATCAAAGGAGCTGCTGCCAAAGGTTTTCGACCGCTACTACAGGGGCGAGAGAGTAAAGCGTGATGTGGTAGGAACGGGACTGGGGCTTTCTATCTGCAAGGAGATATTAAAATGCCACGATTTTGCTTTCGGAGTACGCTCCGAAGAGGGCAAGGGGTCAACATTCTGGTTTGAGATACCCCTCTAGCGGCAAGAAGCAAGAATGCACGTCAAGAATGCAACTATTTATCGGGTGGAGCTGGTTTCCACCCGTTTTTTGAAGGTGAAGAAATGTACATTACAGATGAGCACAACCAAAGGCTGCCTTATCTGAGGGATAAGACCTCAAAGCTGACCACCTCGCCGGGGTGCTATATCATGAAGGATAAGACGGGGAAGATAATATATATAGGCAAGGCGAAAAATCTGCGCAACAGGGTGACTTCATATTTCCGCAAGGGGCAGGATCATCTGCCCAAGGTGTGGAAAATGGTATCGAATGTCAACGACTATGATTTTATAGTCACCGACAGCGAGTTTGAAGCGCTGGTGCTGGAATGCTCGCTGATAAAGCTGCACACCCCCAAGTACAACATTCTTTTAAAGGACGACAAGGGCTACAGCTATATACGTGTTACAAGCGGGCCTTATCCCAGGTTACAGGCGGTGCTGCAAAAATTCGATGACGGCGCTGAATATATTGGACCCTACACCAGCTCTTATGCGGTAAAGCAGGCGGTGGAGGAAGCCAACAAGGTGTTCAGGCTGCCCACCTGCACCAGGGTGTTCCCAAGGGATCTCAAAAAGGCAAGACCCTGTCTTAACTATCACATAAAGCGGTGCATGGGCGTTTGCACGGGGGAGTTTTCAGAGGAGGAATACCGCACTGTGGTGGAGCAGGCTGTGGACTACATCAAAAACGGTTCGTCCCAGTCGGTGGAGAGACTGACCGCCGAGATGGAGAGGGCAGCCGAAAACCTTGAATTTGAGCTGGCAGCACGTTTGAGAGACCGCATAAACGCCATAAAAAAGGCTGCCGAGAGCCAGAAGATAATAGACGAGACTGTGCCTGACTGCGACATAATAGCTATCTCGCAGAATGTTGAGATAGCCTGCGCCAGCGTGATAATGTACCGCGGCGGCAGGCTCACCGACAAGGCGGATTATTATCTGGGAGACAGCGGCGAGAGCGGCAATATGCTGGAGGAGTTCGTGCTGAGCTACTACTCCATGAAGGACAGTGCCCCCAAGACCATTATTCTTGACGAGGAGCTTGAAAACGCACAGCTGATAGAGCAGTTTTTAAGGGAGAAGTACGGTCATGCTACCCACATAACTGTACCAAAAAAAGGACATTTGCTGAGGCTTGCCACTCTTGCAAAAAGCAATGCCAACGAATACATCTCGGTAAAGGTAGGCAGGACAGGCAGGGAGGTAGCAGGCTTGGAGGAGCTTGCAAAGGCGCTGGGCATGAGCAAGCCCCCTGAGTTTATAGAGTGCTACGACATATCCAATCTGGCGTCCACCGACATGGTGGCAGGCATGGTAGTTTTTGAAAACGGCAGACCCTGCAAAAAGCGCTACAAGCGGTTTTCGATAAAGACGGTGGAGGAGCAGAACGACTACGCTTGCATGGCTGAGGTGATAGAAAGGCGTTTTCGCAATTATTTTGAAAAGACTGACGAGGGCTTTGCGACTCTGCCCGATCTGATACTGCTTGACGGCGGCAACGGTCATGTTAACACCATTGCGCCTGTACTGAAAAGGCTGGGCATTGATGTGCCGCTATACGGTTTGGTGAAGGACGACAAGCACCGCACAAGGGCTATTGCCACAGGTGACGGTGAGATATCTATAGTTAAAAGCAGGTCGGCTTTTAATCTTGTTACTGCCATTCAGGACGAGGTCCACAGGGTGGCTATAACCTACCAGAGGTCAAAGCGCAAAAAGAGCGCTTTTACTCTTGAGCTGACCTCGGTAAAGGGTGTGGGCGAGAAAAAGGCTGCCAGGCTGATAACTGCTTTCAAGACCAAAGAGGCGCTGAAAAAAGCAACTCTTGACGAGATAAGGACCACCGCAGGCGTGAACGCTGAGGTTGCGCAGAGTCTTATGGACATTATTGCGCAGCTATAGTTTGAGCCTTGAGCTGGGTGGCGCTTTTCCCAACCTTTGTGCCTTGAGCTGGGGCTCTGCCCCAGACCCCGCAAGCCTGCTGGCGCGAGGCTTGAGCGCGCTCTTTATTTCGTTACCTGTTTGTCCGTGTGGTGACCAACGTGCCGCTTGGTTTCAAGAGTGCGCAACCGCACTTTTTGGGTTGTTTTTGGCTGACGCAACGGAAGAAACCGATTTCGTTCCTAAAGTTTGAGCCTTTCACCGCACGCTATGTTTGAGCCTTGAATAATCTGCTATGTTCATCTTTTCTGCAAAGTCGGATAGACAGGCTTTGCGCCTTGAATGGCGAACTTTAATAAACTGTCAAAGTTTGATATCTAAATTTCTAGCCACTAGCTCTCTAACCACTAGCGACTAGCAGCAGTCTTTAAAATCGTGTATTTGTGCGTGCTGCCGCATAATTTTGTAAACGGTTTTCTTACCTCTTACTTCTTACCTCTAAAAGCCACTAGCTCTCTGAATAACTAGCGACTAGAATGCGAAGGTTGTGTATGATAATGTTTGAAAATAGTAAAAGTACCGTCATGGAGTACATCATGGGGTTTTCTCACTCGGGGAAGCCTGTCAAGGATCTTTCAAGGATAAAAAGGCTGCTTCATGCGGTGGGTGATCCGCAGGAGCGGCTTAGATTTGTGCACATTGCAGGCACCAACGGCAAGGGCTCTATGGCGCAGATGTTCAGTGAGGGCTTTATATGCTCGGGGCTTAAAACTGGGCTTTTCACCTCGCCCTACATATTGGAATATTCTGACAGGATAAGGGTAAACGGTGAAAATATCTCACAGGGTGAGCTTGAAGAGCTTGCTGCGGTGGTGAAAAAAGCCATTGAGTCTCTTGGGGGAGACAAGGGCTTTTCGCAGTTTGAGATAACTCAGGCTATAGCTTTTTTACATTTTGAGAGACAAAGCTGTGATGTGGTGGTGCTGGAGACAGGGCTCGGGGGCTTGCTTGACTGCACCAATGTGGTGAATACCTCGGTGCTGACGGTGATAGGCTCGGTAGACTACGACCACACCGCCATACTGGGTGACACCCTTGAAGAGATAGCTGCCCAGAAGGCAGGCATAATAAAGCCACAGGTGCCTTGCGTGCTCAGCGCAGGCAATGATATGAGGGTGGTCGATGTTGTGAGCCGCACTGCTGCCGAAAAGGGGGCGCAGCTGGTCATACCCGATCTGAGCCTTATGAAGCTTGGCGAGAGCGGCATTTTCGGCACACGTTTTGAGTACAGGGGCAGAGAGTATTCAACCGCTATGGGGGGATATCACCAGGTGCTCAATGCCATGAGCGTTATCGAGGGCTTTTGGCTGATAAAAGATGGATTTGAGCTTGATGATGACAGCGCTGCAATGGGCATTTCGAGGGCGGTCATACACGGCAGGGCAGAGGTCGTTTCTCATTCGCCGCTGACGGTGCTGGACGGTGCGCATAATCCCGACGGTATGGGGGCTTTGGCAAAGGTGATAGAGAGCAGCGGCAAGCTGCCTTGTCGGGCGGTAATAGGTATGTGCCGTGACAAAAGCATTGCCGAGGCGGTATCAAAGCTGATACCCTTTGTTGAGCGCTTTGTGACGGTAGACGGTTTCAGCGAGCGTGCCGAGAGCGCCGAGGTTTTGGCTGAGATAATAAGTAATGCAGGGGGCAAAGCTTATCCTGCGGTGGGCAGCATTGCTGGTGAGATAAGAAAAATGCAGAATGAGAACCCCGATGGGCTATGCCTTATCTGCGGCTCGCTCTTTCTGGTATCTGATGTCCTCCATTCGTGGGGGCAGGATAATTCGCAAGATCGGACAGAGTTTGACGGCGGCAAATAAATTCAGGCTGAAAACCGAAAACGAGCTTACCACACTATGGGGCAAGCTCGTTTTTTATCGTTTTATCTAACCGACAATAATTATAAATCAAGAGTCAAATCCGCCCTTGTTGAAGAACAGCTCTCTTATCGCCAGTGCGCAGCCTGAAAGGAAGCGGTGCTTTTCCTCAATGATAGAAGTCTCGATCTTGCTTGCCACCTTGGGTCCGCCTATCTCGCTGACAGCTTCTCTTATGAGGGTGAAGTCCTTGTCATTGCCGTTTCTGATGTTGAAGTGGTGCAGAACTATCTTCTGGGGGTTGGTGGAGAAATAAAGGTTGTTTATTAGCACGGCAGTGAGCCTTACCTCTCGGTCGATAGTTGCCTTTACCGCAGGGTCCTCTTTCTCATAGGCATTTATGAGCATTTCCTTTGTAACAGCGTTGAACCTGCCCTTTGATGCCTCGTAAAGAATGGGGGTAGCGTCGGGAGAATACACTTCTTTCAGCTTTGCAAATGTGGCAGCAGGGGTTATCTCGCTCTCAACGCAGCCCCTTCTTCCGCATACATCGCATACTCTCTTGGTGGTGGGGTCGATTATCATTTTATCAACGAAATTTGTTCTGTTATCGTAGGAGAAAATAGGCTCGTTAAGATTTGTTACAACGAAGTTCACGGTGTTGCCGTACTGCAAAAATGCGATGTTCTGTCTGTTGGGGTCCTTGGTTTTAAGAAAATCAATATTAGCCATAGCTGTGCCCTTTACAGAGTTATCAAACACCAGCGGCAGGTCGGTATAGCCCCTGATAACGCTTTTAACTCTTGAATAGTTAGGCACGTTATCGACCACCTCGATACCCAGCTTTTCATACATGGTGGGGAACACGCCGAAGCCTATGCCGAGGATAGAGGTCTTATCCAGGCAGTTGTCTGCAAGCACCTCTTTGATAGATTTTTTGATAAAATCGACTATAGCGTTATACTCGATAGTGTGGTCGATAGAAAGGTTCCTTTTATCCAGCACAGCGCCCGAAAGGGTGGAAAGACCAACACTTACGATATCCTCCTCGATAGTTACGCCGATGACGAACTTATAGTGGTGGTTTATGTCAATAAGTATCTTTTTTCTTCCTCGGGGAGCTTTTTCGGTGATGTGCTTATACTCGCCTATCTCCTGTATAATGCCCTGCTCTATCATCTCATTGGTGATGATAGTTACCGCTGCCCTGGTGAGCTCCAGGGTGCCTGCGATATCTATTCTTGATGTAGGTCCTCTCTGTTTCAGTATTTTAAGGACCTGCATACGGTTTCTTCTTTTTAGGTCCAGTTTGCTTATTCCGTGCTGTTCCATTTATAATATCCTCCAAAAATTGCTGTAGAAATACATCTATCGTTGAAAATTATAACAGATAATTATTAACTTGAAATGAACATTTGGTGATGATTTAACATTTATAGAAGATTTACATTTTGTTAAAAAAGTTGGCACCGCAGAAGTAAGAGGGCACTGTTGGTGAGCTGTTCTGTCAGGACAGAAAAAAGCACCTATGTCATAAAAGCTGACATAAGTGCCTTGATATCGGTGTACAAGTCTCAGACGAAATTCTCCTCGTCGATATCGTCCTCGCCGTCCTCACCGTTGAGTATAGCTTTGAGCGCATCAAGCTCTTCATCGGTGAGGGTGACGCCCTTTGCCATTCTGGTGTGGTCGGGGCTCCAGTCTCTTATATCATACTTAGCAGGGTGCTCGCCCCAGCTTACCTTGTTGAGCTCCTTGGTCCAGCCCCTTGCGTTTTCCGAAAGCACGCCTATGTGCTCGACGATCTCAAATTTTAATTCTGCCATTTCAGTTTCCTCCTGTCAGATGTTAGATGTAAGAGGTAAGAGGTGATAATGGCTGCCTCCTGCCTCTTTATAATTCATACCATATTAAGGTATCATTTGCGTTTTTTACTGCCGACCCTGCCGTGTTTTACGTAGTCGGAAGCTATCTCTATGATGATGTTCCTGAATATCACGATAAGGGCGATAAGCTCCAGCAAAAATGCGAAAATGCCCAGCCACGGGTTTATCCCCACGCTCAGGAAAACATCAAGAGCTATCACAGTGAAAAGTATGCAGCCGCCGCTTTTGTATTTTACCAGCGGGAATATGGATATGCCTGCCATGCCTGCGAAGAACATACGCCAGCCTGTCAATATGCCCAGAAGCAGGGCGAACAGCAGGTGGCAGACCATGTATATCCGCTTGTCGTCCCTGTAAAGCCCGAAAAGCACGCCTGCTATCAGCAGCAGGTAAAGGGGTATGCATTTGAGCAGCACATTCAGCACCACGAACACCATAAGCACCACAGCTGCGGCGGTGAGTCTGATCTTTCCCAGGGTGGCTATACGCCGGGCAATGCTCTCAGGCAGAAACTTGAAGAACAGCTCGCTTATCGACTGCATATTGATAATAAACACTGCACAGAACAGCACAAAAAGCAGCAGGTACAGCAGCGGCTTCTGCATAAGGTGGGTCTCTTTAAGAAGAATAGCCAGCATTGCTATGAGCAGCACATTGCTGACAGCCATTTTTTTCAGGTCTATCTTAAAGGGCACCAGCTTGCGCGAGTCAAAGGCTCTTATAGCGAACACCGTAACATAGCTTGCCACTGTGGAGATAGGCGGTCCGTAAAGCCCTATGGTGGGTATGAGTATAACATTGAGCCCCACGTTTATTATACCCGAAACAAGGCTTGTGAAAAGCGACCGCTTGGTCTTTTTGGAAGCCAGGTATATAGAGCCCATAAAGGTGGTGAAGCAGGAATATATGGTGGAATAGATAAGCAGGGGAGAGTATCTTACGCACTCTCTGAAATCAGCGCCTATCATTATATTTGTAAGGGGCTGGATTATCAGCATACAGCCGCCTGCGAGGATATAGAGCAGGCTCTGGTTGAAGTCAAAGACGTTCTCGTAAAAACGGTCACGGTTATCCGAGTCGTTTTCGGTTATGGCTGACATATTCCATGCCTGACCGAACATCATATATACGGTGGCTACTATATTAGGTATCTTATAGGCTGCTGCCAGCACGCCGTTGCTCTCTGAGCCCAGATAGTGGGTGGTCATGAAAGAGTCGGAGCTGTTGGTTATCAGCCACAGGAGCTGTGCAGGGATAAGGGGCACAGAGTATTGCAGCATGGTCTGAAGCAGCTCTCGGTCCAGCTCCTTAAAATCAATATACCGCCAGAGCTTTGCCGCAAAGGTGACGAACAGTGTGGTGATAAGGTCTGCAAGAATGGTGGACAGCAGGTATTTTTGTATGCCTGTGCCGCTGCCGAGAAAATCATCGGGCAAAACCATGTAGAACATGGCGGTGAAAAACAGGGTGAACACCGTTGCGATGATACCTGCCGCCGCAAAGAGCTTGACCTTTTCCATAGCTCTTACAAAGGTGGTGTAAAGGGTCTTTACTCCCGACATGAAAACATAGCAGAACAGCAGCATTGCATAGCCGCCGATGTATTTATCGGCAAGCCCCGTGAAATTCACTATGGGGAGTATAACGGCAAACACCGCCATGCCGAAGGCGCAAACCAGGTTGCCCAGGGTGAACACCTTTCTCTTATCGTAAGCCTTGTCAAGCCCGAAGCGTATGATAGCCTCGCTTATGGTCATGGTGGCAAGGGGGATTATCCAGTTGGCTATCTGGGTGAGTACATCGGTGACGCCCAGCTCGCTTTTGGAAAGATATGAAGTATATATAGGTATAAGCAGCAGCACCAGCACCTTGGAGCTGAAGGAGCCGACAGCAAATACCAGAGTATTGTTAAGCAGCTTTTTATAGCTGCTCTGGTTATTTTGTTGTGACATGGATATTTCCTTTACTTTATACGGGCAGGCTCTCTGCCTCTCTGAACTATATTAATGCGATTTTTGTTACAAAGATAATTATACCACAATTTTTTTCATAATGCAACAAGCGATAATTAAATTTATAATGCGATTTGGGGTTGAAATTTTGTAGAGAATGTAGTATAATATACATATAAGCAGCGCAGGGGAGTGAGCTGTGCTGCACAAAAGGTCACAGGAGGCGCAGCATTATGTGTAAGGGTCTGAAAATATTTCTTCTGGTCTTTGTATCTATCGTAGCGGCTGTGTTCACGGCTAACGTTATTACAGAGATATTCAAGACGAAGCTGAACAACAAATATTATTCGGTGAACTGACATTTACGGGCGGCTGAAATGCTGCCTGTATTTTTTTTGAGATAAGTGAAACTATTTTTTGAAATTCTCCGTCTATTATAGTGAAAGCGCTTTTACAAAGGGTAAGACGAATGCCGTAAATAGCAGGATATCTTACATCAGAAAGGTGGTGACTGGCAGGTGCCTGATAAAAATGAGATAAAAAAGCGGTTTGAGGATATTTATTATAAGACCTACGACTATATCTACAGGTATCTGGCAGTCAAGGTGGGAGATAAGCAGGCTGTTGAGGACCTGATACAGAGCGTTTACCTTAAATTTTACAGACGGCTCTGTGATGATAAAAAGGGCAGCGTGCTGAACCCCAAGCACTACATTTTAAGGTCGGCAAAGCTGGCGGCGGCTGAGTATTACAGGTCTGAACGGGCTGAGACACTGCCTGTTGAGGAAACTGAGATAGTCGATGAGAGGGCTCTTGAACGGCTGGAGAACGACTATACCTATACCTTTGATGAGGTAATGGGTCTTGTTGAGAGCATGGACAGGGTGACTTATCAGATATTCTATCTGCACTTCTGTCTGGATATGACTATAGAGAAAACTGCCGCAAAGCTGGGGCTCAGCCAGTCAACGGTGAAATCTAAAATGTACAGGGCTTTGAAAAAGCTCAGAGAGAACTACAGAAAGGCGGGTGAGGTAAATGAAAGTATCGGAGGCAATGAAAAGAGAATATGAAAATAAAAAGGACGGTATTTTCCAAAGCATTGCAGGCGCAAACGGCAATGCAGCCCTGCCCGAGGCGGAAAAGGCGGAGATAACTATGAAAAGAACGGAGAATTTAAGCTATGGCGAAAAGCCTAAGCTGAGATCAAACAAAACGGGTGCTGCGGCTGCGGCAGCCTGCGCTGCGGTGATAATAGGCGTCGGCGCGGCTGGCGGAATATTTGATAACAAGGCAGACAGCGGCATACAGAAAACAGGCAGCAGCGTTACTACAGACAGCCAGGACGTGAACTCACAGCAGAGCGGCTTTGCGGCTTCGGTGGAAAGGTCGGAAGCGGTGCTGGAATGCATAGTGACCCACAGATCGGCACTGAGGTTTGAAAAAAACGTTGACGGCAGGACGGAGGAAATTGACGCTGCTGAGATAGCAGAGGGAAACACCGAGGGAGTTACAGCTTATGTGTCCTACGACGCCCAGCCCACGTTTTTATACAAAACAGACCCGTCCTCCGACCGCACCTGGGACAGCATTACCTTTACGGAGCGCTTTGACATTGATGAAGTGTCTGAGTATGCCGACGGTGAGAGCTACGGCAGTCTGGCAGAGGGAGACAATGCGCTGGTGCTGCTGAGCTATGAATACGGTGAGGTGTTTGAAAGCAGCAGGTGGTTCGGGCTGACAGACGATAAATCACTGTTTAAGTTTGATAATACAGACAGTGACAATATATTTGCCGAGGGCTATGACGGCAGTGAGGCTATCGACTGGATAACCGACAGCTTCATAGGGCAGAATGCTTTTCAGGCGGTGGACTGGTTCAATATGCACGGCATTGATTTTACCATAAGGCAGAGCTTTGCCGATACGGTGTATGTGGGCGATGTTATCGGTATCGCCCGGGACGATGAGCAGGGCTATGTCATCAACGTCAGCAAGGGCAGCATAGAGGAAACTGTAGCCGCTGATTATCAGAGTGCAAAATATGTTGACGGCGAGCTTGCCGACACGGTCACGGGCAGCTTTGAAGAGGCGGCAGACAAGTCTGAGCTGGCGGCTGTTGTGAAGATATGGGGCGTTGAAAGCGTGGCTGTGAACGTCAGCGGCGATATGCCCGAGGGCGAGGTATCTGTAAAAACAGAGGACGGCAATATCGTAAGAGATGTTAAGAAAATAAAGGCAGATACAGGCGCGGTAAACAGTCTGTATACGGTATATACGGCTGAGGTGACGGCTCACGTTAAGGGCAACTGCGAAACGGGCGATACCATTAAGTTTGCGCAGCTCACAGGCGCAGCGTATGACGGAGAATATTACCTGAGAATGCCCGAGCTGCCGCTGTATGACAACATATCGTGTACCGAGGTGCTGGTGTTCCTTGATAATGACGGCAATGTACTTTCGGGCACGGCGGACTGCATGATGACCGAGGGCAGCAACGCCTATGTTTTCGATGCGCCGTCAAGGCAGTATTCACCCTGCTATCTGCCAAAGAGCGAGGAGGGCGCAGACCTTGCAAAGGAAAACGCCCGGAGAGCAATGCCCTGGGTGATGAGCGAGCTGGAGGGTCAGGCAGTAGATTATACCGAGGACTGGTTTGCAACCACGGACAGAGTGTTCGACCTCAATTACATGACCTACACCACAGTGGTATCCGCAACCGAGGGCGAAAGAGACAAGGTGCTGAGGATAGACCCGATCTCCGAGAGCGCAGGAGAATATATGGTGGTGCTTGGCAAGGGCAGCTGGCGGCAGTACATCGGCAATGATGTGGTGTATGTGAAAAATCTGCTTAAAGCCAAGGGCGTGAAATACACCATAATGAGCTTTTACAACCTTGACTATGATATCGACACAGTTTACGATATGACCTATGACGATAACGGCGAGCTGGTGCTGCTGGTGAGCGACGGTCTTGACCTTATGAGCTACATCGGCAGAGACGCAGGCGAGGTAGTGACCGAGCTGCAGGATATGGGTCAGGCAGTGGAGAGAAAAGAGATTTATGATGACGGCATAGACCCGGGCAAGGTGGCAAAAATGGTAAAGACCGAAGAGGACGGCATAGACTATATCGTGTATGAAAGCAAGGGAAAACTAGGCTGACAATAAAAAATGCAAGCGGCTGAAAAAAGATCAGCCGCTTGTTTTACATACAGAACCTGTGGGCGCCAATAACGGTCACAACGGGTCTTGAATGCATAAATGCATTAGAAGTCTTGGCAGGGTTATAATAGTATATGCAGCCCCCTGTGGGGTCCCAGCCGTTGAGGGCATCACGGGCAGCATTGTAGGCGGACGCAGCCACAGGCTCATTGAACTGACCGTCAACAATGGCAGTAAATGCGCCGTTCTGGTAGATAACTCCCGAAAGAGTATCGGGGAAAGAGGGGTGCTCGATACGGTTGAGTATAACAGCGCCCACCGCCACCTGACCTGCGTAGGGCTCGCCCCTGGCTTCGGCAGAGATTATCCTTGCCAGCAGGTTCACGTTGGCTTCGGTAGCAGGTGGGACTGACCCTATGCTGATACCCAGAGCTTTGAGGGTGATGGGTCCTGCGGTGCCTGTCTGCGAAATGCCCTGCTGCTTCTGGAAAGCCAGCACAGCCTTGCGGGTTATCTCACCATAATACCCTGTGACATTTGCGTTGAAAAGCCCACGCTCCTTTAGCCGTTCCTGAATAGCCCTGACCTCCTTGCCGCTGGAGCCGAGGGAGGATATAGTCTCCCTATGCTTCGGCACAAAAACGGCTGAGAGGGTGAGCGCTATTACAAAGGTGCTGACGATGAGCGAGAGCTTGAAAAAATATTTAGATCGTTCCTTCATGTTGAGCCTCCTTGCTGTTGGTTTTACGGAGTTATTATTTGTAAGGCGGCGAAAAATATACCTGCAGATGCTCAAAAAAGTCTGTGAGGTAAGGCTTAACTAATAATTCACAAAATATTAACCTAAAAACTTTCGCAAATCCCTTGACAAACCCTCGAAAAAGGTATATAATAATAAAGCTGTCAGCGAGGGAGACCCCGGGGCAGTAAAAAATATCACAAAAAGGGCTTGACAAAAAGCGAATGATGTGATATAATAAAAGATACATCACCGATAGTGATGCAAACAGCATCTTGAAAATTGAACAACCAAGAAACGAAACCCTTGAAATACTTTGAGTTAAATTAAAGTATGAGAAAAGTCTAGTACAAGACGAAAAAGAGTACACGTTCAGTGAACGAAAACTGAGATTCTAAATTGGGTGCAGGTTTGAAAAACAACCGGTGCCTGGTAGGATACAACACTATTAAGAGTTTGATCCTGGCTCAGGACGAACGCTGGCGGCACGCTTAACACATGCAAGTCGAACGGTGAAGACTAGCTTGCTAGTTGGATCAGTGGCGGACGGGTGAGTAACACGTGAGCAATCTGCCTTTGGGTGGGGGATAGCAGTTGGAAACGACTGATAATACCGCATAAAATATATTTGCCGCATGACAGATATATCAAAGATTTATTGCCTGAAGATGAGCTCGCGTCTGATTAGGTAGATGGTGAGGTAACGGCTCACCATGCCGACGATCAGTAGCCGGACTGAGAGGTTGGACGGCCACATTGGGACTGAGACACGGCCCAGACTCCTACGGGAGGCAGCAGTGGGGAATATTGCACAATGGGCGAAAGCCTGATGCAGCGATGCCGCGTGAGGGAAGAAGGTTTTAGGATTGTAAACCTCTGTCTTAGGGGACGATAATGACGGTACCCTAGGAGGAAGCTCCGGCTAACTACGTGCCAGCAGCCGCGGTAATACGTAGGGAGCGAGCGTTGTCCGGAATTACTGGGTGTAAAGGGAGCGTAGGCGGGACAGCAAGTCAGATGTGAAATTTATGGGCTTAACCGATAACGTGCATTTGAAACTGTTGTTCTTGAGTGAAGTAGAGGTAAGCGGAATTCCTAGTGTAGCGGTGAAATGCGTAGATATTAGGAGGAACATCAGTGGCGAAGGCGGCTTACTGGGCTTTAACTGACGCTGAGGCTCGAAAGCGTGGGGAGCAAACAGGATTAGATACCCTGGTAGTCCACGCCGTAAACG
>ERZ842401.3679-NODE-3679-length-18741-cov-6.610404_pt1 | contig 18741 bp, 15 predicted proteins | sample MGYA00521270_ERZ842401 | MGnify/ENA primary metagenome ERZ842401 (study PRJEB31892, sample SAMEA3878208) | bioreactor metagenome | biome: Moose rumen | place: Sweden | collected 2011-10 | study: EMG produced TPA metagenomics assembly of the PRJEB12797 data set... | reverse complement strand
TTAGAAAATCTGATTTAATAATTAATGGGCAGTTTTACAACTGCGAAGTTTGAGTCTTCTAACTATAAGAACATAATGTACACTAGAGATTCTGAAAAGCATCAGGGGTTGCGTAATGCGCAGTTAGGGGCAATCCATGCCATAGCATCCTTTTTTACAATGAATTCAAAACAAGCGGCTATAACAGTTATGCCGACTGGATCTGGAAAAACAGCCGTTCTTATGGTGGCTCCATATCTGCTTGGAAAAAACAAAGTTCTTGTTGTCACTCCAAGTGCAATGGTGAGAGGGCAGATTGCTGATGATTTTCAAGAACTAACGACGCTATGTAATGCTAATGTCTTTAAAGCATCTATGAAGAAGCCGGTAGTGTATGAAATGCTCCACAAATATAACGACGAGATGATTCCGATTTATGAGAAATCGGATGTCATTGTAGCGACTCCACAATGCGCGCTAAGTTTGAGTGAAACAGACTGGGCTAAGAAAAAGATAACGCTTGTAGAAGTTGATGAAGCACACCATACACCGGCAAAAACATGGCAGCAGATTCTGATCAATACTGATAAAGCAACCCACATACTTTTTACTGCCACACCATTTCGTTTGGATTGTAAGGAAATCAAAGGGGAAATTGTATATGACTATCCTTTGTCAATGGCTTATAGAGATGGAATCTTTGGAGAGATTCAATACATAGCTGTTCCGGATGGCGGTGATACAGATCTGCGAATTGCTAAAAAAGCAGAGGAAGTACTTCTGGCTGATCGGGATGAAGGCCTTGAACACTATATAATGGTGAGAACAGATTCTAAGAGTAGCGCAGATGTGTTAGAGCGTCTATATCGGGAAAATACGAGCTTGAATCTGAAGAGGATAGATAGCTCCATGAGTAATGTAAAAGTCAAACAATACATTCAGGAGCTAAAAAAACATAGTATTGATGGAATAATATGTGTAGATATGTTAGGCGAAGGATTCGATTTCCCTAATCTAAAAATTGCTGCGGTTCATGCTCCACATAAATCACTTGCAGCTACATTGCAATTCGTGGGTCGGTTTGCTCGCACAAATGCTGCTAATATTGGAAAAGCGAAGTTTATTGCTGTCGAAAATGAAGATTTGGAAATTGAGAATAATCGTTTGTATGCCAAGGATGCTATCTGGCAGGAAATGATTATTGATATGAGCGAAGGTAAGAATCAAAAGGAGCAAGCAAACAGGAGATATTATAAGGGGTATCAATCTTTAGCGGGTGTAGTGGATGAAGACAGGATTCCAATTCAAGCAATTACCTTGAATTGCCATGACAGAATATATAAAGTGAAAGGATTTAACTTGGAAGCAGACTTCCCAGAGGAATTCAATGTTGGAACTCGTATACATCGCAATAAAGAGGATAATACAATAATAGGAATTGGCTTGGAGTATGTTTCACCTTTGTGGATGAGTGCGGAATTTAGGATTAATAAGGTCTATACATTGTACATTATTCATTATCAAAAGAAACTGGGATTACTACACATCTATTCTCAATGTCATACGGAAAAAATATATGACCGTTTGGCTGAGGTTTTTTGCGAGGAATATGATAAGATTCCTAAATTTGAAATGAACAGGGTTCTTGGAAATCTTAATGACTTTGAAATATTTAACTCGGGTATGGTGAATCGTTATAGTGAATCGGGGGAAGCATATAGGATTATGGCGGGGTCAGATGTTAGTGATTCAATAGACCCAAGTACGGGAAAGATGTATTCCGCAGGACATGTGTTCTGCAAGGCGACTGATATTTCCAGTGGAGAGTCAGAAAATATAACAATTGGATATAGCAGCGCATCTAAGGTATGGAGCAGTGAATATCGGAATATTCCAGATTACATCCAGTGGGTCGAACAACTCGGAGAGAAAATTACTAACAGCAATATAAAAGTAAGAACAAATACAAATTATGATTATATACCTATGGCTGAACGATTAACAGAGTATCCAAATAATCTGTTTTTTGCAGATTATGCAGGTACAACGTATTCTTCACCTCCCATCATCAGAAGTAGAAGTAAGCCGGGGAACGGATATCGCTTGACAGATTTTAGTCTGACAATAAAAGAAACAAGCAAAACGCAGGTCACCATTGCTATCTTAAATACAGAATTGTCGATGACACTAACTTGTGATATTCAAGGTAAGTATTCTTCGGAAGAAGCTGACCTGTATACACGCATCGGTACGGAAGAATATGGGGTGGAAGACTATTTCAATGATAATCCAGTACTGTTTAGAACCCTTGATGAGTCTTTGATAACTGGATCTGAAATATACAAAGGAAATCCCGATGCCATCAGTTTTGATCAGAAAAAGATTGAAGATCTTGATTGGGATGAATTAAATACAGATGTTGGACTGGAGTTTGGTTCTTCTAGATTTAAGGGAAAGGTTTCTATTCAAGACGCTTTGGAACAATATCTCAAGTTGGATGCACAAAACACATATATTCTGTATGATCATGGTTCAGGAGAAATAGCCGATTATATTGCAATACAAGTGCAAGACAATCAGGTAATAGTTCGGCTTTACCATGTTAAGAAGATGCATTCAGCTAATTATAATTCATGTATGGAAGACGTATATGAGGTTGCAGGACAAGCAGTTAAATCTACTATATGGCTCAGAACAAAAGGGAAATTTACGGAAAAAATTTCAAGTAGACATACCGTCGGCCATTGTAAGCCTGTACGAGGAGATTTTCAAGAATGTCTTAGAGTACTCCGAGATGCGGGTAAAAGGTTAACTGCATTCATTGTAATAGTTCAACCTGCATTGAGTAAATCAGCTAAAATGACGGACAAGGTTCAAGAAGTGTTGGCAGCAGCTTCAACGTACATTAAAAGAGCCGGAAAGGTTCAAGGTCTTGAAATAATTGGGAGTAAATAGCAGGCGGACAATTAATGTTACCATCCGAAACTAAAAAGCGATGATGAGGGGGACTGTCGCATGTTTGATCATGTGCAATAGCCTCTGCGGTGGCTGCGTTCAACTCTGTAGGCCATTATGCTGTGGTGTCCTGTATAGATGGCCGTAAGGAAACGAATCTGGAACGAGCAAAGGTAAAAGTTGAAGAAATTAAGGCTGTTCTAGAGGGATCAGCTATACGGTCATATCGCCGTGGGAAACCGATAAGGTACTGTTGGACTTGAAGATGAAATGAGGTTGGGACGATGAAGGTATATCTTGCAGGCTTCCTTCGTAGCGGCAGACAGGATGCGGAACTCTATCGTAAAGCCATAGCTGCCTTGAAAGAAAAACATCAAGTGCTTACTGAGCATGTAGGTGACTTGAGTTTGTCTACGGTAGAAGATAAAGGGGACATAGCCATCTATGAACAGGACACGGCTTGGCTACGGGAATGTGATATTGTGGTGGCGAAATGTACCTAGGTGTCGCTGGGAGTTGGCTATGAACTGGCTTATGCTGAAGCTCATGGCAAGAAAGTACATATTTTCTATCGCCCACAGGAAACACAGCTTTCTGCTATGCTGGCCGGAAACAAACGATTCCATATACATCGCTATGCAGATGAATCCGAGATATTTGCGCAAGTGAGAAATATCTAATAAGGATTTATGTTGATGCAGATGATTGTCCCGTAGATAAATAACAGAACTGTTGGCTGGAGATTATAGGCACTCTCTGTAACTGGTTATGGAGCATGGGATTTGCACATTAGCATTCCTATCTTGTACAGTAGACAGTGAAAATTGTCGTGCAGATAGTTCCCTAAATGGTAGAGGAGCATCCTGTCTTTATAAAATGACGATTAAAGGACTTGCAGGTGTGAAGTAAAAATGATTATAATAGGTGAATTATGAGAATAGAGATACCAACTAAATTATATACGGATACAGCATTAGATTTTGCGTATAAATTAAAAGGGATTAATGTGGATGACTATAATTGTTTGGTGGCTAAAATGCAATGGGTTAGGCCATTTAGTATGCTTTACATGGCATTGGTAATGAAGAACTTTCGAGAAAAAAACAAGACTAAAGCATTTGAATTTGAACCGGATTTTTCTGCGAAAGGTTTTTCGTATGCTACTAATATGGGTTTTATAAGTGCGATATCTAAGGACCTAGATTCGAAGTATGATCATGCTATGGCTTTGGGAAACGATAATTATATACCTATACATCGAATTGATTTAAGTAAAGCTTATCGTGAGAATAGAGTGCAAAAAGACAAAATCTTAGATATGGGAGATATCATAGAGATGGAGTCTAGAAAACTTGCAATTGTTTTAAGTAGAAATAATGAAGAATTTAAACAATTAATGACGTATATTATACGAGAAATGATTCGGAATATATACGATCATTCTCAATCACAAACTGCTTGGGCATGTGGGCAATATTGGAAAAATGACAATAAGGTAGAGATTGCGATTTGTGATGAGGGAATAGGAATATTAAAAAGCATGAAGATGAACAGAATTTATAGAGATTTAGTGACGAATGATTTAGAGGCTATAAAGTTAACTCTTAATCCTGGCGTATCTCAAGCATATGGAAAAAAGAAATCGGTTTTTTCAAATGAATGGGATAACTCTGGCTTTGGTCTGTATATGGTTAAGGAAGTGTGTAAATATCTCAATGGTGAATTAACTGTCGCAAGTGGAGAGGATTTTTTAACTATTAACTCAAGTGGAATAAAACGGACAGGACATACTTATTTTAATGGAACAGCAATTCGAATACTTATAGATACATCAAAAGAAATAAATTGCCAAGAGTTGATTGATTATTTTGTGTGTAAAGGTGAAAAAATAGCTAATAAATGTAAATATGCATTTCATACTGCATCTGTACCATCTCGTGGTTTAATGAGTAAATCAAAAAGTATATGATAGTGGTCTATTTGTGATTCAAACGTCGAGGGATTAATTATAGGGAAAAGGTTGAATTTATGGAAAATAAAAACATAGGACAGTACATACGGGCACGGCGGCTGAAAATGAAATTATCCCAGGCGGCACTGGGGCATAAGATAGGGAAATCATCACAGGTTATTTCCAACTGGGAACGGGGCTTTACAAAAGGCGTGAGTGTTGAGGCGCTGGCAAAGATAGCAGAAGTCTTGCAGGTGGATATAAGATATTTCTTCCCGAATACCAAATCCATTGTGGCCACGGACGCACGTTTGCAGGCGATTATTGATGCTTATCCCCGGCTTACAGAACATACAAAAGAAATCATAGACAACGCCATCAGGAAAGATGTTTCCCAGGATATATAGGCACGAAACAGGCAGCTGTCTCCGGATAGCTGCCTGTTGATGTGTGTTTACAGTGGTACTGTTTCACTTGTCAGATACTTGCGGGAAAATTAAAATCGTTGTTCCCTAAGTATTGCTGTACCAGATATTTTTCTGTATAATAGGGAAATAAAAGTATTACCAATATGACCCAGTGAGGTGGATATGAAACAGTTAAGCCTGAAATTAGATGACCATTTGTACGAAAAACTGCAAACTTATACGAAAAATAACGGCGTGTCGGCCAGCTCCGTGCTTACGGACTCCCTTGTGGCTCATTTGAGCCGGCAGAAGATGTCAAATGCTCCCCAGGGAAATTTTACCTTTATTGACCTGTTTGCCGGTATTGGCGGGATGCGTATTGCCTATTCCCGACAGGGCGGGCAGTGCGTTTTTTCCAGTGAGTGGGATAAGTATGCTCAAAAAACATATTTTGACAACTTTGACGAAATGCCCCAGGGGGATATTACCCAGGTGAAAAGTGAGGATATTCCTGACCATGACATCCTGGTGGCGGGCTTTCCCTGCCAGCCTTTCAGCATTGCCGGAGTGTCCAAAAAGAACAGCATGGGCAGGGCTACGGGCTTCCAGGATAAGACCCAGGGCACGTTGTTCTTTGATGTGTGCCGGATTATCGAGGCTAAGCGGCCCAAGGCCTTTATGCTGGAAAACGTCAAAAACCTGAAAAGCCACGACAAGGGCAATACCTGGAGGGTTATCCGGGAATCGCTGGATCAACTGGATTATGAGGTTTTTGCTGCTGTGATTGATGGCCAGGGATTTGTTCCCCAGCACAGGGAACGTATCTTTATTGTCGGTTTTGACCGTCAGCGTTATGGCAATTTCTTTGACTTCAGTTTTGACGTTGATGATGATAAGCCGGAAAAAGCTCCGGTACTTCGGGATATTTTGCAGTCGGAAGTGGATGGTAAATACACGCTGACGGATAAACTCTGGGCATATCTGCAAAACTATGCTGCCAAGCACAAGGCCAAGGGCAATGGGTTTGGTTATGGGATGCCGGATTTTGACGGCGTAACCCGTACCCTTAGTGCCCGCTACTACAAGGACGGCTCTGAAATTCTCATTAACCAGGGCGAGGGGAAAAATCCCCGCCGTCTGACTCCCAGGGAATGTGCCCGCCTGCAGGGCTATCCGGAGGACTTCAAGATTACCGTGTCCGATACACGGGCTTATAAGCAGTTCGGCAATTCCGTGGTGGTTCCCCTGGTGACTTCCATTGCCAAATTGGTTGTTGAGAAAATGAATGAACTTGATGCAGCCATTGAAGGGGATAAAGAAGCAAGTATAGAAGTCGTTAAAGAAAGCAAAAAATCAATGAAACTAGGTGCGTAATATGGTACAAACAGAGTCTTTAAGCCAGCAGGCCATTGCTTCCGTAAACAAGGGGAAACTGGCTTTTTGCAAGTTCCTGTCCGCCAATGATACCGGGCTGACGGGCGGTCATCAGTGTGGGATTTATGTTCCCAAGCCTGCTTATTCCATTATCTTTGATGAAAAATGCGTCAAGGGTGAGAATAAGGAACGGCTGGCCAAAATTCGCTGGATGGATGATTTTGAGACAGAAAGCAAGTTCACCTATTACGGAACAGGCACTCGCAATGAATACCGCATTACCCGCTTTGGCCGTGGCTTTGACCTCTTGAAGCCGGATAACACCGGGGCACTGGTGGTTATCGTCAAGCTGGGTGATGAGGATTATGAAGGCTGGGTGCTGGAAACCGAGGACGATATTGACGACTTCCTGGATTATTTCAGTTTGTCCCCTGCAGAAACTGGCCGTCTGATTGGAACGGAAATGCTTTCTGTTGACCAGCAGGAAGAAAAGAAGCTGGCGAAGATGGATGCCTTTGTCCATGCCCTCCAGGGCGCTTTCCCGAAAGCCTTTGATATGTCAAAAGCCGCCCGCGATATTTACAATGATGTGTATGACCACATGGAAAATATCGTGCAGAAGCCTGACCAGGAATTGTTGGCCTGGAACAATATGGAATATGACCTGTTCCGCCGTATCGAGGAAGTACAGTACGGTGATGTAATCCGGAGTGGCTTTGACTCTATGCAGGACTTTATCGACACCGCCAACAGCGTGATTAACCGCCGCAAAAGCCGTGCGGGCAAGTCTCTGGAATATCATTTGGAAGCAATTTTTCAGGGAAATAAGCTCACCTATGAGCCGCAGGTAGTCACGGAAGAAAAGAAACGCCCGGACTTTGTTTTCCCTGGTGCCAGTGCCTACCATAACCCTGAATATCCTGCTGACAAGCTGGTTGTGCTGGGTGCCAAGACCACCTGTAAAGACCGCTGGCGTCAGGTCATCACCGAGGCCGACCGGGTAAAGACCAAGTATTTGTGTACGCTTCAGCAGGGAATTTCCCCGCAGCAGCTCCATGAAATGAAAACGGAAAATGTGGTGTTGGTGGTTCCACAGCCATTTATCAATACTTATCCCAAAGAGTACCGGGAGGATATTTTCACACTGGCGAAATTTATCCAACTGGTCCAAGAGAAAACGGCAGTATGATTTTAGGGAATGAAGATGGACGTATTAACCCGTAAGCAGCGCCATCATAATATGAGTCGCATTCATGCGGTCGATACAAAGGCGGAAGTTGTATTGCGTAAAGCTCTTTGGAAAAAGGGCCTGCGCTATCGTAAAAATTATGCAGCTCTGCCGGGAAAACCTGATATTGTTTTGACACGTCAAAAAATCGCTATCTTTGTGGATGGCGATTTTTGGCACGCGCGTGGTCATCAGGATAACCCGGGGGAGCAGGTAGCTACAAATAAGGCGTTCTGGCAGAAGAAACTTGCACGTAATGTGGAGCGGGACAGGGAAGTTAATGATGAATTGACCAAGGCTGGTTGGCTGGTTTTGCGGTTTTGGGAGAAGGATATATTAACGAATTTGGAGAAATGTATAGCAGAAATAGAAAAATACATATAGTTGGGTGAGATACGGGAAGAAGGAATTGAAATGGCAAAGGATTATTTTTCCAAGGAATACAGAACATGGATTAATTGGGTAGATAAGCGGCTGGCTGCAGAGTGGTCATGGGATAAGATCGCTATGTGTGGAAAAGAGACAGAGGAAGAACTGCTGACTTATCTGGAAAATCAGGATCCATTAGACTATCACGTGTTCACATTGGAAGAATGGCGGGATTTTATTGCTATAAAGAAGGAGCATGAGGAAAATTCCAGACCTATTGAAGAAATGCTACTCGGTACTGAAGCAGGCGTGGATGATTTGGATGTCCCGGAGGATAAAAATTCAGCATGGGTGATGTATAAAAACAAGCTGGACGGAAATTTCCCGGGAGCAGCAATAAATCAGATAGAAAAAAGTAGCAAAAAAGTTCTTGATATGCTGGATAATGGTTCCGGGGATGAATATAAGGTAATTCATGGACTGGTCATGGGTAATGTACAGTCTGGTAAGACAGCGAATATGGAAGGGCTTATGTCTATGGCCGCTGACTATGGCTGGAATATGTTTATCATTCTGTCCGGAACAATCGAAAATCTGCGGCAGCAGACTCGTAATCGTTTTATGAGAGATTTACAGAATGGTAATCTTACCTGGGATTATTATATTGAAAATCCGACCACCAGAAAAAATCCGCCGGATACGCTGGATTTGCGCAGTGATTCCCGCAAGCGGTATGTTACGGTGTGTCTGAAAAACAGTGTACGCCTGAAAAAACTGCTGACCTGGCTGAATCATGACCAAAATATAAAAGCACAAATGAAAGTTCTACTCATTGATGATGAATCTGACCAGGCAAGTATCAACACGGCAAAAATTGAGGACGAGGAAACAACACGCATCAACAGGCTCATAAAGGCGATTGTGAATGGCAATACCAGTGAAAATGCTAAGCGGGTTACTCCTTATAAGGCAATGAATTATGTGGCCTATACGGCTACGCCGTACGGAAATTTCCTGAATGAAAAAGGTGAGGGGTCTTTATATCCTGCGGACTTTATTCATGTGCTGCCCATATCCGATACATATTTTGGCCCCACGCAGATATTTGGTGATATTATCAATGGAACGACTGATGGTATGCCGATTATCAATACGATTACTTCGGATACAGAGGTACTGGATAATGACGGCAAGAAGTCCGATACCAGCATCCTGGAGGCATTGAACGATAGTTGGAAATCCGGCAGTGATTCCGTAACGGATATTCCGGATAGTCTGAAGGAGGCAGTGGCCTGGTTTTGTATCTGTGTGGCTATCCAGCGATACCGGAAGTCAAGAAAACCGGTGAGTATGTTGGTTCATCATGATATGAAGGTGGAATATCATACCAGTATTGCCATAGGAATACGTCATTGGTTTGACAATATTTCCCAGGAAAAATTTGTGGAGCTGTGCCGTAAGGTATATGCAGAACAGACGGCAAAGATGACGATTGACGCCTTTAAGCTGGCTTATCGTAACTATGGCCGCATGAGTGGTATCAATATAGATGAAGATATTAAAGATTATCCGTCCTTTGATGCCTTATATTCTTTCCTGGCAGAATTGAAGGAACATTTGATTCATCATATCACGATGGATAAAAATGAGGAGTTTTTATTTGACCGGGGAATACATCTGTGCGTAGATAACTGTCGGTATACTCCGATTGTCAAAGATGATGATGAAGATAAAATTCCGCATGTCCGTCTGGTTTATCCAAAAGATACGGATGAACTGGACTTTGCACCAGCTTTTCTGGTGGTTGGTGGGAACACGCTGGCACGTGGTCTGACCCTTGAAGGTCTTGTCTGCACATATTTTTCCCGTGTGGTCAGTCAGGCGGATACACTTATGCAGATGGGGCGCTGGTTCGGCTATCGCCGGGGCTATGAGCTGCTGCCAAGAATCTGGATGACGGAATCTGCTGTAAGCAAATTTGAGCAGTTGGCTGCGCTGGATGAACAGCTGCGCAATGATATAACGGAACGCTATTTTGATGATACGCTGACACCGGCTCAGTATGGTCCAATGGTGTCCACCTGTCCCATGCTGGTAAAAATGAAGATTACAGCCAGCAATAAGATGCAGGGGGCGGTGGCTGCAGAAGCTAACTTTGCCGGTGCACATATACAGACGGTGCAATTTGAAAATAATGATGAAATTCTGCAAAGGAATATGGATATTGCGGATGCCTTTATTACATCACTGGGCGAGGATAATCACAGCCTTAATGCTGGCCATGAAAGTGAATACAAGGTCTGGGAAAACGTACCATTTGATAAGATAAAAAATGATTTGTTTATGAAATCTCACTACGAACTGACCAATATGGAAGATTTTGATCTGTTCTGTCAGTGGTATGAAAGTAAAGATTATGATTTTGCCAACTGGACGATTATCCTGCGAGGGAAAAAATCTACAGACAAACAGTGGCACGGCGTGGGGAAAATCATGCGTTCACGGAGGTTGTCAGGTGTCCGTAAGCCCGATTCCTATAAGTTTACTATAGGTATTTTGTCCGACCCGGGCGTATGGGATGCAGATTTGAATAAGGATTATGTAAATGCTCTTGATGCGGATGAAAAACTCCTGTTAAACTCGTCGCAGAAGGGACAAGCTGAAAAAATCAGGCAGCTGAAAAAACGTATAAGAGATGATCAGAATAAAGAAAATGTGCCCCGTCTGGTCCTTTATTGCATTGATAAGGACAGTACAACAGAGGCGGTAAAAACGCGTGCTCCACTAAATACCAATGTGGATGTCATGGGACTGGAAATTTTTGTGCCCGGCCAGCGGGCGGCAAATGATGTCTTTACCTCTGCTGTTCAAATCAAGTAACAACACAAGGAGTGTGTCAGTAAATGGAAATATATGTCCTTGAGCATAATAAGATGGGACAGACAGGTGAATCGCTGCTGAAACTGATTCAGAATACTTCTCTTCCTACTGTGGATTTACTGGTCAGAGAGAGTATACAAAATAGTCTTGATGCTGCAAAACCGGATAATGGCCGTTGCGTGACGGTGGATTTTCTTACGGGGGAATGTCAGCGCCAGGAGTTGGATGGGATATTTACCAGTATCACGGATTCTTTGAAAAAAAAGTATCCTGGTCAGGAAGCATCTTATATTGCAATAAGGGATAGTGGTACAGTAGGGCTTACAGGCCCTTTGCGTGAGGCAGATGTTTTACATGAAAAGGGCTTCGGTAATCTGCGCAAGCTGATTTATGAAATCTGTCAGGCACAGCCGGAGGAAGGAAAAGGCGGCAGCTGGGGGCTGGGTAAAACCGTTTATTTCCGTGTAGGCATAGGCCTTGTGCTTTATTATTCTCGTGTTCAGCTCGAAGATGGTTCCTATGGTTCGCGTATGGCGGCCGCTCTTATCGAAGATAATAGCAAACCGGACTCGCTGCTGAGAATGTCCGGACAAAAAAAAGGTAATCTGTTTTGTGGTGTCGCCTGGTGGGGCGAATCGGACAAAGAATCCAATGATACAATGCCCATAACGGATGAGGACGAAATTGGCAGGATACTGGATATTTTTGACATTCCGACCTATAGGGATGATGAAACAGGAACTACGGTCATTATTCCTTATGTGGATAAACAAAAACTTCACGATAATGCCAATACAAAGTCTTTTGATGTTTTTGATCGTTATGACCTTGAAGAAATGATTAATCTGGCGGTTCAGCGCTGGTATGCACCACGTCTGTACAATAACAGTTATAAATATGGGGCATTCCTGGATTATCGGATTAATGGCAGTAAACTGCGGCGTGCAGACAGAGCAAAGTTCTTTGACATCATGCGGGAGTTATATAATGAGGCCGAAACAGGTGAAAAAATAGCCCTGCGTAGTGAATTTAATGGTGACACTTGTGCGGGGTATCTGCACTGGCGTGTTGTCTCCAGTAAAGAACTGGAGATGCTTTCGCCGCATAATGCGCCGTCTCCAATTGATTTCTTGCTGAAGACCAGCAAAGATGAAATAGATAATAGCAATCCGCCCATTCTTGCCTATTGCCGCAAGGCGGGCATGATTGTGAACTATGAGCTGCGTGGTGAATGGGTATCCGGTGTACAGCCCACGAGGGAAGATGAGTTCCTGCTGGCATTCTTTGTCCTGAACAGTGATAACAGTATGGTGAATAATCCGAGCCTGACGCTGGATGAATATATCCGCCAGGGCGAGAAAGCCGACCATATGTCCTGGCAGGATCATGTTGTCAATGGCACGAAATATCAGGTAGTCAGCAAACTGCATAAGCATGTAAGCAAGAAACTGAAGGAAGTTGTTGCTCCGGACAATACGTCAACGGAAAAACGCAATGACAGTGCCCTGCAAAGAATGATGGGATCGTTTTTCCTGCCCGCACAGAACTTTGGCCGGTTGGCCAATGCCAGGAATGGTACTTCTGGCAAGGGGGCATCGGCCGCTGCTGCAAAAAATCGTAAATTACCTGGCCTTAATGATGTCCGGATAAATTATATCAGTGAAAATGAAATTGACATAACCTGGACAGTAGTGCTGAAGAAAAAGCAGAAAACGGTCACGCATGAAATGCTGGCCATAACATCTACCCCGCTTCATGCAAAGGAATGGGAAGATGATAAAAATGGTATTGGTCTGCCGTTTCCATTCAATATTGAAACTGTGGAAGCTACGTATAAGAAGGAGCCTTTGACCTGTGAGTTGATTACGTCCAAACGAAATATCAATTTTGGTTTTGAAATGGATACCAGTGATGTCAGTGTGGTAAAAAAGGAAAAGAATGAGATTTACTGTCATATGAAAGTTTATTGCAAGGACACATCAATTCCCTGCAGTCTTAGCATAAAGGAGGCTGCAGAATGAGTAAGAGTGCAAGTCTGAAAATGTATAAGGTGCTGGATGAGGATAATGCATCCTACCTGAATTTTGCCTATAATGATTGCGAAGCATTTTATCGTGAGCCGGGCGCAGAGGAGTGGCAGACACTCAGCCTGTCCAAAAGCGGGAGTGCTACGGAAAATATTTATAGTATTGAAGGGGAAGATAACTGGAATCCCGAAACCTGCGAAATTCGTCTGGTACAGGAAATAACCCTGCATAATCTGCGGGAGCTTTTCAAAATGGAGGCAGGTTCTGAACCCTTGATGCCGGTAGCCCTGGAACAGGATGTTCTGGGGATTACTGCAGTGTGGTGGTCAGATAAATCGCGAATCCGTGGCTGTCAGTACATTGGTGAAATACGTTATGCCGATGTGGCAGCAGATGGAGACAGCACATACACTTTGGATATGAAATTCCCCGCCGGTCAGCTGGCCGGTCAGCTGGAAGTTTTTTATAAGCTGTATATGAAAGAGCCAGGGGAAAAGCGTATGCCGGGATTTGCGCATGACAGCGGCGTTATTCTGGGGGATATTGGTACATCCCTGATTCTCCAGATTGACGGTGAAGGTGCTATGTTCCCGGTATCCACAGTATCTGCCGATAAGGAACCTTTGTGGTGGACGGAAATAAACATTGACGATCCGTTTGAGGATACCTTTACGGAAGAATATTTCTGCCTGGTTTTGAATGATGCGCATCCGGATTACAAGGAACTGAAAAAACGCAGTGGGGCATTCAGTGCACTTTATCACGAAGTGTTTGCCAGTGCTTTGGAAGAACTGTTTATTGTTCTGCGGCGGGACTTTGGTGAGAAATTTGATGCAGTTGAAGTGAATGATGTTGTACAGGGAACCATTGCTCATGCAGCCATTTATATGATTAAAACCTTCGATATTCAGATGGATGCAGATATTACCACACTGCACACGTCAATTCGTAAGGCCGTATACAAGCAGCTGAAGGGGGCAACTAAAGGATGAAATGGCGACAGATGCAGGTAAAGACTGCCACTGAGGCTGTGGAAAAGATGAAAACCGGTTGGATGCCGGATACAGCTCTGGATGAAAGTTATCAGCGTATGCAGCAAAGAATTCGTGCAGCGTGGGCTGAGGTTAATGAAAACCATCATTCGGATGATAAAAAAGACACCTACCGGCGGGATCTTGCTTTTGCTTTGCGGCTTTATGGAATATTTTCCAAAGGAGAATTTGCCATGCCGCTGCGTGTTGCTGCAGATATTGCGGTATGGCGTTACATTTCCATAAATGTAGTTCCGGAAATCGTAAAAGAGCGCTGGCCAAAGGAGTCAAGCTGGGATGACCGGTTTTACCGGAAGACGAACCGTATTTATCTGAAGGTGCTTTGGTGGTACATCTATCTTTCCTGGCAGGGGGATGATGAGCACACTTATGCTGTGCTGGAAGCAAATAATTCAGATACAATTGCCCAGCTGGTAGAGCGCTCCGGAGCACATGGGTATAACCTGGATTTATACAGAAAAATCATGATTCGCCATTTCTGTCAGGATGAATCCGATCGCAGTATGTTAATGTTCCGTAAGGTAATGAAATTACATACGGCCAGAATCCGTACCCGCCAGCCGGAAATGCTGCCGGGCGGGGTAAATCAGTATGTTGAGGAGTTGTATGCATATTTTAACGAAGAATAATCTGCCGGATGTAGTGGACCTGTTTTCAGGTTGTGGCGGCTTGTCTCTGGGATTCCATCAGGCAGGCTTTAATATTGATTACGGCGTGGAAATGATGGAAAATGCTGCCCAGAATGCGAACTATAATCTGAGCATCAAATATGGCCGCCAGCCGGGACATATCTGCGGTGATATCACGCAGATGCCCGGGGATATGTTTTTGGATAAGATTGGCAGCAATGGCTGTATTGTAATTGGCGGCCCGCCTTGTCAGGCCTATTCGCTTATCGGCAGGGCAAAGTTGAACTCTCTGCGGGAAGAAGGAACCTTTGAGGATGATAAGCGCGGTTATCTGTTCCAGGACTTTATCCGCTTTGTGTTGGGCCATAATGCCCGTGCTGTTGTCATGGAGAACGTGCGACAAAGTACATCCTATGGCAAAATCAACGTGCCGGAAAAGGTGGCCTGGACTTTGGAACGGCACGGCTATACCTGCTGGTGGACAATCCTGAATTCAGCTGATTTTGGTGTGCCGCAGATTCGTGAGCGTATGATTCTGTTTGCGGTCAAGGGAAAAGCAACCCCCATACTTCCGAAACCGACGCATTCAGGCAGACGCTATAAGATTGCCAACCTGTTCAATGGAGAAAATTCATTCACGGCCTGTAAGCACTATGTTCCGCCCTTGAAAGGGGATCGTGGCCTCCCACCATGGCGTACCGTTGAAGAAGCCATTGGGGATTTGCCATCCCTGCGCACAAGTCCGGAAGAACCCTATATCGCGAATGCTATGAACCTGCAACTGCCGTATGAGGATGAACCGGAAAACGAGTATCAGGAAATGATGCGCTGCGGGCGGGAAACGGTAAGTGGCAACGTATATCATAACAATGCGCGGGATTATGCGACGTTTGCCCGTATGAAAGAAGGCGACATATACCCGCGTGCGCTGGAAATTGCTAACGAGATTTTCGCAGAAAAATGCGCAGAAACTGGTGTTCGGGAGGGAACGCCGGAATATGATGCCCTGAAAAAATCAATTGTGCCGCCGTATAGTCCGGAAAAATTCCTTTCCAAGTGGCGTAAGATTATTCGGAATCGTCCCTGTCATACGCTGGTTGCCCATATTTCGCTGGATACCTACAGTCATATCCATCCCTGGGAGCCGCGGGGGATTTCCGTCCGGGAAGCCGCCCGCATCCAGTCCATACCGGATGATTATGTATTCCAGAGCAATATGGGCAATGCGTTCAAACAGATTGGCAACTCCGTTCCGCCGCTTATGGCCAAAGCAATAGCGGAAACGGTTATGGAAGTTCTGGCAGAACAGGAGGCAGCCGCATGGAAGGAAGCGTAAGTGTTGACCTGGTGCAGGCGATAAAGAATCATTTTGCATTGTTGCAGGATGGTCATATTTATCCTATGCATGATGAGTTACCAGGAGAATATAAAGCATGGGTAGTTCGTTGGAATGGGAAAATTGGTGTGGCTGTTCCTTATGATAGCGGGGAGCATGTATATTCCAGCTTTGCTGAAATCGAAGTGGAGTCGTGCATCATCAATGGGGAACAGGTGCTCTATCTGTTTATCCATGCGGAAAATAATGACAAGCAGTGGCGTAGTCTGGCCTTTGCCAATATCTGCGAAAACTTTGTGTCCCCAGGTGATGATGGGAGTAATCGGGAACTGGTAACGCATCACACGCAGGAATGGTGTGCCAAGTGGAAGGAACTGCTGGGAAATGCCAGCCGTGAAATTCCGGTACATGCGGTAGTTGGGGAGATGATGGTTTATCGTTGGCTGCTTAAACAGGGCGTGAAACCGGAATGGACAGCCAGCAATCATACAAGGCTGGACTTTATGTCAAATGATGCTGCTTGGGAAGTAAAGTCAACCTTGGCACATACTGACCTGCAGATAACGGTCAATGGGCACAAACAGTTGACCAGTAAACCAGGCTGCCCACTGAATCTGATGTTCTGCCGTATGGAACCAAATCCGCAGGGGGAATCCGTAAATGATATGGTAGAAAATCTGATTGCGTTGGGCGTTGAACGTGATATGCTGGAAGATGCATTGACCGGACTGGGGGTGAAAATCGGAGCCTTTGCCCGTAAGGAGCGTTTTTCCCTGATAGAAATGCGGCGTTACCCTGTAAATGAAAAGTTTCCCAGACTGACCGAAGAAAGCTTTGTGGGCGGAAAACTTCCTAATGGGATTATAAAGATTAATTATGTGATAGATTTGGCAAATCTTGAATATGAGGTAATGGAATAAAAATACAGGATTGAGGGACGGATGCTTATGTCGGGAGAAAAGGCAATACAAATACTTTTAAGAGACGGTACATTATCGGGTGTGATGATTGTCGAATCTGCTGCATGGGAAAATGGTGTGATATATTCTGCCCCTCGAAAATCTATTAAAGAATTTCTCTCAGAAGTAAATTGTAAAAAATATGGTATATATTTACTCCTTTCGCATAGAGATATATATATCGGTCAGGCCAGTAATCTTGCCAGACGGACAAAACAGCATTTGGAAGAAGATTGGTGGACAAGAGTCATTTTTATGACAACCAAACTGGATAATCTGTATGCTTCGGATATTGATTATCTTGAAACACATTTTATCAACCTGGCGTTAGAATTAAATTTGAATTTGAAAAATGCCAGGAAAGGGAATCCACAGAAGGTAGATACCTATCATAAAGTTAAGCTGGATACTTATATCAATGAGGCGTTACTTTTACTTAATGTCATCGGCGTAAATGTGTTTGAAAAATCTTTGGACAGATTACCAAAATCTGCGATTGTAAAGGAACAGAATGCTCTGTATGATCCCGTAAAAACAGCAACGATAAACAAGCCTTCTTTACCGGATATGAATTTACCTCCGTGTAAGTTTGCAAGAGAAGCATTTGAAAAACTCATTGAATCCGGGTATGTTTTTACTGATGAGCAAATGCGGATGTTTAGTGATGCCAGCAAGATGCGGGAATATACGAAGCGAAATGATTTTCCTATGTTTTGGATATTTAAGGATGGGGAATCAAGAAAGACATGTGAAAAGAAGGTGCAGGATCGCTATTGGGCGAAAGAATATGTATCGGGGAATTACAGATTTATGATGTTCTCTCAATGGTATAAGGATTCTCAAAAGCGTAAAGTGGCAACCAAAGAGGATTTTATAAGATGGTATGATTTGTTGTAATAATATATGAATTAAATATTTGATTGCTGTTTTTATAACTTTAAAGAAGGCAATGATTAGTGGTAGATCATTGTCTTCTTTGTTTTTTAGACATAAAATAATATTATAAATATCTTATATACATATACATGCAAAAAGAATGGATATGTAACTGTGTAACACAGGTTTATGTATTGCTATTAAACATACTCATTTATTATTGACTTATCTTGTTGTTTATTATATACTTAATTACGCAATAAGGCGTAATGGTAAAATGCCGCGTAAGAAAGGAGGGAAAATCATGCGTGAGGAAAACATGGACTTCGGACAGTTCATACGTAGCAAGAGGCTTAAGGACAGCCGGGAGCTTACGCTCAGGGATATCTCAAAAGAACTGGGTATTTCGTTGTCTATGCTGAGCGATATTGAGAAAGGTCGCAGAAATCCTTTTGATGCGGAAAAGATTGAGAAATTCTGTGAGTTCCTTAATCTGCCAGAAAAGGACAAAGAACATATCTATGACCTAGCGGCTAAGAAACGTGGGGATATTCCTGAGGATATCGACGATATTATGATGTATACAGACATCGGTTATATGGCTCGATGTGCGCTCCGTATGTCCAATAAAGGCATACTCAAAAAACAGGATTGGGAAGAATTTATGACGTAAGGGTCAAAAGTATGGTTTGAGCCTTTTCAACTTATCCACAAGTGCC
>ERZ842401.3678-NODE-3678-length-18752-cov-3.975344_pt1 | contig 18752 bp, 13 predicted proteins | sample MGYA00521270_ERZ842401 | MGnify/ENA primary metagenome ERZ842401 (study PRJEB31892, sample SAMEA3878208) | bioreactor metagenome | biome: Moose rumen | place: Sweden | collected 2011-10 | study: EMG produced TPA metagenomics assembly of the PRJEB12797 data set... | reverse complement strand
CTATGCTGGGAGAAATCTGGATCATGCCGGAATGCAGGGCGCGGATGGAGATGATAAGTTCCGTGGGAGAAATGTCCTTGAGCAGGTAGCCGGAAGCCCCCTTCACCAGCGCCGCGCGGACAAAATCATCCTCGTCATAGGTAGAAAGCATGATTATCTTTATGTGGGGGCAGGATGCCTTTATCTTGCCCGTCGCCTCCACGCCGTTCATGACGGGCATATGCACATCCATCAGGATGATATCGAGATTGACATCAGGCCGCAGTACAAAGTCGTACGCTTCCTGCCCGTTCGCCGCAATGCCGACCACCTCCATGTCCTCCGCATAATTGGTCAGGTAGGTTTTCAGGCTTTCCGCAAACATACGCTGGTCATCAACCAAGAGAAGATTGAGTTTTCCCATATTCCTCCATAAGCAACTGCATCACCGGTATCTTTATCTCAAGCCTGAAGCCGCCCTCCTCGCCGGAGACAGCGACAAGCTCCCCGCCGACGGGCCGGAGCCGTTCCTCCATGCCCGCAAGCCCAATGCCCTTCACCACCTGCTTTGAGCCAACGCCGTTATCGCTCACCGTCATGTAGAGGAAGCCGTCGTCCTCCCGAAAATAGATGGCGACATAGGTGGCAAGCCCGTGGCGGACGGCGTTCGTCAGTCCCTCCTGCATGGTGCGGATGAGGATTTTGTTTATGGTGCGCCCATAGTCCCGCTTCATATTGCCCCTGTCAAGTTCCACCTGCACATTCGCCACCTTCTGGAAGATGTTTTTTATTTCCGAGAGGGAGTCCAGCGTCTCTACCGGATGCCTGATGGCGCGGATGGCGCGGAGCGTCTTGCGGGTTTCCTGCAGGCCGTGGCTTGCAAGGGAGCGCACCATTTCAAAGCACTCCTTTGTCTTATCCCATGGCTGAGGCTTGCCGCTCTGGCATGCTTCCATGAGCCCGATGATGTTCACAAAGACGTAGCCGCAGCTGTCGTGCATATCGCGGGTAATGCGCAACCGCTCTTCTTCCGCAGCCTTTTCGCCCTTGTTCTTTGCCAAATCCTGCAGCTGCTGGTTGACCACCGTAAGCTGGGACATCACCATATTCTGATGCTTTCTGATAGCATCGCTTTCCTGCCATGAGCAGACGGCAAAGCGGTAAACGCAGACAAAAACCGCTACTGAGATAAAGCTGAACACAAGCGCGGCAAAGTCATCCCAGCCCTGTATGCTCGGCGCATCTGCCATATCCACCAAGCCGAGGACTCTGGGGTAAAACTGCATGGCGATGAAGCTCACTATGCCCAATGGCAGTATGAACGCGCAGAACTTTGGCGGGAATTTTATCCCCACGGTGAGGATCCATGCGGAAAAGATGAAAAGCTTTATCGTAAACAGCGCGTTCACCGTGTAGAGGCACAGGTCAGCTCCGACGGCAGAAAGAAGCAGGGCAAGGACGATGATGCCGCCCTTCTTTGCAAAGAGCATAAAGAAGAGCGCGACGACGAAGAGCAGGAAGAACGCATAGAAGTCCACCAGAAAGACATCGCGGTCAAAAAAGAGCACATCACGTATAGACTCCAGCAGCTCGTTCCTGTTCAGTATGTAGATCAAATGAAAGTTGCAGAAAGCAGCAGCAATAAACAGCGCGTCGATGACAGCCGTTACGCAGGTACAGAAGATAAAGGTGATAGAATATCGTTCCAGAAGGCTTTTCTGCATAGGCACGCCGTCACACTAGTTTGCCTTTTTCTGGAAGTGGCTGAACGTCATGCTGAAGCTCGCCCTTCCCTGCGTCACCGAGCGCAGATTTGTGCTGAAACCGAACATCTTTGCCATGGGTGCCTGCGCGTGTATGATGTTTCCGCCTGATTTTTCATCCATGCTGCTGATAATGCCGCCGCGCTGGGTAATCTGGCTCATGGCATCGCCCACAAATTCCGCGGGGCTTTCAATGTCAACAGCCATCACCGGCTCAAGCATCTCTGGACTGGCGGCGGAACAGACGGCATCAAAGCCCTCTGCCGCAGCAGCTTCAAAGGCAAAGCTGGTGGAAGCAAGCTCGTCGTAATCAATGGCGGTAACGGTGATGGCGGTGTCCGTACAGGGATAGCCGAACTTGATTCCTCCCGCAAAGCTGTTTGTGATTCCCTGTTCAATGGCATCGTAGATTTCGGGGGGAATGGCATTGTCGCGCACCGTGCAGGTATAGAGGTTGCCGCTGCCGGTCTCGCGCGGCTCTGCATGGAGCGTAAGCCCCGCAACTACCTCTTTGCCCGCAATCACGCGGCTGTAAGATTCCGTGTAGTCCGCGCTTGCCATCACCGCCTCGCGGTACGTCACCTGCGGCGCACCCACGCGGCACTGGACTTTGAAATCATCGCGGATGCGCGTTACAAGCACGTCCAGATGCAGCTCGCCCATGCCGCTGATGACGAGCTGGCCTGTTTCCGCATCATCGCGGTGGGTAAACGTGGGGTCCTCGCGGCTCAGGATGTCCAGTGTATCGAGGAGCTTCTGGCGTTCGCTCATGGTTTCCGGCTCTATGGCTATCGAGATGACGGGCACGGGGAAGCGCACGCTTTCAAGCAGGACGGGCATTCCTTCGCTGCCGAGGGAGTCGCCTGTCTGTGCCAGCTTAAGCCCCACGAACACGGCTATATCTCCCGCGCTCACGCTGTCTATCTGCTCCATGTGGTTGGCATTCACGCGCAAAATCCTGTTCACCCGCTCGCGCTTCTTCTTGCTCACATTGAAGACCTGCGAGCCTGTCTGTATCTTGCCTGCATACATCCTCACAAAGCAGAGTATGCCCGCATTCTGGTCATACTGGATTTTGAACACAAGCCCCACGGGGAATTTTGCCGCGGGGTCGCATTTCACGAGGATGTGCTCCTCCTCGTGCTTTTTGACGTGCATGCCGTCGGCAGGAGGCACTTCGTCAGGCGCGGGCAGGTAAGCGATGACTGCGTCCATAAGCGGCTGTATGCCCTGATTGTGGCGGCTTGAACCGCAGAGGAAGGGCACGAGCGTGCGCTTTATCGTGCATGAGCGGATTGCCGCGCGCAGTTCATCACTCGTGATTTCTTCCCCTTCCAGATATTTTTCCCCCAGTGCCTCATCGTTTGACGCAACGGTATCCACAAGCTTTTCCCGCCACTCTTCCGCAAGAGAGCGATACTGTCCGCTTATCTCGCTGACGGAGAACTTTTCACCTTCGCTTTCGGCATCCCAGTGGATTTCTTTCATATCGAGCAGGTCTATCACGCCGTCAAAATCCTGTCCGGAGCCACAGGGGATTTCTAGCGCCACTGTCTCGCAGCCAAATTTTCCATGCACGTCGTTCATAGCGCCAAAGAAGTCTGCACCAATCCTGTCCATCTTGTTTACAAAGCAGATGCGCGGCACGTTGAATTCGTCCGCCTGTTTCCACACGGTTTCGGTCTGCGGCTGCACCCAGCCCACCGCGCAGATAACGGTAATGGCTCCGTCAAGCACGCGCAGGCTCCGCTCTACTTCGGCGGTAAAATCCACGTGGCCGGGGGTGTCTATGATGTTTATCTGGTAATTTTTCCACTGGGTGGTGATGGCGGCGGAAGCTATCGTAATGCCGCGCTCCTGCTCCTGCTGCATAAAGTCCATCGTGGCGGCGCCATCGTCAATCTCGCCGATTTTATGTATCTTGCCCGAATAAAAGAGAATTCGTTCTGTAGTCGTTGTCTTTCCGGCATCAATATGCGCCATGATGCCGATATTGCGCATTTTATCTAACATAATTTATATATTATATAGAAAAGATTTTTCTTTCTCAATATGCAGAACACGCGCAGAATACAAAAAAGGCACCCGCAGTTCACGGATGCCTTTGCTCTGCTCGATACTAGATTCGAACTAGTGACTTCTACCGTGTGAAGGTAGCACTCTACCACTGAGTTAATCGAGCAACTATGACACATAGTATAGAGAAAACGCACGAAAGTGTCAAGGGGGAGACTAGTTTTTGTTTACAATGCGTGTTTCATATTTCCCGCTGGCAATGTCTATGTAGCGGACAAAAAGAGAGACTTTGTTTGCCTCGTTCAAATTCTTCCATATATATTGCGTGAGTTCATCGATGCTGCCGTTCAGCTCTACCAGCGTGGGTTCCCCCTCGTAACTGGGGAGAGGATTGCCGTCACTCCGGTAGGTGTGGATAAAGCGGCCCATGCCTGCCTTTGGTTTTTCGTAGGCGAAGGTAAAGCGGTTGCAGCTTTCGGGATTATCCGTATCGCTCTTCAGGATGGAGAGGGCATAGTCATAATTGCCGCCCTCAATGTGCATGATGGCAGAGATGCGCGGGGTGAAATTCGGAGCATCGGGTTCAAAGCAGCGGCTTCTCAGAGACTGTTCAAAGCTGAGCCCCTTTGCCATGCCGTCGTAGATTGTGTCTGTCTGGTCGCCGTTGGTGATGATGGTGGTGCTGCCGAGCACGCGCACGGGTGCGTAGATGATCAGACTTGAGTCTTTCATCTTTGACGGGTCAAATGCCTGCGTCCTGATTCCCTCGCCGTCCTCCACAAAAATGCGGTTGCGGCTGTTTTCGCTGCGCCCCATAATGAAATATGCCGCCACAGCCTGAGCGCCGTCGGCAGACCTTCCCACAATGATGCCCCTGCCCGGATAGCTGTTTCCGCAAAGTTCCTCTTTCAATGAATGTTTGTCCATAATTAACCCCTACAGTCGGTTTTATACCATTTTAGCATAAATAAAAAAAATATGCTATAAATACAAATCGCTATCTGTTCAGAAATGATTTTACCCTTTATAATTTTACTAACAGAAAGCCTTGGAGATTGCGATTTCAGGGCTCTTTTTACGAAAATAAGGGGTTTTTATGAAGATTTTTTTGAAAACACTGTTTCTAGCAGCTGCGATGAGCCTTTCGTTCAGCTCTTGCAGCATATTGTCTGGTTTTGCGGACATATTCAGCTCAGATACAGGTTCTGGCTCCACCGGCACTGGCACGACAGAAAAAACCGAGACACCTTCCGGCAACTCGGGTACGACAAGTTCGGGAGGTGGCAGCACGACGAACAGCACTGTCTCCGGTACGGAGCTGAGCTGGGGTGACTGGCTTAGCTATGATAAATCGTATTTTGCCAATTTTGCTGCGGGGAGCCAAATCCGCATAACGGCGACCAAGACGGGAAATGCCTCTCACGTGCTGAAAATGTATACTCCCGTTGAAAACGAAGGCTGGATTCAGCTTGCAGACGGCACTCTCGCTAATGCGGTAAAGACTTCCGGCGGGGAAATCAGCCCTTCGCAGGATTCGGGCACATTCAGCTATACAGTAACAGCTGAAGAGGCTTCTCGGCTGCGGAACTACGGTATGCTGCTCCACGGAGAGGGACTGGCCGTAAGCAATGTGGAGGCGTACACCGCGGGAAAGGCGAATACGGCAGGTGCATCGGTGTCCACGGGCACGGTGCTCCCTGTTTCCGGCAGGGCACTGAGCTGGAGCGACACGCTTTCTTTTGATAAATCCTATTTTTCGTCATTTGTTGCAGGAAGCCAGATTGTCCTTTACCTGACGACGACTGACCCCTATTCACGCCAGTTCAAGATGTACAGTCCTGTGGCAAATGCCGGCTGGATGCCGCTCCAGAATGGAACGGTGACAAATGCGACTATTGATGGCGGGGTGCTGTCTGTGCCCCAGAGCGGAACGGTGGTGTACACCGTCACCGCGCAGGAGGCTGACAATTTGAAAAACTACGGCATGTTGCTGCATGGAGGAGGTATAACAGTGGACAAGATTGAAGTGATTGGTATGGGTTCAGAGGGAAATAGCAGTTCTACAACGGGGGGCAGCGGTACTGCGGTGGTCACTCCTGTCGGCGGCACTCCGTATTCCCGTCATGGTGCGCTGACCGTGCGGGGAAGCGGACTGATTGACAAGTATGGCAGTGCGGTCATGCTTTACGGTATGTCAACCCATGGACTTTCCTGGTTCGGCAATTATGTGGATCAGGCAGGCTTCCAGACTTTGCGGGACGACTGGCAGACAAACTGCGTGCGCCTTGTGCTCTATCCGCGCGACTACAACGGCTACTTAAACGGTGGTAACCAGAGCCAGCTCAAAGAACTTATCTACAAGGGCATTGATTATGCAACGGCGCTTGGCATGTACGTCATTGTGGACTGGCACGTGCATAATTACAATCCTGTTGAAACGCAGTCAGAAGCGATAGCCTTTTTCCGCGAAGTTTCTGCCAAATACAGGAGCGCTGACAATATTCTGTATGAGATCTGCAATGAGCCCGTGGGGGCGGACTGGAACACTGCCATCAAGCCGTATGCGGAGGCGGTGATCCCCGCCATCCGTGCGAATGACAGCAATGCCATCATCATCGTGGGAACAAACACGTGGTCTCAGGATATAGAAGGACCTCTTGGCAATCCCCTCGCTTTCAGCAATGTGATGTATACCTTCCACTTTTATGCAAACACGCACACGGACAGCATGCGGAGCCGCGTGGAAAATGCACTGCGTGCCGGTATGCCCATCTTTGTGACGGAATTCGGCACCTGCGATGCGTCCGGCAATGGCGGCTTTAACACCTACCAGTCTCAGCTCTGGTTCAACCTGCTCAAGCAGTACAACGTGAGCCATCTGAACTGGAGCCTGTGCAACAAGGGGGAAACAGCAAGCGCCATCGCCCCCTGGTGCACCAAGACAAGCGGCTGGTCAGAAAACGATCTGAGCGATTCCGGCAAGCTTGTGCGCACGCACTTCCGCACGCTGCCGCAGTAAGAGCTGCATGATGACGAGCTATAGCGAATTCAAAAGCCGCTTTACCAGTGCCTGCTCATAGCCGGGGTTCTTGTTCTGCAAGTAGGAGAGGTACTTTTTTGCCGTTGCGTTGTCTTTGAGGGAGAGGCAGACCTTTGCCAGCTCTAGCCATGACTCCCACGAAGACGGCGCAGCGGCTACGACATCCTCATACGTCATCTTGGCGCGGTCGTACTGGCCGGCAGAGGCATACGCCTTTGCCATATTCTCCCGCACGGCATTGTTTTTGGGCTGGATTTTGAGCGCCTTCTGGTAGTAGCCCACCGCCACATCATAGCTGCCTTTCATACGGAAAGCGTTGCCAAGATTGTTGTTCACCTCGAAATTTTCAGGCTCCTTGCAGCATGCCTGTTCCAGCAGGGCTATGGCTCCGTCAGCATCGCCCTGCTCCAGACAGAGCACGGCAAGGTTTGTCAGCGCCTTGACGTTCTGGGCATCTGCGGCAAGAACCTCTTTGTACAGCTTTATGGCAGAGGCATCATCGCCGCTTTCATCGCACAAAAGCGCGTAGTTATACACGATGGTGGCGGCGAGCTGCTGGCTTGCGCCCGCCTTGCTGCTGTATGCCTGCTTGGCATAGGAGAGCGCTTCTTCTGCCTTTCCCTGCGCATACATGACGGTAGAGAGATTGTAATAAGTCAGCGGATCCTTTTTCCGCGGGTCCATATAGGCGAGCGCCTTCTTGAAGCTCTGCTCGGCAGCCCCGTAGTTTCCGGCAGAGGAATAGGCAGAGCCGAGTTCCTGATAGTTCTGCGCACTGGATGGATTCACCTTGATTGCCAGATTGAATGCCTCTGCCGCAGACTTATAATCTCCCTGCCGCACGAGGACTCTGCCCGCCGCAAGGTAGGCGCGTTCGTATTCAGCATCTATCTGGTATGCCGCGCGGTAGGCGGCAAGAGCCTGAGCCGTCTTGCCTAAGCGCTCGCTCACATAGCCAAGGTTATACTGTGCGGGCGCGTAAGCGGCATTGTGTGCTACGGAAGACTGGAAGGATGCGGCGGCGGCTTCATACTTTTGCTGCTGAGCCTGCGCGCGTCCTAACTGGAAGTGGTAAATGGGATTGCTTGGGTCTGCCGCCACAGCCTTTTTCAGCTCTGCCTCTGCCTTTGCGTAGTCTTTGGCATCAAAGGCGGACATGGCGAGGATGTAGCGGGCGGCGGTGTCAGACTCGTCTTTGTCCACGGATGCTTCCGCGTAGGAGAGCGCCTGCTGCATGAGGTCTTTCTTTTTTGTATCGCTTCCGGCAAGCCGCTGGGAAGCATCATAGAGGGCGCTGCTTATTTCGCTCAGCTTGTCGGCGGCAAAGTCAGGGTCCTGAGTAGCAAGCATCTCTTTAACTTTGCTGAAATAACTAAAGGCTCCGTTAAGGTCTCCTGCCGCGAGTGCTGCCTTGCCCTTTGCCAGCTCTCCATTGACATCTTTGACAAGCTTTGCGGCGGCAGCGCTTTCAGCAGCACGGCGTGCATCTTCTTCCCTGCGGCGCTCTTCCTGCTCACTGCGCAGCTTCGCTTCTGCTTCCTGCTGAGCCTTTAGCTCTGCTTCGGCAGCGCGGAGGGCTTCCGCCTGCTCTTTCTGGGTGCGCATCAGCTCGTTCATCGCAAGCACGTTCCGTCTGTTTTCCTCTGTCTGCCGTGCAAGCTCCTGCTGCATGGCTTCCGCACTGCGTTTGCTCTCTGCATTCTGACGGGCGAGCTCTTCCTGCAGGGCTGTGACCGTGCGATTATTCTCTGTCGTCTGCTGTGCAAGCTGATTTTGGAGCGCTTCCGTCTTGCGCTTGCTTTCCGCATTCTGCCGGGCAAGCTCCTCCTGCAGGGCTGTAACTGTACGCTTATTCTCTGTCGTCTGCTGTGCGAGCTGATTTTGGAGTGCTTCGGTCTTGCGCTTGCTCTCTGCATTCTGGCGGGCAAGCTCTTCCTGCAATGCCTCGGCGGTGCGCTTGCTTTCTTCTGTCTGCTGCGCGAGCAGGTTTTGGAGCGCTTCCGTCTTGCGCTTGCTTTCTTCTTCGCTGCGCTTCCCATCCTCCGTCTGGAGGGCAAGCTGCTCCCGCAAGGCTTCGGCGGTGCGTCTGCTCTCCTCGTCTTGACGGGCAAGCGCTTCCTGTAATGCCGCAGCCCTGCGCTTGCTTTCTTCTGTCTCCGTCCTGCTCTCTTCTGTCTGGAGGGCAAGCAGTTCCTGTAGCGCTTCAAACGCTTCTACCGTGCGCTGATTTTCCTCCCGCTGGCGGGCAAGCTCACCGCGCAGGGACTCAATGATTGTCTGGAGGGATTCGGATTCTTTCTGGGACTGAAACGCGGAAAGCTTCGTGTAAGCGATAATGCCTCCCGCTGCCCCTGCCCAGAGGAACAAGAACATAACAGCAACAAGGAGCCCAGTCCTGTCTGCCGCAGACTTTTTTTGTTCAGCCTTGCGGTGCTTTTCGGCAAGGCTCGCAAATTTCAGCAGCTCGGACTCTGCTTCGTTGCTGTTTTCTTCTATATATATGTTACTTTTTTTCCCTGTCATAAAAAATCCCCACCCTCTTGACCTTTCTTTAGTCTAATTCTGACTCGTAGCCGTAGCCCACGGTTCCTTCCGCTCCCGCAGATATATTCTCCGCAGAGGCATCCTGCAGCGAAGATGCAACATCCTCGAGCAGCTTCTTGCGGCGCTGGGCTGCCTCTATTTCCTGCCGTGCGCGCTCTGCGGCAATGCGCTGCTCTTCTTCCTTCTGCTTGCGCTCCTGCTCCACGCGGATGACGTCAGCTTTCTTCTCGTTTTCCATCTGCTCGTCAAGCATGGCGATAATCGCATTGATGGTATTTCCCTGCTCACTGTCGGGGCTCAATTTAATGTAATTTATATAATCCTCTTTGCTCTCCTGAAAGCGTCCCTGCTTGAGGCGTGTATTAGCCCTGTTGAGCACGGGAGAGGCATAGCTTGCATCTGCGGCGATGGCGAGGGAATACCACTTGTCTGCCCCCTCGTAGTCTTCCATGGCAAAGGCAATATTGCCGGCATCATAGGCAAGCACCTTCTTGTTCGTGTTCGGCGCATCCATGCCTTCCGTGCAGATATTCAGCGCCTGAGCGTATTTTCCCTGCTGGAAATAGCAGAGCGCCAGATATATGTATGCCTTGGGGTCTTCCTTGTTTTCTATAGCCTTTTGCAGGTAGGGGACAGCTTTCTCCGGATTGTCAGCGCGGAAAAAGCTTTCCCCGCGGCTGAAATCCCCCTGAGCCGCCAGCGTGCACAGTCCGCTGCCGCAAAGAAAAAAGGCTGCTGCCAGACATTTTTGCCAATATTTGCTCATTATAAAGCCTCCCATATTTGCATAAGTTTGGATATGTGATATAGTATAATCTAGTTATCAGCCTATTTGACATATTTGGTCAAAAGGGCTAATCTTTCATATACTACGAGTCACTTGTAAAACAATCGAATGCTTTATGAGTTACTCAGAACCTTGACAGGCGGAGTTTACTTTATGAACACAGTAACGATGGTGGTTGCAGTTAGTGTATTAATTGCGTTCATTATCTTTATCTCGATTGTTATATTCAAGAACCTCTTTACACCTCAGAAAATCGGCAATATTCAGAAATTAATTAAGAGCGGAAAAGCGTCTGCCGCACAAAGAGTTGCAAAGGCTGTACTGGCGAAAAATCCCCGCGACTACGTAGCCCACTACTGGCTTGGCAAGGCATATCTTGCGGACAACAAACAGGAGCTTGCTTTCATAGAATTTAAGACGGTAAACGGCAATGCGCTTTTCAATGGAGACATTCCAGAACTGGCATTCCGCAAGGAGATGGCACAGCTTTACTTAAAATTCAATCAAAATGAAGACGCGCTGAAAGAATTTCTCCTGCTCACCAAGATGGAACCCCGCAATGCTGACAATTTCTTCAACGTCGGCAAGCTCTACGAGGCGAGCAACCAGCTTGCCCCCGCACATGGCTTTTACCAGAAGGCTATCGCGCTGGACAAGAGGAACGCAGAGGCTCACGCAGCCCTCGGCTACCTTTTTGTGCGCAGCAAGCAGTACGGAGATGCAAAGCGCGAGATTGAGACAGCTATCAAGCTGAGTCCGAATACATTTTCTTCCTATTACTATCTCGGAAAAATGTACAAGGAAACGAAGGACTATCCCAGCGCCATCAAGGCCTTTGAAAAGGCTCAGCGCGACCCAGAACTGCGGCAGCGCACGCTCATAGAGAGGGGCTCCTGCTATATGGCGGTAGACCAGACAGAGAATGCCATTGCGGAATTCGAGCATGCGGTAAAGAGCGCAAAGAACGAAGCTTCGCAGGAAACGCTGTTTGCGCGCTATTTCCTCGCAAGCTGTTATGAAAAAACGCATAAAATTGAAAAAGCCATAGAGCAGTGGGAAGCGATTGCCAAGCGCAACAAGAATTTCCGCGATGTATCTTCCAAGCTCAATGAATACAAAGACGTGCAGACAAACGACAGCCTGAAAGAGTACCTGACAGCCTCCCCCCAGCAGTTCCTCGAGCTGGCAAAAAAAGTCGCCAAGGGCGGCTATAATCTGGTATGCCAGAAGGTTGAATCCACAAACTTCGGCTGCGTCATGCTTGCCACCGAAGACGACAAGGACAACTGGAACATGCGGAAACGGATTTACCTTGTAGAATTTTATCGCAACAGCACGACTATTTCGGAAAACGTTGTCCGAAAAGCCGCGGATTTAGTAAAAGACAAGGGTTATTACAAGGCCATTTTGCTTTCCAGCTCTGGATTTACGGGGGAAGCCATCGGTTTCGCCGAGAACCGTCCAATCATGCTTGTTGGCAAAGAGATGCTTGAACTTACCCTTGCAAAAGCAGGAGTATAAACAATGCGCTTTCTTTGCGTTTCCGACCAGATAGACCCTCTTGTCTATGCCACGAATGTAACAGAGCGGTACGGCGATGTAGACGCCGTCTTTTGCGCGGGCGACCTGTCCATGGAATACGTTGACTTCATCGTGTCAACGCTGGGCAAGCCGACTTTTTTCGTTTTTGGCAACCACGACTTGGAGGAATTTGACTACTACAAGAAGGGCTCGCATCTGTCGGGAATGTATGCGGCATCAGATATGGACAAGGGACACGGGGGGGATTATGTGAGCAACAAGGTGTTGCGGCACAAAACGCTGCATTTTTCGCTTCCAAACGGCAAAACCACTCCCCTGCTCATAAGCGGTGTCTCCGGTTCCATCCGCTACAACAATGGGAAAGACCAGTACACAAATTTTGAGATGTTCATACAGCTTTTAAAGCTTGTTCCCGGGCTCCTGTGGAACAAACTGCGCTGGGGGCGCTTTTGCGATGTCTTTTTGACTCACGCCTCTCCCCGCCACATCCATGACAGGGAAGATCCCTGCCACAAGGGCTTTGAATGTTTCAACTGGTTCATAAAGAAATTTCAGCCCGCACTGCTCATCCACGGGCACATACATCTTTACGACCTACAGGCAATACGTACCACCATCAGCGAAAAAACCACCGTGGTAAATGCCTATAGCCATATCCTCATAGACTTTAATCCGCTATTTTCAGGAAAAGGAAATTATGCCGACAGCAACATCTCTATCCTCTCAGACCGATGAAGATTTTAACCGCGCGCGCAGCAAGGCGCTCATAAATGAAATACAGCACATCTTGAAGCCAGACGAAGCCGCGCTTATCTCTTTTACCGATATTAAACGTATCCTTAAACCGAAAAACGAAGTATACAAGGGGATGCAGGTAATTCCCATCAACCTCATCGTGGGAAGCGAAGGACGCTATAAGGACTTTGACAATCATTTCTTCCCCAAAAGCCGCTTTCTGAAGAACCGCTGGGAGCACGTTGACATGGCGCACATACAGGATGTGCCGCTGCCGCCAATCAGCCTCTATGAAGCGGGCGGGCTCTACTTTGTGCGCGATGGCAATCACCGCGTTTCCGTTGCAAAGGCACGGGGGGTGGAAAACATCGATGCCGACGTGGTGAGTCTGCAGAGCGAGATAAAGCTCAAGCCGGGAAACAACATTGCGGACCTCTACAAGCAGGTGATCAACTACGAAAAGCGGACTTTCTATGCCGAGACGAATTTCGGAGACATCACGGACTACTGGACGCTGGATTTCAGCACCACGGGCCAGTACGATGTCATCTACAACCACATTTTAATCCATAAATATTATATTAATATGGATAAAACAGAGGAGATTCCCTTTGAAGACGCGGTGAGCTCTTGGTATGAAAATGTATACCTGCCCGTCATCAATACCATAGAACAGCATCACATCATGAAGCTCTTCAAGGGGCGCACGAAGTCCGACCTCTATATCTATTTCATAAAGTATTGGGATGAATTGAAACAGCGTTTCGGCAACGAGGTGAGTCTGGAGAAAGCCGCCGAAGGCTTCAAGCAGGAGCACCGGAGACCCCCGCTTCTCAACAAGATAAAGAACGTGCTCGCCAAACACCGCCTGAGGAAAACGCAAAAACTCCATTCTGAATGATTTTTGTAGCGAAAACGCCCTGTTTTGCCGATACTGAACTTGACGGTACCATTTTTCAATGTTAGAATAGCATTATGGTATCAGGGAGTAAATTGTGACATTAGACGACACTTTTGCTTATATTCCTCTTTTTGCATTAGCCGTTTTATCAGTGCTCTTGATAGTGCTGTTATCGGCTATAAAAAAGAAAAGCACTGCGCGCACAAGTTTTATCTTTTACCTATCAACATTTATTACCCTTTGTTCAAGCGTGATGGCAGGGGTCATCCGCATGACGACCCCGTTGGACGAGCCATGCAACGCATTCATCATCTTTGCGCTCGGCATTTTCCTTGCAGGGATTGTCTTGATACCATATTGCCTCATGCTCTATACCTTCGAGCCAAAGCAAATTGTAAAGCTTGTTCCAAAGTCTGAAAACAAGCGCATACTTGCCGCGGAAAATCAGAACAAGCAGGCGGTTTCCCCACAGGAAACCGAAGAAGCGGTCGCGTACAGCGTAAAAATGCTCGACCTCAGTCAGGACTTCATGGTCCATGCCGCTGATGTCTATTCCAAGGAAGAGGGGCTGAGCACGCTCCTTGACTACCTGAACAAGACCATTGGCGAACAGATAAAGGCTGACGGAAGCGCAATTTTAATGATCGATGATTTTGAGGATGTCATCACTGTCAAAGCCTTTGACGGTGATTTTCCGCCGCCATACAAACTGCCGAACGATATGCCCCACAAGCCGGTGCGGATTGCGACAAGTTTTAAGTTTGCCTCTTTCCCCCTGCGCGACAATATCTTCGGCGAAATTGCCACCTCTGGCAAGGCGGAGTTGATTACCAACCCCGCCGCAGACGGTAGAATTTATCAGAACGGGCCAGAGGACTTCCTCGAATGCGGAAGCTACATCTTTGTTCCGATGAAGATTCAGGATGTGGTCATCGGCGTAACGGCGTTTGCCCGCAAAAACGGCACTCCCCTCTTTACGGAAGACGAGCTCAAGACTGCTTCCACGCTTTCTGATTCCGCAGCAGCGGCTGTCAAGAGCGTGATAACGGTAAACGATATAATAGAAAACAACAGCATCTCCAAAGAAACGGAGATTGCAAGCCACATTCAGGACATACTCAAACCGGCAAAGCTGCCGATTATCTCCGGTGCAGAGATAGCGACCATCTGGAACCCTGCGGAAGGTGTCTGTGGTGATTACTACGATGTCGTGGTTTCACGGAAGGACAGGGTGTCTTTCATGCTGGGAGATATTGCCGGCAAGAGCATTAACAGCATCATGGTTATGATCATGATTCGCTCCATGCTGCGCCTTGTCGTGAATACCACCCAGACTGCGGGCAAGATTCTCACTTGGGTCAACAAAGGCATTGCAGGAGAGTCGTTCAGCACAGACCACTTTGGTTCTGTCGCGCTCATCAACTATAATCCTGAGAAAAAGCAGATAGAGTTCTCTTCGGGCGGCAATATGCCTGTTTTCTATTATGACAGCAAGCTCAATACCATGAAGGAACTCTCTGAACCAAGCGAACCTATAGGAGTGGAAAAGAGTTCTGAGTATAAAAACTATGTACAAAATGTTAAATCTGGTGATATAATAATCACATATACTGATGGTTTAGTGGAAACACTAAATGACAAGGGTCAGCAGTATACGAGGGAATCTTTGCTGAGGATTATTACAGAAAATCATAATGCTTCTGGCAAGGATATAGTAAAGATCGTCAAGAATGACATAAAGAAATTTTGCGGCTCTGTAAGTCAGCATGACGATGAAACGTTGCTATTGGTTAAAATTCAGTAACATTGAAGGATAAGGAGCAAAACTTATGGAACTGAAAATAAGGAAAAATGGTGATGTCTACATTATTGATGTCAACGGAGAAATGGACTTGTATAACTCTTACAAACTCAAAGAGTTGGTAATGAAAATGCTCGAAAAGAACGTCAAGTCCTTTATTATCAACCTGGAGCAAGTTGACTATATCGACTCTTCCGGAATTGGAGCGCTCATCTATATTTGTTCTACAATCAAAAAGATGAACTTGAAGCTCTATATCTCCAACATTCATGGTTCCGTGAAGAAAGTTATAGAATTGACAAAGCTCATGGGCTACTTTCCTATCGCAAACAGTGTGGAAGAAGCACTGCTTATGATCAAAGAATAAGCATTCTGACGGGAGGAATTTAGATGGCAGATGCAATAAAAGAATTGCGCTCTGACGGAAATGACCCCTTGTTTGACAAGTCAAATATGCTCTACAAGGAATTTCCTTCAGATTTTAGACAGATCAGGTATTTCACGTTGCTCATTGTCCAGTCTGCGCCTCTGGAAATCAAGGAGATCAACCTTCTTGAACAGCAGATCAGTGAGGTCATAAAGAACGCGGTAAAGCATGGCAATGACTGCGACATAAACAAAAAAGTCCATGTATGGTATTCCTTCAGTGCTAGCCACGCGCACATTATTGTAGAGGATGAGGGAGAGGGCTTCAAAGACTTAGAGAAATGGAATGATTTCAACAAGAAGCGCCTCGAATGCCTGAGGGATTCTAATTTTGAGGAGCTCTCAAATTATGTTTCGTTCCGCACAAGGCGCTCTGATGATCAGGATGGCGGAAATGCCCTCTTTGCGGCTCTGGAATACTGGGACGGCGGCTTTATCTACAACGACAAGCGCAATGGTGTCGCTATGCTCAAACGTTTCCAGCAAAAGCGCCATGGCGTGATTCTGGAATAGAAGCGAAAAAGCTTTCTCCACAGTTTTTTCATGAAACGCTGATGAAAAATCAGCGTTTTTTTATTTTTCCGCTTGACAAAAAAACGGACATTCATGTATAGTATGGCTATCGGGTAAACCTTTGAAAGGGGGTGCACCGGTTTCGACAGATGAGAGTAATCTTGTGCTGCAGGTGAGGTTACGCCTGACCTCTGATCAGACGAAAAAAATAACTGAAGACGATTCTTTCGTAGAAGACGAGCAGTTTGCTCTTGCCGCGTAAGTGGCTGAGCCGGAACTCATGTTGCGCTGTTCCTAGCGATGTGATGTTCTGTTACAAATAGGGACTTGCTCTGTGCTTTTTCTGGGGAGTACAGGGGACTCCGCAAGGATACCAGAATACGGAGGCGATGCCTTTGAAGCCGCTACCGACTCCCGACAACTACCTCGCTTCAATAAACCTGTAGAGGTGCCTGGTTAGCTTATTTGGACGCGGGTTCGACTCCCGCCATCTCCATTGATTGCCTAAGCCTTTGAAAATGAGGGCTTAGGCTTTTTTATTGCCGCTAAAAATAAAGCAGGGGGCACAGGAAAAAGCTCCCGTACCCCTGCCCTCTCGCTCAGACGCAATAGCCTATGCAGATTGCTCCGCTATATTTCTACCATAGATGAAAGAAAGCCGCTTGAGCCCCTCAGCCCCCGCATCATCCAGAAGATTTTTATCCATACGCCACGTCCAGTTAGTACCTGTCGTTGACGGCATATTCATGCGCGCATCGGTTCCCAGACAGTAAATATCCTGCAGGGGAACAATGCAGGTGTCGGCGACAGACGCGAAAGCCGCGCGAATCATAGCGTGGGTAAGCGTACAGACATCTGCATTTTCCGGCAGATTGAAGTATTGCCGCACATTCTGGCGGCACTGCTCCAGACATGACGTAAAATAACCTGCGGTGGTATCGTTGTCATGGGTGCCGGTGTAGACGACAAGCTTTGACGTGTTATAGTTGTGCGGCAAATCCTTGCAGCCGGCGCTTTCCTCAGACCACTCGTTGTTGTTAAAGGCAAACTGGAGTATCTTCATACCCGGCAGCTCACAGCCATCGCGCAAAGCTTCAACCTCAGGCGTAATCACGCCCAAATCCTCTGCGATAATCGGCAGGTCGCCAAGGCGCCGCTTGATGGTGTCAAACAGCGCCTTGCCCGGCCCCTTAATCCACTCGCCCTTGATGGCATTCGGCGCCCCGTAGGGAATCTGCCAGTATGCCTCAAAGCCACGGAAGTGGTCTATGCGCACAATATCAACAAGCGACAGCATGTGGCGGATGCGTTCCACCCACCAGGCATAGTGATTGCGCTTCATAGCGTCCCAGTCATAAAGCGGGTTGCCCCACAGCTGGCCGATAGCAGAAAAATAGTCAGGAGGAACACCGGCGCAGGTTTTCTGCTGCAGCGTCTCCTCATCATACTGAAAGAAGCGCTGGTTTGCCCACACATCGGCGGAATCCGCAGCGACAAAAATCGGAATGTCGCCGATAATCTTGATGCCAAGCTCATTCACGTAAGCTTTGAGCGCCTGCCACTGCACAGAGAAGAAGAACTGGATGACCTTTATCTGCTCCACATCATCGCGGTGCGCCGCATTCCACTTTGACACGGCGCCCTGCTTGTGGGACGCAAGCTCCTTGGGCCAGAACTGGTTCCACATGCTTGCGTTGCCAGTCACCCCCTGCTTGTTCGCCTCTGCGTCATAGAATTTCTTAATGCTCGTATACGAAGCAAAGTTGTCAAGCCAAGATGAGTTTGCATCTTTAAATGCCTCGTAAGCGGCACCATCTTCCACGCTGAGCGTTTCAAGGAAGTGAGCCGCGCACTTGTACAGCACCGGCATCTTCCACCAGACAACGGAGCCGAAATCTACCTTGCCTTCACTCTTGATGTAATCAGGCGGAGCCACCAGTTCCGCAGTAGCCCAGCCCTTTTCCACGAGCATATCCAGATCCACAAGCAGCGGATTGCCCGCGAACGTAGAAAAACTCGCGTAGGGACTGTCGCCGTAGCCGGTCGGTCCCAGAGGCAGCACCTGCCACAGCGTCTGATTAGCGCGGTGCAGCCAGTCCGCAAACTTGTACGCCTCCTTTCCAAGCGTGCCAATGCCTGCAGTTCCAGGCAGAGACGTTATATGCAGCAATACGCCGCTCTTTCTTTCACCCATGCTAATGCTCCTCTCCTACTCTGTCGGACGCTTCTTGAGCTTGTCGCTGTTGATGACAGCCTGCCCCTTGCCAACCTGCTGCTCCATCATAGCGCGAACCTTAAGCGGCAGACCGAAAAGCGTGATAAAGCCGTCGGCATCCTTGTGGTCGTAAAGCTCGCCCGTGGCAAAGCTGGCAATGCTTTCGTTGTACAGGCTGTACGGAGAAGAGCTTCCCGCGCCACGCATAGTGCCCTTGTACAGCTTGAGCTTTACCCAGCCGGTCACATTTTCTTCAACCTTGTCCTGGAATGCCATGATGCCTTCCATAAGGCCGGTGAACCACTTGCCGTCATAGATGAGCTCCGCCTCGCGCAGGCTTACGTTCTGTTTAAAGTGATAGGTGTCGCGGTCAAGGCAGAGGTGGTCCAGCTGCTCATGTGCATAGAGCAGGATGGTTCCGCCGGGGGTCTCATAGACGCCGCGGCTCTTCATGCCGACAACGCGGTTCTCCACAAGGTCAACAAGCCCT
>ERZ842401.3677-NODE-3677-length-18753-cov-4.998503_pt1 | contig 18753 bp, 19 predicted proteins | sample MGYA00521270_ERZ842401 | MGnify/ENA primary metagenome ERZ842401 (study PRJEB31892, sample SAMEA3878208) | bioreactor metagenome | biome: Moose rumen | place: Sweden | collected 2011-10 | study: EMG produced TPA metagenomics assembly of the PRJEB12797 data set... | reverse complement strand
GATGATGCGAGTTATCTATTTCAGACCTTGAACCATGAACCTTGAACCATGAACCCAAGGCTTTATCGGCAGCTGCTTGCTGTCCGAAAAGCCATATATCTATATCTCCACACGGCCTATGCTCCGGCCTCGGCCAGTCCAGCGCACACGCATACCCCTTCAGCACCATCATCTTGAACCCGTGCCCGTTGTACCACCCCGCCAGACTTCCTATCGCCTTCTTATACGCCTTATACCTCGCCTCATAGTTCTGTAGCACCTCGCCTATCCACTCCAACCGCAGCATCTGCGGCATACCGTAAGCATCTAAGCTACTAAGCGGTAAGCCATTCAGTCCATCCAGCACAACCGCACTTAGCCCCTGCGCATCCGCAAGCGCCTTCAGCTGCACCCAGTCCACATTATCTGTGATATCTGTGGTATCTGTGTGACCGATTCCTAATCTTACCAGCCGCAGAAAAGTCTCAGTCATAACATTCATTCGCTGATGCAATCAGCTCATTCAAAATCCAAGTAGCTTCTTTCCCCACTAAGGCATAGCAGATGCAGATGATAGTATAAACCACCATCTTTACATCATAGCCAAAGCTCATCTTCTTCACATACACATACTCCAACTCCCTGCGTGTCGGAAACACCTTTTCCATGTATTCGTCAGGGTCTGTTATCTGGTCACCGTAGATGAAGTCATAAAGTGCTGCCGGTCCGCTCAATCCTACGGCACACTTTGCCGCCTCGTTCCACTTGCCAGTGCGGAACAAGTCGAACTGGTCTTTAGCCACTGGACGAGGACCAATCACCGACATAGTACCATTCAAGATATTCAGCAACTGTGGCAACTCGTCAATCTTCACTTTGCGGATAAAGTGACCGAACGGAAATATCCTGTCCTCGTCCGGCCTCAATGAGGCTTCATTCGCACCCTTGTCCACCCGCATCGAGCGGAACTTAAACATCCTGAAAGGCTTGTTTCCCTTACCTATGCGAGTAGAGGTATAGAAAACCGGCCCCCAGTCAGACACTAATATACCAACGATGGCAATCAACCAGAAAGGCGAAGTGCCAATGATTCCCAACAGAGCACAAACGACGTCTATAACTCTTTTTATATACTTGTACACTTATTCAATCTTAAAATTATCAAGAACCTCCAACGGTTCCCAGTTAAGTTCTTTCTTTGCTCTCTCATTGCTGTAGGTTGCACTCACGGTTAACTTCCTCAATCGATAGCTGTTGATTGGAAAATGCGGGATGATGTCACCCATCCATGCCGCCATCTTAGCCATCCACATCGGTATGGATAATGGTTTGCATTTCCCAAGTTGTTTACTAATCAGTTCTGAAAGTTCACCGTATGAAGGATGAGTATTGTCGCATACATTATAGGTACCGCCCCTTTCTGCCACTAACGGCACAAGCCTTGCTATGTCCGTCACCATCAGCAGGCTTTTTCTGGCCTTTCCTCCCGCAATATTGAAATAGTAACCTCTCTTGATTCCACTTATCATATCCTTCAGGTTTCCAGGCGGGTTCGGTCCGACCATAAGTGAAGGCCGCAACACTCCGAGTCTTACCTGATGCGTTTCGCACCATTCAATCAAATACTCCTCTGCTTTCAGTTTGCTCTTCCCGTAGGCGCTCTTAGGATGGCACATGGGGGGGGTAATTCTTTGAAATTAAGATGGTTATCACCACCGTACACGTCCAGCGTACTGATAAACACAAAAGCCTTTGGCAGTCCTGACGCTTCCAACGCTTTGCATAGGTTCACAGTTCCTTGATAATTGACATCGAAGAACTCCTTCTCTTCTTGCTCATTCTTGGGATAGACGTGTGCCTTTCCCGCAGCATGCAAAACCACATCGTATTGTTGTGACAATTTCCCCTCAAAGGGCTGTGCGATGTTGACTTTAATCTCATCGTCTGGTGTAGGTCCGATGGTGGTCACATCGTATGTCTTCTCCAGAATAGGCAGAATATTCCGACCAAGAAAACCCGTTCCACCTGTAAATAATAACTTTTCCATCGTATTTATATTTATATCAAATCATAATTAGACAGATTCGTATCCCAGTTCCTGATGTCATAGATAACCTTCTCATCCAACACATTCTTATCCAAGATATTCCCCGTCATATTGAAATTCTTGGGTTCCACTTTGCGAGGCAAGCGTATCATTCCCGTAACGGCAAAGGGTAGTTCCCCCGGGTACAGCACGAGGTCAAACTCCTTGCTGTGGTGTTTCAATAGATAGCGCACGGAATCCACATAGTTTCGTGGTGACTTGGGCGACACTTCCAGTATGAAAGCCGTTCTCACGCCCTCATGCTCCTTCACCTTATAGTGACACTCTCCGTTCTTCAGCTTGGCAAACCCGTACTCTCCTCCGAACCGCTGGTAGCGCGTAGGGTTATAACTCTCCTCGTCTTTATGAATGGCAAAAGTGGCCTCTTTCTTCGAGGCAAACAGACTGCTGCACCATACCCACAAACGGCATCCGGCCATCGAAAGCCAGTTGAGCCACGAGAGTCCTTTCTTCAGCCCGCCAATCCGGTAAGGCAGACAGTAGGTGTGCATCTTGCCTATCCCTTTGGTCAGTTTGGCTTTCAGCAACACTGGACACGACTTGTCGTTGGGATAGCCGTAGTTCATCGCCACTCCGTTCTCCCTCAAATATTTGTGGGCATTCTTGATAACGGTGTAGAACGTGATGCCATCCCTGAAAGGCTTGTCTATCATGGTGTCACCACCACAGACAAACACCACCTTCCGCCCTTGACACCAGAACCAGGCAGGCACGTAGGAACTCAGTCCCACCACCTGCCCATCTTCTGTCGCAATAGAGTGATAGGCATACCCGAAAGGATTGTTCACATACTGGCTCAACATAAAGTCAGTCGTGACATCCTTTTCAAATATCTTGTTGAAAAGGGCGGTAATCTGCCTCAGCTCCTCTGCCGTCAGCTCATTGGTTTTCTTGCACAGATACTCCATCAGCGTTTGATTAAGAATCCTCCGTCCATTACCAGATTACTGCCAGTCACCAGTTTGGTGGCGTCAGAGAGCAGATAGATAGCCGCTTGCGCCACCTCCTTGGGTTCCAGGAACCTTCCGAACGGTGCGTTGGCACGTATCTCATCCATCTTGTCAGAGATTTCATACTTGTTCAGCATACCCGTCTCCACGAATGCAGGCTCAATGCAGTTCACACGTAACTTCTGCGGCATCAGCTCCAGAGCCAAGACCTTTGCGAATTGCGACAAAGCTGCCTTTGTAGAGGCATACATGGCATTGGAGACCGAAGGATAGAAAGCAGAGATCGACGAAATGAACACCACCGACGACTCCTTGCTCAGTTTCTTTTTCTTGGCCAGCAACTGCGAGAGATACACAGGGCTGGTAAAGTTGGTGGCAAGCATCTTCTCCACATGCTCCTGGTTCAGGAACTTGATGATGGACTTGTCGTTGATTCCTGCGCATAGCACTACTCCGTCCAGTGTCTCAAGTTGGCCTACCAGTGCGGTCAGTTCCTCCTGCTTGGTCAGGTCGGCTATAATCATCGAATGACCTTCGCCTTCCAATGAATCCAATGTGGCCTTCAGCCGCTCCTCATTCCTGGCAGTCAGCACCACCTTCGCACCGCATTTGGCGCACTCCTCGGCAGTGGCTTTGCCAATTCCGGAAGAGGCTCCTGTTACCAGAACCCTCTTCCCTTCCAATGAAAATGGATTATATGCCATAGTTACTTTCCTTTCGCATAAAACTCTTCAGGGGAGTTAATGATACCCTCCTCAAAGATTTCGTCTGTTTCAATGATTGGATAAATATCTTTCACATTCACCTTGGCGGAGCATACGCCCCACGACAGGCCAACGCCAAAGCCGCACATCAGGAAATTCAGTTCCCTGTCCTCGTTGTCGGCACCGTATGCATCGCACATCACGAGCGGCACTGCCGGTGCAGAAGGATTGCCGTAGCGGTCCAGACTGATGGGCATCTTGGCTGGGTCTGCTTTCAGCTTCTTGCACAGCATCTGACTGATAAACTGGTTGGCTTGATGGAACGCCAGACAGTCGTAGTCATCTACTGTTGTGCCGGTCTTGGTGAAGAACTCCTTGATGGTACGGGGGACGGCTGTAATGGTGAATCCAAACACGTCCTCGCCTTGCATGATGGTGTTGTACAGAGAGCGCACACTGCCGTCAGGCCATACAAAGTCATCCTTCGGAGCATCCATATTGCGGAAGCCGCCAGCAGGGGCTATGATAGCCTTGTAACCGTTGCCGTCGCTCTTCAGGGTGCCTTGGATGGGTGCTGCACCTTCCTGTTTCTCTATCAGGATGGCAGAACCTCCGTCACCAAACAGCATCCTTACGCTTTGGTCTTTCTCATTCACCATCTTGGTCAGTGTCTCACCGACAAGTAGCAACGCCTTGTCGATGTCCGAACTCTGCATCATCGAGCAGATGACATTCAGGCCATACACAAAGGCAGAACAACCCAGGCTGATGTCGTAGGCTGCACAGTCTTTGTCCAAACCAAGGCGTTTGTGCAACACACAGGCTGTAGCAGGGCGGCGGTAGTCAGTGCTGTGTGCCACAAACACCAGCGCCCCGATACTCTTCCTGTCAATCTCCTTCTCCTCCAAGATTTTCTCCGCTGCCACATAGCAGAAGTCCGAGGCTGTCTGGTGCTCCGCTGACTGGCGGAACTGGTGGATGCCCGTTGACTCCGTGAAATGCTTCACATGGTCGGCACCAAACAGGTCGTTGAACTCTTCCACTTTGCGCACCCGTGTAGGTACGGCTGTGGCAACGGCAGAAATCTTCAGGTTGTCAAACTTGAAATAAGGCATGTCTTACTGCTTGCTGATAATGATGTTATACAACTCCTCAGGTGTGTTGGCCTGACGCATATCTTCTCCCTTCAACAGCACGTCGAACTCCTCTTCCACCATGGCGATGACCGAAAGTCCTACCAAAGAGGACCACTCGTCGATGTCACGGAAATGGGTGTCTGCCTTGATTTCAGAAGGATCAGTGTCGTCAAACTGTTCTGCAAACTTCTCTACAAATTCATTTAATTCCATAATTCTTAAATTTTTAAATTGTTAATAATATAGTATTATATCTTCTCTATTAAGCAATTAAGCAATTAAGCTATTAAGCTATTAAGCAACTAAGCTATTAAGCAATTAAGCTATTAAGCAATTAAGCTATTAAGCAACTAAGCTACTAAGCCGTAAGCTCTAAACCTCAAACACAAGGGTATCTCCTCCGCACCCCTTCACGGCCTTGCCGGTGACATACACTTTATTCCCTTTATAGTCAGGTGCATACTGCGGCAAGTCAAAAACACCAAACTGGAACAGCATCGGGGGCAGAATGTCCTTTTCTGCATGGCACAACTCTTCCCAGTGCAGCCCGTCCTTCGTTATCCAAACGTAGGCGTTCTTATCCTTGTTCACCTCGGAAGGCTCTACATCAGTTGAAATCATCGACACGTCGCCTATCTGGGCTCCTCTGATGACAGGGCCTTGAATATTCTGCAAATGGGTTATCTCCAGCGTCTTTCTGTCAAACTTCTTCAGCTCGTTCTGCTGGTATTGAGAGTCCGTCCCAAACACTATGAAGTCCTTATAGAAGAACAACACACATGTTCTGTATTCCTGACCACCACGGAAAACCTCCGTGAAGGTCTTGAACCCGTCATTGGTATAGCCTATGATACATTCATTCTCCCTATCGCCAGTTGCCAACCACAGATTCTTCGTGTACGGGTCCATGAAAATCCCGTGAACATGGTTGATGTTGCCCTCTGCAAAGGTCTTCACAATCTCCCAAGTCTTACCATGGTCGTGCGAGCCATACACATGTACGGCCTGCTTCTCCATGTTCTGGAAGTATTCCCCGAAATACACGCTGCCGTCCACATCCTCACAAAGGTACATCGGACGGGAACCTCGTGTCACATTGAAGGTCTTCACGAACTCACTGCTGTCCGCTTCTCTTCTGAATACTCCTTTTCTGGCGATGCAGAGTTCCGAACCGTCTTGCAGGTGATAACTCTTTGTTATCTCCGCCCTCGTCAGCCTGCGAGAGAGCGGGAAGGTGGCAAACAGGCTGTTGATGCCGTCCGAGATATGGGCATACTTTTTCCATTTGCCCTCAGCAAACCTCATTTTGTAGAAGTTGTAGCCGCTGACTGCCACAAGGCCCTCGTTGTTTACCTCGATGACCTTTTTCTTTTTGATAATTCCGCTTTGTTTCATTATTTTACAAGTTGTTTCATTTCTTTTTCAAGTTCGTCCGTATAGTTTTGCAGGGTGAAGTGAGCAAGGAAATACCTCTCTGCATTTTCACCACAATGTGCATAGTCCTTTGGCGTTCTGATGTAATGCTCCATCACCGCAGCCAGTTGTTTGGCATCCTGGGCCGGCACACAGCTTCCACATCGCGACTCTTCTATCACCTCCTTTGCTGCTCCGTTGATAGCCCCGAAGATGGGCTTGTGGAGCGTCATATAGGCTTGCAGCTTGCCTGGCATCGTCAGCCCCACGACATTCACTTGCCGCAGCAGTATCAGCATGGCATCTGCCTTCTTGTAGTAGTCCGGCATGTCTGCTCGCTTCTGGTTCCCGTAGAAAACGAAGTTCTCTTCCAGCCCTCTTTCCTTGACCAGGCTCTCAATGGCCGCCCTTCTCGAACCGTCGCCCACAATGTGTATTTTGTAGTCCGTTCTCTTACCAAGTATCTCAGCGGCATCTACAAGGGTTTCCAAATGCTGTCCTTTCCCTATGTTCCCGGCAAACATAAAGTCAGCCACACCATTATCCTCCGCCTTCAAGTCCTGCGCCAGCAACGCTGCGTCTGCGTGTTGCGGCAGGTACCCGAACCTCTCTTCCGGCACCTCGTTCTCCGAGCTTAAATAGTCGATAAAGGGTCTGGAGGTGACCAGTATCCTGTCACAGTTCTGATAAACCCGTTTGGAGAGTTTTCTGACCGCACCATATAGCCATCCGAACTTTTTTCCAAGATGTGTCCTGGCTGATTCCGGCCATATATCAAGGCAGTACAACAAGAGGGGCGTACCATGACTTTTTTTGTATCTCACAGCGGGCAGCGAGGATGTCACAGGACTGAGCTGATAGGCCAGAACGATGTCATACTCCCCCTGCAGTCTCTCCACCTCCTTGTTGGCGTTCCTTGCAAAGGTGTAGTAGTTGCACAGCAGGGTCAGCGGATTATGCCCACGTGCTGTCTGCGGACAGCGTATCACCTTCACACCGTCTATCTCCTCTTCCCGTCTCTTGTTGTCCTCATATCCGGGGTAGTACTCCCCCTTCGGATAGTTGGGTGTCCCGCATACCACCGTCACCTGATGCCCTCGTCGCACCAGTTCCGGGGCAATCTCATTGATTTGAAACTGCTCGGGATAGTAGTATTGGGAGACAATGAGTATTCTCATAGGGTCAAGTCCTTTAACTTGGTATAGAAGTCATCGCGTCGCTCTTGCAACAGACTTGCCTCATATTGCAGACTGTTCCGGTAGTTGTCTTTGCTGGCTTTCTCGTATAGCGTCTTGTCCGTCACTATTGTCTTGATGCTCCGGGCCAGCGATTTCACGTCATCATAGTCCACCAAGTACTCCGGAGCCAACAGCTCGTGGTTTCCCGACACGCGCGTTGACACACACGGCAGCCCTTTCGCCATCGCTTCGATGATGACCCTTGGCAGCCCTTCCGCCCTTGTGGGCAGCACAAACAGGTCTGCCTCGTCCAGCATATCGCTGAGTTGCTGACGGTTCAGGAAACCGGCAAACTCCACCTGTTTCTCCACGCCTAACTCCTTGGCATAGTTGCCCAGCAGTTCAAAGCCGTTGTCCCAGTCCTCACCGGCAAATCTCAGGTTCACCGTAATGCCATCGTCCTTCAGCAGTTTCAAGGCTTCCACCAGTTCCTTGTGTCCTTTCCTGCCATTGAAGTTCACGTTGTTGGCCGTGTGTGCTATGGTGAGCACCGGCTTGTCGGGGTAGGTCCTTGGAGCGGTAAAGAACGTCTTGTCGATGGACAATGACGAGTAGTGCGAGGTGAAGGCATCTTTCCTTTTGCTGTAATAATACTGTTGCAGGAATTTCTCCGTCACGCACGACACGCCATTGGCCCTGCTGCATACCGTCTGCATATCCCTGTGGATTTTCTTCCATAGCATCCGCTCCACGATGTTATTGGCCGAGTCTGCCCCGTCCATTGCGTAGAACACCACCTCTGTAGCGTATGGTCGTCCCGTCTTCATGAATTTCTTTGCCACACGCATTGCCACGGTGGAGGGCAGACGGAAGACACCTGCATCGCAACCCTTCACCACATCTGTCAGCAGCCTGCCAACCTTGAAGTAGGTCTTGGCATACTCTTTCGGGCCGTGGAAGATTGGCACCGGCATACATTCCAGCCGAGGTTCTACACTGAAGGGTATCCGTTTCGGATTCAGTTCTTCCTCGTCAATGCAACGCACCACCAACCGCACCTTGTCGAACACACGGAGGTATCGCTGGTAAAAGTCGTAGTCGGCCTGACTGCGGATATACAAGTGGCCATTGTGACGATACACGTAATCGTCGTTGGATAATAATAATCTTGCCATGATGACACTAATTTTCTATATACTTGATATATGACTCCACAAATACTTTTTTATCAAATAGTGTTTCCGCCATCTCCCTGCTTCTCTTCCCCATTTTTTCTTTTAGGGCAGGTGTCATTCGGATAAAGGTCTCAAAGGTTTTGTATATCTGTTTCGTGTCAAATGGATCAAACAAGAATCCGTTTACTCCATCTTTCACCATTACACCATTATCACTCACATCACTTGCCAACATCGGTCGCCCGCAACTTATAGCTTCGGCAATGGTATTGGAGAAGCCTTCCCACAAAGATGCCAGACAAACAGCATCATATTGAGGTATGACAGATGCAGTACTGGGAACATGGTCGTTCAGGATGAACACATCTGAAATGTCATTCTTCTTCACCAATTCTTTCAGTTCGGCATATTCTGGATTTTCAATGCCATTCTTCCCTCTCATGTTTCCATACCATTCAATGGTAAAACCATATCCTGCCTTTTTCAGCCTTTTTGCCACTTCTACCAGCCTCTCATAGTTCTTCAGCCTGATATATCGGGCAAAGACGCCTATCCTTGTCTTTTCATTATTGGGCATCGGATTAGAAGCATATTCAGCCAGGTCAATGTAATTGATAATAGTCTTTACCTTTTTCTCCAGTTTAGGACGTTTTTTGATAATGTGATTTGCCTGAGAATAGCTGTTGCAGATAATCCAGTCTGCTCGTTTATATAGCCCTCCCATCAGAGCTTTCTCATATCTGTCCGGCTTACGGTTCAATGTGCAGGAGCGTTCACAGGCCAGCACTTTTATCCCTCTTCTACGAAGTTGAAGCGGGAAAAGGCAATATACACTTGCCCGCTGCCCATAACTGATAATGCAGTCTGACTTGCACCTGAAGAAGTACCAGAAGATGGCCAGAAGCTTTTTCACTCCCGATTGTCGGGGAGCTATTCTCACCCGCTTTACCCGCTCGTCCAGATGATAATGGTCGTCTGCGTCAGAGAATGTGACCAGTTCCACTTCATAGCCACTATCAGCCAACAGTTTTGAAAGCTCACAAAGCTGATGCTCGGCTCCTCCGCTTGACAAGGCACCTATGAAACATGTAATACGTTTATTGCCCATAAAGATAGCCAATGAGTTTTTCAAATGCTCCGTCGCATGAATGATTAGCCACGAAATAGCTGCTTATATTATCCGACACTTTATATCTGTACTCATCATTCTCTATCAAGTATCGGACCTTCTTCTCCATATCTTCTACGTTCCCAACATAATACCCAAGATTGTATTTAGTTATGACATCACTTGGGTTTACAGTGGAAATTACAGGCACATTCATTGCCCACGCTTGCAAGAAGGTGTTCGGGAAGCCCTCATGTTCAGAAGTGCAAATCAGAAGTTTTGAAGAGGAAATTAATCTCGAAATGTCATCAAAATTGCGGTATCCGAGGAACTCAAGATTTTCAATACTTCTTGCTTCGACCTCAATCCTGTTGTAATACGCTTGGTTCCTAACGCCTCCGACAATGGCAAACTTATATTCAGGCAGCTTTTTTGCCAACTCGAGATAAAGCTCTGCCTGCTTGACGGGACTTAAATTCGACACCCAGATTGCGTCATATACATATTTCGCTGACTTCTCTACATCTATGGCATTCCAAAGGTTAAACAAAATGATTGGTTTTTTTCCATAATTTTTCTCAGCCATCTTCTGCTGGAACTCATTCTGAGCGACAATATAAGGAGTCCTTTTGAGGGCTTTTCTATATAGCCTTACACTCACACCTGAACCATCACGGCCAGGTACAAAATTCACGTCGCTTGCACCAAAGAATACCAGTTTTATCTTGTAGAGCTTGCATATTATGGAAAGCGGATGCAATACACGGCACGCACCCCTGACAATTATCACATCGGGCCGTTTGGCGATGACACCTCTAAAAATAGATACTATTTCCTGTACAATGCCAAGATGAAGTTTTAGGAACAGTTTGTTGACTTTGTTGCTGATGAAATGAATGGATTCCAACACTCCCGTAAATCCTCTCTCCGAGAAAGTATATACCGTCCAATCTTTCTGGCTGAATGTCTTTGCCCAGAAATACATCTGTACGTTAATCCCTCCTGTATGGCCTGTCTTGTTGATAAAATCATCTATGGACCCAAACCACACCAAGACTTTTTTTTCTTTCGTCATCTTTACTTGAATTTATGGATGAATTTAACCAGCCTTTTATGTTTATAATCCTTGCCATCGACCACACACAGCCCTCCCATTACATTAAGGGTATGGAGACCCAATCCGTTGGGCATACTGCAGTCGGGTGATATTTCAGAAATTACAGATTCCGCAAACTGTCCGCCCTCGTATATCAGATGGTTTATGATGACCGAACCACCGTAAGAGTCAGAACAATTTTGGCTGGGACGTATCATCCTGCCATCAATCTCTACAATAGCTCCGGCCCCCCTTTTGGTCTTTGTCGTGGAAACTATTTCTTGTATCTGTTTATAGGGACCATATAAGCTTTGCGACTTATAAACACGCAGTTTGGCATCAAACTGTTTGTCGCCGTCCTGGCATACAGCCAATATAAAATAATCCCCATCTATCTTAAGCAATTGGGAGTCAACAAGAGGCTCCCTGACAAGAACCTGCCTGTTGACAAGTTTGTCGGTTTCCAAATCGTACTCATAAAGGGGCAGTTCACCCGATTTCCTGTTTTCGGGGCAGACATAGATTTTTCCATTCTCTCTGAAAACATACGGGAAGGACAAATGGGTGTCCAATTCTAAAACAGGACGGACGGAGAGGAGTTTGTAAGTTTTGGCATCTATTGAGAGTTTGACAATACGCCCCTTGTTCTGTGCGTACACCTTCTCTTCAGCCAGAATGACTATTTCCTCCTCATCTGCCGACAGAAAGAAAGGGTCAGCAAACCAACCCGTGCCATATCCGCCTGTATCCAACCACTTGATATGGCTAAACAAATCTGCGGACGTGTTGCTGTTGGCATATTCTTTTTCTACAAACCCCAGCACATAATACTTTTCATTTATGTACTTTCTTATACTTGTCTTTATTTTTTCCAACATAATTCTATTCCTCTGCGTATAATTTCTCAAGCCGTTTTATCTCTTTATTCATGTCAAAAACACTTATGTCATTGTTATAAGGTCCGGTAAGGGTATCGTCAAGCACCGCATCAGCCCAAACGGTTGCAGGCTCGTCGAGAGTCAGTGTAATCAGTGTTGGCAAAAAGAACGACTCCGTATTGATTCTGTCGGACACCACGCATCGCAGGCCACACACCTGAGCCTCAACCAGCGTTACCGGCAACCCTTCAAAGAAGGACGGAAAAAGGAACACATCCATAGCCTTCATTATTCGTGGGATATCCGACCTGAAGTTCAGTATCTTAAATTTCCCTTCCAAGCCCTCAGCTGACAGCGAAAGCTTGGTTTCTTCCAGCAAGGGGCCTGTCCCTACCAACAACAGGAAAGCATCGTTACGCCTCCATACAACTTCCCTGAATACTTTTACTATGAACGAGTGGTTCTTGGCCTCGGCAAACCTTCCCACATGACCCACCACGAAGGACTTTTCAGGAATGTCCAATGATTTACGGGTCTCCTCTTTCGTCTCTTTGACATCAAAGAAACGTCCGAAATCGACTCCGTTATGAATGACTACGGTATTATCTACCTTAAACAGCATGTCTATTTCCTGCTTCATCTCCTGATGGAGGGCGATAATCCTGAAATCATTCTCTTTGTACAGCTTTATTGCGGCCTCCAATTCACGTCTTCTGCCAGTCTTGTTGAAATACCTTTCGGGATGGTTGTGGCAAGTGTAAAGAATTCTCACATCTTTCAGTTTCCTGGAAATAGGTGAAAGATAATAAAGTATTTCAAGGTGTACGTGAACCACATCCGCTTTGTACTTCTCCACATAGGCCAGCAATTTATTAGCCACATAACGTCTATGGAACATCTTGTTCCATATTTTCTGACCTACGTATGTCTTACAGACAGGGAAATGGTCGTATACGGACACAATCTCACGATTCTCGGAACGGAGAATCTTCACATAAGGGGACCGCTCGTCCAAAGGGTTGACAGAGACAATGACGACCCTGAACCTGTCCAGGTCAATGAGACGCGCGTAGTCCGTCACGAGCGACTCTGCACCGCCCTCACGCATTCCACCAATAAATTCAATAATTGTAATTTTTCTTCCTGTGTGTTTTTCTTTCATAATTGCTGTTGAAGAAGATAAGGTAAATTATTGTAAGATACTCTAATAAGCGCAATGTTCCTCCAATCAGTTCAATCTGGGCACGCGCATAGAACAACTGCTTGCTGAGAATTACGAGCAACATCAGGGCCAGGTAGTATTTGCCATTACTGATTCTTCTGTATGCCAATGATTCGGCAAAGGCGATAAACCAGCCATAAATTAGGATATAAATCCAGCCAAACCAGCCGTAGTTCATGTACGCCTCCGCAATAAATGAATATCCAAGGCCAGAATTGTATGATCCGGCAAACTCGCTCACCCATGATGACAACTGAATATATTGGTCTTGAAGAGCAGGGATGTTGTTTGTCAGAGGAACAAGGCTGGTTGTAAGCACATACAAAATTGTCTGGTGATGTTCCATGCCACCGTTATCGATAGCCTGCATTGTCAGTGTGACTGTTCGAGCCGACATGCCCATTTCCGAAATTGTGGCGTAAGCGTTCATGGCTATGGTATTGGTCGTGTTTAATGCCTGACCTGTCAAATAGGCAGCTCGGTTAGACGAAATCACACTCAACAGGGAAAAGAACACAATACCACCTATAATCCAAAAAACGGCATATCTACGCTTGAACAGCTCTGGATTTGTGATAGGGAATACGACTATCAACATGCCCAGATATGGAATAGCCAGACCCCTGGAGCCTGAAATCATGTAACTGAGCAGTATCAGAACCAAGAAAACATAAATAATGACCGTGTTCTTGTTTCGGAACAGGAAATAATAACTCAGGAGCAAGGCCAGAAGATTTACAACTTGATGGAACACCGAGTTCCATTCTCCACGCGCTTCATACAAATCTCCATATCCCATTGTTTGGCGCAAAGACACCATCTTGACGGCGAAGAACAACACATAGACAAGACAGAAGAGCAAGCCAAACCATAACAATGAATCATTTCTCCCCTTGAATTTGCCTTGGCAGAGAAGGTCGTTCCTTTGGGCCTCCAACCTGATGGGGACGAAACGGGATGAACTCAGATAAATCGCAGTACCGACGCCCATCGCTGCAATGCACAGGTATTGGAATCGGAGCATATCCACAATTTGCGTCAATGTGCCATCATCATACACATTTAGGAATTCATCAGGAAATTGGGCCAAATACAGGAGTGACTGTCCTGCATTGGAGAAGAAAGCATACAGGATAAAAAACGTATATAGCGACAACACCCTGTTGCCTGCCTTTAGCCAGTAGTACAAGCACAAGACATACGAACTGATGAGAAGTATAGTGACAACCGTATGGCCGACCACAGGAGGTGCCTGCTTGATAATGCCACAAACAAAAAAAGCCGCGATTAACCAAATGATGGAAAAACTCAGGAATCGTCTATTAGAATTTCCTTTTCTCATATATCTATTGTTTTTTTATCAAAGAAATAATACGATGTCTTTCTTCTGCTGTAAAGAACACAAAGAACATCAATGCCAAACTAACCACCAACGCAACAATAAGAAACACTATATGGGATAGGGTTGAGTCAAAAAACATTCCGTCCAAGACAAAACAGGCAGCACATACTGTCGTACACACCAACATGGGTACTATTACTTTGGAAAAATAACTGCCAACAGGTAATTGTGCTATCTTTCTGGCAAGAAGAATTATCAGCAGGTAATTAAGCAACTCAAACAGAATAACTATCACAAACACCATTGAATAGGGTGCTCCAAATTTTAAGGCTATGTATGAAAACACAATGGGTAATGACAATACAACACCTTCAATGATTTGGTAGTATTTAAGGTCACCGACGGCTTTGAATAATATATCTATTGGCGAGTGTACGGAACGTATCAATGAGTTAATCATAACAAGCTGCATAAACACAACAGTGTACTGAGGGACTTCCACCAGCCATATACCCAGAATTTCATTAGCAAGGAAAATAAGCGCACAGGATAGGCATAGCTGCACTGAGAACAATATCTTAGATGACAGAAAAGTAAGTTTGAACAGCTTGTCAGTATCCCCTTCTGCGTAGGGCTTTATGCTGAAAGGATTCAGCACGATATTGATGTTGTCAAGACACTGCTTTACCGATGCCTGCACCTGATAGGCAATTCCACGAGCCGCATTGACAGCAGCCCCTCCAAACACATTCAATTCCATATTCAGGACACTTTGCGTCATGGAGTAAGCGGTATTGCCGAAGAAGTTCCACCCGGCAAATACGGTCATCTTCTTGAAATATTCCTTGTCCCAACAACGTTTGAAATGACTTTCGGGGAAATGAAGCCTACAATAGCCTGCATTGCAAAGTATTACAATCATGGAAACTGCGAGGTGGAGCAATCCGTAAACAATCAGTTTGTCATAGTCGAAAATGCTGAGAAGATAGACGATGACGAGTTTCAATATCCCTTCAAAAATCGACATGTAGGCATAGAAGTCCAGTTTTTCATGTGCTATGATAGTCGCATCAAAGGGTGTTGTCATAATGCTTATTACTGCAGAGACAAGGGAGAACTGAAACACCCACTTGGCCGCCACCAGCCGGGACGGGTCGATGTTTATCTTGTTCGCGAAAAACCATGCTCCGACAATCTCAACGCCAATGATAAACACCACTGCTATGATAGCATTGATGACGACACTCATGTTAAAAACTGTCTGTAGCTTCTCAATGTTGCCACGCCCCATCTCAAAGTTCAAGAAACGCTGGGTGGAGGAAGAAAACAGCCCTCTTAATGAAGAGAACAGGGCTACAACGCTACCCACGAGATTGTAGATACCGAAATCATCCACCCCCAGGATTTTAAGTACAACCCTGGACGTATAGAGTGAAATCAGCATAAGTACGCCCATACGGACGTACATGAATATAGTGTTTTTAAACAACCTCTTCGAATTGCTCATACTAACTGTGAATTACTTTCGATTCCCAAGAATGACAGGAAAATAACGCTGAAGAAGCAGAATCAGCAAGAATGAAACTAACAGTATTACCCCCCCCCAGACGAATCCTAAGGCATTGCCATGATGGTAATTGGGTATTAATGACACCAATCTTTTGCTGATGTCTATGAAATAAAGATTAAAACCAAGAATAAAAATTGTTCCCTTAGATATGGTTTTGACAAAAAAAACAGCCCGATTGAATATACTGCCTACCAGAATGATTCCGGCAGAACCAATCAGCGCTAAAGCATAGAACACAAACAGGTTGTCGCCCCATTTGCATAAATCCACATCCACACGACCGTTAAGAGCAGACAAAAACCATGTCAACACCAGCAAGCCTGCCCCTGCCACGCCCTTGACAACAACATATTTACGACTTCCAATACAGTCAAGGAGTGGGTTCATGCATATACCAAGATAGAAGAACGGAACGGCCAAGAGCGACGAATTAACGGAAGTCAGAACATTTATGTTGAGTGTTTGCAAGAGAAACGCCGCAGCAATACAAGCAGCTATAACCAGCCAGTTAATCCACTGTTTACCCGTGTGGCAGACTGTCACCAGAATGTGCATGATAAAAAGCGCCATAATAAACCAGCATGTGTCGCATACAGGGATGAACCCATGCGTAGAATACCCTATACCGAGAACAATAGCCCCTAATCGGGAGAAAAGATATTCAGCAGTCAATGTGCCATGAAGAATGGGACCTACCAAGCTCCTCAATAGAAAATACAGGTTCATCAGCAGATATGGGACTATCAGCCTATGCCAGTCGTTTTTCAACAACTTGGGTAATGGACGATACTTGAACAGCAGGCCTGAGACAAGGAAAAAGAATGGCATGTGGAAGGAGTAGATAAATATCTTCCACCTCTCGTCCAACAGCCATCCATGTCCCATGATCACAAGATATATACCGATAAGCTTGGCCCAGTCAATCCACGGATAATAAGTCTTTTCTCCCATTGCTTATACGCCTGTTTTATTAGCAATTACCTCTTTGATAATATCAAAATGCGATTCACAGTTGAGGATGCTGTAGAGGTTCAGCAGAGACTTGTTGTTGTGCAGTTTCGGGAACATGTTCCTTACTCTAAGGGAGTTCAGCCGTCCGATATAGTTACCCGGCTCTGTCTCTAATATGTAGCTCTTGGCAGATTTCTCTACATAATGGCGATATGCCTTTCTAAGCCTGTCAGGGTTGCTGATGATTTCTGTAAACTCACCATACTTTTTCTTGAAAGTGTCAAGCTCGTCACCGACTAAGAAGCGTAAGGATGGGCTGGTTTTTTCACACTGTTTATAAGGCTCGACACTGTATGTAATTTCTTCATCCTTGCACAATGTAAGCGTTACCATATAGCCCTCATTCCATATAGGATTGTCGGTATCTGGTCTGTCGAAACAGAAATTGCCCAAGCCGTAGAAAATGGGCTTACCATTGTATATTTCCTGTCCGGTGAAACAATGTTGATGATGGTTGATGACCACATCTGCACCAATGTCCACAAACCAGCGATATGTCTTCTGCATCCTGGGAGTGGGCAATTGATACAACTCATTGCCGCCATGAACAATCACTATTACAAAATCAGAAGCCGCCTTAGCTTCACTTATCTGCCTGTAGTTGTCAACAAGGTCTAAAGGCGCAGAACCAGCTCGGTTGTCTGAAGCTATGGAAAACTCATGTTCACAGACATTTATCATCGCCAATTTCACATCTCCAATTTCTATGTATAACACTTTTTTTGCCTCTTGAAGGTTTCTGCCACCCCCGACGTGCCCAATTCCACCTGCTTCCAAAAGGCTTATGGTATTCAGGCAAGCCTCATCGCCATAGTCCCTGAAGTGATTGTTAGCCAACGTGACGCACCTGAAGCCTGCATACTTCAAAACTTCAATCACTTTCTTTGAACATGACAGGTTAGGACCTCTTTTAACAATCGGAACCTCATGGCCTGAGGTTATAGGGCACTCCAGGTTGACGACGGAAAAGTCTGCCTTTAAAGTATAGGGTACAACCTCATTGAGGACGGTGGAAAATTCCCCGTCCTCAAACAATTGCGCCACACGGGCCCGGGGACAGAAATCCCCTGCTATCAGTATCTTTGCCATATATTTATTATCTCAATTCTCAATCTATGGGTAGGTGTATCAAGCTTCCTAATTTGTAGTCCCATTTCTCATCCACAAACGGTCCCATGCCGCCTGCGGGAGAGAACGTAAATTCTCCGAAATAAATCTTATGGTCATCCGTATCATAGAAATCAACGCGCACAAAAGGAAGACCCTGTGACAACTGCTCAGCCAATGTGACCATTTGTTGCAAGTTTGATGGAACATGAACAACCGCATCATAAACTGGCGAATAAGCGGTCTCACCAAGTCCCTTTATCGGCCTACCTTCAGCATCATAATAGTTAGCATGATGTTCTGTAAACCGTCCGAAGTCCACTTTGAAACACTTCACCTTGCCATTGAAGCAGAAGAACTTATAATCCTTTAGTTCGCTTTCTCTTTCCACTCGGAGATATAGAATTATGTCTTTGTGTATCAGAATTTTACCCCCCCCGTTTTGTCTGGAATGGTAATCCAATCACCAAAAACCTTATCCCATTTTTCGGGCTCAAAGGGGGTCATTCCGCCCCAGTGGCTGAATGTCATTTCTCCAAAATAAGTCTTTCCGTTGATCTCATAGAAATCCACCCGCACATGAGGAATACCCTCTGACAGTTTCGCTGCAAGAGTCTTCATCTCCTCGAACGTCTCAGGTTTTGTCGGAGGCACCTCCGCATTGGGATGACCGTTTTTGATAGGCAAATGCTTGAAGTCCATATCGAAGAAGTCGAATTTTGTTTCTTCATCTTTCTTTTGCCGGTCTGATGCGATAAAAAGAGCCTTTGGCTCTCC
>ERZ842401.3674-NODE-3674-length-18763-cov-6.586380_pt1 | contig 18763 bp, 14 predicted proteins | sample MGYA00521270_ERZ842401 | MGnify/ENA primary metagenome ERZ842401 (study PRJEB31892, sample SAMEA3878208) | bioreactor metagenome | biome: Moose rumen | place: Sweden | collected 2011-10 | study: EMG produced TPA metagenomics assembly of the PRJEB12797 data set... | reverse complement strand
CTTTTGACCCCAACATCATACGTGTTCTTGAAAAGATGTATCACAAGCGCCTTATTCTGAGTTTCCTGCGGTTTGCGGCTAAAGATTATCTGAATACAACGAAAAGGCATTACTGACTTGTGCAGTCGGTAATGCCTTTTTTGCGTTTATAGAGAAGAACAGTATAGAGGAAGGTAAGGCCGCTGTCGAGGAAATGGATACCAAGCTGGCGCTTGATCCGGAATACCAGCTTCCTGAGCCGCAGGGTCTTATGACGGCCAAGGCTTATAAAACCAAGTTCGCTGAACCACTGGTGAAAAAGCTGAAAAAGCTTGTAAAAACAGTTCTCTCACGATACTTCAAGGCTCTGGACAGTTATTACCGGGTCAACCAGGATAACGGCAGATTGTATAAGGAAAATGAGCGCCTGATCGAAAGCAACGACCGGCTGCGGGAAGAAAACACAGTCCTTCGTGAACAGAACAGGGATTATTCACTCCTGCGGAAGGTGTTCGGGAGAAGTCAGATGGACGATCTGGTGGCACAGGCCAGAGAAGCACAACAGGCAAAACGGCGGCAACGCCAGAGAAGCTATGATTATGAAAGGTAGGGTCAAACAATGGAAAAGCAAATCTACGACGAAAAGAATGGGCTGTGGTACGAGCTGCACGGGGACTATTATCTCCCGTGTCTGACTGTGCCACACGAAGAACAGCGCCCCATCGGCGTATGGGGCCAGCGGCATCTGCGGTATCTCCGGCATCACCGTAAAGCGCTGTACACAGAGCTGCAGATCACAGGAAAGCTAAACGGTTATCTTGCCGATCTGAACGAGCAGGCAGAGGCTATGTTCTTTGAGCTGGTGAAACAACTTGCCGCTCGTGAGGGCGTCACCGAACAGCTTAAGGCGCAAAATCAAATGCTGTGGGTGCAGCGGATGAACAACATCCGGAATCGAGCCATGGAGGTGGTCAACAACGATCTGATCTACGCATAAGATGTCAGGCGGCGGGGAGTATACTCCCCGCCACTAATTTTATGTCGAAATAAAAAATGAGAGTATTGATATAGAACAAACACTTGACTTTGTTCGCTTAAACGAATATAATATCATTGATATTTTCCAGCTCTGTTTATTGAGGTGTTTTCTATGAATGGATATATTACGGTTCAGGAAGCCGCAGAAAAGTGGGGGATTACCCCTCGCCAGGTCCAAATACTTTGTAAGAACAATCGTATTATTGGTGCAACAAGAATGAGCCGCATTTGGATTATTCCTGAGAATGCCGAAAAACCTACTAATGACAAAAGAAAGGCTGGAAGCACAGATGACTAATGTCGACAAAATTAGAGACCTTGCCAATCGCTTCCAAACGAATTTGGCTTATTATAAGGATGTCAAGAACAATTATAATGAACACTCTTGCCGTATTGAATACATTGATCCTCTTTTGAAAATTTTAGGATGGGATGTTGCAAATGAAAGAGGTCTTGCTCCGCAATACCGTGAGGTAATTGCCGAAAACTATTCAACCCCTACTGATCGTCCGGATTATACGATGACGTTAAGGGGTGTTGCGAAATTCTTTCTTGAAGTGAAAAAGCCTGCCGTCGATATTACCAGAGTAACCGACCCAGCTTTTCAAACAAGAAAATACGGATGGAACGCCAATCATAGAATTGCCGTTCTCACGAATTTTGAATATCTTGCGATATATGATACTTGCTATATTCCCAAAGAGGAAGATGGATGTGCCGTGGCGCGTTATCGTATCTTCCACTTTACCGAATATGCAGAGCGGTATGACGAGATCGTTTCTCTCATTTCAAGGGATGTAGTTTATTCCGGCGAATTTGACCGGTATTTAGATGACAATTTCCCTGCAACTGGCGGCGAGAAACAGCAGGTAGATACACTGTTCTTAAAACAGATCAATGATTGGCGCATTTCACTGAGCAATGAGCTTTATAGAAAAGGCGGGCGGTATCAGTCTCTTGAAGTCCTCAATGATGTTGTTCAGGAGTTTATCAACCAGATTGTTTTCCTTCGCATTTGCGAAGATAAGAATCTCCCACTGTATCACAAACTTCAAGATACAGTTTCTGAGCCTGAGCAACTTCAAGCAAAGCTGGAAGAACTGTTCCGTTCTGCAGACCATCGTTACAACTCCGGTATGTTCTCCGGGGATGATATTGTTTTTGATCTGTCCAGTGCTGTAATCTCTGAAATGATAAAAGGACTCTATTACCCGCAGAGTCCCTATTTGTTCAACATTATCGAGCCGAATCTTCTTGGAAAGATTTATGAAATGTTCCTGACGGAACAGTTGGTTCTTCTCTCGGATGGCACGATTGGGCTTGGCAAGAAGAAGGACTGTCTTAATAGATCAGTAGTCACAACTCCGACTGAGATTGTGAAATATATGGTTGAAAAGACTTTGAGCAGAGCCTGTGAAGGAAAGACACCCGCAGAGATTTTGGATGTCCATATTGCTGACATAGCCTGTGGTTCGGGAATCTTTCTTGAGGAAGCATTCGCTTATCTACAAAACTATTGCGTCCAGAAATACCTTGCCAATGGTGAACAGGAGCATTTGCTTGAGGTCGGAAACGGTTCGTACAAGCTGCCGCTCGACGAGAAGAAACGTATTCTCTGTTCCTGTATTTACGGTATTGATATAGACATTCATGCTGTCGAAGTGGCAAAATTCTCACTTTTGATAAAGCTGATTGAAAATGAGACAGCACCCTCAGTTGCGGATGAAACACCTATACTACCTGACCTTAGCACAAATATCCTTTTCGGTAATTCACTCGTAAGTACCGAGGAGCTTCAAGGAATACATGCATCCGCTGACGAATTGATTGAGTTGGCTCCGTTTGACTGGAATTCCATCAACAACGGAAACCATTTTAGCGTAATCATCGGCAATCCTCCCTATGTTAATACAGAGGGAATGCACGCGCTGCTTCCGATCCCGGAAGTTGAAATATACAAGAAGAAGTATAAGACTTCTCATAAACAGTTCGATAAGTATTTCATCTTCATTGAGCAGGCTGTTCGGAAGACTGCGGAAAATGGGTATATTTGCTACATTGTTCCGAACAAATTCTTCAAAATCGGAGCCGGAGAGAAACTGAGAGCTCTAATCTCAAAAGATCAGATGCTTGTAAGCCTTGATGACTTTGGTGATGCCCAGCTTTTTGAAGATAAGACAATCTACAGTTCTATAATGCTTCTTCAAAAAACAAAGCAGGATATGTTTGTATATTCAAGCATTGATTCTGCAAACAGACTTTGGGCTGGTGAAGAAGTAAGCAAAATTGAATTAAACACATCCATTCTGAATAAGCTTCCGTGGCGTCTGACAACCGATATGGACTTCCTCGCAATGCTCCAAAAGTTAGATCAAATATCGGTTCCGCTCACAAAGCATACCGAGATTTTCAACGGTATTCAAACAAGCGCCGAGCGCCCCACTCCGATATATTGGTTTTCTTCGGAAGACATTATTGCCGAGTATCAGGATACGATTGAAATCCGTAGAGATGGTCACAATTACACGATTGAAAAGGCTATTCTGCGCCCGTATTTTAAGCCTACACGCCAGGGCGAACGCGGATTGAACTCTTATAGTGTTTTGCAGACAGACAAGCGGATTATCTTCCCTTATGACGGTGCAGGGCATCTTATTCCAATCGACGAAATGAAGGCGTCTTATCCCGGAACTTATGCCTATCTTGAAGCATACTATGATCGGTTAGTCCCGAAATGCGTATCCGATTCCGGTATTCGTGATGTTCCTAATGCAACGGCAGATACATGGTATCAATATGGCAGAACTCAGGCGCTGACGGCCTTCATCAATACACCGAAGCTGATTGTTGGTGTATTAAGCAAAGAACCGATGTACGTTCTTGACAAGAACGACATTTTAATTGCCTCCGGTGGTACCGCAGGATACTGCGCCGTAAGTAAAAAGGCAGACAGCCCCTATGCACTTGAGTATATTCAGGCGTGGCTGTCCAATCCAATTACAGAGAGAATTCTTGAAATTGTCGGCAGCGATTTTGAAGGCGGCTTCATTGCACGTGGCACATTCGTTCTTTCGACGCTTCCATTTGTAGAGCTTGATTTTGAAAATGCCGTTCAGAAAGGCATCTATGATCGTGTCGTTGAAGCCAGCAGAGAGATTTATGATATAAATACTACTCTGTCAAGCCAGCCTGCAAGACGTATTTCAACACTGCTTCAAGCCAGGAAAGACGCATTGATCAAGGAAATAGAAGAACTGATTGCTAAAGTATATCAGTTGGATTTTTAAGTGAGGTTATCACTATGAGGCTCAAGAAAGACAGTTCTGAACAGAAATTGAGAGGGGCGTATTATACGCCGTTGCAGCTTGCAAATGCAATGGTAAATCTCTGCGCCTCTGATGACATCCATACTGTCCTTGAGCCGAGCTGTGGCGATGGTGTATTTCTTGATAGTCTTAGGCAGTTAAACCTCATTGAGCAAATCGGAACTATTGATGCAGTAGAAATTGAGCCGGATGAAGCTGAAAAAGTTCAGCGCAATTATCGAAACTATCAAAACGTGCATGTCTTGAACGAGGATTTCTTTGAGTTCTATTCACGCATGGTCGATGCCCAAACGCAATATGATCTGATTTTAGGGAACCCTCCGTACATTCGCTATCAATACCTCACAGAAACTCAAAGAGAGCTTCAATCAAATATCCTCACGTCACATGGAATGAAATCGAATAAGCTCATCAATGCATGGGTGGCTTTCCTGGTAGCCTGTGTTCAGATGCTGTCTGAAAACGGGAGAATAGCATTTGTCATTCCGGCTGAAATCTTGCAGGTGGCTTACGCAGAGGATTTACGGCTTTTCCTTTCTGAGCATCTTGCGAAAATTACGTTGATTACGTTTGAACAACTCGTTTTTCCTGACATTGAGCAAGAAGTCGTGGCTTTCATTGGAGAAAAAGGCTCTGTAGAAAAAGGCATCCGTATAATTGAGATGAGTGACCTTTCCGGGTTTGAAAAGCTTGATCTCCAGCAGAACGGATTTCAAAAGATGCAGCATGTGAAAGAAAAATGGACAAGGTATTTCACAACTGCAAAAGAGATGGAACTGATCCAGACCATCCGCGCAGATAAAAGGTTTGCGAGGTTTGCCGATTATGGGCTCATCAATGTAGGTATCACTACCGGAAACAACGGATACTTTTCAATTTCAGAAGAAGTGTGCGATGAATATGGCTTAGATAATGTTACCCTTCCGCTGATCGGTAGGAGTTCTCATGCTCACGGAATATTCTTCACAGACGAAGATTGGAAAAAGAACAAGGCATCCGGAAAAAGAGCTCGGCTTGTGAAATTTCCTGATATTCCAATAGAGGACTATCCGGAGCAACATAAAGCGTACATAGCATTGGGCGAAGCCAGTGGCGAAAATGAAGGGTACAAATGCTCAATTAGAGATCGCTGGTATATCGTTCCTTCTGTGTGGATCCCGGACGCCTTCTTCCTTCGCAGGAATAATCTTTACCCAAAGTTTGTCTTGAATCGCTGCAATGCTGTGTCTACCGATACCATGCATCGAATGAAGTTCAATCCTGATGTAAAGCCGGAAAACATCCTACTTGCATACTATAACAGCATTTCTTTTGCATTTACAGAAATCTGTGGGCGCAGCTATGGTGGCGGTGTTCTGGAGATATTGCCCGGAGAAATGGGAAATATTATGCTTCCCAAGCTGGATGACATTGATGAAGAAACGTGCCGGTCTTTGCTGAAACGGATTGATGCAATCGTCCGTGAGGATGATGACATTGAAAAGGCCCTCGACATCGTTGATAAAGAGGTCTTGATAGACCGCCTTGGAATCAACAATGAATGGTGTGAAAAATCCAGAAACATCTGGAAAAAGATGCAAAGAAGAAGGCTATGTCGAGGATAGTCATATGGATCAAATGGGTTGGTGGTGAACTACATGAGACAAGCCGATAGCACAATAAAAGGCTACTTATATCAATTTAATAAGTCTATTGATATAATCCTCGATTCTAACGATGATGTCCCAGTGGTATTAGAAGGGGTGATTGAAGATATCGATGTTCATATGCCCTCTGCAATAAAAACGATTCAATGTAAATATCACGAAGATAAAAAGTATCAATTATCAAGTGTTGTAGCACCTATATTAGAAATGCTCTGCCATTACTGTGAAAGTACTTACTTAGGAAAGAGCGTTTCATATTATCTTTTTGCATATTATTCGGATAATGTTGATGAAGTGGATAGAAATGCTTTCTTAGACTTTTTGAACACGACAAAAGATAAGGAGATTCTCAGCAAATACTTTCACCGCATCTACAACATTCCTGATTTGACTATTCTTAGCATAGCAAATAAAGCGAGACGAACTGAGCAAGAAAAGAATCAATTGCTCGAGTACTATAAAACAAACCGGACTACGCTGCAGTTGCGAGTCGACATTAATGACTTCTGGAACGTTTTTGCTTATGTAAAAGCTGAACAATTTGAAGTCCTAAAAGGTCGAGTTATTCAGAAATTCGAAGACTTGTCTGACCATGAAACTGCAATTTCATTGTATTATCCCAATGTGTTTTCTCGTATTGCGTCTCTTTCTGCAAAAGAAACGGAAGCTGAACGAATAATCACCAAGTCTCAATTAATGGACTTTTTGGGAACGCAGAAATCTGTCTTACTAAATAAATGGACTCTTAAAGCGATAGATAAAGCAGAACTGCTTAAGGCAAAAAAACAGCATTTATCCTCTGCATTTGCTTCAAATCCTGATGTACGAGCCTTTGTGTTTACAGATCGGTTCCTTGACGAATCTCAAGATGGTCTTGTTGCTTTGATTAACGAATATCTGGCTAAATATTTCAAGAAGCCAAAACTTCAAAAACCACCGATTTTCCTGTTTGGAGACCGTCATGTGACGTTAATGCAAAGCGTTCTTCTTGAACTTTTCAAATACCAAAAATCGGCCAATACAGGATTGATCGGAACCACATTTGTTGCGGATAGCTTCGTGAATAATCAAAACAGCTCCCCTGATTTTGTTTGCAAAATTGCTATGTTGGGAAATATCAGTGCCAGCATATTGGAGCAATGTAATGTTAATCAGCTATACATCGTTGGAAGCAAGACAGAGTTTCCGCAAGACTTAACCAGCGCTGATTACACTTTAGAAGAGTTAAATATTACAGACATTAATGCACTCAAATATTTGGTTGGACTGACCAGAACAATGGAGGCATAAGTATGATTGAAATTGGAAAAGTTATAAGTAGTAATCCTGGTGCAGTTCATATTTTGATGAACAGCATCGAAGATTTTGAACGCAATAAAGCAAATATTAAGGTGTCAAGATATGTTGCCATCGAAGATGGAAATGATCTGAAAATACTTGCGTCGATTCAAAATGTCTCTGCAGTTCAATCAAATGATGCCAAAACCATTAGCTATACCATTATCTGTACACCTATTGGTTGCTATTCCGAAACGGATGATGGGATATCTTTTAGGCAGGGCGGAGTTAATCTTCCTTCACCAACAGAGCCTGCGTATTTACCGGATGACGAGATTATTAATGCGATATTTAGTAGTAATGATAATTTCTCTTTTGGTGTAGGAAAATTGTCAAATAATCAGGCTGTAAATTATTACGTTGATGGCAACAAGTTCTTTGGGAAGCATATTGCAGTAGTTGGATCAACAGGTTCTGGAAAATCATGTGCTGTTGCAAGGTTATTGCAAAATATCTTAAAAATTAACCAAGGGCACAATGAGAATGCTGGAAATCTCAAAAATGCACATATCATTATATTTGATATTCATTCAGAGTATAGTTCTGCGTTTACTTTACAAGAAGCCGAACAATTTAGTCTTAACTGTCTTGATGTTGAGAAACTAAGTTTGCCTTATTGGCTGATGAATTCACAAGAGTTAGAATCTTTATTCATCGAAAGCAATGAGTTGAACTCGCATAATCAGATTTCACAATTCAAGAAAGCAGTAATATTAAGCAAGGAAAAGCATAATCCAGAAATGGAGCATATTACATACGATACACCAGTTTATTTTGATATTGCAGAAGTGTATCGTTACATCAAAAACAAAAATGCTGAGGTGATAAATAAAAAGGACGGAACGCCCCGACTTCCAATTGAACTTGATGGCAGCTTAGTTGAAGATGCGGACAATGAATATTTGGCAAGAGAAATAATGTTTGCACCAACAAGTACCTCCAAGGATGCAAAGGCATCTCCCGGTCCATATAATGGCGAATTTGAACGATTCGTAACGCGATTGGAAACCAAATTGTCTGACAAACGTTTACGCTTTATAACTAAGCCAGAAAAAGAAGACGGTACTTCATACACAACTCAAGATTTTGCAGATATCCTCAAGCAATTTCTCGGATACATTGAAAAATGCAATGTGACAATAATCGATTTAAGTGCCATCCCATTTGAAGTACTTAGTATTGTCATAAGTCTGCTTTCTCGTGTTATTTTTGATTTCGCGTTTCATTATTCTAAGATACGGCATCAAGAAGGGCAAGTTAATGATATACCTTTCATGCTCGTTTGCGAGGAAGCACATAATTACATTCCCCAAAGTGGGGGAGCAGAATATTCTGCTTCTAAACATTCTATTGAGCGCATTGCTAAAGAAGGACGCAAATATGGATTGAATTTAATGATTGTCAGTCAAAGGCCTTCCGAAGTATCTGAAACAATCTTCTCGCAGTGCAATAATTTCATAGTTTTGAAGTTGACGAACGTTAACGACCAAAGCTGTATAAAGAACCTTTTGCCAGATAACAACGCATCACTGGTTGATGTCCTTCCGACATTGGCTGCTGGCGAATGTTTGGTCGTTGGTGATGCAGTTCCATTGCCTGCAGTGATAAAAATGGATATGCCGGATCCAGTGCCAAACTCTAGCAATGTTAATGTTTTTGATGAGTGGAACAAAGATTGGATTGATATTGTATTTGATGATGTTATCAGACGCTGGCGCAAAGAATAAACAATACTGGTAAAGGGTATGATCAGTCTATTTCAACGCCGTTGCTGACAACACAGTGACAACAAAAATCTTGATAGTCCAAGATTTATAGGTAATGCGAATAATCCTGATAATCTGAGCTAAATGACCTATACAAAATCGTTTAGCTCACGGTTTTCAGGAGCGAGTACGAATAATTGCGGACAGGGAAAAGCCGCCGGAGCAAACGCTTCGGCGGCTTTTTGACGGGCACGGGTCAGGCGGGCTCCAGCTCCGTGAGGAAGGCCTTGATGGCGTCGGTCATCTGGTCCAGGTGGTAGTCGAAGCAATGGGTGTCCCCGGGGATGACGACCAGCCGGGCGTCGGCGTAAAGCTCGGCGGCCTTCTGGGCGTAGGACAAGGGCACGGCCTCGTCGGCGTCCCCTTGAACAATGAGCACGGGCTTGGAGAAGCGGGCGATCTCGTCCTCCACGTGGAGGGTCTGGGCCACCCGGATGTAGTTGCCGTTGAGGCGCAGGCCCCAGGACTCCACCACGTCCGGAATGTGGGCAGGGTCGAAGGCCTGGCCCAGGAGGGTGCCCTGTCGGGCCCCGTCGGGGATCATCCAGGCAGGGGACAGGGGAATGATAGCCTTGAAGTCGTCGGCTTTCATGCCGCCCACCAGCATGGTGAGCAGCCCGCCCTGGGAGTGGCCGCACAGGTACAGGCCCGTGACGAAGTCCAAGGTCTTGGCGTAGTCCACCACCGCCAGGGCGCCGGTGACCCACTTATAGAGGGTGTGGTCCTCGAACTTGCCGCCGCTTTGGCCGTGGCCGTACATCTCGGCCCGGAGGGTGGCGAAGCCGATCTCCTTCATGGCCTGGCAGGCGGCCACGATGTGGCGCTCCTCCATGTGGCCGGTGAAGCCGTGGATGACGATGACCAGCGGGCATTTTTCTTTGCCTTCGGGCAGGTCCAGCTTGGCGTGGAGGTCCACGCCGTCACAGGGGATGAAGAATTCTTTCATAGGGGCTCCTTTCTCAGGCGGGTCAATCGGGGTGCTGTGGGGCCGGGAGGGGGCTGACGTAGGGCTTGCCGGCGGTGTTGGCCCGGAACTCCTCCCGGGCGGCGGCCAGCACCTCCGGGTGGGTCATCACGTCCCAGGCGGCTAGGGCCATGAGCTTGGCGGCCCGGAGCATGCCCTTGGTCCCGAGAGAGCTGCCCCCTGCGGCGGTCATCTGCCAGCTGTGCAGGCTCACCAGGGTGGGGGCGCAGGCCTCCCGGACCTGGAAGCCTGGGCACAGGTGCTCCACGTCGCCGTAGTCGGTGGAGCTGTAGATGGGGGTGTCCTGCAGGGTCTGGTCCTCCGCGTCCATGGGCGGGGTGCGGTCGGGCTCATAGCCGGGGCAGGTGCGGTCCAGGGCGTCGGCGAAGGCCAGCTCCTCCGGGACGTAGGTCTCCGGAGGCACCTGCTGCCGGGCCCGCTGGACTGCAGCCGCCAGGACGGTATTCTGCAGGGTGGGGTAGAGCCCGCCGTAGCGGGTGATCTCCACCTGGGTGTCGGTCATAAGGGCGGCGCCCCGGGCGCAGTTTTCCACCCGGGCAAAGGCGTCCAGCACGGCCTCCCGGGTCAGGGCCCGCACGGAGTACTCCACCATGGCGTGGTCGGGGACCACGTTGGCGGCCCGACCACCGTCCTTGATGACGTAATGGATGCGCACGTCAGGGGTCACGTGCTCCCGGAGGAACTCGGCCCCCAGGTCCATGAGCTGGACGGCGTCCAGGGCGCTGCGGCCCAGGTGAGGGGCGGCCGCCGCATGGGCGGGCTGGCCGGTGAAGGTGAAGCAGCCCTCCTCCACCGCGGTGTGGGAGCCCACGGTGTCCCGGCTGTTGCTGGCGGGGTGCCAGGCCAGGGTGAAGTCGCACTCGGTGAAGGCCCCGGCGTTGGCCATGCGGCCCTTGGCGTTGGTGAGCTCCTCCGCCGGGCAGCCGTAGTAGATCACCGTGCCGGGGAGGCCGGCGGCGGAGAGGGCCTCCTTCAGGGCGATGGCGGCCCCCGCGCAGCCTGCCCCCAGGAGATGGTGCCCGCAGCCGTGGCCGGGGCCTCCCGGGGTGACGGGGGCCTGCTGGGCGCACACCTGCTGGCTCAGGCCGGGAAGGCAGTCGTACTCCCCGCAGAAGCCCACCACCGGACGCCCGGCGCCCCAGGCCGCCCGCAGGGCGGTGGGCAGGCCGTAAACGCCTACCTCCGCGGTGAAGCCGTTTTCCTCCAGCAGGCGGGCGGTACGGGCTGCGGCGTGGCGCTCCTCCATCCCCAGCTCCGGGTCCTCCCAAATGGCCCGGGCCAGGGCGATCAGGTCCTCCCGGTGGGCGTCCACCCGGGCGCAGAGGTCTGTCACCGGACGAAACGCTCCCCGTAGGGGATGGCGCCCTCATAGCCGTTGGTCATCATCAGAGTGCGCAGGAGGCGGGCCGCGCAGGCCACGGCTTTCTCCCGGGGCAGGGTGCCGTCGGCCAGGGTCTTGCGCAGGTCGTCCACGTCCTTCTGGTTGCCGGGCATGATCAGGTCGTTGCCGGCGATCATGCAGCCGTGGGCGGTGGCGCAGCCGGCGGTGGTGGGCGTCCAGTCGGTCATGACCACGCCCTGGAAGTTCCACTCCCCCCGCAGGACCGTGGTGATCAGGTCGGTATTGTTGGCGGCGGGGACGCCGTTGATCTTGTTGTAAGAGGTCATCAGGCACATGGGCTGGGCGGTCTTCACAGCGATCTCGAAGCCCCGCAGGTAGATCTCCCGGAGGGTGCGCTCGGAGAGGACGCTGTCGGAGAACATGCGGTTGTCCTCCTGGCTGTTGCAGGCGTAGTGCTTGATGGTGGTGCCGATGCCGGGGTGGCGCTGGACGCCCCGGGTCATGGCGGCGGCCATGCAGCCGGCGATCAGGGGATCCTCAGAGTAGTATTCGAAGTTCCGGCCGCACAGGGGGTTGCGGTGGATGTTCATGCCGGGAGCCAGCCACCAGGTGACGCCGAACTCCAGCATCTCCCCGCCGATCATCTCGCCGATCTCCTCCAGAATGGCCGGATCCCAGGTCTGGGCCAGCAGGGTGCCGATGGGGATGGCGGTGGCGTACATGTAGTAGCGGTCGGCGTTGTCGTGGCCGTTATTGAAGCTGAACAGCCCGCCGGACAGGGCCGCCAAAATGCTCTCGCTGTAGATCTTCCCGGAGGCCTTGTCCACGTCGTAGCGCTGCATGAGGCGCAGGCCCGCGGGGCCGTCGGCCATGGAGATGGCCGGGACGTTGTACTTCTCCTCCAGGCGGCAGGTGGTCTCGCCGGCGGCGCCGGGCACGTAGATGCCGGTCTCCACCAGCTCGTTATCCTTCAGGTTGTCCTGGCCCTTGGTGATCTCCCCCATGAGCAGGGCGATGAGCTCTTCATCGGTGAGCTTCTCCGCCAGGGCGGCGGCTTCCCGGTCCAGGTCGGTCTCCGCCCAGCGCTGTACCTGCTCGGGAGCGGGGGCGAAGGGAATGGGCTGCAGGCCCTTCTGCCGGGCCTCCTCCTGCCAGGTGGCCGTCAGCTTTTCCAGCACCTCCGCAGGCGGGGTGATCTCCACGGGCTTCTCCGCCAAGGGCAGCACGTGGGTGACGGTCTCCATCACCACGCACTCGGCCACGGACAGGACCCCGGCCAGCCGGGTATCAGCGGAGGAATTCCCCGCCAGGACGGCGTACTCGCCCTTCTGGACGATCCACTGGGCCTTTTCCTCCCAGAAGCTGGCAAAGGCCTTGGAGGGGGCGGTGACGGTGAGGGTCTCACTCTCCCCAGGGGCCAGGAGCTTGGTCTTGGCAAAGCCCACCAGGCGCTTGAACTCCTTGGTCAGGCCGGCCTGGGGGCAGGCAGCGTACACCTGGACCACCTCTTTGCCGGCAAAGGTGCTCCCGGTGTTGGTAACAGTGACGGACAGGCTCACCTGCCGGGGGTCAGCGGTGAGGGCGCCGGGAGTCAGGGAGAAGGAGGTATAGCTCAGGCCGAAGCCGAAGGGGAAGGCGGTCTCCACCCCGAAGGAATCAAAATAACGGTAGCCCACGTAGATGCCGTCCTCATAGGGCTCGTGGTCCACGTCGCCGTCGTTGTGGCTGAACTTGGCGGAGCTGGGGAAGTCCTCATACCGCCGGGCCCAGGTGGTGGCCAGCTTGCCGCTGGGAGTCACCTTCCCGGTGAGCAGGTCCGCCACGGCGTGGCCGGCCTCCATGCCCCCCTGGGACATATACAGGATCGCCCGGACGGCCTTGTTTCCCAGCAGGTCCGTCAGGTCGATCTGCCCGCCGGTGTTGATCAGCACCACCATGTTCTCATTGAGTCGGGACAAGGTGGTCAGCTCCTCCTTTTCCTGGTCGCTGAGGTAGTAGTCTCCGGGGGCGGCAAAGCGGTCCCGGCCCTCCCCGGCGATACGGCTGAGGATGTAGATCACCACGTCGGCGGCCTTCACGGCCTCGGGGTCGATGGGGTTATAGTCCCCCTCCACGAAGGCGTTCTCCCGCATGATGCGGAAGAACTGCATGCCGCTGCCGGCTTCTACGTTTTTCAACAGCTCCACGATGTGGTCCCGCCACTTCAGCTGGTCGGCGGCCCGCTTGGCCGGGGCGGCCAGGGCCAGCTCTCCGTTGGTGAGCTGGATGCCGGCGTCCGCCAGGCCCTGCTGGACGCTGACCACCTCTCGCTCGTTCACGTCGCCGGAGCCGGTGCCGCCCTTGATCATGTGGGCCACGCCGTTGCCGTAGACCGCCGCTTTGCTCCCGGCGGCCAGGGGCAGGATGCCGTCGTTTTTCATGAGCACCATGCCCTCGGCGGCGGCAGCCCGGGCAATGGCCCGGTTTTTCACCTCCCGGGGGGTGACGGCGGCGTCGGTGGTGCCGCTGTACGTTCTGGTCCTTCTTTTCATAGATGTAGTCCTCCCTGTGCAAAGATGATAGTGATGGGGCAAGATCTTCTGGTCTGATTATAGCAGGAGCAGGGGGCGGTAGCAAGCAAAAAGTGAGGCGCCGGGAGGGCGCCTCACAGGGGGATGGATCTGAGGTTGTTGGAGCTTATTTCTTCTCCAGGGCGGGGTAGACCACCGCGGCCAGAGCGGCGCCCACCAGGGGCCCCACGATGAACACCCACAGGGGCGCCAGGGCCTCGGCGTTGCCGCTGAGGGCAGCCACCACCGCCGGGGCGATGGACCGGCTGGGATTCACGCTGGTGCCGGTGAGGCCAATGCCGAAGATATGCACGAAGGTCAGGGTCAGGCCGATGATAAGGCCTCCGAAGGACCCGTGCTTGAACTTGGGAGAGGTGACTCCCTGGATGGTCATCAGGAAGATGAAGGTGAGGACGATCTCCACCAGAAGCCCGGCCACGACGCTGCCATTGACGCCGGCCAGGCCGTTGCTGCCCAAGGCCCCGGTCTGGTCCGGGACCCCGCCGGTGGAGAAGATCAGGGCCAGCAGGCCGGAGCCGATGAAGGCCCCGATAAGCTGGAAGATCCAGTAGCCCACCGCCTCCTTGGCGGAGATCTTCTTGCGGATGAGCATGGCCAGGGTCACCGCGGCGTTAAAGTGGCCGCCGGAGATATTGCCCACACAGTAGGCCATGGCCACCACGGACAGCCCGAAGGCCAGGGCCGTCAGGACGTAGCCGCTGCCGGCAGGGTCGCAGCCCACCAGCATGGCGGTGCCGCAGCCCATGAACACCAGCACGCAGGTGCCGATCAGTTCGGACAGATACTTTCTCATGTCGTTCCCTCCAGTTCTCATTTTTCCTCTGAGGGGGGGCGTACCCCACGCCAGTGTAGCACGCTCGGCAGGGAAAGTAAAGGGGTCGGGCCTTGCCTTTTGGGCCGGGGTGGGCTACACTGGAGCCAAAGCTCGATGATTCGGAATAAGAAAGGAACGAGGCGTATGAAACGGATCCTCTCCCTGGTGGTGGCGGTGTGCCTTTTGCTGGGATGCTGCCCGGCAGCGTGGGCGGCCTCTCCGGTGACGCTCTCCACCCAGGATAAACAGGAGCTGGAGGCCTTCCTCAGCCGCTTTGAGTGGTACCGGGACGACCACAGCCGGGCAGACCCCGGGGTCGGCACTGATTGGGACCACTGGACCCTGCTGGACTGCCTGGTGCGCAATCCCCTGATCGTCGATTACAGCAAGTACCCCGTGGCCCAGCCGGATACCTCCTGGGACCTGAGACGGGACCCTCTGGGCAAGTGGAACACCTACTGGCGCTTCGATGAAGCGTCGGTGGATTGGGTGCTCCAATATATCTTCGCCCTGTCGCCCTCGCAGGTCGCCGGGCTGAAGACCCAGCTGGAGCAGCACAGCGCCTGGGTGTACCGCTACCGGGGGAGCTACTACTCCATGCCGGGAGGCATCGGCGGCGGGAACGAGGCCACCATCACCCAGGTGGAGCGGGACAGCTACTACACCCGGGTGACCTACCGGGTGGCAGGGGGCGACGGCTTCTGGACGGACTACGGCCTGCGGTACGCCCTGGTCAGCCGGACCACCTACGGCGGGAAACAGTACTGGACCCTGCACGCCAGCACCCACGATCCGCTGGCGGAGGGCATGCCCTTCCTGGACGTGCCGGAGAAGATGTACTACGCCGAGGACGTGCGGTGGGCCTATGAGAACGGCGTCACCTCCGGGACCTCGGAGGCGGCTTTCAGCCCGGACAGGGCCTGCACCCGGGCTCAGATCGTCACCTTCCTGTACCGGGCGGCGGGCTCCCCGGCAGCCACGGGCGGTAGCAGTTTCTCCGACGTGCCCGCCGGCGCCTACTATGGGGACGCCGTGCGCTGGGCGGTGGCCAACGGCATCACCACCGGCACGGGGAACGGGAAGTTCAGCCCGGACAGCCCCTGCACCCGGGGGCAGATCGCCGCGTTCCTACACCGGGCGGCCCAGCGGGTGCCCTCCTGGTACGGGACCTACGTGGCGGAGAGCGGGGAGACCTTGACCGTCACCCGAGTGACCGGGACCCAGGTGCTGCTCACGGCTCGGCTGCTGGATGCCGCCGGGGGTTGGTATACCGCGGCGCGCACTTTGACCTTCTCCAACGGAGCCAAGACCGCGGCCACAGTGCCCTTCCGCACGGGAGAGGCCCTGCTGGTGATTTATACCCTGCAGGGGGACCGCATCATCGTGGACTACCCGGAGGGCTGGTGGCCGGACCAGGAGTTCCTCCGGCAGGAATAGGTAAGGCACACATAGAAGAGATAGAGGGGTCGGCGAGAAGATCGCTGGCCCCTTTTCTGTGGGCAAAGGGCGGGAGGGCTTCGTCTGGGGGGCTTCGCCGGAAACAAGGGGCCAAGGGTTTCCAGGGCTTGGAAAACGAGAAATTGCCGATAACGAAGCAGTGAGGTGTTCAGGGCTTGGAGGAAGAATGTAACAAGGAAACAAGAAAGAGGATCTGGAAAACGAGAAATGCCGAGAACGAAGCAGTGAGGTGTTCAGGGCTTGGAGGAAGAATGTAACAAGGAAACAAGAAAGAGGATCTGGAAAACGAGAAATGCCGAGAACGAAGCAGCGAGGTATTCAGGGCATGGAGAAAGACCGCAACAGGGAAAGAAGATAGTTGATTTGGAAAACGAGAAATTTTAAGGTTGATTAAAGGAGGGAAGGGTATTCTTAGGCCACAACAAAGGCAGACCCCGGAAATGAGAAGGGGCCGTCCGAACAGGATAACAGCCTAACCGAAAGAAGGGAAACACATGAGTGGAAGCACCTTTGAGCGCCACGAGATCAAATATATGCTGGACAGCCGGCAGCGCCGCGCCTTGGAGGAGGCCATGGCCGACCACATGGTGGCCGACCAGTACGGGGAGAGCACCATCTGCAGCCTGTACTACGATACCCCCGACAGCCGGCTGATCCGCCGGAGCCTGGAGAAGCCCAAGTATAAGGAGAAGCTCCGGGTGCGCAGCTACGGCACCGCCAAGCCCGACGGCACCGTGTACGTGGAGCTGAAAAAGAAAGTCAAAGGCGTCGTGTATAAGCGGCGCATCCCCATGACGGACCGGGAGGCCAAAGCCTTCCTGGCCGGGGGAGAGGCCCCCGCCGCCCCGGCGGAAAACGCCTTCCAGTTCGGGCAGATCGCCAAGGAGCTGGCCTGGACCCGGGACTACTACAAGACCCTGCGGCCCGCCATGTACCTCTGTTACGACCGCATCGCCTACTTCTGTCCGGAGGACGCGGGCCTGCGCATCACCTTTGACCGGAAGATCCGATGGCGGGACTACGACCTGAGCCTGACCATCCCCCCCAGCGGGGACTTCCTGCTGCGGCCCGACCAGAGCCTGCTGGAGATCAAGACCGGGACGGCCCTGCCTCTCTGGCTGGTAAAGGCTCTCAATGATATCGGCATCCATCAGGCGTCCTTCTCCAAATACGGGACCGCCTATACTATCACCCAACTGCAAATGATCGAAGGAGGAAATCTCAGTGCTTGATTCAATTTTGAACACCACATCTCTCTTGACCGACGCCGCCGGCGCCCTCAGCGCCACAGGCTTTCTGATCTGCATCGCCTCGGCCCTGGTGCTGGGGCTGGTGCTGACACTGGTCTACAAGTCTTACGCCCAGCCCACTAAGAGTTTCGCCATCACCCTGGCGACCTTGCCCGCCATCGTGGCCGTCATCATCATCATGGTCAACGGCAACCTGGGGGCCGGGGTGGCGGTGGCCGGCACCTTCTCCCTGGTGCGCTTCCGCTCCGCGGCGGGCACTGCCAAGGAGATCGGCGCCATCTTCACCGCCATGGCCATCGGCCTGGCCTGCGGCATGGGGTACCCCCTGTTTGCGGCCCTGTTCACCGTCATTCTCTGCGCGGTGTATCTGATCTACGCCAAGACCAACTTCGGCGCCAGCAAGAAGGCCGAGCTGCGCAAGATCCTGCGCATCACCGTGCCGGAGGACCTGGAGTACGCCGGGATGTTCGACGACCTGTTTGAGCAGTATACCACCGAGCACAAGCTCAGCCGCATCAAGACCACCAACCTGGGCAGCATGAACGCCCTGACCTACGATATCACCCTGAAGGAAGCCGGGACCGAGAAGGCCCTGATCGACCAGCTGCGGGTGCGCAACGGCAACCTGGAGATCAGCCTGCAGCAGCAGCTGTCCGAGGCTTCCGACCTGTGACCAACCCGAAGGGAGGCGGCGCCATGCGAGCCTCAAAGAGATCGATCCTGCTGGCAGCGGTGCTGCTGAGCCTGACCCTGCTGGCAGGTTGCCAAGGAGTTTCCCGCAAGGGGAACTCCACTGGCGTTCCCGTCACTTTGGCGGACGGCGCCAGCACATCGGAAGGAGCCGGGGTGGAGATCGCCGGGGACACGGTGACCTTCACCCAGGGCGGGACCTACCGGCTCTCCGGCACCCTGACGGAGGGCACCCTCCGGGTGGATACCCAGGACCCGGTAGAGCTGATTTTAGACGGGGTCGCCGTGAAGAACTCCACCGGCCCGGCCCTGGATGTCGACGGAGAGGGGGACCTCCTCCTGACCCTGGCGGAGGGTGCGGAAAACACCCTGACCACCGCTGCCGAGGACCCAGTCGTAGAGGCCAAGGGTAGCGTGACCCTGACCGGGGAGGGGAGTCTCACTCTTGCCAGTGAAAGTGGCCACGGCCTCCAGAGCAAGGGAGACGTGACCGTGACCGGGGGAAGCCTCACCGTGACGGCGGCAGGGGGCAAGGCCGCCGTCACGGTGAGGCTTCCCCCG
>ERZ842401.3672-NODE-3672-length-18764-cov-4.534021_pt1 | contig 18764 bp, 13 predicted proteins | sample MGYA00521270_ERZ842401 | MGnify/ENA primary metagenome ERZ842401 (study PRJEB31892, sample SAMEA3878208) | bioreactor metagenome | biome: Moose rumen | place: Sweden | collected 2011-10 | study: EMG produced TPA metagenomics assembly of the PRJEB12797 data set... | reverse complement strand
CATTCCCCGGGCCGCTGCCCAGGGCAGCAGCGCCGCGTCCAGCTCCCCCGCCGCCAGGGCGGTCTGCAGGGCCTTTTCGGTGGAGCCCAGCACACAGGAATACTGGGCGCTGGGGGTTTGCAGCAGCATGGCCGCGCCCATGGCCGCCGGGGACCGGGGAATGCCCACGCGCACGGCGTCGCCCCGGCGGATGCCCTGCCACAGCAGAACGCCCAGCAGGGCCAGCAGCAGCATCTTCACGCCGGTCATCAGGATATAGCGGCTGTCGCCGGAGGCGATGCCCACGTCCACCACGTCGCTCATGGCCCGGGGCAGCTCCAGCTCCAGCACGGCCTCCGCCACGGAGCAGAGGATGCCGCCCAGGATCCACAGCCGGTAGCCCTTGGTATAGGGGATCAGTTTTCGGAGCATATCGCGCCCTCCTCTCCCAGATTTCCGGCCACCCGCAGCAGGAGGCTCCGGAGGGCCTCCAGCTCCTCGGCCCGCAGCCCCGCCTCCAGGAAGTACACCGTCTCCGTGGGGTCCTCTCCCGCCCGGCGCACCGCGTCGTGGTAGTCCACCCCGCAGGTCAGTAGAGTGTCCCACTGGGCGTCGGTCAGGGCGTCCCAGGGGGCGCCGAAGACCTCCTCCCCCAGCCGCCGGTCGCACTTGAACTCCGCCAAGGCCCCGTTCACCCGGTCCAGCACCTCCCGGCGCTGGTCAGCCATGGTCCCCTCCACCTTGCTGAGCACCACCGCTCCCGCGTCCGCCAGCTGGCTCACCAGCAGGAACCGGTCCTCCTCGGTCCAGTCCCGGGACCGGGCCTCCACCACCGCGATGACGTTCCCCGGCTCATACCACCGGTCCAGGGGTTCCTCCCGCAGCAGGTCGAAGAACTCCTGGGGTTCAAACACCCCGGAGGGCTCCAGGATCACCCGGTCCGCCCCCTCCATGGCCAGGGCAATAAGCTTGGCCCGCACCCGGCGCTTGTGGCACCCGGGGTCTCCGTCATCGATGACCAGCTCCACCGGGGTGTCCTCCCCCAGCTCCTCCCGCAGGAGCATGGCGTCCACGCTCACCGCCCCGTGGTCGTTGACGATCACCGCCGGGTGCTGGCCCCGGGCCTTCAGCCGGGCCACATAGGCCGTCAGGAAGGTGGTCTTCCCCGCTCCCAGCAGCCCTGTGATCAGATCCGCTTTCCGCTCCATGGCTCCCATCCTTTCCAAGCTTCCCCCGTTTCGGGAAAACCGCATATCCATTCGCATTTTATTGTATCATTCATACCGATTCCGTCAAGGTTTTTTGGTCCTTTTTTCGCCCAAATCGGAATTGCACCCTTTTGTGAAATGTGCTATGGTGATAGTTGTGAAAGCCTGCCACTCTGTCCCTCTGCAAAGGAGGTCCGCCCTATGATCAGCTTCCTGGAGACCTACGATATGCATACCGGCCAGCGGGATACGGTGCGCATGTACTCCCGTATCATCGAGGCCCCTCTCTGGCTTCCCGACGGGGACACTCTGCTCTACAGCAGCCTGGGCCGCCTGTGGCTCTACAGCATCTCCCGGGACGAGGAGCACCTGCTGGATACCGGCAGCTGCCGGGGCTGCGTCAACGACTACGTTCTCAGCCGGGACGGCAAGACCCTCTACTTCAATAACATCCCCCTGGCCCCCAACGACTGGTCCTCCTTCATCCACGTCATGCCCCTGGACGGCTCCGCTCCGCCCCGCCTGCTGATTCCCGAGACCCCCTCCTACGCCCACAGCATCTCCCCCAAGGGAGACCTGTATTTCTCCGGCAACCGGAAGAATATCCGGGACGAGATGGATGTGTTCGTCCTCCCCGCCGACGGCGGCAAGGAGGTCCTGCTCACCGACGGCGTGGGCTATAACGACGCTCCCGACATCATGCCGGACGGCTCCCGCATCTGGTTCTGCTCCACCCGGGGCGGAGACGGCATGCAGCTGTGGACCATGGCTCCCGACGGCTCCGACCGGCAGGAGATCACCCACTCGGACCATGACTGCTGGTACCCCCACATCTCCCCCGACGGCAAGACCGTCATCTACCTGTGCGTCCCCCGGCAGGAGCAAATCAACAACAGCGAGCTGATCCACGTGGAGGCCTCCATCCGGGCCCTGTCCATCGCCGATCCCGCCCAGGACCGAGAGCTCTTCCGCTTCAACGGCGGCCAGTGCACCATCAACTCCAGCTCCTGGTCCCCCGACAGCCGCTTCTTCGCCTTCGTCTCCTACCGGGAGTGAAGAGTGAGGAGCTGTTCCGGGTACCGGGTCCTCCCAAAACGCAAAACCAAAGCCTTCCCATCCTGTGGGAAGGCTTTTTCATTGTTCTGCCTATTTCGGGAGCGGCTTCCGGCAGAAGGGGCCGTCTCCTGAACAGAGTCCCCGGCTCTCCGCTCCTCCCTGCCTTCAGATGCTGTACATCAGCTCCGCATAGGTGGGGTAGGGCCACGCCTTGCCGGCCATGTCCTCCTCCATGTGGTCCACCACGGTGCGCAGTTCCTCCATCCGGGGGATCAACTCCTCCCGGTAGAAGCTGGCCGTGGTGAGGATGTTGCACCCGGCAGTCTTGGGGTCCCGGAGGGCCTGGTCCAGCTCCTCGACCTGGCGGAAGGCCGCGTCCGTCAGGGCGCTCAGCCGCTGGATCAGCTTCTTCTCCGCCTCGCAGGGCACCGTGGCCAGGGCGTCCTTCTTGGCCACCACGCTCTGGGCCAGCCGGCCCACGTATTCCGTCACCGCCGGCAGGATGTCCCGGCGCACCATGCGGCTCAGGGTCTGCCCCTCGATACGCAGGGTGTTGCAGTACTCCTCCATGATGGTCTCATACCGGGCCTCCATCTCGGCCTCGGTGTACACCCCGTGCCGGGCGAAGAGATCCAGATTCTTCTGGTCCAGATACCGGGGCAGGGCGTCCACGGTGGTGGGCAGGTTCAGCAGGCCGCGGCGCTTGGCCTCCTCCACCCACTCCTGGGAGTATCCGTCTCCGTTGAACACAATGCGCTTGTGCTCCTTGACCACCCGGCGCACCAGGGCGAAGACCGCCTCGCTCTTGTCGCCGTCGGCCTGCTCCAGCTCGTCGGCGAACTGCATGAGCTGGTCCGCCACGATGGTGTTGAGCATGATATTGGGGCAGGCGATGGAAATAGCCGATCCCAAGGACCGGAACTCAAACTTGTTCCCCGTAAAGGCGAAGGGGGAGGTGCGGTTGCGGTCGGTGGTGTCCCGATTCAGGTCGGGCAGCTGGTGCACCCCGGTGTGGAGGATCTCCGGAGTGATGCCCCCGTAGGGCACCCCGGCCTCGATGGCCTTGAGGATGGCCGTCAGTTCATCTCCCAGGAAGATGGAGATGATGGCGGGAGGCGCCTCGTTGGCTCCCAGCCGGTGGTCGTTGCCAGCGCTGGCCACGGAGATGCGCAGCAGGTCCTGGTACAGGTCCACTCCCTGGATCACCGCTGCCAGCATCAGCAGGAAGGGCAAATTCTCCTCGGGCTTCTTCCCCGGGTCCAGCAGGTTCTTTCCCGTGTCGGTGGAAACGGACCAGTTGTTGTGCTTGCCGCTGCCGTTCACCCCGGCAAAGGGCTTCTCATGCAGCAGGCACACCAGCCCGTGGCGCAGCGCCACGTTGCGCATGGTCTCCATGGTGAGCTGGTTGTGGTCCGTGGCGATGTTGGTGTTGGTGAAGATGGGCGCCAGCTCGTGCTGAGCGGGGGCCACCTCGTTGTGCTTGGTCTTGGCCAGGATGCCCAGCTTCCACAGCTCCTCGTCCAGCTCCTTCATGAAGGCTGCCACCCGGGGCTTGATGGCCCCGTAGTAGTGGTCCTCCAGCTCCTGGCCCTTGGGGGCCTTGGCCCCGATAAGCGTCCGCCCGGTGAAGATCAGATCCGGCCGCTGCTCGTACAGCGCCTTATCCACCAGGAAGTATTCCTGCTCCGGGCCCACCGTGGTGGTGGCCCGCTTGGTGGCCGTGTCGCCCAGGGCCCGCAGCACCCGGAGGACCTGGTCGTTGAGGGCCTCCATGCTGCGCAGCAGGGGAGTCTTCTTGTCCAGCACCTCGCCGCTGTAGGAGCAGAACACCGTGGGGATATACAGGGTGCCCTCCTTGACAAAGGCGAAGCTGGTGGGGTCCCAGGCGGTGTAACCCCGGGCCTCGAAGGTGCTGCGCAGGCCCCCGCTGGGGAAGCTGCTGGCGTCGGACTCGCCCCTTACCAGCTCCTTACCGGAGAACTGCATGATCACCCGGCCGTCGGTGGTGGGGGAGATAAAGCTGTCATGCTTCTCGGCGGTGATGCCGTTGAGGGGCTGGAACCAGTGGGTATAGTGGGTGGCCCCGTGCTCCACGGCCCAATCCTTCATGGCGTTGGCCACGGCATTGGCCACCGTGAGATCCAGGTCCTTCCCCTGGTCGATGGTCTTGCGCAGAGATTTATACACATCCCGGGGCAGCCGCTCCTGCATGGCGGAGTCGTTGAACACCATGCTCCCGAACAGCTCTGGCACGGTCTTGCGTTGGTTTTCCGTACAGGGTGCCATAAACCACACTTCCCTCGTCTCAAAGTACCCCCTATTGTATGCGAGCGGGCCTCATTTGTCAACATTCCTCCCTGCGTCCCGCTGCCGGTTGGCACCGGAGCCCAAGTCGCGGGATCACTCTCATTCGCAAAACAATAAGTGGCCGCGGAGCTGTCTTTCCCTCTCCGCGACCACCTATTTCTCACCCAGCACGCGCTCAGTGCGCGACAGAGCCCCGGCTTGCCGGGTTACTTCTTCTGCAGCACGACCTCGACGCCTTCGACGCTCATGGTCAGCTCGTTGCCCTTGAGGGTCAGCTCCATGCTCTCCCCGCCGCCGCTGAGAGTGATCTTGTCCCCGTTCTGGCTCCAGCTCAGGTCGCTCTCGTCGCCGTCACTGACGAAGGAAGCCTTCCCGCCGGACTTGAGCACTACCTTGAACAGCTCGCTGGCCTCTTCCTCGCTCACGCCCACCAGGCTGGCGTAGGAAGCCACGTCCATCCCCATAAAGCTCTTCATGACGTAGGTGCCCTCGGCCTCGGCGGAGCCGCCGCTGCCGCCGCTCTGGCACCCGGCCAGCACGCCCAGCATCAGCAGGGCCGCCAGCAGGATCGCAACCGTTCTCTTCATCATCGTTTCTCTCCTCTCGGATGATCGTTTTTCGGGAGATTTTTCCTCTCCCAGCCCCATCCTACCATACTCCGGCGTAATGTTCAACAAAAATCCCCTGTCTGCTTCACCAAATTTTCACTTGCCCGCCCCGTGGCTTTCTGGTATAGTTATATACTAGTGAAATAGGGGCCTGTCCCCTGAAAGGGAAGTGGAAGCATGGCAGCAGGCTATCTCGTGTTGGAAAACGGCAAGGTCTTCCAGGGCCAGCGGTTCGGCGCTCCCGGAGACGTCCTGGCCGAGGTGGTCTTCACCACCGGCATGACCGGTTACCTGGAGACCCTCACCGACCCCAGCTATTGGGGCCAGATCGTCACCCAGACCTTTCCCCTTATCGGCAACTACGGCGTCATCCCCGCCGATTTTGAAAGCGACGTGATCGGCCCCAGGGCCTACGTGGTGAAGCATTGGTGCCAAGAGCCCTCGAATTTCCGCTCGGAGGGCGATCTTGACGCCTTTTTTAAAGCCCGGGGCGTGGCCGCCCTGGCGGAGGTGGACACCCGCTCCCTGACCAAGATCCTCCGGGAGTCCGGGGTCATGAACGGCGTCCTCACCGACGACCCGGACCATGTGGACTTCGCCGCCCTGAAGGCCTACCGGGTCACCGGCGCCGTAGCCGCCGTCTCCACCAAGGAGCCCTACACCCTCTCCCCGGAGGGCGCTCCCGCCTGCCGCATCGCCCTGCTGGATTTCGGCATGAAAAAAAACATCTCCCGGGAGCTGCTCCGGCGGGGCGCGGAAGTCGTCATCTGCCCCCACACCACCACCGCCGCCGATTTGGCCGCCCTGGGTGTGGACGGCGTCATGCTCTCCAACGGCCCCGGAGACCCCGCCGAGAACACGGAGGTCATCCGCAACCTGGCGGAGATCAGCCGGATGGGCCTGCCCATTTTCGGCATCTGCCTGGGGCATCAGCTGCTGGCCCTGGCCCACGGCTTCCGGACGGAAAAGCTGAAATACGGCCACCGGGGGGCCAACCAGCCGGTGAAGAACACCGAGACCGGCCGGGTGTACATCACCAGCCAAAACCATGGCTACGCTGTGGTCAGCGATTCCATCGACCCAAAGATCGCCCGGGAGCTCTTCGTCAACGTCAACGACGGTACCTGCGAGGGCGTCCGGTATCTGGACCACCCCGCCTTCACCACCCAGTTCCACCCCGAAGCCTGCGCCGGCCCCCTGGATACCCAGGCGCTGTTCGACGAGTTTTTCGCTATGTTCCGCCGACGGTAACGGGCTTTCCGCCCTTCCCTTTCCCTGTCCATTCCTCGGGCTTTCCCAGCGGGGAGGGAGTGTTTTCCACAGGGCCGAACGGCGGAATGAAAGAGCAATCGGAGGCCCGACGGAAAATACTCCCTCCCCGCGACCCCCGGAAAGCCCCGAAAAAATCACTTTTGTTTCTTCTTTATTTTTGAAAAGAAAGCAACGTCCCGTTGCATCGCTGACGCGTGGGCGCCTCTCGCCTAGTTCCCTCTATTCAACCGCGGCGCTGGCCTGCCGTCTCCGCGACGGCCTAGTTTCCACCCCGTAGGTAGGATTCCCGCGACAGAAACCCGGCTTGCCGGGCGCGTCAGCAACACCGCTTGCGGTGCACTTTTGTTATCTTCTCTCTTTTTGAAAAGTAAAACCTGTCCTGGGTTCTTTTGATTTCAATAACGAAGAAAGGCGGTCTTGTTTATGCCTCTGAATAAAGCCATCAAAAAAGTCCTGGTCATCGGCTCCGGCCCCATCGTTATCGGCCAGGCCGCGGAGTTCGACTACGCCGGCACCCAGGCCTGCCGGGCCCTGCGGGAGGACGGCATCGAGATCGTCCTGGTGAATTCCAACCCCGCTACCATCATGACCGACCAGGCCATGGCCGACCGCATCTATATCGAGCCCCTGACTCTCACCACCGTTAAGCGCATCATCGAGAAGGAGCAGCCCGACAGCATCCTTTCCGGCTTCGGCGGCCAGACCGGCCTGACCCTCTCCATGCAGCTGGCCCGGGAGGGCTTCCTCCAGGCGCACAACGTCCGCCTGCTGGGGGCCTCGCCCGAGACCATCGACAAGGCGGAGGACCGCCAGCTCTTCAAGGATACGATGGAGAAGATCGGCCAGCCCTGCATCCCCTCCAAGGTGGTCACCACCGTAGAGGACGCCGCGGCCTTTGCCGAGGAGATCGGCTACCCGGTGATCATCCGGCCCGCCTTCACCCTGGGGGGCTCCGGCGGCGGCATCGTCAACGATCTCGGAGAGCTCCGGGAGATCGCCGCCAACGGCCTGGCTCTGTCTCCCATCACCCAGATCCTGGTGGAGAAATCCATCGCCGGGTGGAAGGAGATCGAGTTCGAGGTCATGCGGGACCACGCGGGCAACACCATCACCGTGTGCTCCATGGAGAACCTGGATCCTGTAGGCGTCCACACCGGGGACAGCATCGTCATCGCCCCCACGGTGACCCTCTCCGACAAGGAGTATCAGATGCTCCGCTCCGCCGCTTTGAAGATCATCAACGAGCTGGGGGTGGAAGGGGGATGCAACTGCCAGTTCGCCCTGCATCCCACCAGCTTTGAGTACGCCGTCATTGAGGTCAACCCCCGGGTGAGCCGGTCCTCCGCCCTGGCCAGCAAGGCCACGGGGTACCCCATCGCCAAGGTGGCCACCAAGATCGCCGTCGGCTACACCCTGGACGAGATCAAAAACGCCGTCACCGGCAAGACCTACGCCGCCTTCGAGCCCGCCCTGGACTACGTGGCGGTGAAATTCCCCAAGTGGCCCTTCGATAAATTCGTCTACGCCAAGCGGGACCTGGGCACCCAGATGAAGGCCACCGGGGAGGTGATGGCCATCGCCGACAGCTTCGAAATGGCTCTGATGAAGGCCGTCCGGGGCGCCGAGATCGGCCTGGACACCCTGAACAGCCCCAAGTTCGCCGCCGAGACCGACGAGCAGCTGTGGAGCGTGGTGCTCCACGCCACCGACGAGCGGCTCTTCGCCCTGTACGAGCTGATGAAGCGAGGAGTCTCCATGGACGAGCTCCACGACAAGACCATGATCGACTGCTGGTTCCTGGCCAAGCTCCAGAACCTTATCGACTACGAAAAGGCCCTGACTACCGAGACCCTTACCGAGGCCCTGTACACCCAAGGCAAGCGCCTGGGCTACCCGGACGCGGCCATCGCCCGCATCTCCGGCCAGGCGGTGACCTTTGAGCGTAAGCCTACCTTCAAGATGGTGGACACCTGCGCCGGGGAGTTCGCCGCCCACACGCCCTACTTCTACGCCACCTACGACACCCCTGAAAGCGGCGGGGAGGACGAGGCCGTCCCCTTCATCCGGGAGAAGGCGGGCAAGCCCACGGTGGTGGTGCTGGGCAGCGGCCCCATCCGCATCGGCCAGGGCATCGAGTTTGACTACTCCAGCGTCCACTGCGTCATGAGCCTGCAGGAGCTGGGCTATCAGGTGGTGCTGATCAACAACAACCCCGAGACCGTCTCCACGGACTTTGACACCGGGGATCGGCTGTATTTCGAGCCCCTGTCTCCCGAGGACGTGCTGGATATCCTCAAGATCGAGCAGCCCATCGGGGTGGTGGTGGCCTTCGGCGGCCAGACCGCCATCAAGCTCACCAAGACCCTGGCGGAGAACAACATTCCCATCCTGGGCTCCTCTGCCGATACCATCGACATGGCCGAGGACCGGGAGCGCTTTGACGAGCTGCTGGAGCGTTCGGGCATCAAGCGGCCCAAGGGCGATACCGTCATGAGCGAGGAGGCCGCCCTGGAGGTGGCCCAGCGCCTGGGCTACCCGGTGCTGCTGCGGCCCAGCTACGTACTGGGCGGCCAGAACATGATCATCGCCTACTGCGACGAGGATATCCGGGAGTACATGGCCATCATCTTCTCCCACAAGCAGGATAACCCCGTGCTCATCGACAAGTATCTCTCCGGCATGGAGATCGAGGTGGACGCCATCTGCGATGGGGAGAATATCCTCATCCCCGGCATCATGGAGCACGTGGAGCGCACGGGCATCCACTCCGGGGACAGCATCGCCGTCTACCCCGCCTCCGATATCGACGACGACATGGCGGCCAAGATCGTCTCCACCACGGAGACCTTGTGCAAAGAGCTCCACGGCATCGGGCTGATCAACCTCCAGTACATTATTATGGACGGGGAGATCTACGTCATCGAGGTCAATCCCCGGGCCAGCCGCACCGTGCCCTACATCAGCAAGGTCACCGGGGTGCCCATGTGCGACCTGGCCACCCGCTGCTCTCTGGGAGAGAAGCTCCCGGACATGGGCTACGGCACCGGGCTCTATCCCCCCAGCCCTTATGTGGCGGTGAAGGTCCCCGTCTTCTCCTTTGAGAAGCTCACCGACGTGGACACCCACCTGGGGCCGGAGATGAAATCCACCGGCGAGGTGCTGGGCATCGGCAACAACCTGGAGGAGGCCCTCTACAAGGGGCTCATCGCCTCCGGGGCCCAGATGCGCCGGGGAGGCGGGGTGTTCATCACCGTCCGGGACCAGGACAAGCCCGAGATCGGGGAGATCGCCAAGAAGTTCTCCCGCCTGGGCTTCGAGCTCTACGCCACCACCGGCACGGCCATGGTCCTGGCCAAGATCGGCCTCTCGGTAAAGATCGTGGACAAGATCCACGAGAACTCCGTGAACACCCTGACCCTGCTGGAATCCGGCAAGCTCAACTACATCATCTCCACCTCCGCCAAGGGCCGGGACCCGGCCCGGGACAGCGTGAAGATCCGCCGCAAGGCGTCCCTGCTGGGCATCCCCTGCCTGACGGCCCTGGACACCGCCAACGCCCTGGCGGATTCCCTCATGAGCCGCTACACCCCGGAGAACACGGAGATCATCGACATCAACCGGCTCAAGAAGGCCAAGCAGAAGATCGCCTTCACCAAAATGAGCGCCGCCTCCAACGACTATATCTATATCAACTGCTTCGACCCCGCCAATGTGGTCCCCTCCCCGGAGTTCCTCTCCATCTACCTCTCGGACCGCCACAACGGCGTGGGGGGCGACGGGGTCATCCTGATCTGCCCCAGCGACGTGGCTGACGCCGAAATGCGCATGTTCAACTTGGACGGCTCCGAGGGCATGATGTGCGGCAACGGCATCCGCTGCGTGGCCAAGTACCTTTTCGATAACAACATCGCTCGGGGCGTGCGCCTGGGCGAGGGCCGCTACGCCCTGCATATCGATACCAAGTCCGGGGTGAAGGAGTGCGTAGTCACCACCAAGGGCGGCCTGGTCAGCAAGGTCACCGTGGACATGGGCAAGGCCGAGCTGGCCCCTGAGAAAGTCCCCGTCCGGCTGGAGGGGGAGAAGATCGTCAGCAAGCCCGTCTCCATCGACGGAGATATCTACCGCATCACCTGCTGCTCCATGGGCAACCCCCACTGCACGGTGTTTGTCCCCAGCGTGGATAAGCTGGACCTGGAGACTTTGGGACCCAAGTTCGAGCACGACCCCCTGTTCCCCCAGCGGGTGAACGTGGGCTTTGTGGAGGTCATCGACGACCACACCCTGAAGGCCCGCATCTGGGAGCGGGGCTCCGGAGAGACCATGGCCTGCGGCACCGGCACCTGCGCCGCGGTAGTGGCCGCCACCCTCAACGGCTACTGCGAGAAGGGCCGCACCGTCCGGGTCATGCTCCCCGGCGGGGACCTGCATATCACCTACACCGACGAGCGGGTGCTCCTCACCGGCAAGGCCGAGAAGGTATACGACGGCGTAGTAGAGATATAGCGGCAAGCTGCCGCTCCCGCGTCGCGCATCGGTCGCCTTGCTCCCTTCCCCTTGCTTCAGGGTGTCAGCTTCGTGTCCGCGCGGCAGGCAATTCCCCCTAAATCACCTCACCTGTCTTTTCCAAGAGGGGAAGGCTTGAAGAGGTAAACTCTTCATTGCTCATTGCTCACTGCTCATTCCTAATTCCTCATTCCTCATTCCTAATTCTCAGTTCCTCATTCTTTGAAGGAGGTCTTTTCATGGCAGACCTGCGCTTTGAGAAAATGCACGGCTGCGGCAACGACTACATCTATATCGACTGCTTTACCCAGCAGGTGGAGGACCCTGCCGCCCTGGCGGTCCGCCTCTCGGACCGGCATAAGGGGATCGGCGGGGACGGTGTCATTCTGGTCTGCCCGCCGGAGGACCCGGAAAACGACGGCCGGATGCGCATGTTCAACCTGGACGGCTCCGAGGGCAAAATGTGCGGCAACGGCATCCGCTGCGTGGCCAAGTTCCTCTACGACCACGGCTACGCCCGCAGGCCGGCGCTCCTTATCGAGACCCTCTCCGGGGTGAAGACTTGCACCATCCACGCGGAAAACGGTCTCTGCACCGCCGTCACCGTGGACATGGGCCCGGCGATCCTGGACCCTGCCCGCATCCCGGTGGACCTCCCCGGAGAGTCCGTGATCGCCCGGGAGGTGGAGATCGCGGGGGGCGAGCCCCAGGCCATCACCTGCGTCAGCATGGGCAACCCCCACTGCGTCATCTTTCAGCAGACCGACCCCATGCTCCTGGACCTGCCCGCTATCGGGCCGAGATTTGAGCATGACCCCCTCTTCCCGGAGAGCGTGAACACCGAGTTCATCCGGGTGCTGGACGACCACACTCTTCAAATGCGGGTCTGGGAGCGGGGCAGCGGCGAGACCATGGCCTGCGGCACCGGGGCCTGCGCCAGCGCCGTGGCGGCCGTTCTCAACGGCTATTGCCCCAAGGGCGAGCCCATCACCGTCCGCCTCCGGGGCGGGGACCTGACCGTCACCTACACGGACGAGACGGTCCTCATGACCGGCGAAGCGGTCACGGTCTTTACCGGCGCCGTCGCCCTCTGATCCCTTTGTTCTTCGCCTTTCACGCCCTTGACCTTTGCCCTTCCCCTGCCTCGACCTCGGGCTTTCACTTACGGCGAGGATGACTTTTTTCGAGGGCCGAGTAAGCGCAGCGAAGCGAGCACAGCCCTCGGCCTCGAGAAAAAAGTGCTTCCGAGCCGCTAACAAAGGAAAGCCCGCAGAAAAATCACTTTTGTTATCTTCTTCTTTTTGAAAAGTAAGCAGCGTCCCGCTGCACCGCTGTCGCGGGATAAAGCTACCGAACAGACGGTAAGCCGTCGCGGCGAAAGTGTTTTCTGGGAGCAAACAAAGATGAAACGGGACGTTTCTTCTTCATGAAGAAGAGAGAAGAAGCAAGAAATGTTTTTTCGGGCGGGACCCTAGTCGGCAGGGGAGAGGCCTTTCCTCCGGGACGAGGGCGCGTGTGGGTCCGCGATTCGTCCCTCCGGCAAGACCTCTCCCCTGCCTCCTTCCCGCCGAGCAGAGAGGAGAGAGAAGGGCGAAGGGCAAGAGATGATCTCAAATGATCAATTCACTGCGTCTATAGAAAGGAGCCCCTATGAAACTCAACGCCAACTTCCAAAACCTGCAGAAGTCCTACCTGTTCGTCACCATCGCCCAGAAGGTGGCCGCCTACACCGCCGCCCACCCGGAAAACAAGATCATCCGCATGGGCATCGGGGACGTGACCATGCCCCTGGCCCCGGCGGTCATCGACGCCATGCACAAGGCCACCGAGGAGATGGCCCACAAGGAGACCTTCCACGGCTACTCCCCGGACTCCAACGGCTACCCCTTCCTGCGCCAGGCCATCGCCGAGTATTACAAGTCCTTCGGGGTAGACCTCTCCTTTGAGGAGGTCTTCGTGGGGGACGGCGCCAAGAGCGACGTGGGCAACATCGTGGACCTGTTCGACCTGGACAATACCGTCCTGGTCCCGGACCCGGTCTATCCCGTCTACGTGGACACCAACGTCATCTCCGGCCGGAAGATCCTCTACATGGACGCCAACGAGCAAAACGGCTTCCTCCCCCTGCCGGATCCCGCCGTCCACGCGGACCTGATCTATCTCTGCTCCCCCAATAATCCCACCGGCGCCGTGTACGACCGGGCGGGCCTGCAGGCTTGGGTGGACTACGCCCTGAAGGAGAAGGCCATCCTCCTCTTCGATGCCGCCTACGAGGCCTTCATCGAAGGGGACTATCCCCACTCCATCTTCGAGATCCCCGGGGCCGAGAAGTGCGCCATCGAGTTCTGCTCCTTCTCCAAGACCGCCGGCTTTACCGGCACGCGCTGCGGCTACACCGTCATCCGCAAGGAGTTGATCGTGGACGGCGTCTCCGTCTCCGCTCTGTGGGAGCGCCGCCAGGGCTGCAAGTTCAACGGCACCGCCTACGTCACCCAGCGGGCCGCCGAGGCCGTCTTCACCCCCGAGGGCCACGCCCAGGTGCTGGACACCATCGCCTACTACAAGCGCAACGCCCAGGTGATGATGGCCGCCTTTGACGAGATGGGCGTCTGGTACACCGGCGGGGTGAACTCTCCCTACCTGTGGATCAAGTGCCCGGAAGGCATGTCCTCCTGGGAATACTTCGACTACCTTCTGGAGAACGCCGAGATCGTGGGCACCCCCGGCGCCGGCTTCGGCAGCAACGGGGAGGGCTACTTCCGCCTCACCGCCTTCGGCGACGCCGACAAGACCGTGGAGGCCATGGAGCGGCTGAAAAAATGTGGAATGAGGAATTAGAAAATACAGGACCTTTTTATACCCTGAGATTGGAGATCTTATCATGACCCTTTTCAAGAAACTCACCGCCGCCCTGCTGGCCGGGGCGCTGACTTTGACCTTGGCTGCCTGCAGCAACAGCAGCTCCTCCTCCGGCGGCACGGAGCCCGCTTCCGCGGCCTCCTCGTCGGCTTCCTCCCAGGAGGAAGCCTCCCAGGCCCCTTCCTCTTCCGAGGAAGCGTCCTCTGCCGCCGAAGACGACGCCGTCTCCTCCTACAGCGCTCCCCTGGATGAAAACGGCTACTTCAAGGGCGTCTCTGCCCTGGACTACGTCACCCTGCCGGACCTCTCCGCCCTGACCCCCTCCGCCGAGACCGCGGAGATCACCGACGACGAGTATGCCGCCGAGCTGGACAGCCGCCTGGCGGACTACACCGTCCAGCGGCAGGTCACGGACCGGGCCGTGGCGGACGGGGACACCGTGAACATCGACTACGTGGGCTCCATCGACGGGGTGGAGTTCTCCGGGGGCAGCACCGGCGGCCAGGGCACCACTGTGACCATCGGCGTCACGAATTATATCGACGACTTCCTCCAGCAGCTCATCGGCCACAAGCCCGGGGAGACCATCAATGTCAACGTCACCTTCCCCACGGACTACGGCGTGGACGACCTCAACGGCAAGGACGCTCTGTTCGTCACCACCATCAACTATATCTCCGAGGACGTGACCCCCTCCCTCACCGATGACTTTGTGGCCACCCACTGGAAGGTCCCCTATGGCTGGGAGACCGCCGAGCAGGCTGCCGCCGGCCTGCGGGAGGAGATGCGCATCACCGCCGTGGGCAACGAACTCTGGGATCAAGTCCTGGCGGCCGCGGAAGTCTCCTCCATCCCCCAGGTCTTTAACGACTACCAGCGCACCGTCATCACCGCCTACTACACCCGCATGGCGGAGAACTACAACGTCTCCCTGGAGGAGTTCCTCCAGAACGTCATCGGCGTCTCCACCATGGAGGAGGTCTTCACCCAGGCCCAGGACAACCTGGAGAAGAACGCCAAGGCCAGCCTGGTGATCCAGGCCCTGTGCGAGCAGCTGAACGTCCTCCCCACTGACCAGGACATCAGCGCTTACTTCGGCCGCACCAACGGCTCGGTGGATTGGTCCTCCTTCCTGGAGCGCTACGGCCGCCCCTATTTGGCTCTCCTGACCCGGGAAGACCTGGCCAAGCGCATGCTGGCGGCCCAGTAAAGAGTTAGGAGTGAGGAATGAGGAGTGAGGAATGAGGAGTGAGGAGTTGTTCCAGATACTGGATATCCTCTCTCTTCTCCCGGTAGACGCTCCCGAAAAGCATGAACAAGGCGCCAAGGTACCCAGGGCATGGGGCAAGGCGCCAATAAAGAACAAGCCAGCCGGTCTGGAAAACGAGAAAGCCTCCCCGATGGGGAGGCTTTTTTCAGCAGAGGGTCTCTTCGTCGGCGTCGAAGAGCTTTTCGTTGACCTGGACCAAACTGAGGCGATGCTCCAGGCCGTAGAGGATGATGGCGTCCTTGCGGACCCGGGGGTAGAGCTTGGAATAGCCGCCCCGCCGCAGGAGCCCCTGGGCCTCCTCCAGGGTGGCGGAGGCCCCCAGGGCCAGGCAGATCAGGCGGTTGCGGGAGGGGTTGCGCCGGCCGGAGAAGATCTGGTGGATGTAGACGTCGCTCATGCCGGCGTTCTTGGCCAGGGCCGCCTTGGAAAGGCCGTGGGTCTCCAGGAGCTCATTGAGCATCTCCGGGACGCCCCGGTCCTCGAAATGGTCCACGTTTTCCCGCAGAAAAGACGCCAGATCGGCGGACTGCTGCAGCTCCTGGTGCAGGTCGTCGGTGGATTTGCGTTCCATGTCGAACCCCCTTTACAAGCGGGAAAAACCCCGTATAATCTGGTAGTATCTTATATAGTTTACCCGTTTCACAGGGGGAAAGCAATATGCCGACGGCATCGGAGGAACAAAAAATCCACGCTTTTCTCGCCCAGGCAGCAGAGGAGCAGTACACCCAGCTCATTGAGTCCGCCGCCGTGGAGGCTATCCCCCGGGACGGAGCGGAGGCCATGAACGTCAACCAGCCGGGCGACCCCGGGCCCTTCCCGGACGCCGTCTACATGGCGGACCTGTTCTACACCGCCGACACAGGCACCAACGACATCCTCTGGACCCTGCGAATGAAAAACGGGGACACCCTGCTGCTGCGGCAGGTGATCGTCGCCATCCCCCGGCCCCTGCTGACCTACTACCCGGAGGACGAGCCCATGGAGACCATCGAGGAGCTCCAGGCCCTGCTGGACCGGATCGCGGCGGAGGAGCCGGAGAACGCCTCGGTGATCCTCTATCTGCCCCCGGTGCGCTACACGGGGGGCTTGGAGCTGGACAAGCGCAGCTTCACCTTCTACGGCTCCAGCGACGGGGCCACCACGACCACCTTCACCGGGCCCCTGCGCCTGCGGGCCACCTCCCCGGACTTTATCACCCTGCGGGACCTGCGGGTGGAGGGCGACGGCACGGGCACCGGCGTCTTTGCCTCGGCGGGCGTCGCCATGTTCAACTGCACTGTCACCGGCTGGGAGGTGGGCGCCCAGATCGTCAACGGCGGCTTCCTCACCCCTCAGGACTGCACCTTTGAAGAGAACGGCATCGGCGCCAGCTACAACACCCATGAGAGCAACCTGACCGCGGACACCTTTGAGAACGTGACCTTCCGCAATAACCGGGTGGGGCTGCTTATCACCGACCTGCCCACCCCCGACCTGCGGCTGGAGAACGCCCAGTTCACCGGGAATGAGACGGACATCCAGAACGACAGCGACGTGGTGGTGGAGCAGCTCACCGTGGAGGAGGAAGACGAGGACTGACGCCTTTGGTCCGGGCCCTTGCCAAACGGGCCGGGACAAGCTATAATCAACTGTGGAAGTATTTTGCGAGAAAGAAGGATGCTCCTTGAAACAAACCAAGCTCTTCCTGCTCCTCCGGGCGGCAGCCCTGATCCTGGGCGGCCTGCTGCTGATCCTCTACCCCACCAGCACCCTGGCCACCGCTGCCACCATTCTGGGCGTCGCCTTGGTGGTGTACGGGGCCGTGTCCCTGGTCTCCTATTTCTTCAACCGCCAGGAGGCCCGCTCCCTGACCCTGATAGCCGGCGTCGCCGCGGTGATCTTTGGTATCGTGGTGTTGGCCCGGCCCTCTCTGGTCATCAATTTCTTCCCCACCGTGGGCGGAGTGCTTATCATCGTGGCCGGGGTGTGGCAGGTCCTCAGCGCCCTGGACCTGCGCCGGGCAGGCGGGGCCTGGAAGCTCCCCCTGGTCCTGGCCGTGGTCACGGTGATCCTGGGGGCGGTCATTCTGTTCAACCCCTTCGGCACCATGGCGCTGCTGGTGCGGCTGCTGGGCGCCGCGCTCCTGTTCATCGGGGTCACCGGGCTGTTCCCGCTGCTGGCCCTGTAAGCTCCCCAAACCCGCAAAAAAGCCACCCGTTTTGGGTGGCTTTCTGTTTCCTATCAGGCTTTATTCCGCCTCCTGCACCAGGGCAAAGCGAGGCTGGGTACCGCCGTCCCGCTCCACGGTCTCCAGCCACATGGACGCCGGGCGCGCCCACAGGCCGCCCTCTCCGTACAGGGCCCGGTACACCACCAGGGGCTCCAGGGTCTCCGAGTGCCGGGCGATACCCAGCACCTGGTACTCCTTCCCCTTGAAGTGCCGGTACCTCCCGGGGCGGATCTGCGTGATGGCTTCCTCGTAGGTCATGGCGAGCGCCTCCTTGGTCTTTGAATGATCTGATAGAAAAACGCGAGGTCCGGTCAGATCAGGACCTCCGTGCCGTCCCACGCCACCCGGAACCCGTCCCGGCGCTCACTCACCCTGGCACATATCCTTCACGAGCCCACCCTCTCAGGTCCGACTCTCCGAACAAGGAAAAACGGAGGCACGAGGCTTCGCCCCATCCCTCCGTTCTTGGTGACCCATCGGGGATTCGAACCCCGGACACCTTGATTAAAAGTCAAGTGCTCTACCGGCTGAGCTAATGGATCAAATTGACAACGCAATTATTATATCAATTATTAACCGCGTTGTCAAGGAAAAATTGCTTTATTTTTTGCCTTTTTTACTTGGCAACAATATTTATAATTCTTCCCTTTACATATATTTCTTTAATGATGTTTTTGCCTGCCAAATCGGCCGCCACAGCGCTTTCCGCTTTTGCCGAAGACAAAGCGCCTGCTTCATCAATATCAGCAGGGAGATTGATTCTCGCCCTGATTTTACCATTGACCTGAACGGCAATCTCAACAACAGAATCAACCGTTTTGCTTTCATCATATTTTGGCCACTCGGTTTGGTTTAGCATACCCTCAAAACCTACTATCTTCCAAAGCTCCTCGGTTATATGAGGAGCAAACGGGTTAAGCAGGGTTATAACGGTTTTAAACTCACCGCGAGTCATTTTTTCCCCGGCAGTAAGGTCGTTAAGTAAAGACATAAGCGCCGCGATTGCGGTGTTCATTTTAAGCTCATCAATATCAAGGGTTACCTTTTTGATGGTTCTGTGAATTTTGCTTTCGAATTCTTTGCGGTAACCGTTATCATCAACAAGATTATCCGCAAGTGAGAAAACCTTATCAAGGAAACGCTTACTACCCTTAATTGAAGCCATACTCCAAGGCGCGGCTTTTTCAAAGTCACCGATAAACATTTCATAAATACGCATAGTATCGGCGCCGTAGTCACGAATAATATCATCGGGATTTACAACATTGCCGCGGGATTTTGACATCTTTTCACCATTCAGCCGCAGCATGCCGTTATGCATCCAGTAACGCGCGAAGGGTTTTCCCGTGTAGCATTCGCTTTGAGCGATCTCATTTTCATGGTGCGGGAAAATCAGGTCATTTCCGCCGCCGTGAATATCAATTGAATCTCTGAAAAGATGATGGTTCATCGCGGAGCATTCAATATGCCATCCCGGACGACCGGGTCCCCAG
>ERZ842401.3671-NODE-3671-length-18766-cov-4.865213_pt1 | contig 18766 bp, 15 predicted proteins | sample MGYA00521270_ERZ842401 | MGnify/ENA primary metagenome ERZ842401 (study PRJEB31892, sample SAMEA3878208) | bioreactor metagenome | biome: Moose rumen | place: Sweden | collected 2011-10 | study: EMG produced TPA metagenomics assembly of the PRJEB12797 data set... | reverse complement strand
CTCCACCCACGAAATCCTAGGAGAAATCTTCGCCCACTTCTGCGTGGGAAAGTAAACATTCTGCATAGAGAGAATTAAACATTAGGTATCGGCATTCAGCGGCTCGCCCTTTGGGCGAGACTGCACAATTAGCTGAAAAACTGCCACTTGAATAGTGAGACCTAAACGCCTATACCTATTAAACATTTTAGCAGTTTTTTCAGTAAAAAACCCGCCATTCACATGGCGAGTTTTCTGTTAAAATGAAGTCGAACAAATTTACGAGAAAAAGTCTTCATGGTATAGATTAAGGTATTTTTGTGTTCACTTATAAGTTGTTATGCGAATAATGAAGCTTGGCGGTACTGGGTAGGCAATGCTGAGGGGAGTGCCGATTGTGGTGTGCGCTGGCGTGATGCGAGAGCGAGGTTCATGGTCCAACCCTGGGTCTTGTTGCGAATGTTAAGGCGAGCCAAGCCCATGAAGCGTCCTGCCATGGAGCCGATGAAACGCACGATGTCGTCGATGCTGCCGAAGTTGGTCTTGCTCACACTTGCCACTGTCTTTCCTCCCACTTCGAGAGTGGCGAAAATCAAATCGTTAATCGATAATGATGCTGCGTTGTTGTTCATAGTTATGTCCTCCTTATTTCGTTTGATGTTTATATTTACACTGCAAAGGTATGGCGCCAATGTGCCAAAATACTGCCCATAAAAAATAAATGAGGTTAAACTAATGATTTTTTCTGCTTTTTAAAGTCAAATCACCATCAAATATCCCTTGAATAGTAGAATTGTCTGCTAAAAAAGCTGTAATTTTGGAGTGTTGAAAATGAAAGCTTATGGTGAGCAAAAAATCTATTGTCTTGTCAGCTTGTTCACTCGTCAGCTTGTTAGATAAAAAAATATTATTATGAAAGGCAGAATAACCAAACTCTTTGGAATTGAATACCCTATCATTGCTGGAGGCATGGTGTGGTGTAGTGGTTGGAAACTGGCGTCGGCGGTAAGCAACGCTGGCGGACTTGGACTGATAGGCGCAGGCTCGATGACTGCCGAGGTGCTGCATGAGCACATTCAGCAGTGCCGTGAGGCTGTTGATGGCAAGCCCTTTGGCGTGAACGTGCCGTTGATGAAGCCCAATTCGGCGGAGTTGATGCAGGTCATTGCCGAGGAGCATGTGCCTGTGGTCTTCACCAGTGCCGGCAGCCCCAAGAAATGGACTGGCTGGCTGCATGAGCGCGGAATAAAAGTCGCACATGTGGTGGCATCTTCCACGTTTGCCCGCAAGTGTGAGGAGGCTGGCGTGGATGCTGTTGTCGCCGAGGGCTTTGAGGCTGGCGGCCACAACGGCAAGGAAGAGACTACCACGATGTGCCTGATTCCCGCTGCACGCAAAGCCACCTCACTGCCGCTGATAGCGGCTGGTGGCATAGCAAGTGGTGAGGCGATTCTCGCTGCGCAGGTGCTTGGTGCCGAGGGAGTGCAGATAGGCACGCTCTTTGCTCTCACTCAGGAGAGTGGCGCCCACGAGGCATTCAAGCGTCGCTGCCTTGACTTGGACGAAGGCGACACCAAGCTGCTGCTGCGCAAGCTCTCGCCCACGCGCCTAGTGAAGGGCGGCTTCTACTCCGAAATTGAAGAAGCCGAGAACCGTGGTGCCAGCCCCGAAGAATTGCTGGATATCATAGGCATAGGAAGGACTAAGGTTGGCATTTTTGATGGCGACATCGAGAATGGCGAACTGGAGATAGGTCAAGTCGCATCGCTGCTCAAAGGCAACGACATCGAACCTGTCGCAACCGTGATGCAGCGCCTCGTGCTGGAATATGAGCAGGCACTGGCGGGAGTGGCTGGGTGATTGTTTTTCCAGGAGCTCGAGTAATAGAGCAATCGAGTATCGAAATCTACTGCTTATCTTTTCCTTTTTTCTCTTCTTTCACAGGCCAGCGGTCTTTGTTTAGGGGGATAGTGTAGTAGAGCGAGAGGCCGAACGCCCACTTGCCATTTTGTGTGCCGTAGCCAGGAATGTACCAGGGGTTGCCGTTGTCGTTTTTCTTGCTCTTGAAAATGCCATGAAACTTGGCTTCCCACCCCAAAGACCAGTTGCTGGCGATGTGAACTTTGAGTCCAAGCAGGGACTCGCCCCACAAGGCATTGGAACTCATGCCTTTGAGTTGATAGCTTTGGGCATATTCTCCCCAATAGGGGTTGTTGATGAGCACATCGGTGATGTCATATTTGAATGTGCTGAATCCCAGTCTCACACCGGCATAGAGCTGATATCTCGGCTCATTTTTGAAGAGGAAATTGTAGTTAGCGCCAATTTTGAAGTAAGGTGAAAGTTTGCCGGTGTAGGTGTAGTTCATGTCGTCGGGGGTGTCTTTGGCGCGCCCCAATCCCGCTATCAGCACTGGCTGGAAGCGGTTCCACATATTGAGTGTGGCGCTGAGGTCAAACGATGAATACTTCTGCCCGAAAGCCATGAGGATGGCGTCGCCGAAGTTCAGCCCCAGCGAGAATTCTGTTAGCTTAGGGTAGTGTGGATAGATTTTCGCTAGCGAGTCTTTGCGCTCTTGCGCGCGTGCCTGTGCCGTGTCGCCCGTAAGATATTGCTGGATAATTTCTTCTTTAGTGCCTTTTGGCGGTGTGAGCACCTTGTTGGTCGAAGGTTTCACTGGTGTCACCTTGCGCTGCTGTTCCTGGTCTTGTGCGTAGCCATTGACAGCAGCCATCATGCAAGCGATACATATAATATTATAGAAGAACCGTCTCATTGCACATAGATTTTAATGGAAACGACATCGGCGTTGGTGATCATGGGGTCAGGAATCCTAACAGAATCAATGGCATTGCGGGTGTGTTCTGTCGAAGTGATTTTGAAATTATACATCGCTCCGCACTCATGCGACTGAAAAAAGGGTATCGCGTCATAGCTTAGCGTTATCGTGTCATTTTCAACATCTTCGGTGTTGTAATTAAAGACATAGCTACAGCTGCCAGTTGATAATCGCAAAGGCAGATATACACTGCTGGCGCTTGTATTGTCGATGATGACGCTGTCGTTAGGAGCGCCAATGCCATAGACGGTGAGATTGGAAATGGACACTTGCTTGTCGCCATTGTAAAATCCGGCGAGAGGAATTGATGAACCGTTGCCTATGCAGTTGTCGTTGTTGCACGATGTCATTGCCACAACAGTCATGATAACCGTGAGCATCAATCGAAAACCATATTTCGAGTTCTTTCTCATCGCTAAAAACTTATTACTTAACACTTATCACTTAACACTTATCACTTAACACTTATCACTTAACACTTATCACTTAACACTTAACACTTAACACTTACTATTTTATTTCCTCCTCAATCTCGTAGTGGTTGCGGTTTTGGGAGTTGCGGGCTATAAGTTCGCCCAAGAAACCACTGAGGAACAGCTGTGTGCCCAGAATCATGCAGGTGAGGGCTAGGTAGAAGTAGGGCGAGTCGGTCACTAGGATGTAGTGGTTGCCGGCGTGCATATTGTAAAGTTTTATGGCTCCCACAGCAATGACGGCAATCAGTCCAATAAAAAACATGAGGCTGCCAAGCAAGCCGAAGAAGTGCATGGGCTTGACGCCAAACTTCGACTGGAACCATAGTGTCATTAAGTCAAGGTAGCCGTTGACGAAGCGGTCGAGACCAAATTTCGACTTGCCGTATTTTCGTGCCTGATGCTTCACCACCTTCTCACCAATCTTGTCGTAGCCGGCATTCTTGGCAAGGTAGGGGATGTAGCGGTGCATGTCGCCATAGACCTCGATGTGCTTCACCACATCGCGGCGGTAAGCCTTGAGGCCGCAGTTGAAGTCGTGCAGGTTCTTTATGCCGCTCACCTTGCGCGCTGTGGCGTTGAAGAGCTTTGTGGGAATGGTCTTTGACAGCGGGTCGTAGCGTTTCTGTTTCCATCCGCTCACCAGGTCGTATTTTTCCTCGGTGATCATGCGGTAGAGTTCGGGAATCTCGTCGGGCGAGTCTTGCAGGTCGGCATCCATTGTGATGACGACATCGCCTTTCACCCTCTCGAAACCTGTGTGCAATGCCGGTGACTTGCCGTAGTTCCTCCTGAACTGCACGCCCTTGATGCAGGGGTTCTTCTCGCTGAGCTCTTTTATTACTTGCCATGAGTCATCGGTGCTGCCATCGTCAATCATGAGCACCTCGTAGGTGAAGTTGTGCTCGTTCATCACACGCTCTATCCATGCCGCCAACTCGGGCAGCGACTCTGCTTCGTTGAAAAGGGGTACTACAACCGAAATGTCCATTATTGTGTTGTTTAAATTGTTATCTTAATGTTGTTTATAGGGTATTTTCTGGGCGACAAATGCCGTGACAGCACCGCCTACGCATCCCAAACTGGCACTAAGCCAAAACATCATCATGCTGAATTCAATCGCCGAGGGCATTATGCGCTGTGATATCATCTTCTCAAGGACATCCGCGGTCTCGGAGTCGATAGATGAAGCATTGTCGAGGAAGAACCGCATCTGCTCATAAAGAAACTCTGGACGAAGATAAGTAATTGTTAGATAGGTGGCTAAAACCATAATGAGTGAGCCTCCTATCGTCGTGAATATCGCCAATATCCACAGGTCGCTGTATAGCGCAAAGCCATCGAGTGCCACAAACCGCTTGCGTTGAAAAATACACAGCACCACAGGTGCCGCAAGCATTAGAAGAAGTGCTAGCGTACTGAGAAACGGCACTTTGTCGAAGAAAACAAGCGACACCATCAATAGCGACAAGAATATCCCGAAAGGAACACCCAGCTCGGCACTCAGTGTGAATATATTCTTTTTAAAGTCAATGTTACTCATTTTGCGCTACACAATATTACTAAACTGCAAAGATAGTAAATAGTTTTTAGTTATCAGTAATAACTTGGTAGTTTTTAGTTTTTTCTAGATTTTCTAGACCATCTAGATTGTCTAGAATTTCTAGAATGCCTAAAAAACTTATCACTTACCACTTATCACTTACTACTTAACACTTATCACTTACTACTTAACACTTATCACTTACTACTTAACACTTAACACTTATCACTTACCACTTATTCTATCATTTCCAGGAACTGGTCTTCGTTGATGATGTCGATGCCGAGTTTTTGGGCTTTCTCGAGCTTGGCGGGTCCCATGTTGTCGCCAGCGAGGATGAAGGATGTCGCCTTGCTGATGCTTCCCACGTTCTTGCCGCCGTTCTGCTCAATCATTGCCTTGTATTCCTCTCGTGAGTGGTGCTGGAACACGCCGCTGATGACAATCTTCTTGCCTTCGAGTTTGGTGGTGCGGCTCGCTAGTTCCTGTTCGCTGAGCGCCATTTGCAGCCCTGCCCATCGCAGTCGCTCTACGATGTCGCGGTTGCTCTCCACAGCAAAGAATTCCACTATGCTCTGGGCTATCTTGGGTCCTATTTCGGGTATGGCAGCCAGTTCCTCGGCACTCATCTCCATGAGTCGGTCGATGTTATGCACGTTGCGTGCCAGCACTTTAGCGATTGTCTCGCCCACAAAATTGATTGACAGCGCATAAATCACCCTCTCGAAGGGCACCTGCCGCGACTGCTCGATGCCTCGCATGATGCGCTGGGCGCTCTTGAGCTGGAAACGGTCAAGTCCCACTAGTTTCTCAATGGTGAGGTCGTAGAGATCGGCAATGTTGTTGACCAGTCCGCTCTCATGCAGCTGCACTGCCACTTCCTCGCCAATACCATCGATGTTCATGGCGTGGCGTGCCACGAAATGCTCGATGCGGCCAGTGATTTGCGGCTTGCATTCCCACTTGTTGGGGCACACCCATGCCGCCTCGCCCTCAACGCGCTGCAACGACGTGCCGCACACGGGGCAATGGGTGACAAATTTGATAGGCTCGGCATCAGGTTCGCGCTGCTTGGTGTTAACGCCCACGATTTTAGGTATGATTTCTCCACCTTTCTCCACATATACCATGTCGCCGTCATGGATGTCGAGCTGGCGGATGATGTCTTCGTTGTGCAGTGAGGCGCGCTTGACGATGGTGCCGCTCAGCAGCACCGGCTCCAGGTTGGCGACGGGAGTGATGACGCCAGTGCGTCCCACCTCGTAGCTCACCGATTTGAGTTTTGTACACTCGCGCTCGGGGGCAAACTTATAGGCTATCGCCCAACGAGGGGACTTGGCGGTGGCACCCAGGTTGCGCCATTGCAGCATGGAGTTGAGCTTGAAGACGAGACCGTCGGTGGCTACGGGCAGCGACTTGCGGTCTTTGTCCCATCTTTCAATGAAGTCGCTCACGGCATCGATTGACTCAAGGGTCTCGGTGCGAGCCACTTTGAAGCCCCACGACTTTATCGCCTCCATAGCTTCGGTGTGGGTGGAGTAGGGCAGATTGTCACCCAGCAGGAAGTAGAAATATGCATCGAGACCGCGTCGTGCCACCTCGGCGCTGTTCTGCATCTTGAGGGTGCCGGCAGCGGCATTGCGGGGATTTGCAAACAGGGGTTCCTCGTTGAAGGCGCGTTCCTTGTTCAAGCGCTCAAAACTTGCCCAGGGCAGCAGAATCTCGCCACGCACCTCGAAGCGTGCAGGATAGTCCGCCCCTTGCGGCAGCTGCAGCGGTATGCTGCGAATGGTGATTACATTGGCGGTGACATCGTCGCCCCGCACTCCATCGCCGCGTGTCACGGCACGCAGCAGTCGGCCGTTCTCGTAGATGACCGAGATGCTTGTGCCGTCATATTTCATCTCGCCGACAATTTCTACCGGCTCACCGCCCCAGCCATCTTTGGCACGACGCAAAAAGTCCTGAACCTCCTCGATGCTGTAGCTGTTGCCAAGCGACATCATGGGGCGCTCATGTACTACTTGCTTGAACCCTTGGCTCAGGTCGCTGCCCACGCGCTGGGTGGGTGACAAAGGGTCTGCCATCTCAGGATGCGCTGCCTCCAAGTCCTGTAACTCACGCATCAGGCGGTCAAACTCCTGGTCGCTGATAGTGGGCTGGTTGAGGACATAATAGTTGTGATTGTGGCGGTTGAGCAAGTCACGCAACTCGATAATGCGCGCCTCATCGCCAGTGGGCTGCTCCTTTTTCACAGGCTGCTCCACCACATTGTCATTATTCTCAAAATCGTCGAATAAACTACGTTGAATCTGCATACTTTGTTCTTAAAATTTCTATTGCAAAAATACTACTTTTTTCGTCATTCGAGCAGAGAAATGGATTTTTTTTGTTCTTTTTGAGTTATTGTTCTGATTTTTGTGTATATTTGCAGAATAATCGTCAAGCAATAGGATTTAAGTCTATGAGAATTATAAATCGCAACTTATGGATAGTCGCTATAGTGGCAATGCTTTTAGTTGGTTCAACTACTGTTGTTGATGCAAAGACCAAGAAAGGTAAGACTAAGACCAAGTACTGTAACAATAACAAGAAAAACTAAACAAATAACATAGAAGACATCAAAAATGAAGAAATTATCATTACTCATTCTCATGGCAATAGTCGCCATGACTGCAAGTGCCTATACCTACTACAATAACATTGAGATAGGCAACTTCAAGTATAATCTTGGCTTAGGCTCTTCGTCAAGCGAGGAGAATTATGCATTCTTGAAGGGACTTTCTAGCACGGCAAGCACTTCGCTCACCACGCTCGATATCCCGGGTATGTAGTTTACAACGGCAACCGCTATCGTGTCACAACAATCACACAACAGGCTTTTGAGAACAACACCAAGATAACCACTGTAAACTTTGGCTACGGTGTGGAAAATCTTAGCAGTTATGTGTTTGACGGCTGCACCAATCTCAAATATGTGAACCTGCCCAGCTCGGTGAAGGAGATAGGGCAGTTCGTGTTCCAGAACTGCACCAGTCTTATGGTTGTGGCATTTGCCGGCGAGAAGGCACCAAAGATATATGACTACACCTTCAACCTGTCGAGCACGACAAAGAAGGCTTCCACGGCGACCTATCGCGGCATGAACGCCCTGAAGGCCGACGCCAAGTGGGTGGCGGCTTTCGGTGCCAGCAACATCCTGCGCCATTACAGCTACAAGGTGGGCGATTTCAAGGTTTACAATTCCACCAACGGCTGCTGGCAATACTATGTCATTAAGAACGGCATCCCCTACAACAGCACCAGCAGCAACCCGTCGTTGCGCTCAATGTGCGAGCTGGTGGGAGCCACCTTTACCGACGGCTCAAACTATACCATCAGTTTGCCGCAAACTGTAGGAAATTCTTCGAACAACTCCCCAGGCAGTTATAAGTTCTATGGCGTTGCCGACAGCGCGTTCATGAACAATACTGCAATCACCGAAGTGAGAGACAACAACACTATGGCTTATAGAATTGGCAAATATGCGTTCTATAACTGCACCAACCTCGATTGGGCCGAAGTTCCGGTAGATACTATAGACGACTATGCTTTCTCACGTTGCTCCAAGCTCGATGTGGCCGATATTGTTAACAATAATTTGGGAACAGGGGTTGCATATATTGGAAAAGAGGCATTTAGCTATTGCGCCCTCAAAAATATCACAATTCCCGCAATGACTAGATTTGTTGGTAATGGGGCTTTTGCCAACAATTCCTCCATGACCACCTTCTACATTGATGGAACCAACCCAAGTTTCACCGTTTATAAAGGTGCTCTGTATAATAAAGCCAAAACAGAGCTTTATTGTATTCCCGGGTTATGGACTCAGAACGGAAGCAATGGTTCTTTTGCCGAGACATTGCAAGTGGTGCGTTCTGATGCTGGGCGGGGGTGCTACATTACATATCTACATTTGCCTTATAATGTTCAGCGCCTTGAGTGGAATGCATTTGCTTATTGCTCCAAATTAAAATCAGTTCACATACCGTCGTCGGTGACTTATTTTGCGCATAGTACTTTTGTGGGCAGCCTGTCAATAGAAGAAGTTTTCATCAATTTAGAAACACCAACAACCACCGACTGGTTGTGGCCGCTAAAAGAAAAAAATGTGAAAGTTTACATCCCCTTTGAGGGTTACTCAACTTATCCCAGCAGCTCCATCTGGTCGCAATATAACCTTCAAACTGACCCTGATGCTTATGGCCACTGCAACTGCTATGACATCATATCCACCGACAATTTAAGATATACTGTCACCTCAAATTCAGCTTATAGTCATAATGGCTACACAGGCAACGGCACGCTGAAAATTGTCGGAATCGGCACCGACGGCTCAGCGAAAACAATTCCTGCCTCGATAAGCTATGGAGGAAAGAGTTATGTACCTACAGAGATTGGGTCTATGGTAGCCTTTACCAAATACAACTTAACCATCACTGGAGCTCCAAGCATAACAAAAATAGGAGGTTTGACCTTTGACTCTTCAAAGTTGACAAATTTCCCTTTCATTAATGTCGAGGAGATTGGTAACGGAGCATTTGCAAATACAGCCAATTTGACTGTGCCCATCACTAATGTCACAAAGCTGAAAACTGTTGGCTATGAAGCGTTCATGAATTCTGGAATAACAAAGTTTGAGCCCTCCACAGCATTAACGTTCATCGATGGCTTAGCTTTTTACAACTGTAAGAATCTTACAGAGATTTTCCTGCCGCACATTGATGGCAAGAACCCTCTCAGCCTCGGTGTCATGTTCTTTGCAAATAATGCCAGCAATTTCAAGTGCTGGGTTGACTACCGCAAGTTACCTGATTATTTTAATCTCAGCAACATCGACACATCAAGTTTCTACCCTCACCTCAAGCTCGACAGCGAGTGGCAGTCGTTTGCCTGCATCAATGGCATTGACTTCCGCAACAGCGGCGTGCAGGCCTACGTTGTCTCAGGTTACAATGAGAGTCAAAAGAAGGCTAACTTGACCGTTGCCAATCTGCTGAAAGAAAAGAACGGTGCTGTGGTGCATGGAGCCCCCAACACCTACTACCGTCTGAAATATGCCTCCGATGGCGAGACTTCATCCTATATGGTGGGAATAACAACTGGTTCACAGACCGTCACATCGGGCAACACAGTAAGCTATTTCAAGCTTAATGCCACCCAACCAGTATTTGAAAAAGTAGCTCCAGCCACCAACTTCCCTCGTGGCTATGCCTACCTCAAACTCAACACCAACGCCACTGGCGGAGCAAGCACAATCTACACCAACCTGAGCGAAAACGTGGCAATCCCAGGCGATGTGAACGGTGACGGCAATGTCACAGCAGCCGATGTGACTGCACTTTATGACTTTATGCTCAACAACGACAGCTCACACATTGTCAATGGCGACCAAAATGGCGATGGCAACATCACTGCCGCCGATGTCACCGCAGTCTATGATGTACTGCTGGGGCAGTAGTTTTGCCGCTTCGCTAGATTGCAGCTCTTCGCGCTGGTTTTTTAAGACAATTAAGGACAAATATATTACCGCTACGCGTGGGGGATTAAGGACAATTCCCCCACGCTAGTTTTTCACGCTTCATCGCGGGAATATCAAACAACGTCTCGGTTATATTAAACAACTATAACAACATCTTAACAACAGAAACAACAAAAGTGTGCGCTAGTTAATACAAGTCGAAGACTTGATGATGTGCGAAAAATGCGATTAAGCGAGTCAAAGCTTGAGCTTGCTCAAAGCCTTGCGAGCGTGAGCATTTTATATAAACACATTGTGCGTTCCAGCTCGAAGAGCTAGAGCGCACTGTGTGTATGCAGCGATGTCGTGGTTGCACATCGAAGATGTGCAGTAGTGGTTGCGTGTTAATCATTTAGCCAGATTGACTACTGCACATCTGCCGAAGTGCAGCATTAGATGCAGTAGCCTGTCACACAGTGCCACCCACCGCTCCGCGGTGTGCGGCACAATGTGTTTCGCACAACGCCAAGTCTTCGACTTGTCTTAGTCGCCCCCACGCCTCAAAGTTTACATAATGCTGTCGCCGCGGTGTGGTTTTTTGACAGACAGACATACAGACAATCAGACGTGTGTTCAGTATGTCTGTCTGTCTTAAAAATATTTAGATAAAATGCTCACGCTCGAAAGAACTTGAGCAAGCTCAGTTCTTTACTCGCTTAATCGCATTTTTGTTGTGTTTGTTGTTCTCTTGTTGTGTGGGTTGTTTTATATAACGGTATTGTTTCTGCTCGTTTAAATAAAATGCTCACGCTCGCAAGGCTTTGAGCAAGCTCAGTTCTTTACTCGCTTAATCGCATTTTTCTAGTCGTTTGATACAGCATGCGTCAAATAAATAGTTGTTCTTGTTGTGATGCTGTTGTTTTGGGTTGTTTTTATATAACGGCTTATATAACGGCTTATATAACGGCTGCGGCTGCATTAAGCATTATGCATTATCAAAGCCACAGCGTGGGCGGCGATGCCTTCGCCGCGGCCGGTGTAGCCTAGGTGCTCGGTGGTGGTGGCTTTGATGGAGACTTGTGAGATGTCGCAGTTCATGCACTCGGCGAGCTGCCGCTGCATGGCAGGGATGTGCGGGTTCATCTTGGGCTGCTCGGCGCAGATGGTGATGTCGCAGTTGCCCAGCGTGTAGCCTTTCTCTCCCAGCAGTCGCATCACTTCTCGCAATAGTTTGCGGCTGTCGATGCCCTTATATTGCGGGTCGCTGTCGGGGAAGTGGTAGCCGATGTCACGAAGCGCGGCGGCGCCGAGCAGCGCGTCGCACAAGGCATGTATTGCCACGTCGGCATCGCTGTGTCCCAGCAATCCCTTGTCGTGGTCGATTTTCACACCACCAATCCATAACTCTCGCCCTTCCACAAGGCGATGAACGTCGAAGCCGTACCCTATGCGCATAATCTACGTTAATGAAATGAATAAATGAAAAAAAGGAATTAAAAGCCATTACTAACTTTTTCTTCCATTTTTTATGTTTTTTCTGAAATCTGTCCTCCGAAATCTGTCCTCCGAAATCTGACCTCTGAAACTGACCTCTGATCTCTGATCTCTGACCTCTGACCTCTGATCTCTGATCTCTGATCTCTGATCTCTGACCTCTGATCTCTGACCTCTGATTTCTACTTGTTGAACAGGTTTCGTATGCCGTCCATGTCGAAAGAGAGGGTGAAGCGTAGGGTCTGGTCAAGTGGGCTGTTCTGCGCAGTGGCAATCATGTAGGCAGCGTCGAGCTTAATGACGCTGAGTGCGAAGCCGGCACCCAGACCAAAGTATTTACGGTTACCCTTGTACTTGTTCTCGCTGAAGTAGCCTCCACGCAAGAAGAACTGCTGGTTGTAGCTGTACTCGGCACCTATCGAGAAGTTGATTTCCCGCAATTCCTCCTTAAAACCGCCAGGAGCATCGTTAAACGACTTGAAGATACCCGATATCGACGACATATCTTTCCAGTCCTGCAGAGCCTGCTCATAATCCTCTTGGTTGTCATAGTTTGTCAAGCGTGGACGTGCTGGCACGAGCAGTTTGTTGGCCTCGCCACTGATGGTGAGGTTGTGATAGTCGGCAAGGGGGAAGGTGAATGCTGTGCCCAGCTTGAAATTGGTGGGCAAGAAGGCTGGGTCGTCGCCGCCGTTGTAGCTCACCTTCGAACCGATGTTGGAGATGTTGAAGCCCAGCGTCCACTGGCACTCGTTGCGTCCCACCATGGGGTAGGTGCACAGGAATCCCGAGATGTCGGCCGAGAATGCCGAGGCTCCTGTAGTCTGGTCTGTGCCGCTGTAACTGGAGTAACCCAGGTCGCTGTAGATGTATCGCAGCACTACGCCCATCGAGAATTTCTCGCTCAACTTGCGTGAGTAACCCACGTCGAACGCCATCTCAAAGGGGTTGATGCTCGCCAGCGAATTGCCGCCGTCGTCGGCGCTGTTAATCTCACCGAGCGAGAAGTAGCGCATCGATGCGCTCACCGCCTGGTTGTCGTTGCTGCCTATCTTCCAGTAACCCGAGAGGTTGGCGAGGAAGATGTCGTTAACGAGTTTGCGTAGCCAAGGGGTATAGGAGATCGAAACCCCCGCCTTGCTGTAGGCGAAGGCATATTTTGAGGGGTTCCAGAATTGCGAGTTCACGTCGGGGTCGGTAGCGGCACCCTGGTCACCCATTGAGGCACCGCGCGCATCAGGGGTGATGCTGAGTGACGTCACACCAGTGGTGATTGGGTTGAATTCTTCGTTTTTGATGTCGTCGTCGGCGAGAGCTGCAGTGCTGGTCATCAGCAAAGCCAGTGCCACAAGTATTCTTGTTGATTTTTTCATAATCTAAAAACAGACAAATTAGAGTTTCAATATGTATATATAACTCCAATAAGCTGCTTTTATTGTATTTTGCGGTTTATAAATTTGGGATGCCTTAGAATAGCTTTGCAAGGTTCTCGCTCATCATCTTCACCGACATGGCGAGCAGGATGATGCCGAAGAACTTGCGCAGGAAGAAGATGCCACCTTCACCTAGGAGGTTTTTGACTTTGTCGGTGGCCTTAATGACAATAAACACCCAAATCATATTGATTGCCAGGCCAATGAGGATGTTCACGTCGGCATACATCGCCTTTAGCGAGATTAACGTAGTCAATACTCCCGCGCCGGCAATCAGTGGGAACACCATTGGCACAAGTGTGGCTCCACCGCCAGGGGTGTTGTTCTTGAATATCTCCACGTCGAGAATCATCTCTAGCGCCATGAGGAACATCAGGAAACCACCGGCGGCTGCAAACGACTGGATGTTGCAGTTGAAAATCTCGAGGATCCAGTAACCTCCGTAGTAGAACCCTACCATCAAGATGGCAGAGTAGATGGTGGCTTTCCAAGCGTTCACCTCACGCCCTTTAGAGCGCAAATCCATGATGATAGGCACCGAACCCACAATGTCGATGATACTGAGCAATACCAGTGCCGAACTTAATATTTGAGTGAAATTCATTTGTCTAATGCATAATTCATAATGCACAATGCATAATGATATTTAGTGTTTTAATTTATTTGATATCTTTGTCACCTTTCTCTCTTTTACGCCAATGCGAGGATGATGAGCTGGGCGGTTATCACTCGCAGAAACATGGTGAGAGGATATACGGTACTGTAGGCTACCGAGGGGGCGTCGTTGCCTGCCGTCTTGTTGGCGTAGGCGAGGGCGGGTGGGTCGGTAGTGGCACCCGACACCATTCCCATGATGGTGCAATAGTTGAGCTTGAACTTGCCACGAGCCACCAGAGTGACTATGAGCAGCGGAATAAAGGTTATCAAGAAACCATAGAGCACCCACCGAGCGCCTTGTGCGTTGAACACCGTCTCGGCGAAGTTGCCTCCGGCGGCAATGCCCACGCTGGCGAGGAAGAGGCAGATGCCAAGCTCACGCAAGAGCAGGTTGGAGCTGCTGCTGGTGTAGGTGATGAGTTTGAACTTATAGCCATAGCGTCCCAGCAAGATTGCCACGATGAGCGGTCCGCCAGCGAGTCCCAGTTTCATAGGCACGCTCATGCCCGGCAGCATCAAAGGGACGCTTCCTACCAAAATGCCTAAAACAATTCCCAAGAACATCGTGAAGATGTTGGGGCGGTCGAGGGTTTTCTCGGAATTGCCCATGCGCTTGGCGAGGCGGTTGATGTCGTTGATGTTGCCCACCACGGTGAGGCGGTCGCCCACCTGCAAGGCAAGGTTGGGGCTGGCAAGCAGGTCAAGTCCAGCACGGTGTACTCGAGTGATGTTGAGCTTGTAGCCCATGCGCAAGCGCAGGGAGCCGAGTTTGCGTCCCGACAGCTCGTTCTTTGTCACCACGATGCGTCGTGCCGTCACGGGGTCGGGGTCAGCCTTCCAGTCCATCTCCTCGTGAGGCCCCAGCACAGCGTCAAACATCTCCTCGTCTTGCTGACTCATCACCACGAGTAGTAAGTCTCCCTCCTCGATAAATGTCTCGCTCACAGGGATGTGGACGTGTCCGTCGCTCTTGCGTATGCGCGAGATTATGAAGTTGTGGTCGATGATGTGATGAAGATGCTGGATGGTTTTTCCTATTATCAGTTTGTTGGTGACCTTATAAGTAACGAGGTGTGGCTGGAGTTGGGAGTTGGTGTTCTCGTCTTCTATTTCTTTTGCCTCCTTGTCAATGCCAATTTTGAAAATGGCTTTCAGCACAATGAACGACAAGATAATGCCCACTACACCAAGAGGGTAGGCAGCAGCATATCCCATCGACATAGACTCGTTAAGAGGGATGGCGGTGTCGCCTTGGGTCTCGATGAGCGTCTGTTGCGCGGCACCCAAGCCCGGCGTGTTGGTGATGGCTCCCGAGAGGATTCCCACCATGTCGGTGATGCGTATTCCGTCTATTCCAAAGTATATGCCTAATGCTACGGCGATATTGAGGAAGATAATTGTGACTGCCAGTCCGTTAAGCAGCAAGCCTCCATGCTTGAACGAAGAGAAGAATGATGGTCCCACCTGCAGTCCAATGGAAAAGATGAACAGTATAAGTCCAAATTCCTGGATGAATTTCAGGGTGTTCATGTCGATTGACAATCCTAAGTGCCCGGCAAGGATGCCCACAAAGAGGACAAATGTCGCTCCCAGCGAGATGCCATGAATCTTCACTTTGCCTAGCAGCACTCCAAGAGCAATCACAATGGCATAGATAAAAATGGAATGCGCCACGCCCGTCCCTGTCAATATATCTGTGAACCAGTTCATTACTCCAATTGTTTTTACATAGTCATGCGCCACCCAAATCAATAGGTTAGTGCAATGTTTTTTTTTAATCTGCAAAGGTACAAATATTTTCCTAATAATGATTATTCTCTATATCAAAACTTTTTTGTAACTTTGCCCTTTATTTAATAAACGTGTAACCAGTCATTATATAGGATTATGTCGATTGAGAATATACTATCACAAGCCACCGCACAGGCGGTCAATGAATTATATGGGGTGGAAGTGGCTCCCGAGAGTATCACGCCACAAGCCACTCGCAAAGAGTTTGAGGGCAATCTAACCATTGTCGTGTTTCCTTTCCTGAAGGCTTCGCACAAGGCTCCCGATGCCACAGCGCAAGAGATTGGTGAGTATTTGGCAGCTCATTGCGAGGCTGTGGAGAAGTTCAATGTCATCAAGGGTTTTCTTAACGTCACCATCAAGCCTTCGTTCTGGGCGCAGCTGCTCGACGACATCTGCCGTGATGAGAATTATGGATTTAAGCAGGAGACACCTGACAGTCAACTCGTGATGATTGAGTACAGTTCACCCAACACCAACAAACCCCTCCACTTGGGTCATGTGCGCAACAACCTGCTGGGTTTCAGCCTCGCGCAGATTATGAAAGCCAATGGCAACAAGGTGGTGAAGACCAATATAGTTAACGACCGTGGCATCCACATCTGCAAGTCGATGCTCGCTTGGCAAAAGTGGGGCAACGGTGCCACTCCCGAGAGCACCGGCAAGAAGGGCGACCACCTGATTGGCGACTTCTATGTGCTCTTCGACAAGAAGTATAAGACCGAAATCAAGGATATTGCTGCAGCTCAGGGCATCAGCGAAGAAGAAGCCGAGAAGCAATCGGCACTGATGCAAGAGGCTCGCGAGATGCTCAAGAAATGGGAGGCTGGCGACCCCGAGATTCGTGCGCTCTGGGAGAAGATGAACGAGTGGGTGTATGCCGGCTTCGACGAGACCTACAAGCGCATGGGCGTGGATTTCGACAAGATTTACTACGAGAGCCAGACCTACCTCGAAGGCAAGGAAAAGGTAGAGGAAGGTCTTGAGAAAGGCGTGTTCTACCGCAAGGACGACGGCAGCGTGTGGGCAGACCTTACTCCCGACGGTCTCGACCACAAAATTTTGCTGCGTAGCGACGGAACCAGCGTCTATATTACCCAAGACATTGGCACTGCCAAGCTCCGTTATCAAGACTATCCCATCGATAAGATGATATATGTGGTTGGCAACGAGCAGAACTACCACTTCCAGGTGCTCTCGCTCCTGCTCGACCGTCTCGGCTTCAATTGGGGTAAAGACCTGATTCACTTCTCTTACGGAATGGTGGAACTGCCTCATGGCAAGATGAAATCGCGCGAGGGAACAGTGGTAGATGCCGACGACCTTATGGACAAGATGGTTGAAGATGCAATGGCGATGACCAGTGACCGCCTTGAGGGCATGACCAGTGACGAGAAGCGCGAGGTGGCTCGCATCATAGGCATGGGCGCTCTCAAGTATTTCATCCTCAAGGTTGACCCGCGCAAGAATATGCTCTTCAACCCCGAAGAGAGCATTGACTTCAACGGCAATACGGGACCTTTCATTCAATACACCTACGCCCGCATCCAGTCGCTGCAGCGCAAAGCTGGCGACAATTTGTCCGCACTTAATGTGGAGGCAGTCACTCCAAACGACAAGGAAATCTCCATCATTCAACGCATTGCCGACTTCCCGACAGTTGTTGACGAGGCAGGAAAGACTTATAGCCCGGCGCTTGTCGCAAACTACACCTATGAGCTTGCCAAGGAGTTCAACCAGTTCTATCACGACTACAGCATCCTCAAGGAGGAAGACGAGAACGTTAAGGTGTTCCGCCTGGAGCTGTCCCGCACTGTGGCAAGCGTCATCAAGCGCGCCTTCTCACTGCTGGGAATCGAAGTTCCCGAACGTATGTAAAAACTGGCACACTATTTGCACAATATAAAAACTAAACAAACTAACAACTATAAATTATGAATTACAACAATCTTCCCCCGCTGCCGCAGGCAAGTGCCACTCAGGCAGCACCTTATCAGAGTGAATGGTCACTTAGCACCTACATGACGCAAGTAATGCGCAAGGTGTATGTGAAAATGTTCCTGGGACTGCTCGTGACGGCACTTGTGTCGCTGTTTGTTGCCGCTAATCCCCAAATTCTTGTGACACTGGGTAATATGATGATGGTGCTTATTGTCGCCGAGCTTGCCTTAGTGTTTGTTCTATCGCTTGCTATCAATAAACTGAATCCAGCAGTGGCAACGGCATTGTTCTATGTCTATGCCATTCTTAACGGCATTACGCTGGCACCAATCTTCTTTATATATACCGGTTCGTCGATCGCTCTCACATTCTTTGTGACATCAGGTGTTTTCTTGGCAATGTCGATTTACGGCTACACCACTAAGAAAGACCTTACCAAAATGGGAGCCATCTTGTTCATGGCACTCATTGGTTTAATAATCTGCACAATTGTCAATATCTTCTTGGCAAGTAGCACTATGGACTGGATAATCAGTTTTGCAGGAGTGTTGATTTTTACTGGTCTTACTGCTTGGGATACCCAGAAAATCAAGGAGATGGCACAGGAAACCGACGAGGTTAACGCAAGCAAGCTCGCCACAATTGGTGCTTTGTCGCTGTATCTCGACTTCATCAACCTCTTCCTTTATCTGCTCCGCTTCCTCGGTAGTCGCGATTGATAAATTCCTGCTTAAAAAAGTTTATAAAGTCGCCACAGCTTTGGTTTTTCATCGCTGCGGCGATTTTCTTTGCTAAAGTGAAAACTATTCACTAATTTTGCAAGTTGAAAAAGCAATCGTTTATGATAAAAGAGATACAACTGCGTTTAGACCCTCGCACGGCCCATTTTCTTGATGCCGTTGAGGAAGTGGTGGCAAAGCAAGAGGGCATCATGCGCCGGCGGCTGCGTGGCGTGCGCATCATCAAGCGTTCTATCGACGCCCGCAAAGAGAAGGTGATGGTAAATCTCAAGGTGCGTGCCTATATCGATGAGCCAATGGGTAACGACCACTTGGTGCCGCCCATTGTGTATCGCCGTGTGAAAGGCGACCGCCAAGCCGTTGTGGTGGGGGCGGG
>ERZ842401.3670-NODE-3670-length-18766-cov-23.367003_pt1 | contig 18766 bp, 15 predicted proteins | sample MGYA00521270_ERZ842401 | MGnify/ENA primary metagenome ERZ842401 (study PRJEB31892, sample SAMEA3878208) | bioreactor metagenome | biome: Moose rumen | place: Sweden | collected 2011-10 | study: EMG produced TPA metagenomics assembly of the PRJEB12797 data set... | reverse complement strand
TAAGCATATCGCACATCACGCCGCCAAACTCTCGCTCGTTACATTCAACGTGATTGGGAAGAAACACGGTCTTATACGTTTTTTCTATTTTTTCTCTGAAAGCATCGACATCTGTCCACGTCGTATAAGACATAAGGCGAAGCTTTTTTATTGCAGCTCTAAAGTCTTTGAACATATCATCTTACTATATCACAGCCGCCCCCTACTTTTCAACAGGCATAGCCTGCTTTGTAAGAAGCACAGGCTGATTTGTCATAGGCATAGGCTGTTTTGTCAACCGAGAGCTGTTTTGTAGGCATAGGGTCTTTTCAAAACACCCTATGGGTGAAAAAGATAGGACATTAACAATGCCCTATCTTTAGGAGGAGGTTAGTATAAAAAAAGATTTTTCGCCTTTAGTACGGCTTTTCGTACAAGAACTTTTCAGGCAAACTTACATGAAAATCCTTTGCAAGCGCGCGGAATTCATCTGCTTGAATTGTCTGCAACTTGCGCGGACTCATGGAAAGCACTTTAACAAGGATTTCTGCCGCTTTTTCAACGGTGTGGAAAAGACCGAACGTCAAATCAAAATCTTCTCCAGCGCAGAACATTCCGTGATGAGCCCAGATTGCAACATCATAGCTCTTCATCAACTTTGAGGTTTCCACCGCAATATCTCTTCCGCCTGGCACCATCCACGGCACAACGCCGATTCCTGCAGGGAAGACGACAGGACATTCTGTTGCACACTCCCACAGTTCTCTCGTAAACACTTCGTCTTTGAGCGGCAAAACAAAAGTCAACGCAATGACGTTTGTCGCGTGTGCATGATAGATTACGCGGTAGTTTGGATTGATGTCCTTTTTCACCTCGTGATTCATTAAGTGGCTCGGAAGCTCGCTCGTAGGCTTTCCGCCAGCTGTCAATCCCCACACAATGCGGTAGTTTTCGCCTTTGTCGTCAAGCTCTACAATGCAGATGTTCTCTTCGGGACAAAGCGGCACATTGCGCATATATTTTCCGCTTCCGCTGACCAAAAAATACTCCTTCGCCAAATGCGGAACGCTTGTGCCAATCGGTGTCCACGGGCGGTCTGTTTTGAGTTCAGAAGAAACTTCTTTTATCTCTTCATCTTTGATTCTGTAAGAAAGGTTTCCGCCGTTTCTTTCGTGCCACCCCTGCTCAAAGCCGTCAAAACACATACGGATAAAGCCCTGCACAAACTTTGCTTCTATTACATTAGCCATTGTATTCCCCCAATATCACGCTATTTTGCAAGCGAGATGAATTTGTTTCTATAGGTATCATATCCCTTTATCTCAAAAGAAGATACCCTGTTGTATTCTATATTGATTTGCTCTGACAGCTCTGTGTGAGTTTTGCCTTCTAGCACCATAACGGCACTCATCGCCGCACCGAATGCAGTAGCTTCTTTCATACTCGTCAGATACACTTCGTTCGACTTTAGCACGCTTGCGATAATCGAATTATAAAGCTCATTCTTTCTAAAGCCGCCCTCGGTGAAAATCTTTGTTTTCTCCTTTAAGCCAGCGCGATTCAAAGCTGTTTCAGTCTGAATGGCAAGCGACAAATCAAGGACTGCAAAGAACTTTTCTTTTCCCTCTTCGCTCGTCAATAGCTTTGGCACAGCCTTTCCGCTTTGTATGTCGGCTAAAGGATAAAATACGCCCTTTTCCCAAATGCCTGCCTTAGAAGTCGGGAACTGACCGCTTCCCTGCACAACTTCGGGGAGAATAAACGTATCATTCTCTGCAATAACGGTGTTTACCGTGCTTTGTGTGCTTGAAGGGAACTCATCTGTATTAAAATACTTTTTATACAGCTTTACATAAGTGTCCACTTCCATACCGCCTAAGAAAATCGAAGTCTTCACAGGCTTTCTGAATGCGCTTTGATTATAGAAGACAATCTTGCCGATATCGTCATCGCTAAACGCAATTTTCTCTTCTGGGTGCATACACACACACCACGTTCCTGTGGAGTTAAGGATAAAATCTCCTGTGTCGTTCTTTGCAAGATACGGCAAAAGTGAAGCGTTAGAATCGTGCAGCCCCATTGTTACCACGACATCGCTTGAAAGCCCCAGTTTTTTCGCCATATCAGCAGAGAGAGTACCCAACTTTTCGCAAGAATCACGATAGTTCAGAGGGATTTTATCTGTAATCTCTAGCTTTTCCGCCACAGACGACCACTTTTGTGTATAAGGGTCAAGCAAATAGGTATGACAACCCATAAACGTAGGCTCAACTCCTTTTACGCCCGTGAACTTAAAGGCGAAATACTGCGGCAGATTAAGGATAGTTTCTGTATTGTCAAACTCTTTCGGGAAAAACTTCTTTAAGAAGAAAATGCCTTTTGCAAGGTTAATCATTGCAGAAAGGGGGGGGGTTGCCGTCGTCTTTTGCAAAAACTCCTTATCTCCGCACAGAGCATAGAACTCATCTTCAAAGGCTTTTGAAACCTCGTGCGTATAAAAAAGGCATGGAGCGCACACATTGCCAGCTTTATCAACGCAAACAGCAGTTGCTCCGTGTGTTGTTATGCTAATCGCTTTGATGGGGTAGCGTTTAGCAAAATTGGCAATTTGCTCTATAAACCACCCTTGCATACCGTCAAGGTCGTGCGAATTGATTTCTTCGCTTGTGATAGGAGAACTCACTTTTACAGGCGAAAAGTTTTTATACACTGCCTCTCTTTGAGAAAGATTTTCATCATATATTGCGACCTTCTTATTGGTCATTCCTATGTCTATAACAGCGATTGCATATTTCATATATAATATCATATTTAATTTATCTGTATATGCCTTGACAAAAAGCGCAAGCATTAGCACAATATCGTCATAATGTATCAGCTACACATACAAAACTATTGGTCAGACAGGGATTTACCTTTTCACTTTGAGTTTCGCAATCCGCAAGCTCCTTTCCCGATGCACTCTCACGATTTCCACGAAATCGCTATTGTCTACAGCGGAAAAGGCATTCACTTGACACAGCAAGGCAACTATGAAATACAAGCAGGCGATGTGTTGAGCATTAAGCCAGGACAGCTTCACGGTTTCAAAAAGATTGAAAACTTGGTGTTGATGAATGTGCTTGTTCGCCCGTCGTTCTTTAACGAAGACCCCTTAGGGCTGTCGCAGGTGATAGGCTTTTCATCTCTCTTTGCACCAGAGATAAAGCCGAACGCCCCTATTGCACACGTTAGAATGAATCAGTTGCAGCTCTTTGAAGTGCGCGCTATTATCGAAAGCTCTCAGCAAGAGATTATGGCGCAGCAGTCAGGCTATGTGCCGCAAAGCATATCTCTTTTTATGCAGCTCATCGTCTTTATTTTGCGTGTGAACTCTAATCGAGATTTCTCTTCTTCATCTGCAAAAAACAGTGCCTCTATGCTGATAAAGCACATCGAAAAGAATTTCAGAAAGACAATCACTATGTCGGATTTGGTTGAAATCTCAGGACTTTCCGAAAGCTCTATTCTTCGCACGTTCAAGCGCATTACAGGCTACCCCCCGTTTGTGTATCAAAACAGAATCCGTATGTTCGCCGCAATAAACGAGCTTATCTCCACCGACAAGGATATTACGCAGATTGCGCTTGACACAGGATTTTCAGACAGCAATTATTTCTCGCGTAGCTTCAAGAAGTTTATGAAGATGACCCCGACAGAGTATCGAGAGAACTTTGCAGGAAATGAAGAGGGCGCAGAAGAAACAATTAACGAGAAAAAGAAATAAAAAGGAAAGGGAGCTTTGAACAACTACATTCAAAAGCTCCCTCTCGGAGAGGTTAGTATGTTTAAAAGTAGCCTTTTACGGCGGTTGACTTTGTTAAGTCCTAAACATTATTCAAAGTGGAACATTTGAACCAACGGCTTCGACACAGGAGAGTTATCAGGATTTACCTCCATAATGTCAGCCATCATATCCCACCATTTCTGCGTGATAGGCGTTACCGTTTGAGAATCTCCCGTAAAGCCTTCTTTCACTTTCTGCACCGCGAATAAGATATTCGTTTCTTCATCTAGGAAGATATTGTAATCATAAACGCCTGCATTTTTCAGTTCAGTTTTTAGCTCATTCCAGATATTGTCGTGTCTTTTCTTGTATTCAGCAGCCTGACCTGCATTGAGCTTCATCTTGAACGCAACGATTTTATCAGCCATTGTTATCTCCCGTTTCAACAACAAAACTTATCGCTTTGAAGTTACATCAGCTTCATATTTTGCGACTTCGTCGATTACGCCCAAATCGTTCGGAACATTGCTCTGTGCGCAGTATTCATTCCATACATCTGCAAACGGCAAAGTCTTTTCTGCCTCGATGAGTGCAAGGCGTGCGCCGTAATTGCCAGCGTCTTCGTATTCGCACAATTTCTTGTTCGGCATCAACAGCGCGTGCAACAAAGCCTTTTGAGAAGCTCTGCTTCCTGTTGCCCATGCACCAATGCGGTTAATAGAAGCGTCAAAGTAATCCGTGCCGATATGAATTTTATCGAGCTGATTTGTCTTAACAATTTCTTCCGCAACACTGCGAAGCTCATCGTTATAAAGAATAACGTGGTCGCTGTCCCATCTCACTCCACGAGATAAGTGGAACAATAAGCCTGGAACATACATCAATACTGTGCCGATTTTGTCTGCAACATTTTCTGTCGGGTGGAAATGACCAAGGTCAAGGGTGAGCATAATGTCATTCTTGATTGCATAGCCTAAATAGAACTCATTGCTTCCCACAACATAAGACTCTGTACCAATTCCGAACACCTTAGACTCTACAGAGTCAAGCAAATACTCTTTAGAAATCTTTGTCTTCAAAATCTCATCGAGAGAACTCTTCAAAATCTCACGGTATATATTGCGGTCTGCAGGAATATCTTTCATACCGTCGGCAATCCAAATATTGTGAACACAAGCAGAACCTTGCGCCTTACCCATAGCCTCGCCGATTTCTCTACATCTCTTTGAATGTTCAATCCAAAAATCTCTGATACCCTTATCTTTGCTTGTCAAAGTCAAGCCGTCAGCTTTTGGGTGTGAAAAGAACGTGCTGTTAAAATCCAGTGCAAGATTGTGCTCTTTTGCCCAATCAATCCAGCTTTGAAAGTGCTCTACGCCGATTGCGTCGCGGTCAACCTTTTTACTCGATGAGAAATCTGCATAGTTTGCATGCAAGTTCAATCTGTATTTTCCAGGTGTAAGGCTCAATGCCTTGAGAATATCACTGCGGAGCTCTTCCATGTTGCGCGCTCTTCCAGGGTAATTTCCTGTAACCGCAAGCCCGCTTCCAAGAGCTGTATCAGAGTTTTCAAAACCTACAATATCATCACCCTGCCAGCAATGAAGAGAAATAGGGATTTGCTTTAGAGTTTCAATAGCCTTATCAGTGTCTATGCCCAAAGATGCATACACTTCTTTTGCTCTTTCATAGTTACTACTAGCCATATATGTAACACTCCTTGTGTGTAATTTCCTGTCATTCAAGTTACTTAGAATGATAAAGGCATAACACTACATTCACCTTGACTAAACAATCTGTCAATAGCATTTTTTCGTCATTCTATTGCTTCATTTGCCAAAGAAGCTGCTCTAGCCGCCTCTACAGCCTTTTCTTTTGTCGTTCCGCTCATCTCTAAAGCCTCTTCAGTCTTTTTCTTTCTGCGGTTGAGTCTTTGACTCTCTTTTTTCGCCGCTAACAATATCTCGCTTGCAATCTCAGCCCTAACGTGCAGCACTTGTGCAATCTGCGACTCTTGAGAGGCTGAAAGCTCCTCTATCGTCGTAAACGCTTTTGCCAATGCCTTTGCTCTTTTTTCTGCAACATGCGGCAAAGAAGTAAAAGGAGAGATGACATTTTCTTTTGTGCGTAACTCTTGATTGCGGCTCGTGGCGAATCGGTGCGTTTCATCGCGAACTCGCTGCAGCAAACGCAGTGCATCGGAGTGCTTCGGCAAGCAAATAGGGCTAGAAGCGTGCGGCAACCAAATCTCCTCGTCCCTTTTGGCAAGCCCTGCAATCGCAATGTCGAGCCCTAACGACGAGATAATTGAATCAACAGCATTCACTTGCCCTATACCGCCATCGATTAAAATCAAGTCGGGCAATTCTTTATTGTCGTTCAAAAGCCTTGTGTAGCGACGACTCGTAGCCTCTTTCATACTTGCAAAATCGTCTATTAAGCCATCTGTCGTCTTTAAGCGGTATTCACGATAGTTTTTCTTGTCAGGGTTTCCGTTGTAAAAGCTGATTAAAGACGCTACAGGGAACTTTCCGCCGATATGAGCAATATCAAAACCTTCTATTCGCCGCGGAAGATTCTTCAAAGAAAGCACTTTTTGCAATTCTTCAAGCGCAGGAGTATCACATTTCTTTCTGTTTCGGCGAATAATATCCTCTTTTGCATTCTGATATGCCATTCTAATCGTCGCTTTATGCCGTTTTTCGCTCAAAACTGCATTACTTTTATACCGATATGGCTTCGCATCATCTTCTTTTACATCATTTTGAATAAGAATTGCATGAATTTCTGGACAATACGCATAGTTTTTAGTAAACCAATGGCGAATTTCGTCAAGATATTCCGATAATGAGCTTTCTGTATCTGCGATAAGAGGCAAAAAGACACTCGGCGGCACTTTTTCTTTTTCGTCGTAATATGCGCACAAAAACTCGCCCACCAAGTCGCTATCTTCGCTCAAAGAAGACACTTGCAATAGATGATGCTCTGTAAGTTTTCCAAGCCTAACGCTTAGCACAGAGAATGACACCATTTCACCCTCTCGCGCAAAAGCTATGTAATCCCTGTCTGCGCTATCAAATGTTTCAACAATATTTTGATTTTGCATAACAAGCAAAGCCTTCAAGCCATCGCGAAGACGAGCAGCCTTTTCAAAATCCAAGTTTTTCGCCGCTTCTTTCATCTCTTTTTCAATTCTGTTTTTTGTTTGCTCGCCTTTATTTTCAAGAAGCCTTCGTATTTCGTCGATAAATTGGTTATAGGCTTTTTTATCGATTTTATCTAAGCAGGGAGCTTTGCACGCGCCTATATGATAATACATACAAGCGTGATTTTTTCGCATTGTTTTACATCGCCTTATGGGATATAATTTATAAAGGGTCTTGATAAAAACATCGAGCGCATTAGCATTGGGAAATGGTCCAAAATAAAAAGAGCCATCTTCTATAATACGGCGAGTTTTTATGATTTTTGGGTAATCTTCTTTCGTTATCTTCAGCGACGGATAAGATTTTCCGTCTTTGAGATTGATATTATAGCGAGGGGTGTATTTTTTTATTAGGTTGTTTTCCAACAAAAACGCTTCATACTCGTTCATTGTTGTGATATACTCTATCGAAATGGCGTGAGCAATAAGAAGTTGAGTTTTAATGTCTTTTTGCCCAGAAAAGTACGATGATAGGCGGTTTTTAAGGTTTTTCGCCTTACCAACGTAAATCACCGTACCATTTCGGTCGCGCCATAAATAAACTCCACTGGAACTCGGTGCATTCAGTGCTGTTTGATGCAGGTTTTCTCTTGTATCTATATCGTTTGTCATAGGCTGGTTTGTATGTCTGTAAAAAGTTCTCTCTCCAAAATACTTCGATTTGCGTCAGTTTGTCTACTGTCTACCGCAATATTTTTTCCACTTTCTGCGGAATCTAAAACAATAACCTTAGGCGGAAAAAACGGCTGGAACAATCTTTCTTATGAAAAGAACATCGAATACAATAAAGGAAAATTCGGTTGGGAATGTGTAGAGCTTGCAACAAACTCAAGGCGAGAAACTGAATACACAGATTTGCTTTTGGACTTTGAAAAAGCCTCTTCTACTGATAAAACGGGAAACTATGAAGTCGTAGCAAACGGTTTCACACTTTCTAAAAAAGCAAAAATGGGAAAGAAAGCAGGTCTTTCTACAAGCCATACAGAAGGGATAAAGCTGAAGGGAAAAGAAAATACACTTTTCGGCTCAAGCGGAGAGACTGGTTCATTTTCAATAGAGTTTTGGCTTTGCCCGTCAATCTCTGAAAACGGCGAAATCATTTTTTCATGGCGTTCTTCTCGCACAATCGACGAATATGTTACCTATCAGATGATTACCGCTTCTTTCTTTAACAATCACCTTGAATGGAAGTTTTCTAATGTATTCGACGGCTACAAAGAAAACAATGGAGAGCTTTCGCTAAAAAGCTACCGCACTATTATCCCAAATACATGGGCGCACCACGTTATCAGTTTTGATGAACAAACAGGGCTTATTGAATATCGCATAGACGGCAAAATAGAAGATTTGAAATATGCCACACCTACAGGGCACGAGAGAGGTGGCAGTATATATATGCCAAATCTCGGAGTTGTTGCAGAACTTGAACTCTGTCCGCTTTTCACAGGCAGCATAGATGATTTTAGAATATTAAGAACAAACATAGACGGTATTCCTTCTTCACAGGCTTTACGCAGTTTTAAGGCACTGCCAAAAGATGATAATTTATCACAAATCGCTTATGATGATTACAAGCTAACAGGCGGCAGAATCGAAAGCCAACCGCTACAAGTAAATCCTGGCTCTGTATTAGAAAGCGTCGACTCGCTTATAAACACGCCAAAACAAACTACTGTACAGCTCTTTGTTCGTGGGGGAGATAATTATTTCACTTGGACTGATACCTATCCTGAATGGAAAAGTGTAAATGCAGACGGAAGTGTCAACGGTGTAAGAGGTCAATACTTTCAAGTTGCAGCAGATTTATACCCTGACGGCAACGGCAAAATATCTCCTTCTATAACGCAAATTAAGCTCAATTATTCAGAAACGCCTCTTCCGCTTCCGCCGTTCAAAGTTTCGGCAAAAGCAGGAAATGGCAGCGTAACGCTTTCTTGGTCGCACTCATTAGATGATTCTGTTGGCGGCTATTATCTTTATTATGGAACACGACCTGGCGAATACCTCGGAAGAGGTGCAATACAAGGCTCTTCGCCTGTAGACGCTGGAAATATCTCAACTTACACGATTACAGGCTTAAAAAATGGTACTTTGTATTATTTTGCAATCGCCACTTATTCAAGCATTGATAAATCTTTTATTGGTACTTTGTCTAACGAAGTTAGTGCAAGACCTTTGGAGTAAAGAGCTATGATAGACAATCTTTTATTAAGCCGCGCAAAAGCAGCGGTTCTCGCCCGCGACTTTCAGCTGGCAACGAGGCTCTATAAAAACTTATTGAAAGAAAATCCAACCGATGTTTCACTGCTCAGTCAGCTCGGAAATATGTACGTAAAATCAGGGAACGACGAAAAGGCTCTCCCCATTTTCAATCAGATTCTCTCACTAGATAGCGACAATCTTGTGGCTATGAACAATCTTGGTGCGATTTATAGACGAAAAAAAGAATATGATTCTTCTGTTGAAATCTTGCAAAAGGCACGCAGTGTTCACGGCGATAATTCTCAAGTCGAGTATAACTTAGGCTTCACTTATAAGATTATGGGAGAATCAGAAAAAGCTATTCAATGCTTTGAAGATGTAATAGAAGAAAACCCGTCTGATGTTTTAGCCTATAATCACATCGGTTCTATTTATGCAGAACGAAAGCGACACGAAGAAGCGGTGCAATCATATTTGCGAGGATTGAAAATCGACCCAAATCACCCTGTATTGCATTTGAATTTAGCTAAAAGCTATGAGAAGCTCAAAAAATATGATGAGGCTCTTTTTGAATATGAAAATGCACTAAGGACAAAGCCAGGTTGGATAGAAGCCATCGACGGATATGCCGATTTATTGATGAAAGGAAGAAAGGCAAAAGATGCAAGTGCTATTGTAATGCAAGCGATACGCCTTAATCCTGAAGACGCAAAAATGCATTCGAAGCTTGGCGGTATTCTTTCAAAACAAGGTGATTTAGAAAGCTCTATCGACGAGTATTCTCAAGCACTCAAGATAAAAGACGATTATGCACCTGCACTTTCAGGGCTTGCCTCTTCTTACGAAAAGCAGGGCAATTTCTCTGCCGCTATTCAGACAATGGAAAAGCTAGAAAGCGTTAAGCCAAATAATGCAGAGGTATTGCAACAGTATTCGGGAATATTGCTGTCAGCTGATAAAACTGATGAAGCAAAGGAAAAACTCGATACGCTCATCGAGATGGCGGAAGATGACCCGCATACACTCAATTTGCTTGGTCAATATCACATTTGTACAGGTAATTTTGACAATGCAAAGAAATGCTTTGACAAAATCGAAGAGCTTTACCCTGCATTCAAAGAATATCTCAAAGACGGCGCAAAGAGAATGAAGCAACAAGGTATTTTTGATGAAGCGGAAACACTGCAAAAGCAATATCTTGCTCTTCACCCAGAAGACCCAGATTCATTGTCGTTCTTAGCAAATTTATATGAAGAGCAAAACAAAGTTTCAGAAGCACTTGAGTTTTATAAAAGGTCTCTTAATGTATTCGGCGATAATATCGAGTATGCCAAAAGCGTAGAACGGCTTCAGCAACAGCTAAAAAGCGAAGAAGCCCCAATTTATGACACAACAGCAGATATTGACAGAGAGACAAGCAGTATCGCTGCTTTACAGAATGAAAACGCAGTTTCTGACGACGAAGCTGATGACAAAGAAGAAAATGAAGAGGCTGTAGACGATACGAATTCTTCTATAGAGAATATAGAAGATGTTGCAGAATCAGACGAAGAGAATCAAGAAGCAGAGAGTGAAGAGGAAAACGAAGCGAAAAGCGATGATGACGATATTTTCTCTATGGACTTCGGCGAGAGCGAAAGTACAGACGACCTTTTTGCAAGTACTGCAACAACAGATAATATCACTCCTCCAGAACCACATAATACAGAAGATGATATTTCAAAGAGCATAGATAAAGTCGTTCCCCTTGATGAAATTACCGATTTTGACTTTTCAGGAATGCACCACGATTTAACTCCTGATGAAACACTTGCTTGGTCCTTGCACGAAAGCGAACCTGTCGGTAAAAAGTTCGATAAAACGATTGGCGTGTTTCACATCAATCAACAGCTTCCAAACAATGCTACTAAAAGAGTTCCAGACATTGATTCTGCGTGGGATAATTCAGAAGTGCAACCAAAAGAGAAATTCGATTACTTCAACGATTTCAACGATATTTCTGCAGATGATTTCTCCGAAGCCGTCGATATGACTCCTCAAACTGATTCAGAAGAAACAGCTCAAACAGATTCTTCTGAACCTACAAAAGAACTCGATTTAGCAGAACTTGAAAAAGAAGCATTACCTCTTTTTGAGAAAATACACGATATGACTTCTTTCTTGCCAGAAGAAAAAAAAGAGCAATTCTTTGAAAGCAAACCGCGTATTCTTCTCGATTATGTCTTATCGAAACTACATAACGAAGATGGTCTTTTCACTCTTGCGCAGAAACAAAGAACAAAGCTCGGTATTAAAGACGATACAAATGAAACCGCTATAAATCGCGAGAGCGTAAAAAACACATTACAATGTTTAATGTCGCTCTCTGAAAGTCTTAGCGATAAATCTCTTTGTGTTGCGCTCGAAAATGAAGGCGAAAAACTTATTGCAAAGTTATGAAGCAGAACTTTATAAATCAAACACATTTCTTAGGCGTGTTACTCCCTGAAGACATTGATGGAGAAATAGAGAGTGCAAGAGAATATATGAGAGGTGCTTTTGGCTGTAAAAGCGGACAGAAAACGCCTCTTCACGTTACTCTTGTGCCTCCATTTCACTTGAGCGAAGAGTTTTCTACAACCGATATTATATGCGCTATAAGAGAAATTGACTTTTCCCGCCTTGCGTTTACGAGCAAAATAGACGGCTACGACGCATTTGGCGACAGAACACTTTTTGCAAAAGTCATACCCAATACACAATGGGTATCTTTGCGTGATACCGTGTTAAAAGCTCTCTTAAACACAATTCCGCACTGCACTAAAAAAGATACTCGCCCGTTTACGCCTCATATCACTGTTGCTAATCGCGATATTCCAGCAGGTTCTTCAGTAAAAGCATTAAAGGCTTTGAATGAACTAGAGCTAAAGGTAAGTTTTTCCGTTGATAATATAACGATTTTTGAACGTAAAAACAGCCTCTGGGAAGTTGCAGACACAATCTGCTTTTAAGAGAGCACACTGTAACATACCCTATTCAAAACACTCTGTGCGTGCGCAGCCTATGGCTGTTTTTATCAAAAATGTGTCAATAAAAACTCTAGCGGATTTTACATAATCGATTAAAATAATAATCAATTCTTGTAATGAAAACAGGTGATGTCGGCTTTTTAGGACTGCGCCTGCTCGGAGGGTTAGTTTAATGGCTTTGAAATCTATCAAAGATGTGATGAAAACAGTTTCTCGCCCAGAGAAAGTTTTGCAGTTTGGCGAAGGTGGATTCCTCCGCGCATTCGTAGATTGGCAAATTGATATTGCAAACGAAAAAGCAGGCTTTAACGGCAATATCGTTATCGTGCAGCCGCTCGAAAAAGGCATGGTTGACGCAATGAATGCGCAGAACAATCTTTATACAACAGTTCTTCGCGGTATGAAAGACGGAAAGCCTACCGTAGAAACTCGCTGTATCAATTCTGTCAGCCGCTCAATCAATCCATACACAAATTACGATGAATATATCGCGCTTGCATCTAGCCCAGATTTGCGCTTTATCGTATCCAACACAACAGAAGCAGGTATTCGCTTCGATAGCGAAATTGACGGAATCCCTGTTACTCTTGACCAAAAGCCACAAAAAAACTTCCCTGCAAAAGTTACCGCATTCCTTTATAAGCGTTTCCAGGCGTTCAATGGCGACACAAGCAAGGGAATGATTCTTATTCCGTGTGAGCTTTCTGACCAAGCAGGATTGAATCTTCGCATTAACATTTTGCGCTATGCAGAGATGTGGCAGTTAGGACCTGACTTTATAAACTGGTTCGATGAGGCGTGTGATGTTTGCTCTTGTCTTGTAGACCGCATTGTTCCAGGCTATTTCCCACTCCTTTCTAAAGATGAAAACGGCAAAACACAAGCTGAAAACATCTGCGAAAAGCTCGGATATGAAGATAAATTGCTAGACAGCGCAGAGCTGTTCCATTTCTGGGTCATCGAAAGCAAAAAGAGCCACGAAGATGAGCTTCCGCTCGTAAAAGCAGGCTTGTCAGTTAAGTGGGTGAAGAATATGGACTACTATCACACAAGAAAAGTTCGTATCTTGAACGGTGCTCATACTTCAAGCGTACTCGCGGCGTTCCTTTCTGGCTCTAACTATGTGCAAGATATCGTATGCAGCGAAAAGGTTGGAAGCGGTTTCAACACTCCAAACGAAAGTGCGCACAAGTTTATGCGAAAAATCATCTTTGACGAAATTATCCCGTCAATCGATGGCGACCAAGAAGACCTCAAGAGCTATGCAGAAGACGTTTGGACTCGTTTCCAAAATCCATTCAATCCACACCGCCTCATCGAGATTTCTTTGAACTCTGTCGCAAAGTATTGGACAAGATGTTTGCCAAGCGTTACACAGTCTATCAAAAAGAATGGCAGCGTGCCAAAGTTATTGGGCTTCTCGCTTGCATCTCTTATTGCTTTCTATAACGGAAGCGAAATCAAGACAGACGAAAAAGGCAAGAAGTATCTTGAGTCTACTCGCGACGAAAGCGTATACGGAAACTACGATGTAATGCCAGTATTGGAGTTCTTTGCAAAGCTCAACAGCGAAACAAAGGACGCAAAAGAAATTGCACACCGAGTGTTGAGCAACACAGATTTCTGGAAAGAAGATTTGACAAAATACGACGGCTTAGAAGATGCTGTTGCTTCCCACCTTGCCGACATCAAGACGAAAGGTATGAAGAAAGCTCTCGCCGACATCGTAGCCTAACGCTAGAATAGCATACTTACATAAAAACTCCCGCTCGATGAAGTTTTTCACTCCGAGTGGGAGTTTTTTTATTACAGAGCAGGCTGAGCCTGTTGCTTTTTTTGGCTTTTTTGTATATGGTAGTGATACTATGAGCGAAGAAAATTTATGCCCATGCGGCTCGGGCAAAACGTATAACGAATGTTGTGAGCCGATTATCAAAGGAACATCTAAAGCCTCATCTGCTGAAAACTTGATGAGAGCGCGCTACAGTGCGTATGTAAAGCACGAAATCGATTTCATTATGAACTCTTGCGAGCAGACCGACGAAACTGGTCGCCCTGACCCAAAAGCGACAGAGCAATGGAGCAAAGAGTCTACTTGGCACGGCTTGAAGATTTTAAGTACTCAAGAAGGCAAAGAGCCAGATACTGAAATCGTTGAGTTTGAAGCAACATATACCACAAAGAAAGGTATTCGCGAAATCCACCATGAGCGCGGACTTTTCAAGAAAATCAACGGAGATTGGATTTACAGCTTAGGTCTTGTACAGCCAATGACTGTTGTTCGCGAAGGTCGCAAAATCGGAAGAAACGAGCCTTGTCCTTGCGGTAGCGGCAAAAAGTATAAGCAGTGCTGCGGTCGCTAAATGGAAAATATCCTAACAGGCTTTCACGCTGTTGAAGAGAGAGTGAAGAGCGTCGCAGAAAAAGGGGAGAAAGAAAGCGCAAAGAAAATGCGTGTTCTTTACGACAAGGCAGGTCCTCGCATAAAGAAAATCCTTTCTTTTGCTAAAGACGCTGGTATTTTGTGCATAAAAACCACAAAAGAAGAGCTTGACAAAAAGGCTCTTTCTCTCTCCGAGCTTGCCCGCAACCACAGAGGAGTTATGCTCGTCATCGAGGGCGAAGAGAAAATTAAAAGCAATATCGTAGATTTTGAGCAATTTGTGTCTTCTGTAAAAGAGGACGCTGATTGCACAATTTTGTTGCTTGATTCTATCACAGACCCGCACAATATCGGCGCAATTATCCGCAGTGCAGACCAATTCAGTGCAGACCTTGTTGTGCTTCCAAATCACAGGAGCGGAGGCTCTGCTTCTGGAGAGGAAAACGAAGTTATCGCACGAAGCAGCGCAGGAGCGGCATCTTGGGTTAAAATCTCGAAAGTAGCCAATCTTGTGAGATGCGCAGAAATCTTAAAGAAAAACGGCTTTTGGATTTATGGCGCAGACGCAAGAGGCGAACGGCTTGACAAAATCTCTTTTGCAAAAAAAACGGCTATCATAATGGGAAGCGAAGGGAGCGGCATTGCGCATTTACTAAAAGAGCAGTGCGATGTTATTGCTTCTATTCCAACTTCTGGCAAACTAGACAGCTTGAATGTATCAGTTGCCGCAGGAGTTCTTTTGTACGAGAGAAAACGACAAAGTTTATAGCAACACTTCAGCTAAAAGCAAAATCTAACAAAAATCTGCCCTATATAATCTAGGACAGATTTTTTTTGCACTTGCACTTCTGCATAGTTTTTTATAAAACATCATCTGATAGCAAAAATCTCATTGCTCAACTTTAGCAAAGTTTTTATTATCTTGCAAAGTTTTTATTATCTTGCAAAATTTTTATCAATCTAAGACGTTTGACTTGTAAACAGTCTATTTACAAGCCGTAAACACACTGATTTCGAACTGTAAACAGACTGATTACGAGATGAAATCACACTATTTACACCTACTGCAAGGTAAGAGGCTAGACATTTTGCTACAAGTCAATGACTTCATTGCTATAAGGCAGCGGCTTTTTTGCTACTAGTATAAAAATAGTGCGTTTAGTATAATCGGCTTCGATATGAGAATTGCTCTTGCTTCCTACACTTTCAAAAACGGCGACATTGATTTTAATGTTTCACAGATACAAAAGGCTCTTTTGTGCGCACAGGGAAAAGCAGATATTGTGTGCTTTGGAGAGGCGTTTTTGCAGGGATTCGACGCGCTTTGTTGGGATTTTGAAAAAGACAAAAAGACGGCAATAAAGCAAGACAGCGAGCTAATGAAAAAGATTTGCGAGCTTACCACGCTTTACGGCGTTGACCTTATTTTTGGCTATATAGAAAAGGCGGGGGAAAGCGCGGAAGAGCTGTATTCTTCTTGTGCGGTGATTCAAAACGGGAAAATCATTCACAACTATCGTCGTGTTTCAAAGGGGTGGAAGCAGTTTGATATTACGGATTATCACTATAAAGAGGGAAGCGAGATAAAGCCGTTTTCATATCGCGGAAGAGAGTTTTTGATTGCGATTTGCGGGGATTTGTGGGATTTTCCAGAGCGATTCAAGGCTGATTGCCCGATTATTTGGGGCGTGTTTGTGAATTATAAGGGAGAGTATAAAGATTTTTTAGAGGAATACACGGAACAATCGAGCAAAGTTGCACACGATGTGTTTATGATAAACTCGCTTTCAGATAAACCCGAATCGCACGATATTCACGGAGGCGCATTTCATTTTTGCAAAGGCAAGATTGAAGCGCAAACAAAGAACGACGCAGAAGATATGCTGATTGTACAAATATAGTAGGTTTGATATAATGCAGGGTATGAAACCGATTTTGATAAATAAATCAAAGTATTTCTCTGTAGCAACAGTTTTTAACCGTGTGCCTTTTTCGACTGAATTTGCTTTTATCGCGAATTCAGTCTTTTTATAAAGGAGGTGTGAAAAATGGACGGACACGCAAAGCCATTGCTAAAATTCCTTAATGGAGCAGACAATCGGTTTATAATTCCTGTATATCAAAGGAATTATGATTGGTCTCAAAAACAGTGTAAGCAATTATTTGATGATTTGGTACAAGTTGCAAAAGACAATCGAAAATCCCATTTTTTCGGTTCAATCGTTTCAACACTTGCAGCAGGAGGTAGTGGTTCAGATTTTCTTATAATTGATGGACAACAGCGTATTACAACTGTTTCAATTTTATTTGTTGCTATTGTAAATCTTTTACACTGCAAAAAAATCCAAGACAAAGACAATAACCTTGAGCGCAAAATAAAATATACATATCTTATCGATGAATATAGTTCAGACGAAAGAAAACTTCGATTAAAGCCAATAAAAAAAGATTGCCTAGCTTTTGATAAAATTGTTGAAGGCGATGCTGATGAGTTTGTGAAAGATTCACACATAACACAAAACTATGAATATTTTTGTGAACGTATTCTTTCAATTTCAAATGATATTTCTGTTGATGAACTTTTTGCTTCAATAAAGAAATTGGAAATCATTGATATTTTCGTTGAAAAAGACGAAGACCCTCAGCTCATTTTTGAGAGTTTGAATTCAACGGGGCTTGATTTAACAGAGGCTGACAAAATACGAAACTTTATTCTTATGGGTCTATCGTCTGATTTACAAAATGAATATTATGAAAAGTATTGGAACAAAATCGAAAATTACACCTGTTATAAGGTAAGTGATTTTATTCGACATTATCTTACATTCAAACAGAAAAAAATTCCAAACGTCAATGCAGTTTATTTTGAATTCAAGGAATACGTTCAGAAACAGCACCTTGCTCCGTGCAATTATGGCGACCTTCTTTCTGATATGCTTTTTTATGCAAAAATCTATGGACACATTTCCTCTGGCACGCAAAATGATTGGAATGTTTCTTGGAAGATAAAAAAGGCTCTGAACCGACTTAATCTTATTGATGTTTCTGTTTGTTATCCGTTTCTTCTTGCGCTTTTTAGTGCATTTGAAAAAAAAGAACTTGAAGAAATCGAGGTGGAGAAATCATTGTTATGCATAGAATCCTTTGTATTCAGAAGATTATTGTGTGGCTATCCAACAAATGCGCTTAACAAGATTTTCACAACACTTGACTTTGACATAAAACGACTTAACAAAGTTAATTCTCCGTATTCGAGTGTCCTCATCTATGTGCTTGAAAGCAAAACAGGCTCGGCAGAATTTCCGCCAGACCGCATTTTTGCAAAAGCTATACAAGAGCGACAAGTATACAAAATGCAAAAGAAAAACAAGCAATATCTTTTTGACCGCCTTGAGAACAAAGACACAATAGAACATGTCAATGTCATTGAGCTAATGGATAGTACAGACGAAACGAACAAGCTTACTATTGAACACATAATGCCTCAGACACTTTCTGTAGAATGGAAGCAAATGCTCGGCGAAAACTGGAAAGAGATTTTTGATACATGGATTCATACGCTCTCAAATCTTACGCTCACGGGATATAACTCAAAATATGGAAATGAGATTTTTTCTACAAAGAAGTCAATCAAACACGGTTTTGCAGATAGTGGATTGAATATCAATAAGCCTTTACTAAAATATGACAAATGGACAGAAGCTGAGTTAAAAGACAGATGTGAACTTCTTACAAAAGAAATGCTTTCTCTTTGGGATTATCCAAAAACAGATTTTGTGCCTCCACAAGATGCAGACAGTATAATCTCTTTTGATGAAGCAGAAGATTTGACAGGACGTAAACTCGTGTCATTCTCGTATAATGGCGACGAAGAACAGAAAACAAGTCAATGGAGTACGATGTATACATCTGTTGCACAAGCTCTTTTTAACGAAAATTATGCGCCAATGATTGCTCTTGCATCAAGCAAAAAAATTGCAGAAATTGATTTCAACAAAAAAGATAATCCTGCATGGGTTGAACTTGGGCAAGGAATTTTTTTATACAAGGCAAACAGCACGATTGCAAAACAACACGTTCTTGAAAAGATATTCGAGGCGTATGAAAAAGACAAATCTGAACTAATTTTCCATTTGAAGAATGAAAAATCTGAAACAGAATAAACTCCTAAGGGGGAAGAAATGCCACTGAACAAAGACATTCACAAAGTTATGGTTATTGGG
>ERZ842401.3669-NODE-3669-length-18776-cov-18.055766_pt1 | contig 18776 bp, 10 predicted proteins | sample MGYA00521270_ERZ842401 | MGnify/ENA primary metagenome ERZ842401 (study PRJEB31892, sample SAMEA3878208) | bioreactor metagenome | biome: Moose rumen | place: Sweden | collected 2011-10 | study: EMG produced TPA metagenomics assembly of the PRJEB12797 data set... | reverse complement strand
GGACATCTGCTTGGAGAAAATGGCGTCCTAAACCTACTGCGCAAAGCGGGATATATGGTGGAGTCTGTGCAGTAGAAACAAGTTGTCGCGATCAGACTTATCAAGAACAATATCAAGCGCAGCAGTTCTTATGGCAAATACTTCGCAAAGACCGTCAGTCAGGGCGAGGTGACACTCGACGAAATAGCCGCCGAGGCTTGTCGCAACAGCGGATTATCAGAGGGTTAATCCTTTTCTCGTCACGATGACGGGCCAACATAAGTCTGCTTCAGACCACCCCAGTCGATGATGACACGCTGGATCATCTGCCCCGGGTCGATGGCACGGAAGTTGATGGTGTGGGCAGGCTTCGTCTTGTCAACGACAAAACGCAAGCGACATACGGCGCCGTTGCGCAACACCTGGTCCTTCCACGTACGGGAATACTCAGCAAACTGATTCTCAAAGACTTGCGGCTCAGCATCGTCAACCCTGATGCTGATGGCATTGCTTTTGCCCTGATAGAGTGGCCAGAATGGAACTGTATAGACTGTCACCTCCACCGTGTCACGACTAACGGCAGGGAATCTGTATGCTACCTCGCCGATCTGCATCACCTCACCATCGTAGCCCAGTCCGGCTATAAGACGGGCATCGAGGCTCTTGCTGCTATAGCCTGCGAGATTAACCACGCAGCAGTCCTGAAGGGGTTCATGCTTCGGCGTGAGGTCTACAGGCTGTTCCTCCACGCCAGTGATACTGGGCACCTCTGGCTTGTTCTGGTAGAGGGCACAGTAGCCTGGCGCCACATCCATCATCCCTCGCCATTTGCCGCCGAGCAGTTCGTTGTACCGACGGTTCAGGGCATTGATGCTGTCGTAGGCAGCCTCCATCTGACGTGCGGCCCAGAGGGCTTGCGCCGTCTCTCCCCTACTCTGCAATTCGTTGCTCAACTGTGCCATCAGGAACTTACGGTTCATCTGGTAAGCCGCCTGAACAGGGAACTGCACCAGTTCGAAGAATGGAGCACTGTGATTATCAACTGCTTCCACTGCATCGCTGATGCGCTGATAGTCGGCGAGTCGCTGCTGGGCATCGGCATAATTGGTGAAAGAGAACTCGGTGGATTTCAGTCCTGTATGCGCCTTGTCATCCCACTCATACTCCCAGCCCATAAATTCAGGCTTGCGGCTCCAGGCGAGACGATAGTAGTCGTCGAGGAGAGATAAGAGGTGAGAGGTAAGAGGTGAGAGGTGTGGGAACGTCTTAGCCAGGAACTCTGCCTGATGGGTGCGGGCCTTGTCGAAGTCGAAGGCGTGGATGTTCCAGGCCATATCCATAAAGGTCTGGATGCCGAGTTCCATCGGCTTGATGTCGCCCACGTTGAGCAGCCAGTAGCGGTCGGCCCCGGTTTCGTAGGCTTTCTTCAGTTCCTCGTACATCAACACAGGCGGCGTGGTGTTCAGCCACAGGTAGTCGTGGGGCGCCCCAAGGTATGACAGGTGGTAGTAGACACCGGCCCTGCCTGAGCGTTTCTGCTCCTCAGGATTGCTGACTCGTTTTAGATAGCCATAGTTGTCGTCTACCCAGACAAGCATGATGTCATCGGGCACACGGAGACCATTCTCGTAGATGTCCATCGTCTCCTTGTAAGGCACGAAGATCTGAGGGATCTCTTCAACGGTGAGAGGTGAGAGGTGAGAAGTGAGAAGGCGGCGCTGGTCGCTGATGACCTGCTCAATGAGTGGCACGCGCTCCTCCATCGGCAGATTGCCGCGCAGCCCTGCATCATGGAGTCCGCGCATCGCAACGGTATAGATGTTTTCCATCTGCGAGGCCTCTGTCAGCCGGTCATCCCACTTGCGGCGGATGGTCTCACGATTGGTCTTGTAGTTCCAGTCGCCGTCACGCTGCTGATCCCATTCACTCTTGGCCGCATTGTTCAGCAGCAGCGGCTCGCAGTGCGACGTGGTGATGACGATGCCCAGTGAGTCGCACACCCGCTTACTCTCAGGGTGGCTATAGAAGGCACCCGTACAACTATGCATAGCAGGAGCCAGCATATTGGCCTTCAGTCGCAACAACAGTTCGCAGACGCGGGCATACGTCCTCGGTCCGATATCGCCCAGGTCTTTCTCGTAGTTCGTCGAAGCCCAAGGCTTCAGGCCCCAGTCCTCATCATTGATGAAGATGCCCCGGTATTTCACCGTCGGTTCCCCGTCGGTATAGGTGCCGGGGATAACGAAGATGTCATCATGGTGCGCAGCGGGCACATCGGCCCACCAGTACCAGGGCGACACACCAATCTGACGTGAGAGTTCATAAATGCCGTAGACAGTGCCACGACGGTCGCTGCCGGCGATAATCAGTTGCTGGCCGTGCGTAGTGATGAGATACTTCTCCCATTTCCCTTGCAACGCCTTCCCGTTGATGACGCCCTGACGTATCAGTCTGTCGATGGTACGGCTCTTGCCCACCGTACCAATAATGATATCGGCCCGACGGCCCTGAAGAGCGGGCTTGCGGCCAGTCACTGCCTGGAAGTCGGCACATAGGTTCTGTGCCGCCCGTTTCACAGCCTCCGCATCGCCTGCATCGACGGAGATTGTCGGCTGGTGTTGGGGACTGGCGAGCAACAGGGCATTGTCAGATGCATTGAAACTGACGAAAGCGGGCACTTCTTGTGCCGTGGTGCCCAAAGCCCAGAAGAGCATGGCAGAACATAGTAAAATCCTTGTTTTCATTTCTCACCAATTTTTAATTAAATATGGCGCGTAATCACTACGCACCATATTTCTAACCATTAACTAACTAATTAGACCTAATCATATTCACTTTTCACTATTCACTTCTCAATATCCCGGGTTCTGCTGCAGTACACCATCCTTGTTGGCCTGGATGGCAGACAGCGGCACGGGGAACAGGTCGAAGTGGGCATCGTAGTCCTTACCGTCGGCACTGTGGGCGGCACTGAAATAGGGATTGTACTTCTTGATGCGCTCACTGAGTTTACCCGTACGGGCCAGGGTCAGGCGACGCTTCTCCTCACAGACAAGTTCGCGGAGGCGCTCGTCGAGGATGAAGTCGATGCTCATCTGCTCAGCGGTTACGTTCTTAGCCTGTGCACGGCTACGTAGCACATTGATGTCGGCAGCAGCCTCAGCATTCCGGCCCAGGTTGACGTAAGCCTCAGCACGCAACAGGTAGGCCTCAGCCAGACGGAAGAAGTACTGGTCCGTAAAAGTCTTGCCGCCTGTTCCAGCGAGCGTATAGGTGGCCTTGTTGCCATACTGTGCATCAGGATGATGGAACGGCGTGGTCATCTTCGTAGAGTAGCCGCACATAAAGCGGTTGGGCAACTGCGTCGTGGCATTCGTACCGCCACCAAAGCCTGTCTCCATCGAATAGCCTGCGGGCAGCACGGTCTTTTCCAGGTCGAAGTAGCCGTCGGGCATAGCGGCAGCCAGTTCAGGATAGGCATCGAGCACCTCGGGACGATGGATCTTGAAGCGGCGCGGCCAGTTGTACTCAGAGTTACGCATATCGTCGAAGTCGTCAGCCCAGATGCCACTGTAGAGATGATCCACGGCGTAGTGTGTACCGATGCCACGGCCACCGGTCATATCGCCGATAGGCCAGTTGAAGAGTTGGAGGTTCACACCGTCGGGCGTGATGATCTTGAACTTATCCACCTGCGGGGCGAAGAAACGCTCACCCCAGAAACTGCCGGCGTTCCAGAAGAAGTGACTGGTATTGTTGCCGCCACCCTCTACGTTGGTCTCAAACTGGATTACCCAGATGCCTTCAGTATTGCCGGAGGCACGGTTCTGGTTGTTCGGACGGAAGAGATCGTAGAACACATCGCCATCCTCGCTGGCCTGTGAGCCGAAACGCTGGGTCATCAGTTTCAGGTTGGCATTATTGATGACAGCCGTAGCGGCACTGACGGCCTTGTCGTTGGCACCAGTGGCCAGACAGACTTCCGAAAGCAGCATATTGGCTGCAGGGCTGCTGATCTCACCGTCGCGCACACCACTGATGTCTGGCAGGTTGGCTGCGGCAAACTCCAGGTCTTCCACCACCTGAGCCAATACTGTAGCCTTCGGCTCACGGGTGTAGTCAGTCTTCGGCTCCGTCACTTCTTCGAGTTGCAGGGGCACGTCACCATAGAGATAGACCAGCGTGCGGTAACCCAGGGCACGGAAGAAGCGGGCTTTGGCCTCGTAGAGTTTCTTCTGATCATCGTTCAATGCCGTGGAATTGGGCAGACGGGTAATCACGGTGTTGGCCTGGGCGATGAGTTTATAGTTCTCATCCCAGAAGAACTTGGCGATGGCCCCAGAGGGCGAGAGATCAGCCACAACATTCGACTGCAGAGGATCTGCCGTGATCCACATATCCGCAAATTTCGACAGGTCCGTCGTGCGGTCGTAGGTGGTATAGAACTCTTCACGGGTCAGGTAGTAGAGTTCTGTGACAGCGGCATCAAAGTCGGCTGCCGTGTTATAGGAGTTCGAGGCCGAATTGAAGTCGAGTGCCTTCTCCTCGAGGAACTTATCTTCGTTGCATCCAGTCAGCAGCGTTGCTGCGAGCATGGAGAATAATATTATCTTTTTCATTGTGGTTTAGAGATTAATGTTGATACCTAATGTCATACTCTTCATCACGGGACGATCCTCGTAGCGGCTACCCGTCGTGCGGTTCTGGCCGTTGATGTCCTGATAGGTCATATTGGGTTCGGGATCCCAGCCGTGCCAGCCAGTGATGGTCAGCAGGTTCTTGCAACTCAGGTAGACGTTGACGCCGTCGATGTGAATCTTCTGCATCCACTGCTTCGGCAGGTCGTAGGAGAGGGTGATGTCCTGAAGTCTCAGGAACGAACGGTTCTCGTAACGGAAGGGGTTGATGGCGGGGTTGGCGTTATAGAGGGCGTAGATGCCACCTGGATTACTGGGCGTCCAGAAGTTGTCAACCTGTTCCGTCAGGCGGTTGTGGCGCAGGGTGTTGTCATTCACCAGTTCAGCGTAGGAGTTCTTACCCATATAACTCTTGCTGCCACCGAGGACGGCATTGAGGAAGAAACTCAGCGTCAGTCCCCTGTACTTGAAACTGTTCAGCAAGCCCATACGGACAGAAGGATCAGTCTTACCAATGATGCTGCGGTCATTCTCGTCAATCTTGCCATCCTCGTTGATGTCTACGATACGATAGTTTCCGGGATGATAGCCCTCGGGGATGTCATCGCCTACCTGCCAGATACCATCAACCGTGTAGTCGTAGATACAGGAGAGCGACTCGCCAATGAAGAGCGACGAAGAGGTGAGGTCGTCTTCCACACCGTCGCCATCGGTGTCAAGGCCTGCCAGTTTGGTGATCTCGTTGCTGTTGGTCGAGAGGTTGAACATCGAAGTCCACTCAAAGTCCTTCGTCACGATGTTGCGAGAGTTGATGGTCAACTCGAAGCCTCGGTTCTTGATCTCACCCACGTTCGACATAATCGACGTGAAACCGGTAATAGAGGGAATCGACACGGCATAGAGCAGGTCATTTGTTTTGGTAGAATAATACTCGATGTTACCCGTGATACGGTTACCCAGGATGCCGAAGTCGATGCCGAAGTTCAGACCGGCGGTCTTCTCCCACTTCAGGTTGGAGTTCTCCATTGAAGCCAGTTCCTGACGCATTGCTCCAGAGGCGCCGTCGCCAAAGATATAGCCAATGGAAGAGTTGACGCGGGCCAGCGAGGAGTAGCGCGAGGTCTGGTTACCGCTGACGCCATAGCCGGCACGCAGTTTCAGATAGTCCAACTGAGGCACCTTGAACCACTCTTCGTTGGTAAGTACCCAGCCGAGGGCCACTGAGGGGAACACAGCCGACTTGTTGTTGGCAGAGAAGCCTGAGAAGCCATCGCGGCGCACCGTGGCCGTGAGCATATAGCGACCATCGTAGGCATAGTTGACACGGGCCATCTGATAGAGCAGTGTCTCCAGCCAGGCGTCGCTGTTGGTGGTCTGGGTAGAGGCCAGTTCCAGTGAGTTATAGCCCAACGTCATACGGGGGAACAGTTTGGCATCGGCTGCCGTATAACTGTACTTACGGCGTGAGGCACCATAGACGAGCGTTGCGCCGACACTGTGCTTGCCGAAAAGGTTCTGGTAGTTCAGGATGTTATCCAGCGTATAGTCATAATAGGTGGAGTGGTGCTTATAGGCCTGGCCATTGCTGTTCTCAGCATATTCACTGGCATAGTGATGCTCACCGATGCGGTAGTTGTTACCGAAGTTGATGCGATAGGTCAGTCCCTTCAGGGGCAGTTGTACCTCACCATAGAGATTGGCGAAGAAGGAATTGGTGCGGTCATAGTCGTCGACCAACGACCCGTGGAAGGGATTCTCGCGGGCATCGTGGGCGGGATAGTGGTTCATATTGCCGTCGGCATCGTAGGGCTGCGTCAGCGGGCTGCACTCGATGAGGAAGGGCAGATAGGTCTCCTGACCATCGCGGTTCTCAAAGGAGCCGAAAGCCTGCACACCAGCCTTGAGCCAACTGACGGGCTGGATGTCGAGGTTCACACGGACCGAGTTACGCTTATAGTCATCGTTAAGCAGATAGTTCTTCTGGGCGGTATTGCCTAATGAGACGAGATATGACATTGCATCGCTGCCGCCGGAGATGTTCAGTTTGTTCTCCAAGATGGTACCCGTACGCGTGAAGTCGCTCCACCAGTCGTAGTCGCCAGGGATGATGTTACCCTGATCATCGGTCATCCAGGCATCCGGCATACGCTCGGAGAGTCTGAAGTTGGGATCCTGCTGGGTGTAGCCCGAAGCCTCGGTCTTGGAGAACTGCCACAGACACTCATTGTCGAACGTCAGCATCTCGTCGCGGTTCATCGTGTGCATCTTGTTCGTCGGTGTCTGACGGCTGTAACTGCTCGAGAACGACACCTTGGCCTTGCCCTTGGCACCCTTCTTCGAGGTAATCAGCAGCACACCGTTGGCTGCCTGTGCACCATAGACGGCAGTGGCCGAGGCATCCTTCAGTACGTCGACACTCTCGATGTCGGCAGGGTTGATGCTTGAGAGACTACCTGTATAGATGATGCCGTCGAGGATGATCAGCACGCTCGTGCTACCAGAGATGGTGTTGGCACCACGGATGGAGATGCCGGGATCGCTACCGGCAGAACTGGCCTGGCCTACGTTCAGGCCCGGCACAGAACCCTGCAACGACTGCAGCAGGTTGGTGTTGGTCGACTTCTCGAAGGCCTGAATGTTGGCACGCGTCACGGCACCCGTCAGGTCGCTCTTACGCATGGTGCCATAACCCACCACAACGACATCATCGAGCAGGTTGTTGTCCTCCTGCAGCACCACCGTGATCTCACCATTACTGGTTGCCGTGACTTCCTTTGTCACATAGCCGATGTACGAGACCACGAGCCTGGTGTTCTTCTGGACTGAGAGTTGGAATCTTCCGTCCATACCGGTAATGGTTCCATTGGTTGATCCTTTTTCAACGACGGAGGCTCCGATGATGGGTTCCTGGTCTGTCGCCGAAATCACAATGCCGCGTACCACGCTTTGCGCATACGCACTGACTACACTTAGCAGAAGCACTGGTAGTAGCAGAAATAATCTTTTTCTCATTGTTAGTTGTAATTAATTAATAAAATGAAGTAAAGTTTTCGGTTGCAAAGATACGTCGAAAAACGTTTAGGACGGATGGAAAAACGTTGCAATGGCTTTCGTATTTGTGGCACAACAAAAGAAAAACCGACGGATGCCTCAAAAGGGTTCCCGTCGGTTACATCTCGAAAAGGAAATGTTTCATTCTCCGTGTTGCGCCGCATATTCTGACGGCGTCATACCGTAGTAAGTCTTGAAGACGGTGGAGAAATGGGCCAAATCACTGAAGCCGACACTGAAGGCTACCTGTGAGACATTCACCCGACCCTCACGGATCAGGCGGGCGGCCTGTTGCATACGGATATCGCGCACGAACTTGCCCGTGGCCAGACCCGTCATCTCCTTCATCTTGCGGTGCAACTGTGCACGGCTCAGGCCGACATCCTTGGCCAGGCTCTCCACGTTGTAGTCGGGATCTGACAGATGGGCATTGACCGATTTCATCACGCGCTCCATCAGTATCTCGTCGTTGCCTTTCACCTCCACGTCCTCCACCTTGTCCTTCTGCGTAGACGCACCGGTGAAGACGCCCTTCAGCCGTCGCATGTTACCCACCAGATTGTCTATCTGCACATGCAGTTCCTCCATATCGAAGGGCTTGGCCAGATAGGCATCGGCTCCCTTCTTCAGGCCTTCGAGGCGGAACTCCACTTCCGTCTTCGAGGTCAGCAGGATGACGGGCAGTTCACTAGTATGCGGATTCTCCTTGATGCGCTTCAGCAGGGTGATGCCATCCATCTCTGGCATCATCACGTCGCTGACCACGATATCGTAATGTTTGTCTTCAGTCAGCAGGGCCTTCAGGGCTTCCTTTCCGTTCTGGCAGACAGTAAAGTGGTAGTAGTTGCCGAGTTCGAAGCGGATGTAGTCGGGTATCTCAGGATCATCATCCACCAGCATCACACGATAGTTCTTGTGATTCTTGCCCACATTGATCGAGGTCGAAAGCACCTCGCTGCGGTTCTTGTTCTCCACTATCTGCTCGGGCTTCAGGTGTTTGCTGCCCGTCGGCATCAAGACGGTGAAGCAGGCACCACGCTGACCGTCGGTCCTGTTCCCGGCCTTGATGCTGCCGCCGTGCATTTCCACGATACTGCGACAGAGGTTCAGGCCGATACCTGTTCCTTGCGTCGTGAGATTCACTGTATTAGAACCCTGGTGGAAACGCTCGAACAGATTCTTCGTCGACTCCCCTTCTTTGAAGCCTACCCCACTGTCGATGACCCGGATGCTGACCCTCTCTTCACTATTCACTTTTCCCTTTTCACTTTTCACCTCCACCTTCACTTCCCCGTTGTCGCAGGTGTACTTGAAGGCATTGGAGAGCAGGTTGGAGATCACCTTGTCGAAGTTCATACGGTCTACCCAAAGCGGAACATTGTTCAGTTCGTGTTCAAACGTGAAGGCGATGTTACGCTGCTGGGCTTCATACTGATAGAGTTTGCAGATGCCGCTCACGAGATCGACGATGTTCGTCTCCTGACAGTGGATCTGCATCTGCCCTTTGTCTATCTTCCGCTCATCAAGTATCTGGTTCACGAGCATCATCAGTTTCTGGGCGTTCCTGTCGATGGTGTCGATGGAGGGCTGAAGGACTGTCGAATTGAAGGTATGGAACTCATCCACGGTCTTCAACCTCTCAATCTCTGAATTTCTCAATTTTTTCAGCGGCCCCATAATGAGCGTCAGCGGCGAGCGTATGTCGTGGGTGGCGTTCATCAGGAAGCGCATCTTCTCCTCGTCAAGCCGGCGATGGGCCCGTTTCCGCAGGATCCAGCCTAAAAGCAACAATAGGACCAGGGCCACCAGCGCATAGAGGAAGTAGGCCCACGACGAGCGATACCATGGTGGCGTCACCTGCACCGTGATGGTCTTCGAGGCTGAATAGATACCGCCCGACAGTGCCCTCACCTCAATCTGATAGGTACCGGGTTGCAGATGGCTCAACTGGATGCTGTTCTGCCCCTCGGCATTCTGCACCCACTTTCCGTCGTTTATGCGGTATTCGAAGAGGATGTTGTCGGGATTGTTGAAGTCGAGCAGCGAGAACTCCAGGGCCACGACATTATCGAGGTAGGAGATGGTGAACGAATCCGATAGACTGCCCACGCGATGACCGGCTATCAGGAACTCAGTCAACTGCACGGGCGGCAGTTCTTTGTGTGTCCCCGTCACCTGGGCGGGACGGAACACGATCAGACCGTCGTTATTCACAAAGTACACGACATCCTCGTCACTATGATGGCCCACGCAGTTGATATACTCCTTGGCCGTCAAACCATTACCACTGACGTGTCCGATCCACTTTCCACTATACTGCCAGATACCCATCGACGTGGAGCACCAGATGTCCCCATTATTAGCCTCAACGATGTAGCCCACCGCCTTGTCTGCCAGTCCACCATCCGTCGTAAAGCGTTCAGCGTCCTGCTTCCCGCGCACATAGCGGTAGATGCCTTCGTCCGTACCAATCAATATATCACCCCTCTTCGTTTCACAGAGCGAGTAGCACATCTTGCCATTCAGGATGCTGCGCCACCCGTAGGGATAGAAACTGTCGGTTGCTGGATCAAAGCACGACACGCCTGCCGATGTGGCCATCCACACATAGCCTTGACTGTCAGGCATCATCATCATAATCCAGTTGTTTAAAAGAGTGCCTCGACCTGTATCCTCGTCGGTCGAGAGATAACCGTGCAACATCCCCTTCTCAGGATTGTATATCTTGAATCCACGAGAGAAGGTCGAGATGTAGAGGTTGCCCTGGTTGTCCTCCGTCATATCGTTCAGGCGGTCGCATTCAAAGGTGGCACGCTGCAGCGCTTGCCCCGTCAAAGGGTTATAGGCATAGAAAGCATCGTCAGTACCCAGCCAGTAGCGCCCTTTGCGGTCACGATAGATGATCTCAGCCGGCGAAGGAGCAGCAGGATGAGCGACAACACGTCCCTCGACATTGAAGCCAAACACACCGTTGCCCTGTACGGTACACCAGATCATACCGCCGTCACCTTCGCAGACTGATGTGATCGTTGAACTGACATTATAGCCCTGGGCTGAGAGCGTCCACGAGGCAAACTGCGGCTGCACACGGGGAATCATCACCAGCCCCTTCGACTGGCATCCCAGCCAGATATTGCCATAGTGGTCCTCGTTGATAGTCCATATCTTCGCCGTGTTCAAGTCAATCTCCTGTATCCGGCACTCCACGCGGGTCAGTTTCCGGCTCCCCTTCTTTAGCAGGAAGAGACCATCGCCTCGCGTACCTATATATATATCACCGTCACGATTCTGGAACGAGCAGCAGATTGCAACTTTTTCACCCTTCAGGGCTGAGAGATCAATCTGGGCATCGCCGAACTGACCATTGCGGTAACTGTAGATGCCGTGCATACAGACCACCAGTATCTCGTCGCCCATATCAGCCATTCCCACCACGATGCCTTGCTTCACGGTCAGCAGATGCACCCCGTCGCCGTCTTTCATCGTCACCTCCTCGCCATAGCCGCACTTCCAGAAACGCCCCTGGCCGTCCTCCATCATCTTATTATAGTACCAGTTGCCTGAGGGGATGGTGTATCCGTCGGCTATCTTCTCTATCCGGCCCTGATTGAGGGTGTAGAGTCCGCGCCCCGAGGTGCCAATCAGGAACTCGCCGTCCTTGCGCTCCAGCATAGCCGTTACACGGGCTTCCTCCTCATTGAAGGGGTAACGTTCGAACTGGTCAGTAGTATAGTCGTAGCGGGAGAGTCCCATTCTCGTGCCCACCCAGAGTCGCCCCAGTCGGTCGCAGTAGAGTTTCACCACGATGTTACTGCTCAGCGTGGTGGAGTCGTCAGGATGGTGGTAATAACTCGTGAAGCGATAGCCGTCGAACTTGTTGAGTCCGTTCTCCGTGGCTATCCAGATGTAGCCGTGGCTATCCTGGCAGACGTCATTGATGAGTCCGCTCGAGAAACGGTCAGCAGGGAAGAAGTAGCCCGTCTGGCCCGAACAATGTCCGACGAATGAGACAAATAGCAGCAATCCGATCAATCTATGCATAACAGTATCTTTTTGCGGGCAAAGTTACACAAAATCCCCATACCCTGAAGGAAAAACGTCTCATAATCGTTAGAAGATACCGGAGGGGCGCTGGTGGTGCTTCCTGTTCAAGGACTACGGCTCCGTGGGACGTATGCTCGTGTGGCCTTACTTGAACAGGCTGTCGAGCAGCGTATAGAAGGCGGGATCCTCGCCGACGATGGTCTTCACGATCTTGCCATCGGGACCGACAATGATCTTGGTGGGGAAGCCCTGAATGCCATACTGGCTCAGCACCTTCGACTCACGCGGATTGTAGACGTGCAGCCAGGGCAGTTCGTGCTTCTCAACGGCGGCCTTCCACTTGGCCTCGGTGTCGTTGCAGTCCACACCCAGAATCTCGAACTTGCCCGCGTACTTCTTATAATACTCCTTCATCTCAGGGAAGCCCTTGATGCACCAGCCGCACCACGAACCCCAGAAGTCAATGATCACGTACTTGCCACGCAGACTGCTCAGCGAGAGCGGCTTGCCGTTGATATCGTTCAGTGTGAAGTCAGGTGCCTCAACACCTGTGGCCTGTTTCTGGGCAGCCTCAGCCTCGGCTTTCTGCTGAGCCTCCACCCTATCCAGGATCTTCTGGTAGAGGGGCTTGCAGCGACCGTCGCGTACGGCGGGACTGAGCAAGGCGATGGCGGCCTTCATCTTATCCGGATCCTCCAGTTGCGTGATGATGGCGGCAGAAGCCTCTTCGTCAGCGTGGGCCTTGATATAGTCCATCACCTTAGTCGAGAAGTTCTGCTGGAGGGGTTCGATACCCTCATTGTAGACCTTCATCACGGAGTCGCGAGGTGTGCCGCTGGCCATCATCGCCTGGCACTTCTGCATAAAGTCGTTCATCTCCTTCTGGGCATCCTCGATCATCAGGTCAGCCTGATGATACTGGGCATAGAACTTCGAGCCGGTGATGTCGTAGCGGTTGGCTCCGGCCTCCTGGGTGATCGTAGCCTGCTCGCCGGGAACGGCGGGAATCTGGAACTGGACGCCAGGGATGCCACGGAACATCTGCGGCTCAACGAGGAAGAGCGTCGTTGGCTCTGCCACCTCCACCTCAAAGTCGAACACGCCCTGTTTGCCAGTGAAGGTCTGGCGGGCATCGGGATTCTCCTGTGAGACGACCACGATGGTGTCGCCCAGGTTCTTGGCATCAATCTTCACGTGCAGTTTGTTGTCTGCAGTACAACTGGCAGCGATGGCCACCATTGCTAAACTCAAAAATACTTTTTTCATTGTCTTTATTACATTATTCATCTCTATATACACTTTAAGACGCGGCAAAGGTACACAAAAAAGCGGGAATACTGCGTGAATTAAGATTTTTTATCGTTGTCGCTGTAGTGCTGGTAGTTATTCAGCGAGTGGCGCCTCGCCCGCGTTTCGAACTTTTAACGTCCGAAACGATACAAATTTGCGGGATTATTCGTACCTTTGCAGAAAAATCAGACGACAATGCATACACGCAACAACCTCTCCATTCTCCTGGCGATGTTCCTATTTGCACTCACAGTTGGCTGCAACCGAACTTCTGCCGACTATCACTTGGACTACACGGTCAGCCCCGACACGGCTGGCCACTACCTGAACGTCTGCCTCACATACCAGGCAGACAGCACCCAGCCCAATCGCTCCGACGTGGTGCTGACGATGCCGCGCTGGGCACCGGGGTACTACGAGATGCTGGACTTCGCCAAGCACCTGACAGACTTCAGTGCTCATGACGCACAGGGCCAAGCACTCACATGGACAAAGGAAGGCCTGAACCGCTGGCGCGTGGCACTGCCCGAGAACGGGCGTATGGAAGTCAGATACCGCGTCTATGCCAACCAGCGCGACGTGGCCTCCAGCCGTGTGGAACGGGACATAGCCTTCGTGGCACCCAACGGCGTATTCATGTATGTCGCAGGCGAACAGACGCACCCCGTGACCGTGCGATTCGAACTTCCCGAGGGATGGCAGCAGATTGCCACAGGAATGAAACCGCATGCCGACGACAGTTGCGCCTTCACCGCCAAGGACTTCGACGTACTCTACGACTCTCCTTTGCTGCTGGGCAACTTCTATAGGAGAAAGTTCGCTCACGAGGGACATGACTACGAGTTCGCCCTCGAGACGCCCGACGGTGCCGAGGAGATGCAACTGGAAGAGAACTTCAGGCGCATCGTTTCGGCCACCACACAGATGATGGGCGACGTGCCCTACGACAACTACTGCCTCATCCACATGGGAGAGGGAAGCGGTGGGCTGGAACACCTCAACTCACAAGCCTGCTACACTGATGGCACCTACCGCTTCGACACCCGACGCGAGGAGGTGAAGTTCCTGGCGTTCGTGGCGCACGAATACTTCCACCTCTACAACGTCAAGTGCATCCGGCCTGCCGAACTATGGCCGTTGGACTATGACCACGAGGCCATCACACCTATGCTCTGGGTCAGCGAGGGACTGACGTGCTACTATGAGTTCCGACTGCTGCGCTATGCGGGCATCACCACGCCAGACGAGGCACTGGAACTCCTCTCCACCTACTTCGCCCACTATGCACCCAACGAGGGACAGCACCACCAGAGCCTGCGCCAGAGTAGTTATGACATCTGGCTGAACTTCATGAACCCCGACGACAACGCCCGCGACGTGCGCATCAACTACTACTTCAAAGGGCCCATCATCGGCCTGCTTCTCGACATTGACATCCGTCGCAAGACCCAGCAGCAGAAGTCGCTTGATGATGTTATGCGCCTACTCTATCGCCGCTACTACCAAGAACTGCAACGCGGCTTCACCGAAGAGGAGTTCTGGAGTGCCTGTGCCGAAGTAGCCGGACAACCCCTTTCTGAGGTGCGCCACTTCGTAGATACCACCGACGACATCCCCTACGCCGATTACCTCTCCGATGCCGGCCTGCGCATCGACACCACCTCCTGGAATATACTGCGCGTGGAGACGCCCACTGATAAGCAAAAGAAATTCCTTCAGGCGATGGACCTGGAGGACTAGAAGAATGCCGAGGCTGTAAAGATTCAGTTGACTGCCGAGGAGATAGCACGACTCGAAGCACAGGCCGATGCAACTGGCATTGATACCCGTGGAGGTAGGGAACACTCGATGGAATGATTATAGAAACAAATAATAGCCGCCCAACGTGAGCGGCTATTATTTGTTTCTTCGTCAAAATGCTTATTTCAAATAATGTTCACACCGTTAGCAATCACCTCGCTTTTGGGAACCTCCACATTCAGTTTGCGCCACAGCACCTTTGCGATGCCTGTCCGCCTGATGCTGATACCATCCATGCTGGCACCGCTTGGTATCAGTTTTTCCTTTCTTGTCTTAACGGTCTGTAATTCCATATTCAGTCCTCCTTCGTTAAAATGCGCTGCAAAGTTAGTCAAATTATTCCAATTTTACAAAGATTAGAGAAAAATTCTTCAAAAAGGAACCATTTTTGTAGTTTTTGCCACCTCCGTGCGATTTCATATCAGAACGAGTCAATTAAACAACGAATCAATAAAAACTTAGAACATGAATTTGAACGAATGGTCAGGGAGAACCGCAGCACGATTTACACCGTATGCTACATATTCTCCAACGACCAGGACGAGGTGGCCGACCTGTTCCAAGAGATGCTCATCAACCAGTGGAAGAGCCTGCCCTCGTTTGAGGAGCGCGGCGACACCACCTCCTAGAATATACTGCGCGTGGAGACACCCACTGATAAGCAAAAGAAATACCTTCAGGCGATGGACCTGGAGGACTAGAAGAATGTCTTTACACTCGATGGAGTAAAAAGCGTAAATCATGCCGATATTAGTTAAGAATGATCATAATCGGCAGGATTTAGCATATCAAATCCTGCCAAATGTGGTAGTTTTTGTACATCTGTGGCAAAGTATAACGCATACGGCATCACCTATGGAAAGCACAGCGGTATGGTACAGAGGCAAGTTGTGATGGATGACTTGTTCGTATAAGGAATGGATAAGAATCAGTAAAACGGGTAGATAAATCCGTAAATCGCGTAGGTGTGGTTTGCGGATTTTTTTGTATCTTTGCAGCCAGTTATGAGAAAGATTATTGCAATTGTATTGAGTATGGTGACGATGAGCACGATGGCGCAGGGGGTGATTGATGTACACTCGCACATCATCACGCCGGAGTTCGTGTCTGCACTGGAGAAGGAGGGCAGACTGTTGGATGAGGGATATCCGTTGCCCAAATGGGATGCGGAGGCACAGTTGAAGTGGATGGATGAGGCGGGGATTCAGATGTCGGTACTGACGTTGGCGGCGCCTCAACCGTTATCCGCAGAAGTGGTAAGAGCGACTAACGAGGCTGCTGCAAGGATGAAGCGGAAGCATTCTGACAGGTTTCGCTTCTGTGCTGCCCTACCCCTGCCTGATGTCGAGGCAGCCATTGAGGAGGCTCGCTATGCACTGGACGTGCTGGGGGCTGACGGCATCAAACTGGCGACAAACGTACAGGGGCAGTATCTCGGTGCGCCGGAACTCGACACGCTCTTCTCGTTCCTCAACGAGCGGAAGGCAGTGGTCATCCTGCATCCGCATCGTCCAGAACCCGTCAACCGTCAGGTGATGGAGCAGACGCCGCTCGCCATGCAGGAGTATCTCTCGGAAACCACCCGCGCCGTGAGCAACATGATTAGCCGCAATGTGCTGGCCCGCTATAATAATATAAAGGTGGTGGTGCCCCATTGCGGTGCCTATCTGCCGCTGATGGTTCCGAGGATGAAGTCGCTCACGCCCGTGATGCAAGCGAACAAACTGGTGGGCGACATCGACTGGGAGGCCAACCTCGCAGCCCTTTACTACGACCTCGCCGGAGCGCACTCGCCGGAGGTCATCCGCATGCTTCTCACCATCACTACGCCCGACCATCTGCTCTACGGCTCCGACTATCCCTACGTTGCTCCGCAGGCACTCACTCAGAGCCTCCAGCGCATGCAGCAGTATCTGACTGACGAGCCAGACCTTGCACCTTATAAGGAGATGATTCTGCATAAGAATGCTGATTGGTTGTTTGGCCTGACATCAGACAAGCCAACCGCCACAACTCTCGACGGCTCGCTGCTCGTCCGCATTGCAGAAATCGAGGTCTATCCTGAGTATCTCGCGGAATATCTCACCGCTGCAACAGAGATTCAGCAGAATAGTCTTGCCGAAGAATCTGGTGTGCTCTGCCTCTTCCCAAATCAGATGAAGGAGGATAGCACACAATTCCGCATCCTCGAAATCTACGCTTCGCAGGAAGCCTATCAGCACCACATCCAGACAGACCATTTCCAAAAGTACAAGCAGGGCACGTCCCACATGGTGAAGTCGCTGAAACTGCAAGACCTCACACCGCTCAGCACTGAAACGATGCAAAAAATTTTTAAAAGGAAGCAATAATATGGAATACGTAAAACTTGGAAACTCAGATCTTAACGTGTCGCGCATCTGTCTCGGTTGCATGGGCTTTGGCGATGCAAGTATCGGACAACACTCGTGGACGATTGGCGAGGAGCCGACGCGTGAGATAATCCGGCGGTCGCTCGACCTCGGCGTGAACTTCTTCGACACGGCCATTGCCTACCAGTTGGGCACGTCGGAGCAGTTCGTGAGCAGGGCACTGAAGGACATGGCACGGCGCGAAGACGTGGTGGTGGCAACAAAGTTCCTGCCTCGCACGGAGGAGGAGATCAAGAACGCCATCGATGGCCGTCAGCACGTGTTGAACAACATCGACAGCAGTCTGCAGCACCTTGGCATGGACTACGTTGATTTGTACATCTACCACATCTGGGACTACAAGACACCAGCCGAGGAGATACTGGAGGGTATGAACGATGCCGTCCGTGCGGGCAAAGCACGGTATATCGGCATCGCCAACGCCTACGCCTATCAGGTGGCGAAGATGAATGCGCTGGCCGAGAAGAACGGCTGGGCTAAGTTCATCAGCGTGCAGAACCACTACAACCTGATTATGCGCGAGGAAGAGCGCGAGATGTTCCCGTTCTGCCGCGAGGAGAACATTGCCATGACTCCATACAGCGCACTGGCATCGGGTAAGCTGGCCAAGCGTCCGGGCGAGACCTCGAAGCGACAGGCTGAGGACTCGTTTATGCACTTCAAGTACGATGCCACCGCCGAGCAGGACAACCGCATCGTGGAGCGCGTGGTGGAACTGGCAGACCGCTATGGCGTGGAGATGACGCAGATATCTCTTGCCTGGCTGCTGACGAAGGTGGAGTCGCCCATCGTCGGAGCCACAAAGCTGCATCACATTGAGGGTGCCGTCAAGTCGCTCGAAGTCCGGTTGACCACCGATGACATCCGCTATCTGGAAGAGCCCTACGTACCGCACAACCTCTCAGGCGTGATGGCGGTCAACAAGCCAGCCATGAGCGAGGAACCTGTGTGGGTAACGGCCGCAAAGATTTGAAGCCCCTTGATAAGGGGCTGGCGTAAGCCAGGGATGCCATAAGAGAAACAATTTTCCTAAATATTCGAAAAAAATCCCTGATGTTCCAATGAATGTCGGGGATTTTTCGTATCTTCGCACCAAATATGGAACTACAAGAGAATAGCGTAATCATTGATAACAAGCTGGACAGGATGTTAGATCCAGAGCTGGCGATTCATTTCACGCACGCTTATTGCGAGGCGGGCCAGTGCGAGGTGACGTTTAATGGACAGACGTTTACGCTCTGTGAGGGTGGATGTATGATTATCATTGCCAACAGGTTGGTGTCGCGAGTTGTGCCGTCAGCCGACTTCAAGGTGAAGGTCATCTACGTCGAGGAGAGTTTCCTGCAGGCATGTACGCCACATAGTAATTATGGTACGCGGGGTGGACTGTCGCTCTACATCAACCCCATCATGCGACTGACGGACGATGAACGAGCAATCTGCCAGCGTGGTTTCGAGAATGTATTCTATCGTATGGAGCATCCGCACCGATTCTTCCACGGCGATGAAATGATGGCGGCCTTGCAGCAGTTGTTCATCGACTTCTACGAGTGTCATGCCCGCA
>ERZ842401.3668-NODE-3668-length-18777-cov-3.667824_pt1 | contig 18777 bp, 14 predicted proteins | sample MGYA00521270_ERZ842401 | MGnify/ENA primary metagenome ERZ842401 (study PRJEB31892, sample SAMEA3878208) | bioreactor metagenome | biome: Moose rumen | place: Sweden | collected 2011-10 | study: EMG produced TPA metagenomics assembly of the PRJEB12797 data set... | reverse complement strand
CATAACTTGTGGCGCAAAAAAGTATCATGGAGATTGATATAATGGCTAAGGCAAAATGGTGATATGGCAAAGTGCTGATTTCAGAGCCAATTACCTCATATATGTTATTGCTATTAGCATATATATCTAAAAAATCAAAAGATCCTTTTATCTGTTTTGCAATAAAATTATTGGGGATGATAAAAAAACTTATAAGTGTCCCAGGTATTGCAAATAAGTACCCCTCAAGTATTGTCTGTTTTATGGTCCTGCCTTTGCTTATAATTCCTATGAAAAATGGAACTGTTATAGCCCAGGTCATCCAATATGCATCATAGTATATATTATAGTTCTGGACGAAGTCAAGTTTTTTTGTTGCATCAGTGTATGTGAAAAGAGGTATTAGATTATCAAGCATTACCCCTAGTTGTTGGAATGAACTTTCAAGTATGAATTGCATTTCGCCACCAAAAAGAAAAACATAAATTAAAAATATCAGAAAAACATATATGCATACGTTGGATAGGGCTTTTATTCCTCTCAAGCCATTATAGAGAGAGGCGCTATATATTGCAAATATTAAAAGTAAAATTATGATGGTTGTAGTATTGTTATCAGGAAAATTAAAAAGTTTATGAAGACAGTTTGTTATGATAGGAGGAGAAAAACACAGCGAACATGTTACAGCTGCTATAATAGCAATTACTGCGAATATGTCTATGGTTTTACCAATAATGCCATCAACTCTATTTTTAAGAAGAGGTCTTAGAGATTCACTAAACTTTAGTTTTGATATTTTCCTTGTGTGCATCATAAAACCAAAGCATACAGCAAGAACAAGGTATAACCAATAATTAGACCAGAAAAAAAATGAGTGAGCTTGAGCCATATTATATGAATTCACAAACAAATTGTGTGGATTATCAAAGCTTTGAATGAATGGTTCGTTCATATAATATATCCATTCAGTAAATGAATAATAGATGATACTGCCTGATAATCCGGCACAAAACATCATGGCACCATATCCCAAAAAGGAAAACAAAGGTTTTTCGTCCTTGTCCCCTAATTTTATTTTGCCATATTTAGAAAAAGCTAAAACAAATGAGAATATAAATACAAATAAATTCACTAATAAATAAATTATACCCATCTTATCACTAAAAAAAGGTTTAATATTATCAAAAAAAAGTTTAGTTTCATCTGGGTAAAAAAAGAAAAGTAATGAAAGGATTACAATAATAGTAAAAGGCACTATTAGTATGGAAAGGTCTAATTTTTTCAGTTTAATCTTAAAATTATTCATAATCTCCTCTTGACATAACTGTTCAAATTTTGTATAATTTAATTAATGTTGAACATTGTACCATACATAGTTTTTTTTGTCAATATATTTTTATCGTAGTTATTATGAAAAGATTATTAAATGGAAATGAAGCATTCGCATATGGGGCTATTATAGCTGGAGCGAATTTTTACGCTGGATATCCTATAACGCCATCTACGGATGTATATGAATTTTTTGAAAACAATGGGGAAAAATACCATGTGAAGTTTGTACATGCAAGTTCTGAAGTTTCTGCAGTTAATATGATAATGGGAGCTAGTATAGCAGGCGCAAGAGCATTGACGGCAACTTCAGGCTGTGGTTTTTCGCTTATGCAAGAAGCTATATCGTATATGGCTGCTGATTTTGTTCCTTGCGTTATATTAAATGTCATGAGAGAAGGTGCGGGGTTAGGAGATATACCACGAAGCCAGGGCGATTATAATCAGATGACAAAAGGTGGCGGCAATGGAGATTATCATTCTATAGTTTTGGCGTGCAAAAGTATAAGGGACTGCATCAATATGCCTAAAATTGCATTTGAGTTATCAGAAAAATATAGAAACCCCGTGATAGTAACATATGACAGTGATATTGCACATACAAAAGAAAGTGTAGATATAAATATAAGTCAAATTAAGAATGATATAGATAAATCAGATTGGATATTGAATGGCAATAAAACGAATAATCCAAAACGGATTCAAAATATATATTATCATGACAAGGAGTATAGTGACAATTTAAAAAACAAATACGAGTTAATAGAAAAAAATGAGCAGAGATACGAAGAATATGAAACATCTGATGCCGAGATTGTACTAGTTGCTTTTTCTATATGTGGAAGAATATGTCTCGATGCAGTAAAAAGGGCAAGAGAAAGCGGAATAAAAGTTGGACTGATAATTCCAATAACCTTATATCCATTTCCACAAAATGCATTTAAGAAGCTGAATTGTTGTAAAAAAATAATCATAGTAGAACTTAATATTTTGAAGCAGATGAGACATGATGTTGAATATTATACAAAGCAAAAATATGAGTATCATTCAATCAATAGTATGTCAACTTGCCCAACGGTTCTAGACATTTTAAAATATATAGAGGAGATGAAATAATATGTATGATCTGCTATGCGAAGGATGCGGACATCGTAGCGCAATGATGCTATTAGATGAGATTATACAAGAAAAGAAAATAAAAGAAAAAACAATTCTTGCGCTAGATGTTGCGTGCTGCTCATTACTGATAGATTTTGTAGAGTATGATTCTATTATGTGTGCACACGGACGAGTGCTTGATGTTACGAAAGGCTATAAAGAGATGAGAAAAGATAATGTGGTTATCTCTTATATGGGTGATGGCGCCGCATACTCTATAGGCATTGAGGAGATAATTCACTCAGCTAGAAGGAATGATGATGCTTTGGTTATCGTTATAAATAATGGTCTCTATTCAATGACAGGTGGGCAAGTAGCTCCAACTTACATTGATTCTTCTAATCTAGGATTTAAGATTGAGGATATTATCTCAAACTTTTCTATAACTTATCTTGCTCGTGCAGCATTATCTAATAAAGATAATATTAATATTGCAAAACAATATATTTCTATTGCATTTGACAAATATATGGAAAAAGGCGGGTTCAACCTAGTGGAATTATTGTCACCATGCCCCACAAATTATAAATTATCCCCAAAGGATGCTGCAGGCATGATTAATGAAAAATTAACAAAAGTGTATAAAATAGGGGAATTTGTAAATGCTTAGAGAGATATTGATAATAGGGATTGGCGGGCAAGGAGCACTAACTGTGGGGGAGATTCTCTTATATGCAGCCAAAAATAAAAATTATGGCGCTTCATTTTATCCATTTTATGGATCGCAGATGAGAGGAGGAGAATCTGGGTGTGTTGTGAAAATAGATACATCGGGTAGAGATGTACTAAACCCTACTATCAATTCACCAAATGATTTTATATTACTAAGCGATAAGTTTTTTGATAAATATAAGAGATTTGCTAGCGAGAATTCAAAATATTATCAAATTGATGAAATGGAATTAAAAAAATATATAACTATAGACATCAGAAAGAATTTTAATATTTTAATTTTAAAAAAATATGTCAAGCAATCAATGTTATTTACTGATGGCGAGATAATAGAAGCTATCAAAGAGAAGTTTAAGAAAGAAACAGTATATAATAGTAAAATTAATGTATATAATGATATTTAGGAAAGAGGATTTTGTTTTATGAATTTTAAAGAATTGTTTAATCCTAGAACTATAGCAGTAATAGGCGCAAATGAGTCAGAGGGATTTGGTGGCGCAGTTTGTAAAAACTTGGCAAATGACATTGATGATGAGAATAGAGTCTTTTATGTAAATCCTAAAAGAGATATGTTATTTGGGAAAATCTGTTATCACAGCATAAAAGACATTCCAGTTGACATAGATCTTTTAATTATTTCAGTTAATAAAAAGTTGGTAATTAATGTTTTGAAAGAGGGCAAAGAAAAAGGTGCAAAAGCTGCAGTAGTATTTGCAAGTGGGTTTAGTGAAACTGGGAGATCGGAAGATGTACTCCTTGAAAAGGAGATGCTTAAAGTGGCGGATGAACTTGATATTACTATCCTTGGGCCTAATTGCGCTGGGTTTTCAAATTATATAAACGGCATAAATGCATTTGCTTTTTTGTCGGAAGAAAGAGAGCGAAGAGGTAATATTGGTATAGTTTCACAGAGTGGAATGATTGCTCTTTCTCTAATTGATAATCAGTATCCAAAATTTTCATATAATATTTCTTGTGGTAATGCGAATGGTTTAAAAATACACGATATAATTAATTTTCTTGTTGAAGATGAGGATACAAAAGTGATAGGATTATATATTGATGGAATAAAAGACTTAGCGGAGTTTGAAAAAGCAATTAAAAATGCATATAATAAAAGGAAACAGGTAGTTCTTATTAAGTCTGGATCTAATGATCGAACAAAAATAATTACAAAAATTCATACTGGTAGCGATGAGGAATTTACCGACGAAGAGTTTAATAAGCTGATTACACAATATAGTGTTATAAGATGCATGGATTTAGAGGAATTTATATACACAACTTCATGTGTATCTTGTTATGATAGGCTCCCGCACGGCAATAGAATAGCTTCCATTAATTTATCTGGTGGTGAAGCAGCAATTGTTGGGGAAGTGTCATATAAATTTGCATTTAATTTTCCAAGTTTTAATGAAAAGGTCACGGGTGAGCTTAAAGAAAAACTGCCTGAATATGCAAATATATCAAATCCGCTTGATATGACGGTTTCTCTCTCATATGATGTGGAAAAGTTTTCTAATACTCTTGAGAGCATAATGGTGCAGGATGATATTGATATGGTGGTGATAGGATATACCTTACTCAATCATATAGATGATCCCTGTATATATTATATGATAGAAGCCATAAAAAGAACTAAGGAAATATTAAAAGACAAAATAAAACCAATATTTATATTATCTTTTATGTCTAATACAAGAAATCAGAAAATTATTGATAAACTTACCGAATTGGGCATTGTTGTTTTGCCTTCACCATATTATGGATTTAAGGTTATCGAGAATTTAATAAAACTTGCATAATGTATTAATGTAAAGTAAAATAATAATAAAAAAGCTTTATTAATTAAAAATCAAAATCGCATGAATACAAAGTTTTTAATAATGAGAAATGTATATGAAGATCCGAGCATAAGCCAAAGGGACATAGCGAGTGGCCTTATGATTTCGCTTGGCAAAGTTAATTCAATCATAAGAGAATTAAAGGATGAAGGTTATATTGACTTTGATAGCAAATCATATAAGCTTACAGACAAGGGGATAAAGGAAGTTAAGAATCATAAGGTTGACATGGCACTGATCCTTGCTTGTGGTATGGGATTAAGGCTTGCTCCGCTTACTTATGATACACCTAAGTGTTTTATAAAATTAAAAGGTGAGCGGATGATAGAAAGACAGATAGAGCAATTAAAATCTGCTGGCATTAATAACATAGTTATAATGGTAGGATACATGAAAGAGAAGTTTGACTACCTTATAGACAAGTATAATGTAAAACTTGTGTACAATCCTGATTATAAATATAAAAATACATTGTCAACTTTATATCATGCAAGAGATTTTATCAAAGGAAAGAATGCTTATGTCTGCGTTGCTGATGTATATATGACTAGAAATATCTACCATAAATATGAGATAGACCCATATTATATCGGCGAGTTCTATGAAGATTGTAAGAATGAATGGAGATGCGACCTAAATAATAAAAATGAGATAAGAGAGTTTATAGTCGGTGGTAAGAACGATTACTGCATGGTAGGTCCAGCATTTTTAACTAAAGAATACCTTGATGCACTGCTTCCACTAATTGATGCATATTATAGAAAGACATCCACAGATAATTATTACTGGGAAGATGTAGCTAGAGCTGAACTTAAAAACCTGCCAAAACTATCTCTATATAAAGTTGAAGCAGGAACTATCTATGAGGTGGATAACCTTGATGACTTGAAAGCATTCAATAATGATACAGGCGAATATGGCTCGGAAGCTATATCATTTGTTGCGAGGACATTTGGCATTAAGGACACAGAGATTAAAGATATAAATTGTATCAAAGAAGGCATGACTAACCATTCTTATAGATTTTTCTATGATGATATAGAGTATGTAGCAAGAATTCCTGGTGAAGATTCTTCATTTTTCATAAACAGAAAAGCAGAAGGTGAGATATTAAAGAAACTTGCTGATAAAAATATTACTGAAGAGGTTATATACTTTAATAAAGATAGTGGATATAAGATAGCAAAATATTTTAGTGATGCAAGAACTGTTAATGCAGAGAATAAAGAAGAACTAAAGAAAAGCATGGCACTTTATAAGAGTTTCCATAATTTTGGCTTGAAGGTTAAAGCGAGTGCTGATATTAATGATATGATAAAAATATATACTGACCTTATAAGAGAAAAGAATCTATATGTGCCATATGAAGATTTTGAAGAGGTGTTAGATAATGCAAAAAAGCTTAGAAAATTGTTGAAGAACGAGAATAGGCCTAAGGTTTTATGTCATGGCGATGCAAATCCTGACAATGTGCTAATAGTTAATGGCAAGTATAAACTTATAGATTTTGAGTATGGTGGCATGGCAGATCCACTTACAGATATAGCACTTTTTGCTGCCTATGTGCAGTTTGACTTAGAAAAGACACTTTCTTTATATAAGTATTACAAAGAAGCTAATGTAAAGGTTGAAGTCAAAGGCTTGTTGCCAGAAAGCGATGAGAAAGCAAGATATATTCTCATGGCCTATACAGCTTTATCAGGGCTTTATAATGCAGTCTGGGCTATAGTCCGAAGTGAACTATCAGGTATAGATTATGGAAATTATGGTATGAAGGGATACCGTCTCTTTAAGGATTACTATAAAGTTCTTAAAAATTTGTAGTGGATATGATATATATGAAGAAAAAAATTAAATTGATAATTTTAGCGATCATAGTTTTAATCAATCTGTTTGCTTGCAATATTATAAATACAAACGATAATTTTGTTTATGAAGTCGCTATTGACAATTACTTTAATGGTGAAGAGGTATGGATACTTCAAAATCAAACTATCGCTCAGTCGCTTAATGCAATTATCAAAACGAATAATAACGACCTTATAATCTTTGATGGTGGTAGAAAAGGAGATGCAGAATTCTTATATAAGTTTATTAAAAGAAATGGTGGAAAAGTAAGTGCATGGTTTCTATCACATATACATGATGATCATGTCGGAGCCATATATGAAATTATAGAAAATCATAAGGACATAAAGATAGAAAATCTATATTATAATTTTGCAGACTTTGATTACTATTATAAGTTTGAAGGTGTCGATGCGGGGATAGTTGATATATTGCTTGCGGCATTTGGTGAAGCTAAGAATAGGGGAACTATAATCCATGATGATATTAAGATGAAAGATATGATAGAAGTAGATGGCGTGAAAGTAGAAGTGATGAATGATCTATATCTACTTGACGAAGACGGACCAAATAACTCATCTATGGTGTATAAAGCTTACATTGGTGATAAGACGATGATAGTATTTGGCGACCTCGCATATGCTGGTGGGGAAAAGATACTAGCAGATAGAGGAGTGAGTCTAAAATCAGATATAGTTGTGATGGCGCATCATGGTAGAGGTGGAGTTGGAGAAGAAGTGTATAAGGCAGTAGCTCCAGAGATTGTTATATGGCCAACTACTGAAAAGATATATAATAGTGATGGCGGTAAAGTGACAAGAGAGTGGATAGAGGCATTGAATGCAAAAAAAGAAGTGCTCTCTTGTGAGAACACTTATGTGATAAAGTAGAGCTTTTCGCTCATATGGATTACTGTTTTATTTTCAAAGGTTTTATTTCCCAATTTGCTTTAGTGTTAGTTAGTTTTATTTTCTTATGTAGGTGCCTATCCTTTGATATTACAAGTAGTGATGGGCCTGAACCAGAAATTAATACTACAGCGTCATAGTTTTTCTCAATAGTTTTCTTTATATAGTCATAATCCCTAATTAGCTTTTTTCTATATGGCTCGTGAACATAATCTTTTGAAATGCTCTTTAATAGTTTCATATTTCCAGTTTGTAATGCATCTACCATAAGAATGCTGTGCGAGATGGTGCTTATAACATCTTCTTTTTTGTATTTGTTTGGTAGAACCTTTCTTGATTTTTCTGTAGAAGTTTTAAAATCTGGTATCAGTATAGTAAAGTGAAGTTTATGCGATACTTTATATTTGCTACAATGATAACTTTTGTCTGTTAGTTTAGCTGTTACTGTGAGGCCGCCATAGATTGCAGGCGCAACATTGTCTGGATGTCCCTCTACATTTGCAGCAATGTTGAATATCTCGTCTTTATTTAATTTGCGTAAGCCACCATAAAGTCTATTCGCAGCCATACATCCGGCAACTATGACACTTGCAGAACTTCCAAGACCCCTTGATGCAGGGATGGTTTCTTCATAGTAGACATGGAAAGAGCCTTTTTTGCCGAGCATTTTCATAGTTTTTTGGAATGCTCGGTTAAATACATTACTTTTAGTGGTGTATTTTTTGTTGCAACCTTCTATAAGCATTGATTTTGCTTTCTTGACTTTATACACATTGCAAAGTGTATATGATATGCCGAGGCAATCGAAGCCTGGACCGAGATTTGCTGAAGTTGCAGGAATTTTAATTTTAATCATATTATCCTTCCTATAATTTAGGGCACCTCGAAAAACTCCGTTTTTCGAGTGTGTGCCCAGCTGGAACCTTAAATTCGTCGCATTTTATGAAAGCAAGCTTTCAAAAATGCTCCTTTTTAGAGGTTCCCTTTATTAATATTGTCAATTACAAAACTCTTACATTTATTGTAATCAAGTGTCGTGTCAAATCTAATCTTCTTATCTTTAAGTGCTGATAACCCTTCTGGTATTGGCTCATTACTCAATTTATGAAGTCTTTCCATACATTCAAAGTCATCAATCTTATCTATATTGACACCAGTTACACATGGAAGAACTGATTTTACAAATTTATATGGGCTTGCAGTTGAAAGTATGACTGAAGGCTTAAAGGCGTAAGTTATATGACTGTGATCGATGGAATATTTGTTAAGGCAGGCATAAGCTATCGCAGTGTGAGTGTCGATGAGACGACTATCTTTTGTGAATGCTTCTTTTATAGCACGCTTACATTCGTTTTCATCTGCATAGTAAGCAACGAAAGTTTCTCTAATTTTAGAAAGGAGACCATCGTCTATCTTATACATGCCTTTTTTATTTAGATCATCCATAAGGCTTTTTACATAATTGGCATCATTTCCAGATAATAAGAATAGAAGTCTCTCGAGATTACTTGATACAAGGATATCCATAGAAGGAGAGATAGTTTTATAAAATTCTCTATTTTTATTATAGACACCTGTATTTACGAAGTCAGTTAAGACATTATTGCTGTTGCTTGCTATGATTAATTTATCTACAGGTGTGCCAAGAAGTTTTGCAAGGAAACCAGCAAGTATATCCCCAAAATTACCAGTTGGGACTACGAAGTTTATCTTATCGCCAGATTTTATATGGCCATCCTTTACAAGTCTAGCATAACTATATATGTAATATACGATCTGAGGAACAAGTCTTCCTATATTAATTGAGTTGGCGCTTGATAACAGCACCTTGCTCTCTAAAGCAATCCTCGCTATGTCTTTATCGGTGTATATTTCTTTAACTAACCTCTGGCAATCATCAAAATTACCATTTACTGCGATGACCGATACGTTGTTGCCTTCTGAAGTTTGCATCTGGAGTTTCTGGATATTTGAGACGCCGTCGGTTGGATAGAAGACTGTGATGAAGGTATCAGGTACATCTTTAAAGCCGGATAACGCAGCCTTTCCTGTGTCACCTGAAGTTGCAGTTAGTATGTATATTTTATTTTGCTCATCAAAATTACTTTTTGATGCAATGCTTAAGAAACGAGGTAGTATGGTTAAAGCCACATCTTTAAAGGCTGAAGTTGGACCATGATAAAGTTCAAGTATGAAGCTTTCGCCAATCTTCGTGATAGGTGTAACCACATCGCTATACGAACCAAAGTTTTCCTTGCTATAGGCACCATCTATGGCAATTTTTAGTTCTTCTTCGGAAAAGTCTGATAAAAATATTTTAAATACTTTTTTAGCTATATCTTTATAAGAAAGATCTAGCATACTTTCTATATTAAAAGCAGAAGATGTTATGTCTTCAATTTTTGGACAAAAAAGACCACCATCGTCACTTAAGCCTTTTAGAATGGCAGTTTTTGGCATTGCCTCAATATTCAAATTTCTTGTAGAAAAAAGTTTCATATGCGACCATTAAAATATACAACATATAAATATATCATTATATAAGTTATTTTGTCAAATCTATTATATACAAACTTGATTTTTATTTTACTTTAGGCTATAATGGTATTACAATACCATTATAGCCTAAGGAGTAATTATATGATTTTTCGCCATGCAATAGAAGAATTAAAAGAACTTAGTAAAATGTTCTCAGTTGTTTTAGTGACTGGGGCAAGACAAGTAGGAAAAACAACTATGCTTACGGAGTATGGGAAAAAATTTGATTATCTTACATTTGATGACCCTTTTATGAAGAGAAAATTAAAAGAAAGTGGGACGAACTTTTTAGAAAGATATAAATGTCCGCTGATTCTTGATGAAGTCCAATATGCACCAGAGATTTTTCACTATCTAAAAATTAAATGTGACACATTAAAGAAAAAAGGTGTGTTTTATATGTCAGGTTCTCAACAGTTTAAGATGATGAAGAATGTTACAGAGTCGCTTGCTGGAAGAGTAGGAATAATAAATATTTCAAGTTTGTCAATGAGAGAAATAAATAATGAAAGTTTTTTTGATACACTATACATTAGCGAAAGGTATTTTAATAAAAGAGAAAAAAAGATAACTGCTTTTACGGAGAAAAATATTTGGAATACGATATTTAGAGGAGGGATGCCAGAACTTGTATCTAACCCAAAATACAAAAAAGACAGATATTTTATGGCTTATATTAATACATATCTTGAAAGAGATGTTAGAGATTTAAAGCAAGTGGGAGATTTGAATAAGTTTTCAAGTTTTTTAATTGCTGTTGCATCTAGGACTGGACAATTGTTGAACAAAAAAGAATTATCACGAGATGTGGGAATTGATGAAAAGACAGTTACTAAATGGTTAAGTATATTACTCGCCTCAAATGTTATTTACTTGTTATACCCTTATCATAATAATGTTCTAAAAAGAATGGTAAAGACTCCAAAGATTTATTTTTTGGATACAGGACTTTGTACATATTTGACATCATTTGAAACTTCTGCAACTTTAATGAACAGTTCATTTGCTGGGCATATTTTTGAAACATTTGTCATAAGTGAAATTATAAAAAGCTACTATAATAAAGGAATTTTTGAACTACCAATTTTTTATTATAGGGATAAAAATATGGTTGAAATTGATCTCATAATTATGAATGATAGAACATTATATCCTATAGAAATTAAAAAGTATACAAATTTTAATGTTGGTGATATGAAGTCATTTGTTGCATTAAATAAAATAAAGGATATGAAAATAGGAAAAGGTGGTATAATCTGTATGAATAGTGAACTTATAAAATTAGAAAATGGGAATTATATAATTCCAGTAAATTATATATAGGGCACCTCGAAAAAGTCATAATTTTTGACTTTTTCAAGTTATGGTGCCCGCAGGAACCCCTAAAAGTTCGCACTTTTGAAAAACAAGTTTTTCAAGTGCTCACTTTTTAGAGGTTCCTATAAAAAATCATTTTCGATGGGTTCTTATGTGATAGTGAAAAAAATATAAAAAATATGTGATATAGCCCTGCGTGGCAGGGCTGTTTTTATGCAAAAACGTCGATTTTATGCAGCGACCCCCTATGGTGACCCTCTATCTTTTGATATTTGAAAGAGGTTATACTAGGGAGTCGCTGTCGCCGGATTTCGCTATCGTGGAACCGCGAAATCGCGATTCCACTAACGCTTCATCGGCTCCGCTCTTCAAAAAATGCTAAAAAGAAGCATTTTTTGAGATTGCTAGGGCAGACATAAAAGTTTTGAAGTTCTGGGTTCTGCGACGTGTTTTCGAAGCGAGGTATAACCCTAGATAATTACTAAAAGTTTTAGGTCGTAGAATGTTAAATTATGAAAAAGAGCACAAAAATGTCAAAAAAGCTACTGGCTTTATTTTTGGTTGTGCTCATGAGTATAGAGAGTTTCGCGGCAGTGGTTTCAGATAATGACGGAGCAGCATTTATCACAAAAGCCGAGATTGATTCATTAAAAAATGACTTCCAAAACCAAATAGATCAATATAATAACAATATAGATACTAAGATAGATAGTGCTATAGCATCATACTTGGCAGGTGTAAAAAAAGCAAAACAAGAAATAAAAAGACTTGTTTTTGCAGACTGGGATAAAGTAACAATGTTTAATTCAGCATTGCAGAATAAATGGGCACCACCTAATATAAACTTTAGTATTGGTCAAGTTTCATATATAGCGTCTGGTTGGACTACCATGTATTGGGTTGTCGGTAAATTATCATATGAACGTGCTGCAGATGTAAAAGGTAAGAGAATCCTTGTAGATGCTGGGAAGAAAACGCAGCAAAGGATTATGCTACATGGATTGGACGATCTCTTAATTTAATTGATGGCATAAAATTGGCTAGAAATGACACTACAACAGAGTCACTGACTCATATCGCTTATGGAGGTAGTGCAGGTGTGCCGGCAAACAATAAATTCTACATGGTAAATACCACGGAGCTAAATGAGGGATTCTTTCAAAATCTAGATGAGGCCACAACAAGCATTTGGAATCCTAAGTATTATTGGGATCATGGTTTGGGAGGTGGCTCTAGTACTGGAATCGGAACTAAGGAGATAGAATCTTACATATCTCAAAGTAATGCTTTAACAATAGATTTGGGTGTCGTCGATAATGAGACATTAGAGTATGAGCACATATTGAATTGGGATAATTATACTTGGCCACAAGTAACTGATATAGATTGGTCAAAATCGCTTCGGAAAATGGATGGAAGCAGTTACACATGTGAATGGATGCTTAGAGAGGCGTTAAAAAATGGAAGCTGGGGTGGCCAGACTACTAGTGTTGTATGTCAAGGTGCTAGGACTACACAAACAATGTGGTTTGGGCAGATGCAGGATCTAAGTCTAAGTGGCTATTATAGTGGCTCCTATGGAAATCAGGATAATGAATCATTTGTTGGGGTAGGCTTAGTCAATAAAATATATGATAGTGAACATATTTATCAGTCTGATACTAAGTTTGCAAGTACTATTGGTACACAAATCATTGAAGCAAAGCAGGTAAATCTATATAATGGGCTCCCGCTGCTTTCTGCTGCTAAAGATGAAAGAATAACAATAGATTTAGAATTTGATAATGGTTATAGAGATGCAGTTGCGGAAACAGACATGGAAGTGGATGTGTTTTTAGCTATGGAACCATTTGATGTGGAAGCCGATGTGTCTGATGAAAATAAGAGAATAAGATGTGAAGGATACCCGACTACAGATGACTATTTTACTACAAGTGAAGGGAAAATAAAGCTGAGATGGGAAATGCCATCTAATGGGATAGTATATATAAAATGGAGACCAAATGATACGACAGGTTCTTGGCAGGTTGATTTAAATCTAGAGAAGAATCCTACTTATATAGTTGAAAAAGATGTTTAATGATATTTAATAGATGATAAAGCAAAAAAATAAGTTGGAGATGTGTTTATGAATAGCAACTATAAAATTATAAAGATATTTATAATTGCATTTGTTATAATGTTTTCTCTGTCAAGCTTTGGTGCTATTGTCAATGATAATGACGGATCAGCATTTATAACCAAATCTGAATTTGAGGCACTTAAAGAAGAATTTGCAAATCAATTAACCAGTTATAATGATAGCATAGATGGTAAAATAGATGGTGCAATAGCAAGTTATCTTGCAGGCATAAAACTTTCGACTAAAAAGAGTAGAAAACTATATTTTTCTAATTGGAAAAATATTACAATGTTTAATAAAGCACTTACAAATGAATGGAAACTACCTAATGTTAATCTCGCATTAAACTTTGTCGCATCGACGCCAAATTCAAGCGGAGGCTGGATGACTTTTTGGTGGGCGGTTGGCTCACTTATTTATGGAAGAGATGCAACTGATTATGCTGAAAGAATAGTTGTAGACGCTGGCCCTGAGAATAATGCAAATGAATATGCCATATGGATAGGAAAGTCATGTAATCTGGTTGACACAATAAAGATATCACGTATAGGAAAAGATGTAACTTCAAATGGTGATTTAGGCCATATTGCTTGGCCAGCAACAGCAGGCGGTACACAGACTTTTGCTTTTATTAATGCTACACAAATTGAGCCAGGGTATTATTCAAATTTGGATGATTTGGAAAAAGATATATGGAACCCTAGGTTTCAGTGGATTGCCAATAGAGGAGGTTATACTGCTGTTAAAGAATATGAAACATGCATTTCAAAGTCAAATGCTTTTTCTATTGAGTTGAAAGAAGTTGATGATAAAATATATGAATATGAGCACATATTGAATTGGGATAATTATACTTGGCCACAAGTGACGGATACAGATTGGACTAAATCATTAAGAACTATGGAAGTACCATCTGGCACGACAGCAACATATATAAGGCAATATCTTTTAAGCCAAGCTACTAAAGTTGGTAAATGGGCTGGGTCAACAGTTTCAGTTCATTGCTATGGTCAGCGAGCAAATACAAATACAACACATGGGTCGATTCCTGTTACAAATTTCTCTGGATATTATAGTGGTGATTATGGTACAAGTGATATTACATCATTTGTAGGAGTGGGTTTAGTCAATGAAACATATGATAGTGAACATATATATCAGTCTAATACAGTTTTTTCTGATTCGAGTAGTAAAAACGAATATAAAGGAAAAAAACTATCTTTAATTCAAGGACTCCCTCTACTTGCTGCTAATATTGGTGAGAAAATAACAATTGATTTAGAATTTGATAATGGTTATAGAAATAAAGTTGCAGAATCAGATATGGAAGTAGATGTATTTTTATCGTTAGAACCATTTAAGGCTGGGAATACTGTTGATGATAATAGCAAAAGAATAAAATGTGATGGTCAACCTACAACTCAAGATTGCATGACAACCACTGATGGTAAAGTAACATTAAATTGGACTATGCCTGAAAATGGTATAGTATATATTAAGTGGAGACCACATAATACAACTGGTACTTGGCAGGTTGATTTAAACTTGGAAAAGAATCCAACTTATACTGTTGGAACAGAGACATAATATTAAATAAGAAAAGACAATTATTATATTAGATTAACAGGAATTAGATAATCTTTTTTTGATATAGGTACTATTTCATTGCATAGACAAATTACAAAACCATCACCAATATTTCCTTCTATTGATTTAAAATTTTTTAGAGGATTTTTTGGATTAGCTGATTTTTTAATTTCAATAGGGTGGACAATCTGATTTTTTTCAATAATTAAATCAATTTCTTCTTTTGAGTTATTTCGGTAAAAGTATAGATTTGGTCTTATGCCACGATTGATAAAATTTTTGTAAATTTCATTTACAACATAAGTTTCAAAAATAGCACCTGACATATAGCTATTTTCAGTTACAGTAGGATTATCCCATCCCATTAAATTGCAGAGAAGTCCAGTGTCGGTCATATACATTCGTGGTGATTTTACAACTCGCTTTAATATATTTGAAAGGTATGGTTCTATAAGAAGTACTATACCAGAACTTACAAGAAGTGACAACCAAGCTTTCGCAGTTGGTGATGAGATATTACATTCATTTGCTAATGCCTCATAATTTACATTAGTTGCAGTTCTACAAGCAACAATTTTTAAAAAATTTATAAAAGAAGTCTCATTCTCTATTTTGTTAAGGAATCTCAAATCTCTTGAAATATATGTATCAATATAAGAACTATAAAAAAGGTTAATATCAATATTTTTATCTGCTAAAATCTTTGGATAAAATCCTTTATAAATGTAATTGAATATATTGGAAACATTTACATCCTTTCGTTTGTTTTTGTTTTTAATTAAATTTTTAATATTGAAATCAAATGGTATGATGTCATAGTTTTCCATTTCAGCATAAGATAAATTGCACATAGGAATAACGGCAACACGACCAGCAAGAGATTCTGATACATTTTTCATCATTGTAAAACTTTGTGAACCAGTGAGCCAAAAATCGCCATTTCTTTTATTTTTATCTACAAGTATTTTGATGAATGGAAAAAGTTCTGGTGCATATTGTATTTCATCAATTAGAACTGGTGGAGAATAAACTTGCAAGAATTTTTCAGGATCTTCCTTTGCATTTTTGCGAAGAATTGGGTTGTCAAGAGAGACGATCTTTCTATTGGTATTTTTGATATGTTCAAATAAAGTGGTTTTCCCAATTTGCCTTGCACCTGTTAAAATGACAACTGGGAAAGTTCCACTTGCTCTTAAGATATAGTCTTTTATATGTCTTTTGATATAATTCATATCTTTCCTTAAAAATTAAAGAAATATGTAAAATCTAAAATGCCATTTTATATTTTACACCAATGCACTTACTCTGTCAACCCCCTATAGCAACCCCCTATCTTTTCAAAAAGCATGGAGGTTGTACTAGGGAGTATAAATACGATTATAAAGAATAAGGCTTATAGCGAGCAATTTTGGGCGCTTGGTCCTCGCAATGAGATTATCTAAGGTTTTAGAATTTTGCTAAAAGCAGCTGCAAAAAAGCTCAACGGACGAGCTCGCATCGTAAGGGCGAGCTATGTGAGCCCTTAAAAATGCTCGCTCTCTTATCCGGTGACTTTTTTGCTCCTAACGCAAAATCCTATGTCATAAGAAGTTCTAAGCTTCCTGCGGAACCTCTCAAACAGCTCTTGCATACAGAAAAGTTAGTTACATTAATACAATATGCAGTTAGTGCGAACAAGTACTGTACCAACCAAACTATTGCACAAGTGCTGTACCCCGAAGGTCGTAACAACATTACATGAATAAAGCAAGTAGATTGATTAAGAGATATATAACACTATTTTTAGTGCTTCTTTTTAGTATAGAGAGTTTTGCCGCCGTAGTCGGCGACAACGACGGAGCAGCCTTTATCACAAAGGCGGAGTTTGACTCATTAAAAAATGACTTCCAGAGCCAGCTTGATAGATACAATTCATCTATAGATAATAAGATAGATGGAGCAATAGCGAGTTATCTTGGCGGAATAAAAATAAATAAGGTAGGTAGCGCCCAATCAGTTTTATATAAGATAAATTCATCTAAAACTGTTACTTTTACAAATAACTGGGCTGTGCCAGTAACTCAAATTGGTGACAAGTATGAATTTTGTTTTAGATTAGTTTGCAACTTGAATGCATATGATACAAGTGGTGCAATTGGTGAATGGACTGAAAATTATTTTTTTATAAATAATGACGTAAATAGAACATCTACTGGAACAACTGATTCTTATTTGTGTAGATATGAAAAAACTGATTCTAACGGACTAAAAGTTAATTCAAATTGTATTTATAAATCGACTCCTTTTTTCTCGTGCGTTAGTTATCGTGCCGCCAGCTCAGGTGCTTTTCAAATTAGCAATTTTACTAATACTTCTGATCAACTTCCTGGTGTCGACTTTGGTGGACAAGTGTTCGAAAATGCAAATGCACTTTTTCAAACAAAGACGATTGGTATGCCGCTAACGGTGAAACGAAATTCAACTACTTTTTATTCAACTACTTGGACATGCCCAACATCTTGGGCTACGGATGTGACTTTGCGTACTTCATCAGATGATGCGAAGATTAGTAATTTAGATTATTTCGCAGCTAATCTAGTCGGAGGAGAAATAATTGGAACTGACACGGATGATTGGGAAAAAACCGATGATACTTATTTTGGAAAAATTGACTTTTCTAACTCAAAGTCCTATCTTTACTTTAGATCCTTTACATCTGGGTTACCACATACTCGTGGAACTCGTGGAAGCGTAATCGGTGCTAGTGGTGATGATTGGCACTGGAATGGTCCAACATTTTATGTTTATCAAAAAAAGAATGATAATCTTGCAGCAACTAGGTTTGTGCATAAAAATGCCACGGAAACTGCTGGATATGATATTTTTTATTATAACGGGGTACCTGTAATTTCTGACAATGAGTCTGACCGTTTATACAAATTAGAATTAGTATTTACAGATGATGAATATGACGGAGATAGTGGAGGTTCTTTTGCTTTGCGGTCAGCAGCATTTACTAATTCCGATACATTAGATTCTGTAGATCTGATGTGTTTTTCTGATGAAGGACAAAATACAAGTTGGACTGATTGGACAATTAATTCAACGAGTTTGACAAAAAATATATATTGCCTTCTGCCAAAAGATAAACAGCTATGGATTAAAATTAAACCAAATGGTGATAATAAAATAACAGTAAATACAGATAAATCTACAATAACATACACTGAACTAAACTAAAAATATGTCCTTCCCTACCCCAACCCTTCTTAGAATGATGAAGAATTAAAATAGAGTCTGGACAAAGTCTACGATGACAACAAGGTGGAAATACTAGCGTGCTAGTTCTTAAAGATGAAATTAGCATTATAATGACGCGAGCAATCGCGTCTTTTTTTATGTAAAATATGATTTTCAAGATAGGGAGCCTTAAAGGAATAACTGAAAAGCTTGCTTTTCAAGCTATGACGACAAGGCTCCCTAGGGGATGAAAAGA
>ERZ842401.3667-NODE-3667-length-18777-cov-4.076167_pt1 | contig 18777 bp, 24 predicted proteins | sample MGYA00521270_ERZ842401 | MGnify/ENA primary metagenome ERZ842401 (study PRJEB31892, sample SAMEA3878208) | bioreactor metagenome | biome: Moose rumen | place: Sweden | collected 2011-10 | study: EMG produced TPA metagenomics assembly of the PRJEB12797 data set... | reverse complement strand
AAAATATACTGCGGGGTGGAGCAGTTGGTAGCTCGTTGGGCTCATAACCCAAAGGTCGTAGGTTCAAGTCCTGCCCCCGCTACTAAAAAAGAGGTCTTACAATTGATTAAAAATGTAAGACCTTTTTTATTAAGGGTAATATGTTACAACAACATTTATTAATAGAATGTTTTGTAAAACACCCAAACAAAAAAACATTTTTTAATAAAAAATGAATCTACCCGAAAATCTTAAGCAGAGATATTCACGCGAAAGCCGCACGGTGTTTGAAGCCCAGCGAGCTGCGCAAGAAATAGCATTTGGTCCAATAGTATTTCAAGTGTCGCGCACGATGTTGGAGTTTGGCATTTTTAAACTACTTAACGACAACCCCAAGGGTTTAACCATGGAACAAATAATTGTTAAGTCTAAACTATCAGACTATGCAGTAAAAGTGTTGATGGAAGCCTCGCTCACCATTGGAACAGTGTTGATAAAAGACGATTTATTCTTTATCTCAAAAACAGGTTGGTATCTGCTCAACGACCCAATGACCAATGCAAACTTAAATTTTGTGCAAGATGTCAACTATTTAGGTTTTTTTAATCTCGAAAAATCGCTCACCGATGGCAAGCCAGAAGGTCTTAAAATATTTGGCAATTGGCCAACAATATATCAAGGACTTTCGCAATTGCCAGCCGACGTTCAGAAATCGTGGTTTGAGTTTGACCATTTTTATTCAGACCACAATTTTTCGCAAGCACTCGACATTATACTAAAAAACAATCCAAAAACTATACTTGATATAGGTGGCAACACAGGACGGTTTGCAGTGCAATGCGTGGCACGTAGCAAAGATATTAGTGTAACAGTAATGGATTTGCCACAGCAACTTGAACTAATGGCAAATGCTATTGAAGCAGTTGAAGGGCGAAACCGCATAAACCAACATCCTTGTGATGTACTTAACGAAAATAGCGAATTTCCACAGCCTCACGATGTTGTATGGATGAGCCAATTTCTTGATTGTTTTTCAAAAGAACAAATATTGCAAATACTTCAAAAAGCAAAAAACAGTGTTGCACCCCAAGGAAGGCTTTACATAATGGAAACGTTTTGGGATAGACAAAAATACGAAACTGCCGCCTATTGTTTAACATTAACAAGTCTATATTTTACAGCAATGGCCAATGGCAACAGCAAGATGTATCATTCTGACGACTTTTTGGAAATAGTAAAGCAAGCAGGCTTAACAGTTAGCAACATATACGAAATGGAATACGGACATTCGTTGGTAGAATGTATCATATAAACGGCAACAAAGCCAAAAACAAACTGTAGAAATTATTGTTTATTATCAAAAAAAACAATAATTTTACAGCGTAGAAAATCAACAAAAATAAACAATTATGCTGTTAGTAAAAACAATAACCGACAATCCCGAATTTGTGATAGAACGGTTGGCGATAAAAAACCGCGACGCACGCGCCGCCGTTGAAAAAATCGTGGAATTAGACAAGCAGAAACGCGAAATTCAAAAAGCTCTCGAAGACAACAAAGCCGAGCAAAACAACTTGGCTAAAAAAATCGGAGAATATTTCAAACAAGGAAAACCACAAGAAGCCGAAGCTGCAAAACAACGCTCATCGGAACTTAAAAACATAATCCACACACAGGAAGAAAGTTTTCAAGCTGCCGACAAAGAACTCTTCGACATACTTGTTACACTACCTAACCTACCTTACGAACTTGTTGCACCAGGCAAAAGTGCCGACGACAATGTAGAAATACGCCGTGGCGGAAGCAGCCCCGACTTTACGGGCATTACCCCCCTACCCCATTGGGAACTTGCCAAAAAGTATGATATTATCGACTTTGCAACAGGTGTTAAGATAGCAGGAGCAGGTTTTCCACTTTATAAAGGCAAAGGTGCAAAATTACAACGTGCACTTATAAACTTTTTCCTTGATGAAGCTGCCAAATCGGGATATATGGAAGTAGAGCCACCTGTATTGGTAAACGAAGATTCAGGATTTGGAACAGGTCAACTTCCCGACAAAGAAGGACAAATGTATTTTTGCAATGCAGATAAAATGTACCTCGTACCAACAGCAGAAGTGCCAGTTACCAACATCTATCGCGACACCATTCTTGATGCGTCACAACTTCCAATACGACACTGCGCATACACACCATGTTTTCGTCGCGAAGCAGGCAGTTACGGTTCGGACGTTAAAGGACTCAACCGCCTACACCAATTCGACAAGGTGGAACTTGTACAGATAACCCATCCAGAAAAATCATACAAAGCCTTGGAAATAATGGTGTTGCATGTAGAAGGTTTGGTTAAAAAACTTAATCTACCCTACCGCATAATAAGGCTTTGTGGTGGCGACATGAGTTTTACTTCGGCAATGACCTACGATTTTGAAGTATATTCGGCAGCACAAGGCAAGTGGTTAGAAGTAAGTTCTGTATCAAACTTTGAATCTTTCCAATCCAATAGGTTAAAACTCCGTTTTAAAGAAGAAGGCGACAAACGTACAAAACTTTGTCACACCCTCAACGGTAGCGGTTTGGCATTGCCTCGTATAGTGGCCGCCATACTCGAAGACAATCAAAAGGCAGACCGCATAGAAATACCAGAAGTACTTAGAAAATACACTGGTTTTGATTATATAGGTGGACAAGAAGAAACCACCGAACCAGCAGAAGAATAATCAAAAGCATTTATTTTAGCACACACGCACACACATTTTATTATGTACGTGTGTGTTTTTTTATAATGAAACTTATTCGTTAAGCAACACCTTATAATATACGGGGGTTCTAAAAATTGCTTTTTCTGCGTTGTATTTCAATCTCAAAATGCTCATTTACAATCAGTAAACTGCGCTATTTCGATTTCATACGCCTTGAAAAATCTAATTTTTAAAACTCCCCTATAATAACTAATATATTCGCCATTTTTGATTATAAAAAAATAAGCAAAAAAACTTTGCGATATGCAAAATAATACATATCTTTGACTATTCAAAATTCAACACTTTTCAAAAAAACTTGCTTTTTTCTGGAACAAAAATGATTTTTTTAACGTAAAATTTACCAAAAAGGGCTTATGAAAAGAGAAAATATTATCAAATTTATCATTGGGTTGTTAATAATAAGCACAATGTCAGTAACAAGTTGCAATACAAAAACTACAGCCGACAAAAATAAACCTACAACACAAATAGAGGAAACGCCACAATACAATCCAGAAAGTTTTATCGCCGACATAGACGAATATGTTTATTTTATACGACAACATGGCGAAAATTTTTCTATCGAACGACAAAAACTACAAAAACCAGCAAATAGTTCTGCTGTAGTATGCAAATTAGATGGGCAGACGGTAAAAATATCTATACTTTCAGATTCGAGCCAAACAGATATGGTGGATTTGTATATGCGAGATTCTAAACTTGTTTATATGAGCAAAAATGGTATTCAAGGTAGCGACTGCCCCAACGACAATGTATATTATCTTGATGGGAAAATTTATAAATGTTTTCGCGATGGCAATGAAATAAACAATCGTGATAGTATCAATACCATTGGAGATGTATCGCAATATGCAAGCGTATTTTAATTTTTTTTTAGTTAATAATAATAAAAAAACTCCGACTAACCATCGGAGTTTTTTTATTATTAATTAATACTAATTAAATCTAAGCTTCTGCTTGTTGTGCTACAACATTTACATAAGATTTGTTTCCAAAGCGGACTTGGAATTTAACCACACCATCAGTTAAAGCAAACAAAGTATAATCTTTACCCATGCCTACATTTTCACCTGCATAGTGAACAGTACCTCTTTGACGTACTAAAATATTACCGCTTTTTACAACTTGACCACCAAATTTTTTTACTCCAAGGCGTTTGGAGTGTGAATCACGGCCGTTTCTTGAACTGCCGACACCTTTTTTATGAGCCATTTTCTAAAAAAATTTTCTGTTTTACATTAAAAAATTAATAAAACCAACCTTACAAACTAATATCTTCGATGAGAATTTGGGTAAGGTATTGACGGTGTCCGTTTTTAACGGCGTAACCTTTTCTACGTTTTTTCTTAAATACGATTACTTTATCGTCTTTAAGATGTTTTAAAACTTTTGCCGAAACATTTGCACCACTTACAAATGGAGTTCCAACGCTTACATTGCTGTCGTTGTCAACTAAGAGGACATTGTCGAATTTAACATTTTCGCCTTCCTCGTTTTTAAGACGGTGAACATACACCTTCTTGCTTTTTTCAACTTTAAATTGTTGACCTGCTATTTCTACTATTGCGTACATTTTGTATTTGTTTTTTGTCGTATAGGTGGTAATATCAAAGATATTATCACTTAAAAACCTATGCGAGCGTTAAATAATTGTTTTTTAGCACGGCAAAAGTATAAACTTTTAGCGTGTAAAAAAAATTATTTTTGCAGTTTTTTTTAATTAAAATGTGCATAGCCAATAAAAAATTTTGCATTTGCCGTTTTTTTTACGCAAATTTGCAGCCATAAAACTTTAACACATTATTAGAAATGGATAAAAACGAACTTATAGCAAAAATCAACTCGGTGCTCGCTAATGAATTTGAAGTAGAAGAAAGCACCATAACACCAGAAGGTAATATTAAAAACGTACTTCAACTCGACAGCCTTAGTCTGGTTGACATGATTGCGCTAATAGAAGATGAATTTGGCGTAGAAATAAAAGGTCAAAGCATATCGCAGGTAAAAACGTTCCAAAATCTCTACGATTTTGTTTACGATAAAACCAACGCATAAAACGTCATGCCGCGTAACACGATGTATGAGGGTGAAGGCATAAAAACCTTTATCCCCCAACGAGAGCCAATGCTTATGGTGGACGCGCTTTATCAAGCCGACGACACCAGTGTTGATACGGGTTTGACAATAGCAAAGACAAATATTTTTTGCGATGAAGAAGGCAATTTTTCCGAATCGGGAGTAATAGAACATATAGCTCAATCTGCGGCTGTATTTGCAGGTTACAACGATTGGAAAAACGGTCGTCCTATTGTATTGGGATATATCGCCGAAATAAAAAAATTTTCTTTGTTATCAAAAGCCAAGATTGGAGATAAACTCGAATCGTCGCTTAAAACGGTCTCGCAAGCCATGAACATAACGCTAATGGATGCCGAGACCAAAATAGGCGACAATACCGTGGCCAAGTGCAAGATTAAAATTTTCATGGACAAAAAATGAATGGCATACAGTCCACAACCGAACTATCCGAAACCATAGAGTTTACCGTGCCGTTCTATGACCTTGATGCCATACAAATGGTGTGGCACGGCAACTATGTAAAATACATGGAAAATGCACGAGAAGCTTTTGGAGCAAAGTATGGTTTTGAATATCTTCATATCTTTGAGAGTGGCTATCTTGCACCTGTGGTTGATATGCACCTTAAATATAAGGTGTCGGCAAGAATGGGCGATGTATTACGCATAAAAATTACTTACGTCCCCACTGCTGCGGCCAAAATGATATTTAGGTATATAATCACACGACCCAAGGACGATGCTGTGATTTTAGAAGCCGAAACAATCCAACTCTTTGTGTCGCGTAGTGGTGAGTTTGAACCAAGCAATCCCGACTTTGTAAAAGAATGGAAAAGCAGATGGAACATCTCATCGTCGCGATTGAAAATAAAAGATAATCAACAATGCTGATAAAAAATTTTTATAAAGTTAATGGACAGACAACTGATGCTGAAGGAAATCATATTTTCGACATTGCGCTCAACACAGAACACGATGTCTATAAAGGACATTTTCCCGAAAGGCCAATAACACCAGGAGTCTGCAACATTCAAATGATAAAGGAATGCGCCGAAGTATTAGTTGGAAAATCTCTCACTCTAACACAAATAGACAAGTGTAGGCTTACAGCTATGGTAACACCAAACGGCTCACCAAATCTAAAAGTAAAAGTTCAAATTAGCGAAGCCAACCCTCTGAAAATAAACGCGTCAATATTTTTTGAAGATACAATTTATATGACGCTAACAGGTAGTTTGGAAAGCAAAAACTAAAATGTCTGTCAGATGGCAAAATACGACGTTGTGGTAATTGGAGCAGGACTTGGTGGCTTACAATGCGCATACATACTTTCCAAACAAGGTAAAAAAGTGTGCGTATTGGAGCAAAACCGTCTGTTAGGTGGCTGTTTACAAAGCTTTAAACGTAAAGGAAAAACTATGGATACAGGTTTTCATTACGTAGGTGGGCTTGACAAAGGACAACCACTAAACCGACTATTTGACTATTTTGACCTATTAAATCTTCCATGGCAAAAGCTTGATTCACAAGCATTTGACCAAATAGTTTATAATGGTAAAAATTATTTTTTCTGCAACGGATACGATAATTTTGCCAATAGAATGACAGAATATTTTCCTAAGTATAAAAAGGAAATTGCAGAGTATGTAAAATTTCTTGAAGAAGTAGGTTACGGAATATTTTCAAGATTTAAAAAAAATACAACCGGTACAAATATCACCGACGATGTACTTTTTGCCACCAACGCATATAGTTTTTTAAAAGAAAAATTAGGCGATGATACACTTATAAATGTTTTGTCGGGTACATCACTAAAAATGCAACTCAACAAAGCCAAGTTACCACTTTATATATTTGCACAAATAAATAGTTCATTTATACAAAGTGCATGGCGACTAAAAGGCGGTGGAATGCAAATAGCCGATAGTTTAGCCAATAGTATAAAAAAATTTGGAGGAGAAATATTTACAAACACAAAAGCCACTAAATTTATAGAACAAAATGGCAAAATATCGGCAGTAGAAACCAGCAACGGACAAATAATAGAAGGCAACGATTTTATCTCAAACCTTCACCCCGCCGTAACCGTAAACATGGGTGCAGAAACATCGTTTTTTAGAAAAATATATCGAACACGCATCAATAATCTACAAAACGGTTTTGGAATGTTCACCGCCAACATTCTTCTCAAACCAAACAAGGTAAACTACCAAAATCGTAACATCTACATTCACGAAACAAGCGACATATGGCAAGAGCCTAATCTACTTCACAGCGAGAATCCCATATGCGCATTAACAAGTTTTGGAGTACCGCAGAAAGAACAAGGGCAATATGCCGAAAATATAGATTTACTTTGCCCTATGGACTATGCTGATGTAGAAAAATTTAACGGCACAAAGATTGGTAGTAGAGGTAACGAATACGAAGAACTTAAAAAACAAAAAGCAGAAAAATTAATAAACCTGGCAGCAAAATACATAGATGGGCTAAAAGATGGTATCGATAGCGTATATACATCTACACCACTTACATACGCCGACTATACTGCTACAAAAAACGGAGCTGCATACGGCATAGAAAAAGATTGCAACAAACTGATGTACACTCTGTTGACACCAAAAACACCAGCACCAAACCTCTACTTAACAGGACAAAATTTAAGTCTACACGGAATATTGGGCGTAAGCATGACTTCATTTTTTACATGCGCAGAAATAACGGGAATAATTCCAGAAAATATTTTTTAAAAGTCAATTAATAACTAATTATGCAAAACGAAAACAACAAATTTGATTTCGCATTCGGAAAGATAAACTACATATTACTCGGTATTGGATTTGCCGTAATAGTGTTAGGCTTTATGTTAATGGCTGGTGGAGCAAGCGAAGACCCCAACGTTTTTAACGAAGATATATTTTCTTTTCGCCGCATAACACTCGCCCCAATTGTGGTATTGGCAGGTTTTATATTTGAGATTTACGCTATAATGCGCAAACCCAAAAACAAAGACGAAGAATAAAATGCAGCAACAAACAGCCGACGACATATACACACAAGGGCAAGTGTTGATATTCAACAAACCACTACATTGGACATCGTTTGATCTTGTAAACAAAGTAAGATGGCTTATAAGTCGTAGCATTGGAAAAAAAATAAAAGTAGGACATGCTGGCACTCTCGACCCACTTGCCACAGGACTAATGATTATCTGCACTGGCAAAAAAACCAAAGAAATAACTTCTTTTCAAGACCACGATAAAGAATATATCGCCGACATTAAACTTGGAGCAACAACACCATCGTTCGATTTGGAAACAGAAATTAACCAAACATACGATTGTTCTTTTGTAACCAAGCCACTTGCAGAAGAAACACTGAAAACTTTTTTAGGTAGGCAAATACAATATCCACCAGTGTTTTCAGCAAAAAAAATCAATGGCAAACGCGTTTACGAAAGCGCACGAAGAGGAGAGGAAGTTAAAACCCGTCCACAAGAAATAGAAATTAAAGAAATAGAACTTCTTGATTTTAAAGATTATATCATCAAAGTAAGAGTACTATGTAGCAAAGGCACATACATACGCACACTTGCCGACGATTTGGGCAAACGACTCAACACTGGCGCACACCTTATAGGACTAAAACGAACAAAAATAGGAAACATAACACTCAACAACGCAATGCAAATAGAAGACTTTGAAAAGATATTTATAAAAAAAGATTAAAAAAAATTTGCATATTAGTAATTAATTACTTTAACTTTGCATGTTGCAACAATTATATATGAGAGTGTTATAAAAAACGTTTTGTAAAATAAATGAAGTTATCAAAATTTAAGTACGACCTGCCGGAAAAATTGGTAGCTCTATACCCTGCAGAAAACCGCGACGAATCAAGATTGATGGTTATCAACCGTAAGAAAAGAACCATTGAACACAAGATATTCAAAGACATCACCGATTATTTCTGCGATGGAGATGTAATGGTGTTTAACAACACAAAGGTATTTCCTGCACGCCTATATGGAAACAAAGAAAAAACTGGCGCAAAAATAGAAGTTTTTTTACTACGCGAACTCAACAAAGAACAACATCTTTGGGATGTTCTCGTTGATCCTGCTCGCAAAATACGTATTGGCAACAAACTCTATTTTGGAGAAGACGATAGTCTTGTAGCTGAAGTAATTGATAATACCACCTCGCGTGGACGCACATTAAGATTTCTCTACGATGGTCCATACGAAGAATTTAAATCGTTACTATATAGTCTTGGAGAAACACCACTACCAACAAAATACATTCATCGTCCAGTAACACCCGAAGACAAAGACCGTTACCAAACTATTTTTGCAAAACACGAAGGTGCTGTTGCTGCTCCTGCTGCAGGACTACATTTTAGCAAAAACCTTCTTAAAAAACTTGAAATAGTTGGGGTTAACTTTGCTGAGATAACGCTTCATGTAGGTTTGGGAAACTTTAGAAGTGTAGATGTAGAAGACCTTACCAAACACAAAATGGATTCTGAACAGATTTGGATTAACGATCAAGCTGTTGATATAGTAAACAAAGCAAAAGATGAAGAAAAAAACATCTGCGCAATAGGAATAACAACAGTAAGAACATTGGAAAGTTCTGTATCCACAACAGGTTATCTTAAACCGTTTGAAGGTTGGACAAACAAATTCATATTTCCACCATACGAGTTTAAAGTACCCACAAGTTTGGTAACAAACTTTCATCACCCCTACTCCACCATGCTAATGACCACTGCAGCATTTGCGGGTTTCGAATTTCTCATGGAAGCATACGAAGTAGCTGTAAAAGAAAAATATAGATTTGGTTCTTACGGTGATGCAATGCTAATTTTGTAAAAGAAAAACACATAAAAAAACTATCCAAAATGTGAAATGGAATTAATTGGTAAATTACCAAAAATCCATTTTAAAACTATCCAAAAAGTGAATACTTTTTGGATAGTTTTTATAAATATGTTATCGGTCAATACCAAGTTGAAACAATGCAGAAGAAATCTCTTCTGGGTTACCAGTATGCTTACCCACGTTATCAGAAAGTTTTACACAATTGAACCAATCGCCAGATTTTTCCGCCTTAACCTTGCTCAACTTAATAACCATGTTAAGAGGTTTTACACCAACATCGTTGGTAAAATTTGTACCAATGCCAAACGACATCAAAATTTTTCCTCTACAATATTCCACAATACGTTCAACAGCAATAGGATCGAGAGCATCACTAAAAACAATAGTTTTTGTCAACGGATTAATTCTAAGTTTTTTATAATGTTCAATAGTTTTTTCTGCAAAAACCAACGGATCACCACTATCGTGTCTTACACCATCAAACAATTTAGCATAAAGTGTGTCGAAACTTCTAAAAAATACATCAGAAGTAAAAGTATCAGTAAGAGCAATACCAAGATTACCACGATAAATTTTAACCCAATTTTCTAATGCTACACTATTAGCAATTTTGTAACCAAACAATGCCGCATGAAACATAAACCACTCATGCGCATGTGTTCCAATAGGTGTTGAATCATGTTTCATAGCAAGATAGACGTTGCTTGTGCCAACAAAAGTATCTCCACCATTGAGTTTTAATAAGCCGACAACACGGTTATGATTTTCAAACGAAAAACGTCGTCGTGTTCCAAAATCGGCGACCTTAATACCTAAATGTTTATAAAGTTCAATTTTTTTATTTAAAACATCGTCTATTTTATTTTGATTCCAAGGCGATTGATTGGAATTTTCAAAATAAAGTTGGCTAACAATGGCCATTAGAGGAACCTCCCAAAGAATAGTTCGATACCAAAAACCCTCAATTTCAATTTTTAAATCGCCACCAGTCTGCAAAATTTTTACTTCTTCTGGATTAAACCGATAACCTGACAAAAAATCAAGATAAGCTTGGGGAAGATAATAACATTTTTCTTTCAAAAAAGCATATTCGTCTGGTTGAAGTTGTAGATTAGCCATTTTATTAACCTCCGCCATAACCAACTTATCAAAACCTTCGGGAAACTTTTGCTCCCCTCTATTTGTAAATTGATATTTAACAACATTAAACGGAAACAAATTCATTGCAGCATACTGCATAGTAAACTTGTATAAATCGTTATCAATAATACTATTTATAACCATAATTACAAAAGTAAAAGTTAAACAATGTGTTATTTTTACACATTGCAAATAAATTCAAAACATTTATACTATGCAAATATTTTTTTGATTTTTTTTTGAAAAATTAAATTTTCGATACTATCAATCAAAAAATCAATTGAAAAAAAATTAAAAAAAATTTTTATATATCAGAAAAAAATTAAGAAATTTGCACACCCGATTTATTATCCGATTTAATAATTAAAAAAAGTAAAAAAAATTAAATTAAAATTTTAAAAAAGTGGATTCAATAAGTTACAAAACAGTATCGCTGAATGCCAAAACCGTAAATAAAGAATGGCTTTTGGTAGATGCCGCCGATGCAACATTGGGACGTTTGGCCTCAAAAGTGGCCATGCTCCTCAGAGGCAAATACAAAGCCTCATTTACCCCGCACGTAGATTGCGGCGACAATGTAATTGTCATAAATGCCGATAAAATCCGTCTTACCGGCGACAAATGGAATCAAAAAGAATACGTACATCACACTGGTTATCCGGGAGGACAACGAAGAGTGGTTGCAAAAGAATTCCGTAAAAAAACCTACGGACCCGAACGTATAATAGAAAAAGCAGTTCGCGGAATGCTTCCCAAAAACAGACTTGGCGACAAGATTATCAAAAATCTTAAAGTCTATAGGGATGAAAATCACAATCAAGAGGCTCAAAAGCCAAGACTTATCAATTTAAACGACCTCAAGTAAAATGGAAGTAACAAATACTATTGGAAGAAGAAAATGCGCAGTTGCCCGCATATTTTTAACACCGGGAAAAGGTGAAATTAAAGTTAATGGCAAAGACTACAAAGAATATTTCACTGTACCCCAATTTCAACAAGTAGTAATACAAGCACTTGAAAAACTTAACGTTGTAGAAAGCTACGACATTAAAGCCAACGTATGTGGCGGTGGATTTAAAGGACAAGCCGAAGCAATACGTATGGGCATTGCACGTGCACTTGTAAAACTCAATGGAGAAGACCGTGTAGCACTCAAAAAAGAAGGTTACCTCAAACGCGATTCAAGAGTTGTTGAAAGAAAGAAACCTGGACGTCCAGGCGCACGCAAACGTTTCCAATTCAGCAAACGTTAATATTAAGTTTAGTATCCAAATTGCCCCGACCGTTGGCGCAAGCGATTTGCCCCATCGCTACCTGGCAATTGTAAAAGTTGAAAGTAAACATTTTATAAAGAAAACAAAATGGCAGTATCATTTGACGAATTATTAGAAGCAGGCGTACATTTTGGCCACTTAAAAAGAAAATGGAATCCTGCAATGGCTCCCTACATATTTATGGAAAAGGGAGGAATCCACATAATAGACTTACACAAAACAGCAGCAAAATTGGAAGAAGCTGCAGCTGCAATAAAACAAATCGCTAAATCGGGAAGAAAAATCCTTTTTGTTGCAACAAAAAAACAAGCAAAGGAAATTGTTGCAGAAAAAGTACAAGCAGTTGGAATGCCTTATGTAACAGAACGTTGGTCAGGCGGTATGCTTACAAACTTTCCAACCATTAGAAAAGCCGTAAAAAAAATGACAACCATCGACAAGATGGCTACAGACGGCACATTCGACCAGCTCTCTAAACGCGAAAAACTTCAAATAAATCGTCAACGCGAAAAATTAGAAAAGAACCTTGGTTCAATAGCTGATCTTACAAGAGTACCAGCTGCTCTTTTTGTTGTTGACGTAACCAAAGAACACATCGCTGTAAAAGAAGCAAAACGCTTGCATATTCCCGTGTTTGCAATGGTTGACACAAACTCTAATCCTAACGATATAGACTTTGTAATTCCTGCAAACGACGATGCAGCTAAATCTATTTCGCTAATTCTTGACACAATAACAAAAGCAATCTCGGAAGGTATCAACGAAAGAAAATCCGATAATGCTGCAAATGAAAAAGACGGAAAAAATGCTGGAGACAAACACCTTCGTGCAAGAAAAACTCGTGCAAGAAAAGGTAGTAACGATGCTCAAGCAAACAACGAAAATGCAGCTGAACCTAAAAACGAGAACGCAGAAGAAAGCGAAAACTAAAATTTGATTTAACCACAAAAGGTTAATCATTAAAAAATCAACAAATAAACACGGATTATATAACGGATTATTTTAATCCGTGTTTTTCATTTTTTTAACTTCCAAGCAAAAATTTAAAAGGAACATCAAAATGGCAGAAATAAAAGCAGCCGACGTAAAAGAATTAAGAAATATTACTGGCGCAGGCATGATGGACTGTAAAAAAGCATTGCAAGAAGCCAACGGCGACTACGATGCAGCCATGGACATATTACGCAAAAAAGGACAAAAAATAGCAAGCAAAAGAGCAGATCGCGATGCAAAAGAAGGATATGTAGCAGGAGCAGAAGCAGACGGAGGAAAACGTGCCGTTGTTGTAGCTCTCAACTGCGAAACCGACTTTGTTGCCAAAAACGAAGAATTTGTCAACTTTACTAAAAAAATTCTTGATCTTGCTATTGCAGCAAACCCTGCTGACATTGAAGCTTTAAAAGCATTACCATTCAACAATAGCACCCTTGGCGAAGAAATTGTACAATTTAGTGGTAAAACTGGAGAAAAAATAGAACTTGGATTTTACGGAAAAGTTGAAGGCGAAGATGTTGTTGTTTACAACCACATGAACAACCGACTCACCGCTTTGGCAGCATTCAACAAACCTATTGATGCACAAGTTAAGAAAAATGTTGCAATGCAAATTGCAGCTATGGCTCCAATAGCCATAGACAAAGATGGTATTTCACAAGAAATTATTGACAAAGAACTTGAAGTTGCTAAAGAAAAAACAGTTCAAGAACAAATTCAGAAAAAAATAGAAGCAGCTTTGAAAAAAGAAGGCATCAACCCTGCTCACGTAGATTCTGACGAACATATATCATCAAACATTACAAAAGGTTGGATTACAGAAGAACAAGGTGAACTTGCAAAACAAATAAAACAAAAAGTAGCCGCTGAAACTGTTGTTCCTGCACAAATGATAGAAAATATTTCAAAAGGTAGAATCAACAAATTTTACGAAGAATACACGCTCTTAAATCAAAAATTTGAGCAAGACAACAAAATTACTATTAGGGAATATCTAAAACAAGCCGACAAAGATGTAACCGTGGTAGAAATGGTACGTTTTGGACTTAACTAAAATAAAAAAATTTTAAGCAAAACCGATGGCAAAACCATCGGTTTTTTTTTTGCAATAATCAAAAAAAACAACAAGTAAATTTTTTATTAATTAATTAATTAATACATTTGCTAAATAAAAGCAAAAAATATGGAAAAAATTCCGTTGGTAGTATCAGGCGTAATGGGTCAAGCGAGAGCAGAAAGCAATGCTTACACCCTAATCTTGTCAGAAGCCAAAGGTAACAGACGATTAGCAGTGGTGATTGGCATACAAGAAGCACAAGCCATAGCCATATATCACGAGGGATTACGAGCATCAAGACCGTTGGTTTACGACATAGTTGCGAAATTAGCATCTGGATTTTCCATAGAAATACAAGAAGTTGTAATAACAAACTTTGAACGAGGAATATTTTACGCCGAAATAGTTTGCAATCGTACATTCGGCGACGAAGAAGATATAGTAAGGCTTGAGGCACGAACATCCGATGCCGTGGCATTAGCATTAAAATTTGGGAGTCCAATTTACACATACGAGCCAGTTTTACAACAAGCTGGGTTTGAATGGAACTCACCTTTTTCTACAGCAGAAAAAGGCGCGCCAAGATTAGAAACTCTTGGTGATACAGAATTAGCAGAAATGCTTAAAAAAGCCATAAAACGAGAAGATTACGAACTTGCATCAAAAATTCGCGACGAAATTAGCCGCAGAAATTCCAACAATGACAAATAAAAACAAAATGAAATTCATTTTTACAATATTTTTTTTGGCAATAAGCATAACTATCTGCAAAGCAGACAAAGATCCTTTTGATGATAAGATGCAAATAGAGCAAATAATTGACAACGCAAAACAAACAAATTCAGAAATACAAGATAGCATTAAAACCACACAAATGGCAAACACATATCTTATGCCACCCCAAGAATTAAATAATGGTGAGAAAATACTATTATTTTGCTGCTGCATACCAATTTTATTGATAGTAAACTTATTTCAATAACAAAGAAAATCAAAATGTTAGAATATCAACAACTACTAAAAACAATATTAGACAAAGGAATAAAAAAAAGCGACCGTACTGGAACTGGTACAATAAGTTATTTTGGCTACCAAATGCGATTTAATCTTTCAGAAGGTTTTCCGTTACTTACAACAAAAAAAATGCACTTGAAATCGATAATATACGAACTTTTGTGGTTTTTGCGCGGAGAAACGAACGTTAGGTATTTGCAAGAACATGGTGTAAGAATATGGAACGAATGGGCAGACGAAAACGGAGAACTTGGACCAGTGTATGGCTCACAATGGCGAAATTGGAATAATAAAGGTATCGACCAAATTGCAAATACGATAGAAAGCATAAAAAGAAATCCCAATTCTCGAAGGCACATAGTAACAGCATGGAATCCCGAAGAAGTTGACAACATGGCACTTCCTCCATGCCACACACTATTTCAATTTTATGTCGCCAACGATAGGCTGTCGTGTCAATTATACCAACGAAGCGGCGATAGTTTTTTAGGAATACCTTTCAACATAGCATCTTATGCATTATTAACAATGATGATAGCTCAAGTATGCGAATTACAACCCGGAGATTTTGTACACACAATAGGTGATGCACACATATACCTCAACCATATAGAACAAGTAAAATTGCAACTTTCTCGCACACCTTACCCTCTTCCACAAATGAAAATAAATCCAGAAGTAAAGGATATATTTGGTTTTAAATACGAAGACTTTTCACTCGAAAACTACCAATGCCACCCAACAATAAAAGGTCAAATAAGCGTTTAAACTAATTATTTTTCCATTTTCCTCGTTTCGGAACAGGGTCATACCCATGTGTTCCCCATGGATTACATCTCAAAATACGCCATATAGCGAGTAAAGTACCCTTAAAAATTCCGTGAACCATTACCGCCTCAATAGCATATTGGCTACATGTAGGTGTATGACGGCACGAATCAGGAAGATAAGGAGATATTGCTGCCCTATAAAAATATACAGGCAGCAAATATATTTTTTTAATTATCAGAGATAGTTTCATGCAAAGACATTGCTAAGGAATTATGATTCTGTTTAGCATAACAATCACGACATAGCGGCTCATAAATATTTTTTTCACCAAGTTCAACAAGATTATCGTTATTGCTTAGACGATGACTAAACTGCGCTAAATTTCCACAACGAGTACATATAGCATGCACCTTTGTTACATCATCAGCAATACACATCACACTACCCATTGGACCAAATGGTCTTCCAAGATAATCCATATCAAGTCCTGCGATTATAACCCTAACATTACGCTGCGAAAGTTTAACACAAATCTGTGGTAAATTTTGGTCAAAAAATTGCGCCTCATCAATACCAACCACCTTGGTACGTTGCTCTGTTAAAGCAAGAATTTGGTCAGAAGTTTTTACAACCATCGACATAAGTTCGTTTTTGTCGTGCGAAACCACACAAGTATGGCTATAACGTGTATCAGTGGCAGGTTTGAATATTTGACATTGCAATCCAGCAATTTTGGCACGTTTCATACGTCGAATAAGTTCTTCGGTTTTTCCCGAAAACATCGAACCTGAAATAACTTCGATGCTTCCTTTTGTATTGGCAGTTTCTAAAAACATTTTTTACTTTTTGTTTTGATTCAACAAATATACTGCATATTGCAGGTCGTCAAAGGTGGTAATTTTTATGTTTTGTTTTTCTCCTTGTGCCAAATTTATTTTTTTTCCAAATTTTTCCATAACAGAAGCATCATCAGTAAAATGCTCATCATAAGGTTGTTGATATGCTTTTTTTATATCATCGGTAATAAAAACTTGCGGTGTTTGAATTATTTTAACACTTTTTCTATCCAACGGACGACTACCATTACTATCAACAAATCTTAAACTTTCTACCACATCCACTGCTGGCACAGCATTACCATTAAGTGTGGCTTCGGTAAAACAACGAGCGATGCAATTTACAGAAACAAGTGGTCTTACTCCATCGTGAATTGCCACAATATCAATATCATCTGGCAAATTATCAATTGCATTTTTAACCGAAAAAAAACGTTCTTGACCACCAGGAATAAGTTTACACCTATCAATGGGTATCCATTGTGTACTTACTTGTAGCCAATAGGCCATCAACGAAGTTGGCAATACTAAAAAAATAGTTATTTCTGGATCAAAATCAATAAATTTACTAACAGTAAGACACAATATCGGAACTCCATTTATTGGCAAAAATTGTTTGGGAATATCTGCTCCCATACGAGTTCCCTTGCCACCTGCCACTATTATTGCAGCACGTTTCATCACTTATTATTATTTTCTGATTGTTGACTTGATTTTTGTTCATCATGTATAGATGAACCAATGCCCCTTAACTTATTAACAACTCCTCCACTAATAGCATTGTTAAGCATATTAAGAAAATTATCAAAGTTAATATCTGTTTTTTCAAACGATGCTAACTCTAAAATGGCAATAGTTTCGTTTTGACTAATAATTGGCACAACAAGCAAATACTTGGGTGTACCGGTTCCTAAACCAGAAACAATACGAATATAATCCTCTGGTATATTTTCCATCAAAAGAATTTTTTTATCTTTTGCTACTTGACCTGGTATCCCCTCTCCTAATTCAAACTCCTTAAAAGATTCTGTGGTATAATAAGCATAAGTACTTTTTGTTTCAAACTTATTAGTTTTTGAATTAAGGGCATACGCTATACCTTGAACAGTTTTAAAAGGTTGTGAAATATTAATCAACAATTTCTCAAAATACTCGTTTATATCTGCAGACTTAGAAAGACCGTTACTAATTTCAGAAACAATAGACTCAAGCCGTTTTTTTTCTTCCAAAGCTTTTTTACGACGTTGAGTAGCATCTTCAAGTTTTTGTTGACGTTCACGTTCGCGTTTTTTACTTTCGTCTTCTCCAGTTTCGGGATTAATATTATCTTCGAGTTCATCCCCGTGGCGAAACATTTTTACTGTATAAAAATATATGTAAATGGCGGCACAAATAGATATAGCAACATAAATACCTAACAAATAGTTTATTTTAATAAACTTAATACCAAGATACTCAAAAGCCGAAAGGCCAACTACAAAACTAAAAACCAAGTAGATAACCAAATATATTATTATAAATCTCTGACCATTATCAAATTTTTTCATACTCTTTTACTCTTTTAGTCTTAACAAATAATCAATAATCTGTTGGGTATAAAGTATATGATCCACAGAAGTAACCTTTATCGCAGCCGTTGTCATAGTTTTTACTTGACACTCTTCTGGAGATTGTACAATAACCTTGCCGCCTGCATCTTTTATTGCTTTTAAACCTAAAGCACCATCTTTGTTTGCACCAGAAAGCAATATACCCAACACGTTGTTTTTTAATGTGTAAGCCGCTGACATGAACGTAAGATCAATTGACGGCCGAGAATGGTTTACAACTTCCTCTGTTGTTAAAGCAAAAGTATTGCCAAACTCAAGATACATGTGATAGTTTGCTGGTGCTAAATAAACATTTCCAGGCAAAAATTCTTGTTTATCTTTTGGTTCAAGAACTGGAAGTTTTGACTTTATTGATAAAGCCTCAACAAAACCCTTTCG
>ERZ842401.3666-NODE-3666-length-18779-cov-17.822634_pt1 | contig 18779 bp, 21 predicted proteins | sample MGYA00521270_ERZ842401 | MGnify/ENA primary metagenome ERZ842401 (study PRJEB31892, sample SAMEA3878208) | bioreactor metagenome | biome: Moose rumen | place: Sweden | collected 2011-10 | study: EMG produced TPA metagenomics assembly of the PRJEB12797 data set... | reverse complement strand
TTCAGGAACTGCCCCAGTTGGAAGCCGACTATGGCAAGAACGGTATGCAGAAGGTGATAACTACGTGTGGTAATGTGTTTGCAGGCTCAGCGAGAAACAAGGAAACACTTGAATGGTTGCAGAATGACATCTTCGGTAAGGTGAAGCAGACCACCCAGAGTATCAGCATCAATGATGAGCGTGTCTCTACCTCCTTCAATGAGAAGATGGACTGTCTTGTTCCTGCTGCCAAGATAGCAGATATGGCCACAGGTTGGATCTGCGGACAGACAGCACGTGACTTTACCCCTACAGAAGCAGCTGCTATGCACAGTGTGAATCTCGAAGAGACGGATGAGTTCAAGACCACTAAGTTCTTCTGTAAAACCAACTTCGATATGAGTCATATCGAGGAAGAGAAGAAGCACTATACCCCCTTGCCCAAGAAATACTGCTTCGAGAACGAGCATGAAAAAGAAGTGATGCTGGCAAGAAACTTCCGACGCATCAATGAGGAAGTAACGCAACTCACGGCCAGTTTGCTTGGAAAAGAAAATACCCAATAAACAAAGAAGCCTGCCTCCAATGCGAGACAGGTTTCTATCGTTATAGCGTATTTGCTATGGCTCGGACTTTGGCGTTATAGGAGTCCATGTTTTCCGCATAGCCGATACGTTTCAGAAAGGCATAGTAGTCTTTGTCCTTCTTGGGGTTATAACGTCGCTGTATCATGCGGACATAACCGGCAACAGACTCTTCCCAGGAACGGAAACGATAGTAGTCATGAGAGAATGAGTTATAAAGCCCGAAGAGGTTGTTGTAGTTCCGGCAGACATTGCTGGTACCATAACCCGTTTCCAGACAATACTGTGCGGCAACAATCTTCGGGTAGAGTACGCCACAATCTTCCATGACCTTGAAAAGGTTTTGAAGGTTCAGCGGTTTGTCGGGTCTGGACTCAAAACGGAGATTAGCCATCTCTTCCTGTAAACCACAGATATAGTCATTCAGATGTTTGATAAACGGCTCAGGATCGACGGACTTCCATTCACCATTAACCAATCTTTCTGCCCGGATATGCAGATGTGGGCCAGTTGAACGGCCAGTATCAGATGACAATGCAACGATGGTTCCAGGTGATACTACATCACCCTCCTTGACTGCTATGATTCCCAGATGGCCATATAGGATGCGCAGTCCTACATGGTTGATTATGACGTGATGGCCATAGCCTGTTTCGCTATAGACAACCTTCTCAATGACTCCTGGCATCATCGCATAGACCAGTGAGCCTTTTGCGCAGCGTAGGTCTATTCCATTATGAAATCTGTCCTTGGCTCTTGTAATAGGATCACGTCGATAGCCATAGTCAGAAGTGACATGGATGAAGTCCAATGGTAGCGCCACTGATGTACGACGGTTCAACAGTTCCATCATCATACTGTCTTTGACTGATACAAACAGGGGAATGTCGTACTCAATCGCTATTTCCCGATGATTCGGTAAGTCAAAATATTCTTGATGACTATCAGCCATGGATTCCATAGAATCAGCCTGAACCTTCGAAATTGGCTTACTTTTAACCACCTGTGGCTGCTTTTGGATGGTGTTAAACTGTGCCGGACAAGATGTTGGAATTGTCGGCAGGAATAAGAAGTATAAGAATAATTTTTTTCTGCTTTTCATGATATTATTTGTTTTAATTTTGCACTCGGTTTTAAGAACCGCGTCACTCTCTGATAGTGAGTGCAAAGGTACGGCAAACTGATGAGGAAAACGAAGGAATAAAAACTTTTTATCCTCGAAGGTAAGACCTGCCACAAATATAATAATAAGGTGTAACAATAAAACAAAAGATGAGTATGCTATTCAACGAAAGAGAACTGAGCAAAAAGGATTTTGAGCGTATCGACATCGACGTTAGATTGATGCCAAAGGAAATCAAGGAGAAGCTGCTGAATGGTGAACTAACTCCCTTGGTAGAGATTCGCGACCAATTGGATAACGGCATTATTGCCACCATGCCCGTGAAACTCCGCTTGCAGCGTAGTGAGGACGGTAAGGCTGTGCTGAAAGCCTATCCTGTGAGCAAGGATATTGTCAGTGACCTGAAGCTGACCGATAAGGAGCAGAAACAGCTGCAGGCCGGTGAAGTCATCACGAAGGATGTCCGCGAGGGTAACAATACTCGCACGATGTACCTGCAACTCGACCAAGAAACCAAGTCGCTCCTGAAACGAGACGTGAAGCAGGCGGAGATTGACAAGCGCATAGACGAGCTGGAGCATGTAAGACACATTACCTTGGGCCAGAACCAGCGTCAGGCCATCAGAGAAGGAAAACCCGTAGAACTGGAAGTTGGAGATACCAAGGTGACAGTCGGTGTTGACCTCCGCCAGAACTCTGGCTTCAAGGCCATCGACGGTGACATGGGAGAGTGGAAGCGTCAGCAGGAAATCAAATGGGACATGGCCAATCCTGGTGCTATGGGCTACTGGCAGACTGACGAGAACCGTTGGGAGTATAAGCAGGTGCAGGAGAAGTACAAGCAGCCAGAGGCTAAGAAGGAGGAGAAAAAGACTGTTAAGGAAGAAGCCAAGCAGACCATCCACTTCGGGATGTAAGGCATTGAAAGGTATAAAGGTATAAAAGTAAAAGAGTAAAAAGGTTAGACAGGATAACACTTCAACAAAGAGTAAAATTCTTGCCATTTCAGAAGAATACTATGAGAACACCAGACCTTATAATCTATACTGTGAAAACACACTTTTAAACTGTAAAACAATGGAGAATAAAAACAATACTTATGAAGAGCTTGTTCAGCTCAAAGAATCGGGAGAGATCGGTTGGCGCGAGTTTATCCGTCGCCAGCCGGAAATGGAGGATGACTATTATCACTGGTGCGTGGAGAACGACCTCGACATGAACGAGGAAACTGCAGAGGCGTTTATGACCCTCACCGAGGAACACGTACTGGCATAGGAGCAACCCCCAAGTTAAAGACAACAAAGTAAAGACTACACTATGGAAGACAATAAGGATAACAGTGTAAAAGAGACTGAGCAAAAACCCCAGGAAAAGGCTGAGGGCAAGACTGGCGGGAAAACGATGGCCGAGAAAGCCATCGACCGCTTCGCTCAGATGATGGTCACTCGTCTGGAGGAGATGAAAGGCCAGCAATGGGAAAAGGGCTGGATTGACGGAGGCGGCAGGACACAAGGCCTGCCCCAGAACCTCACCGGTCGCCGCTACTCAGGACATAATGACTTCTTCCTCCAGTTGCATACCGCTATCAACGGCTATGATGCCCCCGTCTATGCCACCTATAAGCAGATTCGGGATGCAGGAGCCACCGTCAATAAGGGCGAGAAAGCTATGCCTGTCATTTATTGGAATATCAGTCATAAGGATGAGAACGGCCAAAAGGTCTCTGATGAAGCCTATGATGCCATGACCAAGGCCGAGCAGGCGAAAGTCAAGACCATCCCCATTATGATGGGCTACTATGTCTGGAACCTGCAGCAGACCAATTTTGCCGAGGTGAAGCCAGAGCAGTATGCGAAGCTGACGGGACAATTCAAGGCTCCGCATGTTGCAGATACCAAGGGTATGTATGAATCCAAGGAGTTTGACGCGATGATTGACAAGCAGGCATGGGTCTGCAAGATTAAGGCCGTTGAAGGCGCAGGTGCATCCTATAGCCCTTCAAGGGATGAGATTACCATCCCGATGAAGGCCCAGTTCAAGATTCACGACACCCCAGAGGAAATCTATAAGGATGGCATGGAGTACTATAGCTCCATTGCTCACGAGATGGCCCATTCGACAGGCGTAGAGAAACGTCTTGGGAGAGACATGGAAGGTCATTTCGGAGATCCAAAGTATGCCAAGGAAGAACTCGTTGCAGAGTTGACCGCTGCCATGGTCGGTAACACCATGGGCTTTGACAAGCGCATCCTCGATAATAATGCCAAGTATGTGGACGGCTGGATGGACACCCTGAAAAAGGAACCACGATTCATCCTCAGTGTGATGGCCGATGTCAATAAGGCATCCAAGATGATTCTCGACCATGTTGATGCTCAGCGTCTGGAGATGGGTATGAAGACCTTGCAGCCCAAGGAGGAAGCTGACCAGAACGTAAAGGCCAAGGAGGCTAAGGACTCCAAGGTGACACCAGAAACCAAGGTAGACATGGCCGCAGAACCCATCGCCAAGCCCATGACTAAGGCCGAAGAAAAGGCTGAGATTTCCAAGGAAGCGGCTGCAGTCTTTAAGGACTTGAAGGAAAAGCATCCTGATGCACTTCTGCTATTGCGCAAGGGTGATTTCTATGAAGCCATTGGTGACGATGCTAAGAAGGTTGCCAAGTCAACAGGCTTGAAGGAGCAGCATGTCATCAAGGAAGGTTTTGAGCAGAAGGATGACAAGGAGAAGGGAATCTCCTATGTCAACTTCAAGAATACCAGCCTTGATAAGTACCTGCCCAAGCTCGTCCGTGACGGTCATCGTGTGGCTATCTGTGACAGTCTGGAAGATATGGCCAAGCAGCGTATTGATGAGCGAAAGGAAAAGCAGGCTAAAGCCGAGGTACAGCAAACCAAGACCAACTACCAGAAACAGTCAGCCCAGACTGCTAAGACAATTCCTTTGGATCAGTTCAATAAGCTCGAGACCGAGGATGGTAAGAAGATCGACCACTTTGCCGTGTTCAAGATGAAGAGTGGCAACTATGGTGTCAGGGCTATGGTTGACGGTCAGCAGATGAGTGTCAAGGCTCTGGATAAGGAAGACCGAAACGCTTTCTTCGAGCATACGACTACAAAGGCAGCCCTCGTACAGAAGTACTACGGTAAGGAACTCTCCCAGCCGAAGCAGGAGGAGCGTTCGAGAGCCAGAGCCGTATAATAAACAGTGAATGATATGTTTGAGGAATACAAAGCGTTTAAGGAAAAGGTCGGCGTGGATGATGTCGCATCCTATCTCGGCTATAAGCTCGACAGAAAAGCCAGTATCGGTAAATATGTCGAGTACAATATTCGGGACGGTCGGGGCCATAAGATAGACTCTATCATTATCAGTCACCCGAAAGATAAGTCCAGCCAGACCTATTTCCATAGGAACGGAGCCAGTGGCGGCGATGCCATCAGTCTGATTAAGGAAAACATCAACAGTTTCGGTGTGACGGGTAGCAGTGAGCAAGAATTGCTGCGAGCCGTCATGTCGAAGTTCACCAGTGATGATAGTTTTATTTCTAAGAGCGAGGACAGGTATAAGGAGCTGAAACCACAAGTCTTCGACATCAAGCGGTTTCAAATGGAGAATGCACAGGAGCACTTCGAGGCTGTGATGTCGTTCTTCAGGGGACGTAGCATCGATGAAGAGACTGTCAGAACCTTTCTGCCATTCATTATGCGCGTGACAGATACCGAGGCCCAGTATAAGTACAAAGACTTGGCTTTCCCCTATACCCAGCCCGGTTCAGAGAAGATTGAAGGTTTTGAGCTAAGAGGCTATAACAACTTCCGTCAGAAGGCACCAGGCACGAACAGCAGTAGTGCAGCATGGATAGCCGACTTTACGAAGGAGCAGTCTGACAATGCGAGAAACATCTATTTCTTCGAGAGCGGCTATGACGCTATGGCCTTCTATCAGGTGAACAGATCCAGACTTAATCTCGAAACCTCCGTGTTTGTCTCTACTGGTGGTACTTTTTCAAGTCAACAGATTAAGAGTATAACTGACTATTATCCACAGGCAAGGTACTGGGATTGTTTCGACAATGACATCCCTGGCATCCTCTATGGTATAAGGATGGAGTCACAGCTCTGCGGTCAGTTTATCAATATAGTCACTGCCGACGATACCATCATCTTCCAGAAAGGAGCGGACGAACTGCGCTTGAAGAAAGAGGATGTCACTTTGCCCAAGGTTAGGGAAAAGCTAGGACTTGAAAGGCATGTTTATGTATGGAAAGCTCCGAAAGCCTTTAAGGACTGGAACGACGTGACGATGAACAAGCCCATGAAGGACTTGCCCGTGAAGAGCAAATATCAGCGTAATGAAAATCTGAAAGAAAAGAGAAGAAAGGGAACACTATGAGAACCATGAAAACAGAAATGCGAATAAGAGATACGGGCAGATGTTTATTGATGGCCATGCTGCTGATAACGATAGATGGCCATGCCCAGCAGACAGACCCTGCTTTGACGGCTGCGGTGACTGCCCAGACCTTTACCTTGAAGACCCTCTTTGATGCACGAAAGAGTACGCAGGAAAAAATTCTGGCTGCTACAGGCATTGAGGAAGTGCAACTTCAACAGCTCCATGCCATCGAGCAGAAGGTGCTGGACTATATGGCCAACGTGTCTGGACTGATGCAGAACCTCTATCAGGTGAAGCGAACCACAGAACTGGTCACGGTGGAGATACCAAGGAATATCAGTGCCGTGACGAGTGCCTGCAAAGGACATCTGAAAGGTACGGCCATAGCACTTGCCGTTTCAGATGAGATCAAAAGCGTCTATACCGAGATGGCCAGTCTGTCAGCCCTCTGCACCTCACTGGTCAAAACCAAGACCGTTGACGGCAATAAGGTGAATCTGCTGAATGCCGCAGAACGCTACTGGCTGTGCGAGAAGATAGTAAGTAGCTTGGAAGATATCAATTCGGCACTTTACATCCTCTCTTGGCAGATACAGTATTTGTCTTGGGAAGACCTTTGGCGAGGCCTTGACCCTGAGACTTGGTGTAACTACATGCAAGGAAAGTGGATGGCAGAGTCCTGCATCAGAGACTGGGATGACCTGCTAAAGTAACGACAGACAAAAGAACATAAGGATAACATTAGTAAATACACTTTAATCAAAAAGAAAAAAGAGAATGGAAAACACTCAATCAATTGGCATCTGTCCGATATGCGGACGTGGCCACATTACAGAACACCCCTTCGGTTGGGCCTGTGACAATTCAAGTAAGAACCCTGACGGTACATGGTACAACTGTAAGTTTGTGGTGTTCCGACAATATCATGGCGCATTGATTACCGAGGATGACGTGAAGACACTGCTTGAAACCGGTGAAACTGGCGAGCTTCAGATGTGCAACAAGGAAGGTAAGCCCTTTACAGGTAAGCTTGTTATCAAGGATGGAAAGGTGCAGTTGGCATTTCCTCCCCGTTACCTGCAAGGCCGATGCCCTGTCTGCGGTGGACGAATCAAGGTAACAGGAAAAGGCTATGCCTGCGAGAACTTCTTCAAGAAGGATGTCGGACACTGTAATTTCTTCATCGGCAGTACCATCTGTAACAGGGTTATCACGGAAGAGGAAGCCGAGAACTTCCTGGCAGGTAAGAAGCAGATACTGGACGGCTTTTGTTCCAAGGCTGGAAAGCACTTTTCTTCGCTGCTATCCACTACGGTCGAGGGAAAGGTGATGCTGAACTCCACCATCTGCCAGTGTCCTCAGTGCGGTGGTGAGATACGAGTAGGCGCACGAGCATATAATTGTAGCAACTACAGCAACGAGGATGTGAAGTGTCAGTTCTCCGTCTGGCGAACTATCGACGGCCATGAGGTGACACCCGACGAAGTGAAGCAACTCTGTGACAAGGGTGAGACCGATGAGGTAATACATTTCTACCGCAAGGATGGAAGCCAGTTTGACAAGAAACTGAAGCTGGAGGATAGCAAAGTCATATTGGCATAACGAATAGGACAAAAGAAAGTAATCATAATAACAACAAATAAAAGGAAAACGAAGATGAAACACATAAAGTTTATTCCATTAGCTATGCTGACGGTGCTGATGCTGGCATCCTGTCAGAGCAGAGAGATTAAGATCAAGAAACTGGTAACTAACCATCTGGAACAGTCGTTAGAGAATCCCCAGAAGCTGAAGGTGCTGGAGATAGCAGAGCCAGACTCTGCCTTTGGCCTGAACTACTTTACCAAACAGGAGCAGGCCTATATGATGAATACCATTACTGATGTCACCAGTGTTCTAATGGAGCGTACGGCGTATATGACCAAGCCCGATTTGGACGATGCCTATACCATGACCTTGGCCGACTTGGAGATGCGCATGTCCGCAGGACTCTTCTCGGGGATGCTTGGAGAAGCAAAGAAAGGTGAGTGGTCTGGCTGGAAGGTCAGAGTGACCTATACGGCCAAAAGCAAGTACGGCTGCAAGTATAAGGCACAGCGATGGTATTTCCTTGATAAGGACTGCCAGACCGTAATCAGACACTTTGACCTGCCCATCGTAGGTACAGGTAAGGCAGACAAGACAGCCAAGGATAAGCAGACAAAACAAGATGGTAAGTCAAAGCAGACCAATCCTGCCAGTAAGATTGTCTTATCAACAGTGAAGTAATAACAAAAAGAAGAGAAGAATGAAAAACACAATCAACAAGTATTTTGAGGTGAAGGTCAAGCTCCAGAAAACCATGGAGGATGGCCAGCAAAAGAAGGTCAGTGAGCAGTATGTTGTCGAAGCTGCTACCTTCGGAGAGGCAGAGCGTCGTATTGCCGAGTGCCTGAAGCCCTATATCGAGGGCGAGTTTGAAGTCACCGACATCAAGATTGCTGGTTACGTCCAGATTATCAACACCAATCAGGATGCCGACAAGTTCTTCAAAGCCAAAGTGTCATTCATTACCTTAGATGAGACCACTGGCAAAGAGAAGAAGACCTCTGAGATGTATCTGGTACAGTCAGATACGCTGGAGTCTGCAGAGAGTGATGTGAAGTCGTTCTTGAATGATGGTAATAGCACTATCAGCAGTATCTCTGAGACTGCCATCCTTGATGTATTTCCACTTGATTGAAGAACATGAAGGTAGTATTAGCAGAGAAACCCAGCGTTGCCCAGAGCATTGCTCGAATCGTAGGAGCCACCCAAAAGAAGGATGGCTTCTACGAGGGTAACGGCTGGCAGGTGACATACGCCTTTGGTCATCTGATCCAGTTGGCTTTGCCTGAGAACTACGGCTATAACAGCTGGTCGATAGGCAACCTTCCCATGCTGCCCAAGGAGTTCCTGATGATTCCCAGACAGAAGAAGGAAGGTAAGACCTATAAGAATGATCCAGGCGTGATGAAGCAGCTCAGAATCATCAAAAAACTCTTTGAGGATGCAGACACCATCATAGGAGCAACCGATAGTGCCAGGGAGGGTGAAGCTATCCTGCGTTATATTGTGGACTATCTCAATATTAGGAAGCCCATCATGCGTCTGTGGATTAACAGTCTGACAGATGCCGCTATCAAGGATGGACTTAATAACCTCCAACCCGATAGCAACTACGACAACCTTTTTATTGCTGCTAAGGCGCGAAGTGAAGCAGACTGGCTGGTTGGCATGAATGCGACACAGGCCTGCAGCATCATGGGAAAGTCGCTTTATTCCATAGGCAGGGTGCAGACACCAACCTTTGTGATGATTGTCGAGCGATACCTGCAGAACAAGGATTTTAAGTCTGTCCCTTTCTGGCAGGTGGCCCTGAATACCACTGATGGCGTGAAGCTGACCAGTGCAGGCAGATGGGATGAGAAATGCCAAGCAGAGCGAGCCTATAACACAGCAAGTAAAGCAAGAAACGGAAAGGTTATCAAAGCCGAGAAGAAGATGAAGACAGAACAGCCACCGTTGCTGTTCAGTCTGACAGACCTGCAAAAGGCTGCTAACTCGAAGCATGGCTATTCCGCAGACAAGACCCTGAACATTGCCCAGAGCCTCTATGAGAAGCAGCTCATTTCCTATCCGCGAACTGGTTCTTCCTACATCCCTGATGATGTCTATGACACCATTCCTGGACTATTGAAGAACAAGGTCTTTGACAAGTTCAGAGAATGTGTAAATGCCATTGAGAAACCATCTAAGCGTAGTGTTGATGCCTCGAAGATTGAAGACCACCATGCCCTGATTGTGACGGGAGTGGACTTCAAGACCAAGGACATTAAGCCCGATGAGCAGGTTATCTATGATATGATACTCGGTAGGATGGTGGAAGCCTTCTCGAAGCCCTGTGAAAAGGAGGTTGATACCTATACCGTGGATGCTGGAGGCTATCTCTTTACGGTGACGAATACCATCATCCTTCAGAAAGGCTGGAGAGCTGTCGATGGTGCTGATGACAAGGATCGTCTGGCTGTTCCAACATGGTATCAGGGAGAAACCGTCTGCTTCACCGGTGCTGAACTACTGCAGGGGCAGACCAAGCCCAAGCCGCTGCATACTGAAGGTACGTTGCTTGCTGCCATGGAAACCTGTGGTAAGGACATCGAGGACGAAGCACAGCGCGAGGCCATCAAGGATAGTGGTATCGGAACACCTGCTACCAGAGCAGGCATCATCGAGACCCTTGTAGCCCGTAACTATGTTGTTAGGGAAAAGAAATCGTTGGTTCCTACGCCCAAAGGTATGGAAATCTACAAGATCGTCAAGGACATGGATATTGCCAATCCCAGTCTGACAGGACAGTGGGAGGCAAAGCTTGCTGCCATCGAGCGAGGTCAGATGAATGTCAACCAGTTCAACAGTGACATTGTGGAATACACCAAGCATGTGACAGAAGAGTTTCTGCATTCAGACCTGCAGCCAGTAACGACAGCAAAGCAGACTGTCATCGAGTGTCCGCTATGCCATCAGGGACATATTCGCATCTTTGATAAGGTGGCCAACTGTTCGAATGAGAAATGTGACTTCCATATCTTCCGTACCGTAGCAGGGAGGAAGCTGACTAACAGTGAGCTGACTGACCTGATTCTCAAAGGTCAGACTCGTGAACTGTCAGGCTTCAAGGGAAAGGACGGAAAGCCATTCAAGGCAAAGCTGAAGAGAGACGATAAAGGAAGCGTATGCTTCGTGTTTAACCAGAAAAAAAAGTAATTAGCGATGACAAAAACGATGTCTAACATTAAGGTAAATCAGCGCGGTCTCTCTGTGGAGCATGACGAACAGCGCATCTATGAGCTTGGTTTCGGTAATCCTGACAAGAATTTCAGGAATTACAAGTTCTTTACCGTTGACATGCATTTTGGCCTTGCTCCGACTCTTCTGGAGGAAGCAGCCTTCCAGTTGCTCGGCTATGAGCGTTTTGCTATTGCCGGTATGGGGGATAAGAACATCATGCCTAATCCGTGGGATGACCTTTTTAATACGCTGAAGTGGGCTGTTGACAATAAGGGTCTTAATCCAGACTATCTTAGACGTGTGAGCAAGTATGACTTCTCCGCTCCTGAGAATGAGAATGGCGAACGGTCACAGCATACCTCTGATAAGGAGTGGGAGCATTATGTCAATCAGGTGAATAGAAACGAGCGGCGTATTTTCTCTTCTGAGGAACTTCGCGAGATTGCCGCTGTTCTGCCCGATGCTTTCAAGCTTGATTTACTTAATGACCTTGTCAATATCAGTCGTATTGCCGAAGTTCGTGCAGTTGTCAACCATATTCTTGTGCAAAATGACGGTGATGATGCTGTGCGTTTCGTGAATGCCGTTAAGGAACGTCGCCAGTTGCTTCGTGATCAGGGACTTCCTGTTAATTCCGATATAGACCGAAAGATTATTCGGGAACTTCTCACGGAAAACCCGTTGCTTGCTATGCCAAAGACAAGGGATGCAGAACGGAATCCTGTGCCTGAATCATCAAAACTCTTAGGTAAACGGAAGTCAGACAATAAGGTAGCGACGAAGGTAAAGATGAACGACAGGCAGGAGGAAACCCCTCGCAGATCGATTCATCGTTAAAGTGAAGCGTGTAATAGGTTAAATTCAAACCAAAGTAATAAAGAATAACATGAAAAAGACAGAATCAACAAAAGTAACAAACGTGTTCAATGAACTTCACAGCAAGGAGTTTGGTAAGGTACGAGTAGTAAGTAACGAGAAGGATGGCGAAGGCTATGTCAGTGCCGATGACCTGTGCCGCATCCTGGAGTTGTCAGAGAAGGAGGTGTTCCCGAAACTCTCCAATCACCTCTATACAGTCATCTTAGAAGGTGCCAGTGACAAGCAGCAGAAGATGCCATTCGTTGATGAGAACGGACTCTATATGATGTTTCTGCTGAGTAAGAAGAAAGATGCTATCCGTTTTCAGGAGTGGCTGCATGGGGAGTTCCTGCAAGCTCTGTATGACCAGAGAAAGGCTCTTGCTGGGCTGAAAAAGGATGTTAAGCTGGTTGCAGAGCCAGATTTGCAGCGTCAGGCCTTGCGTTATATGGCCACTGCTAAGAACGTGGAGAAGTCCGGGCATTTCATAGTAGGTAAGGATATTCCCGATTTGACAATGGCCCATCTGAGAGGGTGGTGGTATAATCCCAATGATAAGTCAACGTTCATGCTCCAGTTCAATTGCAAGACCGATTGCTATATCTATGAGAATCTAAGAATGAACGTCTATCTGACGAAGAACAAAGACGGCGATACAGACACCTGTGACATGCGTATCAGGTTCCTCGATCTCGATGATGACAGTTTTGAGTATTGGTCCTTTGATACGTGGCTGCCAAGCTATGCCGTCTTGGACAATACGGTTCTTGACTATCTCCTGGAGGAGCTTACCCTTGATGTGGATGTTTTGGATCCAGAGAATGTTGACCTTGTGGTTCTCCTGAATGGCACGATGTCATTCCATCGATCAAGACGCATAGAGAACAATAATGACCAGCCGCTGATAGAGTTTGTGTAGTGGTATAAGCCATGAAGCCAGAATAGAAAAAAGGCAGGGAGTCGTAGGTGATTCTCTGCCTTTTTTTAGTCTATCTCCATATAGGTTCATTCTCCCAACTAGATATGAATCCCCATCTTATAGGTTTAACAGTAGGATAGTTGGCAAACAATGTTTTCAGATTGGCCTTAACATGATTGTCTGGTCTTACAGCATTGCACAAATACAACATGTTGGTGATAGTGAAGTTATGGAGCTTTCTTCTGATTCTGGCTTAATTCAGTTTTAATCCATGAATCTTTCATTCTTTTGGGCCATACAGGGGTTTTCGTCAATCGGAAATTCCACAGGCGCGAATGGTGAGCTATGATATTTCGAAACACGGAAATACTTTCAAACCAGTTTGATAGGTCGCTGCTAAAGTTCATCCCAAATTCGTTAGCAATGGTTGATTTGGCAGGAAGTTGGTGCTTTAGGTTTTTATATATCTTTGATAATGTTCCGAAAGTGGCCATTTCAAAGATTACCCAAGCATCAGGATGGTCGCCTGCAATTTCATCACGAATCCAATTGTTATTATCACGGAATTCGATTGCTATACGATCTTTACTTCTGTCAAACTCTTCTTTTAAATCCAAAATGTGTTCTATGAACAAATCTTTGTTTTCAAAAAGACTATCATCCAAATACCAAAGTCCCCCGTTCGTTTGCGAAAGGTGGTTAATCATCTTAGTGCGTAAGGCTATTTCAATACCCTCTATGGCTTCAAAAAGGATATGACGCATTTCGCGGTCAAAGTCATAACGTTGTATCGCAAGAGAAAAATCGGAATTGGGAAGGAAATCTTCGTCAGTTTCCTGGTCTCTCATATCCCACCAATAAGGCTTCAGTCTGAAATAGCTGACCTTACTGAGTATGTCAGATGCAAAAGTATCGTCAAGTTGCATGCCTCTTTTCTTCAGAGATGCAACCTGTTCTGCTACTGACAACGATTTTTGATTCTCCATAATATAAAAAATGACCCGCCAGCAGTTCTTGTGGTATGCACGGCGGGGACTCTTATCGTTAATCGGAGCTGTGCTCCTGATTTTCTTATTTAATTATTCTGGTGCAAAGGTAGGAATTTTATTTCAAATTACCAAATAAATCTCAACTTTTTTGTTTTTTTTCTCGCTTTTTCTTAAGAACACTTAGCAAACACCCTCTAATTTCACAGGAACAAAATGGCTCTTAATCAGTCGATACAGATTATAAAAACTTTGAAGAGCAATACTATTATGCTTATGAATAGCAATGTGGTCTGTTTAATGCTCCACGGTATCGTCAAACAGTTGTTAGTAGATTATATAAAAGGAAATAGCAGGAAGTAAAATGATTTCCTGCTATTTTGGGATGAATCGAAGAGCAAGGCTTTCTGTAACTTCTATATTATTTGTTTATTATTATCTTGATGCAATGATATAATTAACAAAATTTCTAGATAGTTCGCCATAAGTGCTCTCGGTAATAATCTGCATTTCATGATTGCCTCCATCTTTTATGTATGGATAGAGTAATAGATATTCTCTTCTGGGGGTTACAGGTGTTGCATCTTTTGAAACAGGCATCAAAAAGCATCTATGAGTATGCCCATCAACAACCCCCAACTCCCATGGCATCCAATTACTCGTTGCTGCACTAGGTGATTGGGCATATAGCAATGAATTACTATTCATAAGGCGCTTGTGAATGCGTTCTGCTGTCTGCTTATCCGTCTCATTACGTTTCATATCAGGATCAACTATGCAGTCTAAATATACTCTTACACCCTTCTTCTTCAAATAGTAATAAATACCCTTTACAACTTCTATGTCGTTGATGTTGTATGACAAAAACACATCATACTTTGTGTCCAATGGCGCACGAACACTATCAGCACTAAAAGTACGCTGTTCCAATATGCTTGTTCGGGCAGTAATATCTTTGAAATAACTTTCTCTATAAAAATCCATGCTTTCTCCTCCGTTATATTCTACCATCCTTTACCAGTCTCCAATAATATCTGCCCAGCTCTGTCAACTTGCAAGCCTTGCTATGCATGGCTGCAAAATACATGAACTGCTCGCCTACAGGTTTCACGAAGCCAATACTCTGTAACTTCTGCAGCGTCTTGAATTTGTTTACGTTATCCTTGTTGGCATAAGGCTCCACATAGTTGTGCTCTACAGTTGGGTCGTTAGTGTCCTCAAATGAAGGGTCAAGAGCCAACTCGCCAGCAGGATCCGCAAACAAGTTTGTCAATTCTCTGATGACGCCCATAGAGACCTGTGGCTCCACCCTTTTTAAAGGTGCAAACTCTGTTACATTAGTCTTGAACACAGGGCGCTGCTGCCATGCACCCAGCGAACGATCTATATAAGAATAGATGCCGCCCATCGTGATGTTTCCGCAATAATCAGCAGCTCCGCCATGCAGAGCCGAACAAAGCAATTCCGTAAATACGCCGTGACCGCCAATCTCCTGAGCATACTCATCCTCACGACAAGCCGTGAGAATCGACACACCCGACTGTAAATGGCTTGTAGCATCCTCTAGTTCGTATTTTCCCATGTTACCAGAGTGGCAGCAGTCAAGAATCACTATTTTGTTATGAACCCTCGAACTGTTCACCACCTTCATGATACTCGACATCTGGATGCCAGTGTAATAATTGTCACCCGTCTCAATGTCCTTTGGCATCACAATCTCTGCTCCAGTGTCATTGACATAGCCATGTCCCGAGAAATAGAGCAGAGCCGTGTCGTCATCGCCGCTGAAAAGCTGCTTGATGGCTTCCATCGCCTCTCGCGATGTTTGTACGTCTGCCATCATCTTCACGTCAAAGTTAGGCGAGCCATCGCCGTTTCGATCGATGGCCGACTTCACCTGATTTATGTCTTCAATGCAACCTGTCAGTTCATTACCTGCGGGATAGGAATTAATACCTATTAATAATGCTTTTTTCATATTGAGGTAAGATTATATTGGTTGATAAATAGCAAAATTTCTCACTGCGTTAGCAACAGACTTCGCATTCCATCCAACCCTTGCAGTTGCAGCATTTCTAACCACGGTTGATGTTCTTAATGCACCCCAAGGTTCAACAGCAATGATGGGCTTGTTGTATTTCTTCGCTAATTCAATTTCGATGTTAATCCACTTACTATACGTTGCATAAACACCGGCAAGTATGATGACACAACTACAACCTTTTATTTTGGCTTCAATAGCTTCTCTAAGCTGTTTGTCCGTACCATTAGTGTGAACTGGATCATTTTTGGGTACTGAATGGTTGTAGTAACTTATACCTTCTTGCGTGAGAAAATTTTCGACTTTGTCGTACTGGCTTGAATAAGCCCAAGAATGAGAGATAAAGATTCTATACATAAGCAAATTGCTTTAAGTTAAATAAATAAAATTGTTATAACCATTTTTATACAGTTAATGATAATAGTGGTTAGTTGGTTAACACTCTTACGAGCTTTTCGAGAGAATACTCATCATGATAGAAAAATCAATCCGGATGAGACTAGTTCAGAATAAGCGCTTTTCATATGATTTACGGCGCTCTACTTTGATGAATTGCAAATAATGTGCCAATAAAGCAATTGAAACTATATAATGGTAACGATACAGACTGATTTCAAATAATCACGAATGACAATTCACCCGCCTAATGCAGATGTATGTCAAATTGTCACAACCTCTATATTTTATTTTAGTTTTTTTATTCTAAGCATTTCTATATTTTACAATGATTATAACGTTCTTGATAAGCCGATACAGACTCAAGGAAACGCAGATTGGCAGGGCTATGATGCCGATAGCCATAGATATAGCAAGCTTGATGACCATGAAGAATAGCATAGTCAGGCAACCACCAATGCAGATCATGTTGTTCATGAAGCCGGACAGCACTGACAGACCACAGAAGAGGGCCGCCATAGCATAGCCGTCAAAGATACGCCCATCAGGAACATTGTCGAATACGAGGTTGAGCCTGTAGCCGATGATGAAGAGTACAATGTAAGTCACCAGACGCAGGAAAGCCTCACGGAAAGCCCTTGCCTCGTTATAGTCGCTGAATACCAGGGAAAGAATCCGTCCCATTCTCTTGAATACTGTCGTGTTTGTTGTTGTCATCATAGTCGTACTGTCTTTAAAGTTGATAAATGTGAATTGAGCCATATCCCTTTAGTGGAGTATCAATCTCCATCAGGGTGCAGCCATGACACATTAGCGTGCCTCACGTGGACTGGGCATATAATGTGCCTGGCTTGTCACCCGATGGAAGAAACGGTCTGTCAAAGAATACCTCCCTTGTCTTTCTGCATCCGCAGGATCTGTTCCTTGTTCCGCTCGATGAAAGTCCGACATACCGCATTGAGGATATTGCCGAAGTTGAACTGTCTGCAGTTGATGCGGATGATGTCGAGAGCCCGCTTGATTTCCGGGTTCAAGACTACGGTAATCCTGTTCTCGTCGGGATTGTCGTTGTAGAACTCCGCATACCTGACCATCATATCCCACTCACCAGAGCCAGCCTCGATGACTGGCTGCACATTTGTTTGCTTGCCTCGACGTGTCCTTGCGACTTTCGGCCTTTGAGGTGTCGTATCTACCTGTGCAACCTCAGATTTTTCATTCTGAACAATCTCCTCACCCTCAGTATCAGAAGCGGTTTCCTCTGCTGTCGTAACCTCCTTCTCTTCCGATACCGTAGGAATCGGATCATTCTGTGCATCCATGAATGCGCCCAGAGAATCCAGATTAAGGATGTCGGGCTGCTGAATTAACTTGTTTGCTGCCATAATTATTCCAGTTTTTGAAGTTCATTGTAAATCATGTCGAAGGCAGGTGCTATGCACTCAGCCTGAATCTTCGTGTTCCCGAAGGTGTTGTAACGGGCAATGTCAGCCCTGTCAGCTACCATCGGTGTGACGATGCCACCTGCCTGTGCCAGTGCCTCGTCCGTCTTCTTCCAAGTCTGAAGTTCCGCTGCCGTTCCTCGGGTACGGATGACCAGATTCGGAACGAATATCAGTTTCGGCTTCTGCCGTCCTTTGAGGTAGGTTATCCAGATCTTTCCCACCAGATTGAGAAACTTCTGCGTTGCACTCAGACAGTTGAACTCATACTGATACGGACAGACAATCACATCGCTGAAGCCCAGCAGAGGCACCATACCCTCCAGATAGATATTGCCGGGAGAGTCAAAGAGGTAGATTCCGTTGGCAGTCTTTACAGACTTTAAGAGCTGTGCCGACTGCTGCAGGCGGTCAATCTCAATCTGCTTGACCTCGTAAGGCACCTTATCCGTTTGCAGGCTCTGGCTGTCGAACTTGCGCTTGTCAACGATAGAATGCTGACGGTCACAGTCCAGGACACAGACATCAGACACCTTTTTCTCAGATAGATAGTTGGCGAAGAGCGTACACAGGGTGGTCTTTCCTACGCCACCTTTCTCATTCGCCCAAGTAATGGTAATGTTCTTTTTCATTGCGATACATATTTAGTTATTACTAATTCGATACTACTTAGATACTCAGTTAAGACCGACGGATCATAGCCCTTTCATCATCCACCTCACCGTAGCTGTTGCGGTTGGCATCTGGATTGTAGTTGATGCGGTCACTGCTGCCAATCTCATTCGATATAGGACGGGACTTGCCAGATGCTACATGATGTTTGTGCTCAGAGGTCTCGATGTCAGCAGAACGTGAAGCTTTGAACTTGCTCATATCGACACCTGCTGCCTGCAAGTCAACGACCTCCCTCTTTGACGGATTCACGCAGAAGAACTTATCTTCAAAGCGGTATGTCCAAATCCCCTCGTTATTCAGCCGGTCAAAGATACTCTCGTTGCTACCCTTGTCCTTTACCAACTCCAACTGCTCGTTGATAGTGTAAAGGGTGGAATAAATGTTATTGCCATTCTCTGAGACATGCAGATGCTCAGAAGATACATTGAACATCTTGGAGAGCAAACGAACCTGTTGGTCGTTGACAGGCGAAAAGCCCTGTACCCAAGCCACCTTATCGTTATACTTGATCTTTTGTACGAGATAGTCGGCCAGCTCCACCTTGTCCTTTCCCATGATGATATTGCCGT
>ERZ842401.3665-NODE-3665-length-18780-cov-20.531001_pt1 | contig 18780 bp, 17 predicted proteins | sample MGYA00521270_ERZ842401 | MGnify/ENA primary metagenome ERZ842401 (study PRJEB31892, sample SAMEA3878208) | bioreactor metagenome | biome: Moose rumen | place: Sweden | collected 2011-10 | study: EMG produced TPA metagenomics assembly of the PRJEB12797 data set... | reverse complement strand
ATAAAACAGCGTTCGCCAAGAAAAAATATCTACGACCTCTTTGCCGTAATTTTCTTTTCTGCAGTTATACTACAGAAATTTTCTATGAGTGTCAACACGGTGTATCTATCGAGTGAAAAAATCTTTTTGGAAAAAAATGCGTTTCCCCTGTTGACAGAGTTTGAGAAAAAAGATATAACACTCATCATTACACGACAACGAGGTCGCAGAGTTTTTGCAAGAAAGACTTTGCGACCTTTTTATTTCATTGCAGCAAAGACGCTGTGAGTAGTGCGGTGTACAACGTATCTATTCACAGCGTCTTTTTTTGGAGGAATTATATTATGAGTGAAGTTTGGGGTGTGTGGTACTTAATCGGCGCGGCACTCGTCTTTTTTATGCAGTGCGGCTTTGCGATGGTGGAAACGGGCTTTACACGGGCGAAAAACGCAGGCAACATCATTATGAAAAACTTGATGGATTTTTGTATCGGCACGCCGTGTTTTATGCTCTTGGGCTTCGCTCTGATGATGAGCGAAAACTACTTTTTCGGCGTTATCGGCAAACCGAATATGCAGCTGTTCACGAACTTCGCCGAACTTGATTGGTCGAGCTTCGTTTTTAACCTCGTCTTCTGCGCAACAGCGGCGACTATCGTATCTGGCGCAATGGCGGAGCGTACGAAGTTTTCTTCTTACTGCATATACTCCGCAGTCATCTCGGCTCTCGTCTATCCGATTGAAGCGGGGTGGATTTGGAACTCGAACGGCTGGCTTGCACAGCTCGGCTTTGTGGATTTCGCAGGAAGCGCGGCAATTCACAGCGTAGGCGGAACGGCGGCACTGCTCGGTGCGATGTTCTTGGGCGCGAGAATCGGAAAATACGATTACGACAAGAGCGGCAATGTTACAAAAGTTCACGCTATCCCTGGACATTCCTTGACGCTCGGCGCACTCGGCACATTTATCCTCTGGTTCGGCTGGTACGGCTTCAACGGCGCGGCTTGTACACAGATGCTCGGCGTGGGCGGATTGGCGGCAGTTTTCACGACGACAACAATCGCGCCAGCTCTTGCTTGTATCACGACAATGCTTTTTACTTGGGTTAAAAACGGCAAGCCCGACGTTTCTATGACCTTAAACGCCTCTCTTGCAGGTCTTGTCGCAATCACTGCTCCTTGCGCGACGGTTGACGCATTGGGCGCGAGCATTATCGGCATTGTTGCAGGCTTCCTTGTTGTCATCGTCGTCGAGTTCCTTGATTTGAAGCTCCACATTGATGACCCAGTCGGCGCGGTCGGCGTGCATTTTGCCAACGGCATTTGGGGAACGATTGCGGACGGCTTGTTTAATGTGGAATCGGGCTTGTTCTATGGCGGCGGTGTTTCCCATTTGCTCATTCAGATTTTAGGAGAAGCGAGCGTGGTTGTGTGGACGGCACTCTGTATGCTCATCACGTTCTCTCTTATCAAGAAGTTCCACGGATTGCGCGCCAGCCGCGAAGAAGAGGTTGTCGGTCTTGATAAATTGGAGCACGGCATTGAGAGCGCATATAGCGGTTTCGCCTTTGCTCCGCAGGTGATGACGGGCACAGACGGAGGGGCAAAAGAAGCGAACAGCGGCGAGGTGAGCATAGAAAAGAGCATACCTGTTGCAAAGGCGACGAGCCGACCCGACGCGAAGTTCCACATGGTAACGATAATCACTCGCAGAAGCAAGTTTGAGGAACTCAAGACTGCGATGAACGACATCAAAATCACGGGTATGACGGTAACGAACGTGATGGGCTGCGGAGTTCAGCACGGAAGCACACAGATGTATCGCGGCGTGCCTGTAGAAATGACGGTGCTGCCGAAAATCAAGGTTGACATAGTGGTGAGCGAAGTGCCAGTAGACCTCGTGGTGATGGCGGCGAAAGAAGTGCTGTACACGGGCAACATCGGCGACGGCAAGATATTCGTGTACGACGTGGACAACGTTATCAAAGTGCGCACAGGCGAAGAAGGCTACGAAGCCCTGCAAGACTAATTTCTTTCACGCTATAGGTTGCATCACAAAACAGCCTATAGCGTGGGCGACTGCGGCGACGGTCAAGTAATGTAATGCGAATGCCGATATTCTTATGCGGTTGTCCTGCATTTTAGCCACACTACTCCTTACGAACAATTCGTAAAAGGGTAAAAATAAACCGCCTAGTCTGACCACTGAGGCGGTTTTGCGTCTGCAATGACGTAAAAATTGTATAGTACGAAGACCAACCAACCTTGGTTGCGCTTCTTTTTCTATTCTATCACGCTTTCAAATAAAAATCCATAGCATATACAACTTTTTTACAAGGCAGCCTATATCTTCACCTCTTACAAATCAGCCTGTGCTTCTCTCATAAGGCGGGCTATGCCTCTCACAAGTCAGCCTGTGCTTTTCTTACAAATCGGGCTGTGCCCGTTAGGGCTCGCGGAGGCGATAGGCGTGGTCGGCGGCTATCATCTCTAGCATAATGGCGGCGTATTTCGGGTCGAACTGCATTCCGCTTCCCCTCTCTATCTCGCTCTTCACCACTTCCTGCGGCAACACATCGCGATAGCTCCGCTTGCTCGTCATTGCGTCGTATGCGTCCGCCACAGCGATTATTCTGGCAATCTCTGGAATCTGCTCGCCCGAAAGCCCCTCAGGATAGCCCTTGCCGTCAAATCTCTCGTGATGAAAGTGCGCGCCAATGCTCAAATTCGGCGAATGTTCTATGTTCATCAAGATTTCGTATCCTATCACCGTATGCTTTTTAATCTCGTTAAACTCGTCCTCGGTCAGCCGTCCGCACTTATTGATGATTGAGCCAGCAATGCCGATTTTCCCCACATCGTGCAAGAGCGCGGCAAAATACACCTCTCGGCAAAACGCATCATTTTTCCCCGCCTTTCGTGCGATGGTCAGCGAATATTCCGCCACGCGCGCACTGTGTCCCTGCGTGTAGTGGTCTTTCGCGTCGATTGCGCTCGCGAGTGCCTGCGTCGTCTGCACAAACACCGCCTCTTGCTTCTGCTTTTCCGCGCGGTACACTTGCGCTTCGTGCTTCTTTGCCTGCTGCAAAAGATACGTTTTTCGCGCGTCCCTGTGCCGCTGTGAATACATACTGATTGCAACGATTGCAAGAGTTATCATATATATAGAATAATTTATCGTTTCCGAATCGCTCAATCTCCACGGCTGAGCGTCAATGCCGACCGCGTAATTATTGAAGATAAGTGCGCCCACCACGCCAGAGCCGAGAGCCAGCACAATCGAAATGAACGGCCGCCACACCACGATAAGCGACATCGTCAGCGTCATCGTCAAAAAGCAGGTAATCATTCTGCCGTGCGAAATGTCGTAGAGCGTCGTTTTTATGCCGAAATAGATACCGAGCAGAAAATAGAGAAACGTGAAGAGGCGGCTGAAGTGTTTGAGCCGTTTGAGCCGACCGCCGAGATAGAGCGCAGAATAAAAGAAGAGAAGCAGGCTTACAGACAGGAGAATCCAATAGTTTCGCGTGAGATAGAAAAAATCGAAAACGGAGGTAAATCTGTCGAATTTTCTGATGAGCTGCCTGACAATCATCCACAGCTCCATCGTCGAGATGAACAGCGACAGATTGCGCGTACTGCGGACATCGGCGTTTTTGAGCTGCTCTTCGATTTCGGGGGGATTTTTGTAGAACCCTAAAAAGATTCGTATTGCATGGACTAACCTTTTTACTTCTTGCTTACCAATAAATTGCATACTTGTATTTTATAATAAAAGCGCAGTTTTTTCAATCATAACAGTTATTTTCTCAATAATCTCTATCGCGCTCTTTCTTTTTTCTCCGCCGTACTGTATTTTTTTCTACAGCGTACTGTATGCAAAATATTTTTCGAGCGATATACGGATTGAATACAGTACTGTATACGAATTAAATATAGCACGAGAAACGAATTGAATACAGTACGATAAACGAATTGAATACAGTGCGAAAAACGATTTTGATAGAGTACGCTGTACGTTTTGATACACATCGGCGCACGTTTCGCCACACATGTGTACAGAGGTGCTGCACACATGCTCCCAAGACCCCTGCACACATGTATGCAGCACCCTTGCACACATGCTCCTCACTCCCGTAGCACGATGTGTATAAAAGTATATTTTCGCTCGCCATACGTTTCTTCTGCCGTCCGCGAAACGAAATGTATGGCAAAAACCATTGTTGAAAAGGGGGCTTTGTGATGTTATACTTGAATTATGACTGAAAAGCAGTTGATAAAACGGCAAAAAATGCTTGAGAGAATCAAAGAATTTACTTTGATGGACGATGATTTTATGACTGTGTTCTTTGACAAAGATACTGTGAGAACAGAGTTTGTTTTGCGGATTATTATGGATAATCCAACGCTAAAAGTGCAGTCGGTGAAAACGCAATACGGCATAAAGAATCTTGAGGGGCGTTCTGTGCGTCTTGATGTGCGCGCTGTCGATTCGTGCGGAAAAGTGTACGACATAGAGATTCAGCAGGCGAATAGTGGGGCTATCGCTCAACGTGCAAGATATAATGCGGCTCTTATGGACTTAGATGAAACGGTTGCAGGTATGAAAGTGGAAAAACTGCCTGAAACCTATGTCATTTTTATTACGGCGAATGATGTGTTTAATGGCTCTCTTCCGCTGTATCATATAGAGCGCACGATAAAAGAGCTTTCTAAAGATTTCGCGGACGGCTCGCATATCATATATGTGAATGGAAAATACAGGGGAGATAATCCGATAGGAAGCCTTATGCACGATTTTTCTTGCAAAAATGCTGATGATATGAAAAATGCTGTGCTGGCTGAAAAAGTAAAGCTGTTAAAAGAAGATGAACAAGGAGTGTCGCAAATGTGTAGCATTATGGAAGAGTTCGCAAGAGAAGAGAGAGAGCAAAGAAGCATTGAAGTGGCAAAAGAGATGTTGGAAGACGGCTCGCTGTCGCTTAAAAAAATTGCGCAGTTCTCAAAATTGCCGTTGGATACAGTAAAGAAGCTGGCGGAGAAGGTTGAAAATTAGGGTAAATGGGCGCATAATAAAAAAAAATAGGGGGCGCGTATGGCGGATAAGAGTGATGAGAATGTGAAAAAAAGGCTGAGAGTGCTGTTTTTGAGTGTGCTTTTGCCGCTGCTCGTTGTAACGGTGATTTCGGGCGCGGTGCTGCTGTTTTTGTCGAACAAACAGATTACGCGATACGTCAACAGTGAATCGCGGAACGCGCTCTTAGAGCTTGACAACAGAATTAGCGAGTACCTTGCCCCTGCGCTCATCAATATGCAGGATTTTGTAAGCATTTCGCGCGATACGCAAGATAAAGAGGTGCTTGACGCGCTTGTTCACGCTTTCGCCGAAAATATTGACTATACGCTTTCCTTCTATTATAGTACCGCAGAATCTCGTTTTTCTCGCGACGGCTTTTATGTGGACTCTTCGGACTGGGTTCCTGATGACGATTGGATACCGCAGCAACGCCCGTGGTTCGTTTCCGCGAAAGATACAAATGAGCTGTGCTATGAGCCGCCGTATGTGGACGATATGACGGGCGGGGTGTGCGTGAGCTTGTCGCAGCGGGTCGATGACAGAAACGGGGAGTTTCAAGGCGTGGTCGCGCTCGATTTGCTGATGAAAGATATGGAGGATATGGTCAACTCGGTGAGCGTGTCGCCGAACGGCAAGATATATATGCTGCTTTCGGACGGCACATATTTGACGAACGAGGACGAAGCAAAGGTTACGGCGGCGAATTATTTTTCAGATTCTGCGATTTCGTATTCTGCGGGCGAATATTTGGACGGCGAGAAAAAGTCGTTTATCGAAAACGGCAGATACTACGCGGTTACGAGAATCAGCGTTACGCCGTGGTTCATCGTGGCGGAAGGACCGACAACCGATTTTTCTGGGAACGCGATGCGCAATATTTTGCTGTTGGTGTTTGCTCTGTGCGTCTTTAGCTTGCTGTGTTCCTTGGTGAATGTGAGGCTGATGAAGGGAATGAGGTCGGGCGAGAGGAGCTTGGGCAAGCGCATTTATGCCGAAACGCAAAGCCTTGTGCTAAGCGCGAAGGACACGGCGGCGACGGCGAGCGAGCAGAATGATTCTGTGAAAGAGATTGTCGCGACGATGGAGGATTGCACGGCGTTAAGCGAAAACATTGCGACAAAGATTGGCGATGTGTCGTCGCTGACGGTGAAGACGAACAGCGATATTGCCTCTGGCGTGGACTTGATTGCGGACAACAAGCAGCAGCTCTATCAGATTGCCGAGGCGAACAAAAGCACGATTGACGGCATAAAGGAGCTGGGAGGCAAGATTAGCACGATTTGGGACATCGTAACGCTGATTAACACCGTCGCCGACCAAGCGAAGATAATTGCGTTTAACGCCGAGCTTGAGGCTTCGAGCGCAGGGGAGGCGGGCAAGAATTTCCATATTGTCGCGAGCGAAATCAGACGCTTGGCTGACGGCATTATTAGCGGCACGAAAGAAATCAAGGACAAAATCGCCGAGATTGAAAAGAGCAGCGACACGCTGATTTTGATGAGCGAGAACGGCACGGAGAAAATCGCGCAGGGAGTGGACAGAGCGAAGATGTTAGAAGAGAGGTTTGCGAGTATGAAGAATGCGAGCGAAATCACGGCGGAGAGTGCCGAAAAGATGAGCGCGATTGTTCAGCAGCAGACGAGCGCGACCGAGCAGATTTTGCTGACGCTCAAGAAAATCGCGGCGAGAGTGGAGCATTTTTCCGAAGAAGCGGCGCATATTTTCACGGCTTCAGAGAACCTCAACACCATCGCCGAGGGCTTGAGCTGACACGCAGGGTGTGATTTGTAAGACACGCAGGGCGTGCTTTTTTTATGTGTCAATGCGAGGATACGACGCTGTTAAACTCGGTCTGTTCGATTGGTGCGTTCTGCTCGTAGGCGAGGCGGTTCTGCTCTATTTCCTCAAAGCTCCACAGCCTGCCTTTATTCATTCCTGGACATTCTGCGACATTCTCGCTCCACGCTTGGCTGCTTTCGATGAGCCACGACCAAAACGGCCACGTCGAACACTGCACAGGGCGCGCTTCGTAGGCACTGCACCCCGACGACCACAGTATACAATCATAGTTCTTCATCTCTTTCAAGGCGAGAACCTGCTTGCCGTAATAATAATTCACCCAGCGACAATATTTTTCTACAAACTCCGTCCGCGACATCGCAAAGTGTTCGCACAATGTGTCCAAATCGCGCCACGAAAGATACACGAACCCCGGCGAGTGTCCGCAGCAAAATGAACACCGCTGACAGCCGAAATGCAGTCCGTCTTTATACCATTTTTCCGCCATTTCTCTTCCCCTCACGCCTTCTTGACTGCCTGTATAAACGCGCCCGATTTCTTGTCGATTGCAAGCGATTTAACGTATGCTTTGCTCTTCGTGCCGTCAAGCTCCAGCAAGTCGCCCGAAACAATCGATTTACCGCCGCCGACGATAAGAGCAAGCCCGTCAGATGTGCAAGCGTAGTGCGCGATTTTCTTTTCTTCAAGGCGAATTGCGTCGCTTGTGATGCGGAAGAGCGATGAATTGAGCGGCGGCTGTGCGGCGTTGAGCTTGGTGAACACAAACGACAAAACAGCGCGGTCTTTGCTCAGCTTTGCATTCTCGGAGAGCTTCAACAGCTTTTTCGGCGCGGCGTTTTCTGTGGAGAAAGCGAAGTTGCACCATTTGCCTGCCTTGCCGCCTTTGCCTCGCTTCTGTCCGTTCATCGGGCATGTTTGGAAGTGCGGACACGGAGAGATAACGCCGTAGCTTCGCCTGATGAGTGCGTCGCGCAAAAGCGAGATGAAGCGCGCAGATTTCGGCACTCCTGGCTCTATGACGAGAATTGACGGCTTCTTTCGCTGCTCTTCGCTTCCCGTGTCGGCGTAGCTCATCAGCGACAGAGAGAACTTCTTTGCGGCAAGCTCTAGGTTCGCCTCTCCCTCTCCGATGGTTTCATTGAACATATTTGCGCAGGTGATGAGCGCGGCTTTTTGCTTTATCGACGTGCCGAGACTGCCTTTGACGCGGATAATCTTCCAGCCGCATTCCTCGTCGAGCTTCGAGGCGATGCTTAAAAACAGGTCTTCGCCCAATGCAAGCGAGTTCGGCGAAAGGTCAAGGCAATACCATGTGAGCTTTTTCGCCCTCAATTCGCGGTGCGAAAGATAGAGCGCAATCGGCAAGGTAAGCGGACCGCTTCCGATGTCTAAGCATACATCGCCGTCGTTGAGCGCGAAATGCTCTTGAGAAAAGGCAGAAAACAGGTGTGTTAGGCGCACGAGATTCCACCAAGTGAAATAGTGTGCATACGCGGTGAGCGCGGTTGTTTCGTTCATATATCCCCGTCGCCTTTCACTGCGCTCACTGGTGAGAGAGCGAGAGAGGCGAGCGATGTCGGAAGAGAGGAGAGAGCGTTGCTTTGCGTTGAGCGGGCGCACTCCTTGAATGATGTCGTCAAAATTATCGAGTACATCTTTCGCCTTTTCGTCGAGCGCGGAGAGGTCAAACATCTTTTTGTGCGCGATTATTTTTTTTGCGCTGTCAGCCTTAGGTATGTTATCTTCATTGCGCTGCTTAGAAAAATCTCCCTGTGGCTGTTTGTGAGAATCGCCCTGTGGGCGTTTAGGAGAAACAGCCTTTTGCTGCTTGCGAGCGATGGAGGTATAGAAAGGTTCTGCCATGGTAACTCCTTGATATGTCGTGTGTGTGCATAAAGTATAATAGAAAAGATTTAGTTTGTATACGCAAAGCGCATTGCAGTGCATTGTAAAACTTTAGAAAAAATGGTATTTTGTCAGTTATGAATACATTAGTTGCATTGTGTGCAGTCGGGGCAGAGAAAATCCTCGGCAATGAAATAAAGTTTTTGGGCTACAAAATCGTAGACAACACCGCAGGAAGAGTCCGCTTTAGTGCAGATGACGACGGATTATTTAGAGCAAATCTGTGCTTGCGGTGCGCAGACAGAGTGTATTTGCAAATGGCAAACTATAAGGCGAGCGATTTTGATGAGTTGTTTGACGGTGCGTATAGCGTGGCGTGGCAGGACTTTTTCAAAAAAGATGTGCGGCTTGTTGTCGATAAAGTGAGAATAAACAAAAGCAAAATCAATTCTGAACACAGCGTGCAAGCGATGGTGCAGAAAGCGATTTATAAAAAGCTCGGCGACGTGTGGCACATTGCGACAATGCCAGAAAGCGGCGATGAATGTGATGTGAGAGTATATATCGATAGCGATGAAGTGCTGTTGCTGCTTGATTTAAGCGGGCTTCCGCTGCATAAGAGAGGCTATCGCACCGATGGCGGCATTGCACCATTACGCGAAACGGCGGCGGCGAGCTTGTTGCAGATGATGATGTGGCGGCGCGCTACTCCGTTGCACGACCCGTTCTGCGGCTCTGGCACAATCGCAATAGAAGCAATGCTGTATGCGCACAATGTAGCTCCTGGCTTTGGCAGGCGGTTCGCGGTGGAGAATATGCCGTTTTTCAATAAAGAGCGTGCGGCGGAAATCCGAAAGAGCGAAGCCGAGAAAATCCGAACTGATGTTGAAGTGCGCGTAACAGGCAGCGACATCGACCGAATGGCTGTGGAGAGAGCAAAGAAGAATGCAGAATACGCCTGTGTTATGGCTGGCAGGGCGTTGCAGAGCATAGGATTGGGAGCGCATATCGGGCGGTCTGATTTCATCGTGTCTGATTTCAAAGACTTGTCCGCGCCGTACGAAAAAGGCTTGCTTCTTTGCAATCCTCCCTATGGCGAGCGATTGGGCGATGACGAGAGCGCAAAGGCTTTGTATACCGAGATGAAATCGCTTTTCACCGACTTTGCAGGCTGGCAAATGGGAGTGATTACTTCAAGCCCGTATTTCGAGGAATCGTTAGGCTTTAGCGCAGACAAGCAGAAGATTTTGAAAGCTGGTAATTTGGATACGGTGTTTTATATGTTCAATTCTCTTTCTGATACGCCGAGCAAAAAAGGCGGCACGCAGGGCAAGGATTGGCGAAAAAGGGCGGCTGCACATAGGGCGAATAAGGCAAATCGAAGGGAATACTAAATGGCGATAATTGTAGAGCACGAGAAGAGAAAAAAAGAAATACTTGAAAACGCGCTGAATGTTTTTGTAGAGGAAGGGTATGCAGACGTAACGTTTCAAAAGATTGCCGACCGCTGCGGAATAACGCGGACGACGCTGTATATTTACTTCAAGAACAAGCGCGAGATATTTCTTTGGAGCATTAAGCAGCTCACCGAGACGCTCGAACAGGATTTAATTTCGATAGTCAAAGACGAAAGCATTTCAAGCGAACAGTGCTTGAGAAAGGTATTGTCTAAGATTGTCGATTCGATAGTAGACAATAAAAAGCTCTTCTACGTTATTCTCACTTATCTTTTGCAGCTGCGCAAACATCAAGATATAAACATCTCTGAACGGGTTGAACGCCGCGTGCTTCGCCTCCGTCATTTGCTCACGGCGATTATTGTGCGCGGGCAAAAGGCTGGGGAGTTTCGTACTCTCGCGGTAAAAAGCATAAATGAGATATTCTATTCGCTCTTAGAGTCCGCCGTTTTTCGCATTGCTGTGTTGTCAACGCTCGATTCTGCGGCGGTGAGGGAAAACTTGAGCCTTGCCGTTGATGGCATATTAGTAAAAAGTGAAAGCTGACTTTGCGCCCGTGTTGACTGTATTATGCTAATTTAAGGCGGTGTATTTTTCTTATAGTGTGCTATTATATAAGGTGTAAATCGGTGCTGTTTTTGCACGAGATTCTTTGCAATACTGGAGTGTAGCACAATGAAAGATTTTGACCTTATCACGTTGGGAGAGATAATGCTTCGCCTTTCTCCTCCTTTGAACAAGCGCATTATGAGAGATGATGTCTTTGAAAAATATGCAGGAGGCGCGGAGCTTAACGTTGCCTCTGGTATTTCGCTGCTGGGACTGCGCACAGCGGTTATTTCAAAGCTGCCGAATAACCAAATTGGTACATTTGTCAAAAACCGTATTCGTTTCAATACGGTAAGCGATGATTTTCTTATCTGGGACGATTCCCCTAATGCCCGACTTGGCATTTATTACTACGAAAACGGCGCATATCCTCGAAAGCCGTCTGTTGTCTATGACCGCAAAAACTCTTCGTTCAACTCAATTCGCCTTGACGAAATCCCCGAAAGCGTCTATAGCTCTACGAGAATGTTCTATACATCGGGCATAACGCTTGCTTTGAGCGAGAACACAAGAAACGTCGCGACAGAGATGATAAAAAAGTTCAAGGCTGGCGGTGCGTTCATCGCGTTCGATGTGAACTATCGCGCTAATTTGTGGGACGAGGCGACCGCAAAGAAGACGATACTTGAAATCTTGCCGTATGTGGATTATCTGTTTATTAGCGAAGAGAGCTGCCGCCGTATGTTTGCAAAGTCTGGCACTCTTGAAGAAATGCACCGCGAGTTCTGCCGCGATTTCCCGAATATAAAGCTCATCGCTTCTAGCGAGCGCGAGGTGATAAGCCCGAAAGTGCACTCATTTACTTCGCTTGTGTACAGCGCGGAAAAAGACGAGTTTTTCACTGAGCCGCAATATAAAGAAATCGATGTGGTAGATAGAATTGGCTCTGGCGATGCGTATTGCGCAGGTGTGCTGTTTGGTATGCTCAAATACGGCGACCCGAAAAAAGCGATGGAGTTCGGCAACGCCACTTGTGCCACAAAGAACACGATTTTCGGCGATTTGCCAGTTTCGGACTTCGAGGAAATCTCAAAGATTATCCGCGCTCATCAAGCTACAGGTCGCCAAAGCGAAATGGACAGATAACACAGGCACAGCCTGTTTTGTAACAGACACAGTCTGCTTTGTAAAAGGCACAGCCTGTTTTGAGAAAAAAACTACAAAGGGGACTGTGTTCCGTGCAGCCACGTTAGTTCGTGTTTGTTGTAGTTGAGGTGAACAACTTTAGAGTTCGGAAGCGAGGCGAAGCGATTTACTAAATCATAATCGATTTCGCCTTGCATTTTTATGGTGCAAATCATATTGCGCACTTTGCCGCTCTCTAGCCACATATTCACCCACTCAAACAGCCGCTCTGGATAACAAATCACGTCGCTAAAAATCCAATCGAACTCTCCTATTTCGTCAGGCTTGAGCGTGAATGCGTCGTGAGCTTGGAACGTAACAAGCGGATTTTTCATCAAGCTCGGTGCGAGTTCCGCCCTGTCCACTGCGAACACCTGTGCGCCCAAATTCACTAAAACCCACGTCCAGCCGCCAGGACATGCACCTGCTTCAAAGCATTTTTCATTTGCTTTCGGCAGCTCTTCCCCAAAGTAATAGCGAAACAGCGTTAAGCTCTCTTGTATCTTGAGATAAGCGCGGCTCGGCGGATTTTCGTGGTCTTCCACAAAGTGCAATCTGCCCGCAGGGAGCGGACTTGACGTGAGGGCAGAAGCAATAATCGTATGTTCGTCGATAAGCGTATATGCACCCATTGGGCTGTGCGGAATTTCAAAAGGAAACGTGCGCTCTTTTAAGTTTATGTATGGCAATTTTTCTTGAATGAGCGCGGCTCGGCGAAAGAGCTGATATTGATACGGAGCCCAGTTGCGTTGTATCGCCTTTAAGCCGCTCGCCGCTTCTGTGATAGACGTAAACGAGAGCTTAAACGGCTGTAGATAGGTTGTGCTTGCAAAATACGGCGTTTCTTCTCTCTCTTCGGGGAAATCGGGGCAATAAAGCAAATCGCCGTACACTTCAGAGCCTGTCGAATCATAGCCAAAGCGTTTCTCCAGCTCATCGCGCAAAAGAGCCATCATTTCGGGAAAGGCGAGAAAAGCTCTCCCCCGTAGCTGTTGTATAGTGTCGTTTGTAATTGTATTGTTTGTATCGTGAGTCATACTTATAGAAGAAAAATGGTTCATACAAGAACACTCCCAGTTATATAAAGCTGTAATCAGTTTCTTCGATTTCTAGCTCATCAGAGTTGTTGTCGTATAAGTCGTGAATATAAGATTCTAGCTGTGGCGTGCCAGGGGAATGGATTATTTTGAAGCCTAAAGAAGAACACTCTTCGTCGTTGTTTTCGGTTTTCCAGCACGGAATGCACAAAAGCTCAATTTCGTCTGCATTTGCCCTTGACGGATATATTTTCAGTTCATATTCTTTTTCGTCTTCAATATCCACATCTACAGGCACAGGAAAATGCACTCTGCAACCGCTAAGGCTTATATCATCTAATACACCTGAGAAAGCGCATAACTCTGGAGCTTCTACTCGTCCGATTTCTTCAAATCGCACGTCTTTTCTCGCTTCTTTCATATAATCTCTAGTATCACTCTTTTTCATACCTTTGTCAATTCACACAGCCACAGGCTGTTTCGTAAAGGCACAGGCTGTTTCGTAAAAGGCACAGGCATAGCCTGTTTTACAGAAAAGAGGTGTTTTTAATACCCCTACGGTCGTTGGAAAAGAATGACCACGGTCGTGGGAGAAAAATTCCTACGGTCGTAGGTGTGTCTTATTTACGGTCGTAAGTATATCTTGTGTACGGTCGTAAATGGGTGTTGTGTACGGTCGTGTGGAAAAATAATTACGGTCGTGGGATAAGAATATTTAAGCTCGCGGGAGGAAGATAAAGGCGGCATTGTGCAAAAACTGTGCGTGTAAGTTTACAAAATTATATGTTATAAACTTGAAATTTATTATTATGTGTCTTGTAAAAGAAAATGCTAATGTGCTAGATTTCGATGCTGAGGGTTAGTTTTATGAAGAAGTCATATCACAGGCACAAAAGCATAGCTGTCAAAATACAAGTACAGCTTATTGCCGCCGCTGTTTTGACCGCTATAGCGTCCATTGCAACGGCAATTACTATTTTTCAAAAAGCATTTATCGATAATTCAATAGTTGGTCTTGAGCGCACTGCAAACGGAATCACGCAAGAGCTAAAGACGAGTGAAATTGCGGTGATGAATTATGCCTCTCTTTTTGCCGCAAGTCCTGGAATGGATAGCTGGGCTGTGTCTGATTTGCGCAATATTGCCTCTTCTCTTTCTTTGGGCGTGCTTGCAGTTTTAGATAAAGATGGGCGCGTTATTGCAAGCTCTGATAGCCGACTGCCGCGCGGATTCGACGCTAAAGGGGCTTATGAGTGTGTGGAAAAATCGCGCAGCGGCTCGCCTGTTTCTCAATTTGGTGCGAGTGATTTTTCTGCTTTCGGCATTACGGCTTCTTGCATTAGCCCGTCAAGAGATTTCTTTGTGCTTGCAGGCTTAAACCTTGCAGGAGAAGGCTGGACAAAGAATGTGAAAGATGTGTACAGCGTTGAATGTACGTTGTTCCTCAATAACGTGCGAGCCGACACCACGCTTACAGGCGAAAACGGTCGAACGCTCATCGGCACAAGGCAAGATGATGAACAGATTATAAACACAGTCTTAAAAGGCAAAAAGCATTTTTCTGGCATAAACAAGATAAACGGGGCTATTTATGCAAGCGTGTATGCGCCTTTGCTTGATTCTGACGGCAAAGTGAGCGGAATGGTGTTTGTGGCGCGTCCGCTGATGGAGCTTTTGGGAGTGATGAGAGGCGTTATTCTAGGCACTATTCCTGTGTTTTTGCTGATATTGGCTGTTGTGTTGGCGTTGTCGCATTTCACGATAAAGAAGCTCGTAAAGCCGATAAAGCTGCTGAAAAGTGCGTTTGCAAGTATGGCAGAAGGCAGCTTAACCGAGAAAGTTGAGAATACATCGTATGACGAAATAGGCGATTTGTCGGATTCGTTTAACGCGATGACAGAGCAATTCTATGCGCTTACAAAGAATATCATTTCGGTGAAGAATGACCTCTCTGTTTCGGGCGAAGAGCTTTCTGGCGATGTGTCTGCTACGTCGATGGCGATAAGCGAAGTGGGATTCAGCGTCGAGATGGTAGGCGAACAGCTTGAGAATCAGAAAGGCAGTGTTGAAGATACGGCAGGGGCAATAAATCAGATTTCTGCAAGCACACATTCTCTTGAAGAGATGATAGAAACGCAGTCGGCAAATATGGAAGAGGCGAGCGCGGCGATAGAAGAGATGATGGGCAATATTGCGAGCGTGAATACGACTGTCGGAAAAATGGCGGAGTCGTTTACCTTGCTTGAAACAAATGCAGAAAATGGATTTGCAAAGCAGCGAGATGTGAACGAAAAACTTTCTTATATAGAAGAGCAAAGCGAAACTTTGAAAGAAGCAAACTCGGCGATTGCCTCTATTGCAGAGCAAACAAACTTGCTGGCGATGAATGCGGCAATCGAGGCGGCGCACGCTGGGGAGGCTGGCAAGGGCTTTAGTGTTGTTGCCGACGAAATCAGAAAGCTTTCTGAAACATCGGGAGAGCAATCAAAGCGCATTGCAGACCAACTAAATACTATCCGTACTTCTATTGATGCGGTTGTTTCTGCGTCCACGGCTTCTAGCGAGGCGTTTAGCCAAGCAAGCGAGAAAATCAAAGAAACAAATAAGCTGGTTGTGCAGATTCGCGGAGCGATGGCGGAACAGCACGAAGGCTCTAAGCAAATCGGCGAAAGTCTGCGCAATATGAACGAAAGCACGGTTGCGGTGCAGACGGCATACAAGGAAATGGCGGCAGGCACAGATACGATTTTTTCTGAAATCACGGCATTGCAAGGGATTACAGAGGCGATTAACTCTATGATGAGCGATGTTAAAACAAGCGTCAACAAAATCAGTACGTCAGAGAAATCGTTGACGCAAATCAGCTCTAAGGTTGAAGAAAATATAAAATCTATCGACAATCAGCTATCTGTATTCAGGCTATAATAGACCTGTTCGATAATTGTCATTATCTCACCTCGACCCGATAATCTGAGGCACAGCCTCTTTCTCAAAACGCCTATATTGCAATAGATTGTCGTATCAAGTACGGCAATGACATACTGTTTCCTAACAGGTCTAATGAGCGCAAAATAATTGAAAAAATACCGCTGGAATTGCAATATATTCGAGCGGTTTTTTTATGCAAAAAAAGGTTTTTCCCATAAATTTGCTCTATAATGTAAAGTATGAAACACAATAAACTAAAAATAAGGAGTTTATCGGTAAAGCTCCCATTTTACCTCGCTTTATTTTGTATTATTTTGAGCGCGGCAAATGCTATAATTGGTTATCATGTATTTAAGACTTTGTTTGAGCAGCAGTATAAAGAAGTTACCGAAAGTTATGCAAGGACGGCTTGTTCCTACATCGATGGCAACACGATAAAGGGCTATGCCACAAATCCTGTAGAAGATGCAGAGTGGCGAAAAAGCGACGGGAGGCTGCAAGAGCTGACCGATAATGCAAATCTTGCATATATCTATGTTACTGTTCCCGACGCAAATTATAAACAGAGGGTGTATATTTACGATACCGTAAACAAGATTATTGAGGGCGTAAAGAAAATAGAGCTTGGAAAAGTAAGCTCGCTTGAAAAATATACTCCCGATAGAATTGAAGAATTAAAAGATGTAATGGTGCGGGGCAAATCAACTATTCGCTTTGTGTACAACAAAACAGGCGGACATGTAACGGTTTCTGTGCCGCTAAAAGACAGTTCAAATGCGAATGTAGGCATTTTGAGCATCGTTCGCCCAATGAACGAAGTGAAAGCATTTAAGAGCAGGTATTTAAGCACGGTTATCATCTCTTCGGCATTCATCACGTTAGCTTTTGTCTGCATTTTCATCTTTATGCTTATATCGCGCGTTGTAAAGCCGATTGTAGAGCTTCACGGCGCATTTCAGAATATGGCAAACGGGGATTTAACAGGGCGCGTTAAAAAGAGAAGCAAGGACGAAATAGGGGATTTGGCTGATTCGTTCAATACGATGACTTCGCAATTCAGAACGCTTACGGTGGGTATTTTGGGCGTAAAAGACAACTTGAAGAGTTCTGGCAATACGCTTTCTGTAGATGTGTCCTCTACCACCGACGCAGTGGACGAAATGAAAGACAGTATACGCACGGTGAGCGAACAGCTTGCAACGCAGTGTATGAACGTAGAAGATACGGCGAATGCGATAAAGCAGATTTCTGAAAGCACGCAAAGCCTCGAAAACCTTATCAATGCACAAACAGAGTCTGTTTCTCAAGCGGCGAATGCGATTGAATCGATGGTCGATAATATTGCAGGAGTGAATAAATCGGTCGGCAAAATGGCGAGCGAGTTCTCTCTTCTCGAAAAGAATGCGGAGGACGGATTTTCTAAGCAGCGCGCAGTGAATGAAAAACTCGGTGAAATCGAATATAAGTCAAACGCACTTCAAGAAGCGAACACTGCTATTGCCTCTATTGCAGAGCAAACGAACTTGCTGGCTATGAATGCGGCTATTGAGGCGGCTCACGCTGGAGATGCGGGAAAAGGATTTGCGGTTGTTGCAGATGAGATTGGAAAGCTTGCCGAAACATCGGGTGAACAATCTGCGCTTATCGCTTCTCAACTCAACTCTATCCGTGCTTCTATTGCGGAGGTTGTGCAGTCATCAAACGAATCGAGCGAAGCGTTTAGCGTGGCGGCGGAAAAGATACGCGGGACAAATGAGCTTGTTACGCATATTTCTCATTCGATGGAAATGCAACAGCGCAATTCAGAGAAGATAGACGAGAGCTTGAACACGCTGAATAAAAATACTGAGGCTGTACAGAATGCGTCGAAAGAAATGGCGGGCAGCAGTTCGGTGATGAGCGAGGAAATAGAGTCGCTACAAAATGTTACCGATGTCATAAATCAAACAATGAATGATGTAACATTGAGTGTAGGTAAAATCAGCAATGCGGAACAATCTCTTTCTGCTATTTCTGGCACTGTTGCCACTAACATCGAAGAAATAGACAAAGAGCTTTCTGTCTTTAAGCTCTAAAAATCAGTTCGCAAGATTCGCATTGTGCCGTCTGCTTCGGTTTCGCCCACAAACAGCGAGAACGCGGCAATATCGCTCGCAAAATCTTCGCGCGCAGGATAGATTTCGTCCCACTGAAAAATGCTGTGCCGCTCCATTTCTGCAATCGCCGCTTTTATGAGCGAACAAATCTCGCCTAAATCGCTTTGTGTCGCGTGCCTGTAATTCATTTTTGTTCCTTTTTTTCTTCCCTGCTTATTTATTCAATCATCAGTTTTATATTCTCAATGACGGTGGATAATTCCTTTTCACTTGCTTTTTCTATGAAATTACAATTTCTTTTCGTCCAATCAAGACTTTTCACTTGGTCGCTCAAACAACGCAAGCCCGATTTTCTGATTGTATTTTTTCTGAGAAATACAAAGAGCAGGACGCCGACCTTTTTGCTCGTGTCCTGCCTGTGGGTCAAAATCAAGCCATACTAAATCACCCCTTTCGGGAACATAATTTACCATTCTTCTTTCCCCATTGCATTTCCTGTTGCAATTTCCGAATGAATGTTCTCATCGCTCACAAGCGCGAGCATATCATCGAGTGATTTTTTTTGCGGAAGAATAGTTATTTTTCCTTTTTCCGCAATTACTTCGAGTTTGCTTCCTCTTCCTACATTGTTGTCTTTTGCCCACACCGCAGGAATGCAAAAGCCGAGACTGTTACCCCATTTCTGAACGACTGCCTGCATAACGCACCTCCATAAACAGTATATACGATGACTCTTCTCTTGTGTCAAGAATTCATACAATCACGGGCTATCCCTTTTGTTCCTTTGTGTGCTTGCGGATTAAAAGATAGAGGTCGATGAGCTGTGCGC
>ERZ842401.3664-NODE-3664-length-18784-cov-5.094399_pt1 | contig 18784 bp, 15 predicted proteins | sample MGYA00521270_ERZ842401 | MGnify/ENA primary metagenome ERZ842401 (study PRJEB31892, sample SAMEA3878208) | bioreactor metagenome | biome: Moose rumen | place: Sweden | collected 2011-10 | study: EMG produced TPA metagenomics assembly of the PRJEB12797 data set... | reverse complement strand
CCGCCGTTCCGTTCTGCTTGCCCTGATAGGAATAGCCTGCGATATGCGGAGTGGCTATGTCAGCCACATCCATGAGGTTCCGGTTGATATGCGGTTCCCCTGCCCATGTATCGATAATCACCGGGCCCAGTTTCTGGCGCATGTCAATAAGGTCTTCCTCAACCACAAGGCCTCCCCTTGCAGCATTGATGAAAAAAGCGCCTTTTTTCATCTTTTTGAAAAAACGCCTGTCCGCCATGCCCTCCGTGACGGAATCCAGCGGAGTGTGTATGGTCACTATGTCTGATGATGCAAGAAGGGTGTCCAGGGAACTGAATTCATATGCCCCTTCCATCTTCTGCCTCGGCGGGTCGTTCTTTATGACCTTGAGGCCGAGATAACGTGCCGCCTGCTCTATCCTGCGGCCTACATTACCTACGCCTATTATCCCTACCGTCTTGCCCTCAAGGCTCACCGACTTGCGCGACGCGGTGCCGTAAAGGGCGGAAAGGACATACTGCATGACGCCGCCGGCATTGCACCCGGGAGCATTGCTTACCAGGATTCCTGCCCTGTCACAATAACCTGTATCCACATGGTCCGTACCGATGGTCGCCGTGGCGATTATCTTCACCTTGGTGCCGGCGAGGAGTTTCTCGTCACAGACCGTTCTGGTGCGTATTATCAGCGCATCTGCTTCGGCAAGGTCGGAAGACGTTATCTTTCCGCCCGGGATGTAAAACACCTCCGCATAAGGCTCGAAAACACCTTTGAGAAAAGGGATGGCCGAATCTGCGACTATTTTCAGTTTGTCAGACATAATTATTTAAGAATCAAATTCTTGACTCCGTCATTGGAATCAGAGAACAACTCATCTTCCTTCAGGCGGGCATTTATGGCGTCAATGAGCAGTTTCCGCTTGGGAAGCAGGCTGCTGCGGACCACCGACGAGGACATCGTACAATAGAGGGTCCCGTCCCTGTAAAATTTCCTGACAGTATAGCGGGCCATCCCGGAGACTTCATCCCATGCCGCGTATATCCGGTGCGCGTCGAGTCCGCCGGTGAGTTTCATGTCGGAAATAAACTCCCTGATGAGTTCATCCATCCCGACGGCGTCCTTGCGGGCTATCCTGTATGTCATCCGTCCTGCCATCACACCCGTGTAAAGACCCCGTCGCACACATCGAAATAAGCCCTGTCGTCGGTCACCGGATCGACTATGCCCTGAAGGCGGACCTTGTTGCTGTCGGTTATGAATATCTGTCCGAAATCCAATCCCGCTACCAAGGAGACAAGGTTCTCCGTCCGCCGCATGTCCAGTTTGTCAAACACATCGTCCAGGAGCAGGATCGGCTTCTTACCGCAGGTGCGGCGCATGATGTCATATTGGGCGAACTTGAGGGCTATGATGAATGACTTCTGCTGCCCCTGGGACCCGAAATACTTGATTCTGTGGCCGTCCATGCCGAACACAAGGTCGTCCCTCTGGACTCCGCAACCCGTGAACCCGAGAAACTTGTCCTTCTGGCGGAACATCCTCATCTGGTCTTCAAGAGGACCCGCATCGAGTTCCGTCCGATACCGCACGTCCGCCTTTTCGCCGTCACCGGACAGCCTTCCGCAAAAGTCACCCACAATCGGTGACAGCTCCGAGACAAACGCCCTGCGGGCAGCACTGATGCGGTCGGCAAGCGGCGACATCTGCATTTCAATCACTTCGAGCAGCCCGTCATCCGCAGCCTGCTTCTTCTTGAGCTCGGCGTTGCGTGCCGCCAGGAGCCGTCCATATTGCTGCACATCGGCAAGATACCCAGGGTCCATCTGTGAAAGGACCGCATTCAGGAAACGCCTGCGTTCCTCTGCGGAATCCCCCACGAGCTGAGTGTCCGAGGGTGCTATCATCACCACAGGGATGCGGCCTATGTGCCCTGATATGCGTTTGCATGGCTTGTCATCGAAACGGAATTTTTTTTCATCGCCGGTCACCTTTACGGATACGACCGACTGGCCTGCTGCGCCGGGGAATTCGTATGTCCCGGAAAGCGAAAAGGCCCCTTGACCATGCCTGAAACTGTACCTGTCGGAATAATTGAAAGCGCTCTTTGTCATAGAAAGATAATAGACGGCATCCAGGAGATTCGTCTTGCCGGTTCCGTTACTACCTGAAATACAGTTGATTTTGGAAGCGAATTCCAGTTCCGCAAGGGCTATGTTGCGGAAATCCTGAACTATTATTTTCCTGAGCAATGGCATGTTATTTCACTATATGGTAAGTTCCGGGGCCGTAATCCTTCGATGCGGTCTCCCCGGGCAGGGTAACGGTGGCCGTCGCGCCTTCCGGGACCGTGAAATCCCATATCCACCTGTCGCCTTCGAATTTCCAGGCACTTCTTATAAGGCCGGCGGCAGATTTGTACTCTGCCTCAATATGCCCCAGGCGCCTGTCCGGGACGGGTGACATGATTATATGCCGGAATCCGGGCCGGGACGGATCGGCCGCGATGCCGGCCGCCGTTTTCCATATCCATTCGCAGACGCAGCCGTATGCATAATGGTTGAAACTGTTCATTCCCTTGGGGCCCATGCCATTTTCTTTGGTATAGCTGTTCCAACGCTCCCAGATGGTGGTCGCGCCGTTGTCTATCGAATACAGCCAGCTCGGGTTCTTGCGCTGGAAAAGAAGGTCATAGGCCACATCGGACATACCGTTGTCCGTGAGCGTACCCATGAGGATGGATGTCCCGAGGAAACCGGTCTGCAGGCAGCCGCCGTGAGAGGCGAAATTATCCCTGAGGCGGGAAATCATCCTGCCGCGAGCCTCCCCCTCGAGGATTCCGTTTCGGAGGGCGAAAAGGGCCGGCGTCTGCATGGTATTGAGTATCTGCACGTTGAAATTGCCTACATCATCGAAGAAGCGGCCGCGGATATAAGCCTTAGCTTCCTGGACCATATAAGTCCATTTGCGGGTGTTCCGTCCTGTGGCTTCAGCCATATCCCTCATCATCGCCGCGTTGCTTACCCAGTAGGAAGCGGCAAGGTAGCTCCAGTATTCGACTGCCTCCGGTTTGGGAACGCGTTTTCCGTTTGCGTCCTTGGTGAACGCCATGCTCTTGTTCGTGCGCAAGGGTTCGTAGCTGAGCCAGTCCGCCCACTGGTAATCACCGTTCTCCGCCTTGAGGGCCGAATGGTCGAATTTCACCGCCGCGCCATGGTCCATGTATTTTTCCATCGCGGCCCAGTTTTCCTCTATGATAGCCTTGTCCCCATACTGTTTCCAGATGGTCCATGGCACTATGACTCCGGCATCCGCCCAGCCGAGGCGCATCATGGTACGCTTTCCCGCGCCGTACTGGGCAAGCGGGGCTACACCCGGATAGCCCCCAGCCTTGCTCTGGGTGTCCCGCAGGTCACGAGTCCACTTGTGGAAGAACGGAGCGGTGTTCGCAAAGAAAGTGCCCGTTTCCGTAAACACCTGTGTATCAGCCGTCCAGCCAAGCCTCTCATCCCTCTGCGGGCAGTCGGTAGGAATGGAGAGATAGTTGGACCGCATTCCCCACAGGGTATTGGATATGAGTTTGTTTATCAGATCGTTGCCGGTAGTGACGGTTCCGGTCTCAAGGTCCGCGGTAATGGAACTGACCGGGATTGACTCCAACTTTCGGATAAGTACCTTTCCGGTAGCAGTTACCGATATGAACCTGTATCCGAAGAAGGTATGCGATGGCATGTAGGACACATAGCCGCCGTTTTTGGCGAAGGTATAGACTGCACGTATCCCCTTTTCAGCTATACGGAGGTTGGTACGGTGAACGCTGCCTTCCGGACCGTCCATGCCCCTTTCATGCGCCCCGTTCCCGTCATTCAGGAGTTCTGCCGGAAGACATGTAAGCACTGTCCCTTCATCGGCCCTGAACGTGAAGGATGGCACAGCGGAACAGTTCTGTCCGAAGTCCACGACGAGGGTCTCACCGGGAGAGAGGGCAATCACATCCCCGCCGGAGAATTCCCTGGATATCACCACCTTGCCATAGTTGTCCGCATCGGCCCCGGTTATCTCCTTCCATATATACGAGCGCTGCGGCCTGAGCGCAAGGTCCCTGCGGAGAAAGACCCCGGCGCCCTCCGACGGAAATATCTTTCCACGGAACTCCTTGCTCTCCATCGGCTTGGAGAGGAGCTCCGGAGTCTCATAAGCCGGTTTTATGCGCGCGTCATATTCCTCACCGTCATATATGGCGGAATGGGTTATGGGGCCGGCGATTCCGGCCTTCCATGTATCAGTATCGGTGCCGTACAACTTGACAGTACCGTCCGAATAAGTCAACTGAAGCACTCCGCGGAAAGCGCATCTGGTCCCGTACATCCCCTTATTGTGCCCAGGGGTGACTATCTTGTCTGACCACCAGCCCGGAGTCACCTGGGCCGACAGGGTGTTGCGGCTGCCCTTCGCGGTCTTGAAAACATCCGTAACGTCGTATGTGAAAGACAATTTCGTCTTAAGCACATGCGTGAAGCCCGGTTTGAGGAAATCTTCTCCGACAGGACGACCGTTGACATATATCTCATATACACCGAGGGCGGTGGTCATCCACCTGGCCGAAACGACCTTGCCTTCATTCTTCACGGAAGACAGGAACCAGCTGGCTCCGTCGGCGGCACGGAAATTTTCAGAAGTCACCTCGCCCGTGATTATGGGTGCATCCGGAACGGCAAGCCACACCGAGACATCCCAGGCGCTGTCATCAAGGGCCTTGACCCTCCTGCCTGCCACGCCCATAGCGAATGAATCAATCCCCAGAATGGCAAATACCGCTGCCACGACGGCGAATCTTCTGAAATCCATATCATTAAAAACCATTATCAAATCCAACGTCACATTCTATACAAAAATAATCAAATAAACGATATTTCACAACATTCAACAATTTGGAAATAACGTCGATTTTCCATACTTTTGCAAAACAATAAAAAGTGAAATGACCCGTTTTTCAGATATCCCATTCAGTTTCCTGGCATCCTGGTCAAAGGAAAACCGAACCCTCTCCCCGGCCCTGGGCTATGTAGGCACCCTTGCCGCAAAGGGTACGTTCCACACCGTCAACGATTTGTTCACTACACCAGGGAAACCCCCGAAGCGCCTTTCGGATCTGCGCAATTCACTCTCCGCCCTGAAAGACGTGCTCGAGAAGGACTACGCCATGCTGACATCCACTGCGGTAATACCGGCCGTACCTTCCGGGAACACGGACCAGATGATATCCGCTTTCATGCAGGAGTACCGGCTCGCAAAAGAAGCCCGCACATTGTCCTCCCAGAAACAGCATGCAGCCAGGAAAGTGAAACTCAGCGTCCTGAAAGCCTATTTCCTCCCGGAAGACCTATCCTCCGGGAATCCCTCCGACATGCACTCGATTGCCGTGGAGATAGGATTAAGCCAGGAAAGGGTGCGGCAGCTCAAGCAGGAGTGCATATCCGACTGCCGCAGGATCTTTTCGGGAGAAACAGTTGACGGCATTTCCGCCTCGCCCGCCGTTACCTCTTGGTACTCAAGAGTCTCAGGACAATTGCCTGATACCATGTCGTACGCGAGTTTCAAACGCATCTGCGGCATTTCCGGGAACAACCCCCATCTGGAAAGGTTCATTCTCGAATTGCTGGATATGGAGAAATCCGGCGACAAACAGAAGGGAGACTATATTTCGAAGGGCAGCCGCACGGCTTTCAACCGGTCACTGGGCAAGGTCATAACTTTCTTCCGCAAAAAAGCCATTCCCGCCCCGGCGGCGGAGCTCCAGGCATTCCTTGGCGACAACATACAGGATGCCGGACTCAGGAAAGCCCTATACGACTATGCCAACAACTCCGAAGAATTCGAATCCGGCAAGGCCGCTGACGGCACGTCGCTTCTGGCCCTCCGCTGGGACAAGCTCCTGTTCCTGCCTTCCGAGATAGCCAGGATACTTTATGACAACGATGTCTGGACAATAAAGGATTCCTGGTACAAGGAAGATGTCATCAAGGAATACAACAGGCGCGCCGGTGCACTGGGAAGGCCCCTTATCACCCCGGAGACAGCAGGAATGCTGAAACACCCCCTTCTGATGCCTCTCGGGAAAACCGGCTACATAAAATTGAGCGAAGGAGGCGAAGACTTTTCCGACGGCCAGGAATTCGCCCTGCAGTATGTACTTGCAAATCCCGACCGCAACAGCCTCGGCGGATTTCTGGAAGTGTGTTCCGAAAGCGGCCACCTCCACATTTACCAGGAGCATTCCCTTACCACATTCTATTACAACGCCCTTACCATAGCCGCCGGTAAATCCAGAAGGGCGGTCGTAGTGGGCAGGAACGAGGAGATTCTCAGGGCTTCCTGCGACATTCTGAGAGAATCCGGAAAGCCGGTAAGGGTTTCCGAGCTGAAGCGGCAGTCCGAAAAACGAATCGGCGCAAGGATTCCTGACCCGACATTCCGGCAGTTGCTTCAGCGGGTAAGCGGAAAGGTCTTCAGACTCACCTACGACGGTCCTAGACGCCTTATGGTAAGCCTGATCGAGGGTGATGCGGCGATGGACCTTTCCCTGTACAACCGCCAGTTCCGCAGGGCGGCATACAAGGAGGACCTCATGGAATTCGTGAAGGACGAACTCAGGAAGGCGGGCGGGCGGCTGCCGCTGCGACAGCTGGCCGCAATGCTGAAAGACAGGATTCCCTCCGACATTGCCAAGACCAATGTTTACAAGATATTCAACGACAGCGATGTCTTCACAAAGACATATCCGGCAGACAACCCGAGGGACGTATATGTAGAGTTGAATGATTTTGGGATATTTGGCGCAAATGATTAAATTCGCAGGTTAATGTGAAATAACGTACATTTTATATGGCTAACAAAAAAGACCTCAAACAACAGGAAAAACAGCAGGAAGAGCTGGTCGAACAGCGTATTTCATCGGTAGAGCGCTTTTTCGAAGAGAACAAGAAGATAATTTGGGGATGCGCCATCGCCGCAGTGGTGATAGGGCTGGGCGTCCTCGCCTACCATAAATTCTATCTCCAGCCGCTGAAAGCCGAGGCTCAGGCCCAGATGTTCCCTGCGGAAGCTTCGTTCCGCAACGGAGAATGGGAGCTTGCACTCAAGGGAGACGGCAACACCCTCGGATTCGAGCAGATTATCGAGGACTACGGCGGAAAGGCCGGCAATTCCACATGGATGTATGCCGGAATCTGCGAACTCCAGCTCGGCAACTACGAGCAGGCGCTCAGCTACCTGAAAAAATACAAAGGCAGCGACAAAATGATGACTGCCAAGGCCATATCCCTCCAGGGAGACGCCCTTACAGGCCTCGAAAAGTATAAAGAGGCTCTTGCATGTTATATGAAAGCCGCTTCGGTGATTGACAACCCCTTCACCGCCGGCTATCTTCTCAAGGCAGGCGTGGTGAACGAGGAACTCGGCGACAAGGCTGCAGCCCTCGACTGCTACAAGAAGATCAAGGATCAGTATCCCCAGTCGATGGAGGCCTATGACATCGACAAATACATCGGACGAATAGAGGAGTAAGGATATGGGACGTGCATTTGAATTCCGCAAGGAACGCAAACTCAAGAGGTGGGGCCACATGGCCAAAGTTTTCACCAAACTCGGGAAAGAAATAACCATAGCCGTAAAACAGGGCGGTGCCGAAGTCACCGGCAATCCCCGCCTGCGCGCCCTCCTCGCCGAGGCACGCAGTGAAAGCATGCCCAAGGAGAATATCGAAAGGGCCATCAAGAAGGCTACCGAGAAAAATACCGGAGATTTCAAGGAACTGGTTTACGAAGGATACGGTCCTCACGGAATCGCATACCTTGTTGAGGCGGCGACCGACAACAATACCCGCACGGTGGCCAACGTCCGCAGCTATTTCACTAAATGCGGAGGTTCTCTCGGCACCAGCGGCAGCGTCGCATTCATGTTCGACCATAAATGCGTTTTCCGCATAAAGGAAGATGCATCCAAACCTGTCGATCTCGAAGAGCTTGAGCTCGAGCTCATCGATCTCGGCGTAGACGAGGTGTTCGAGCAGGAGACCGAGGACGAAGACGGCAACGTCACCAAGGAGATCGTCATATACGGAGATTATCCCTCCTACGGCGCCATCCAGAAATACATCGAGGAGAACGGCTACGAACTCACATCCGGAGGCTTTGACCGCATCCCCAACGTCGAGCTCAAGGAAGTCACGCCGGAGCAGAGGGCCACGCTTGAAAAGCTCATCGGCCTGCTGGAAGACGACGAGGACGTGACCAACGTCTATACCACGATGAAGCCTTCAGAGGAATAAATCATACCTCTATATGTAGGAATCGGGCGCCCGCACGGACGCCCGATTCTGTATTCTGACGGACTGCCTTACCTGGATTCAGGCTGGGGCTGCGCCGCATTGGGTTCGTCTTCGTAACCGTTGGCCTTGGCCGTCCAGATAGTCGCAAGGACAAGGATGGTCAAAATGGCTGCGGCAAGGACGGTGATATAGGTGCCGTCCCATCCGTAGTGGTCGGCCACATAACCGAAACCGACACCGGAAATGAGAGTACTGGCATATCCGAAGATGCCCAGGATGCCGTTGGCGGTGGCTGACGCCCGGTTGGTGGCGTGCTGTGCGGCACAGATGCCCAGCAGGGCCTGGGGACCGTAAATGAAGAAACCCATCATCATGAAAGGAATCATGGTAACCACCCAGGACGCTCCGGCAGGGATTTTCCAGAACATCAGGGCGCAGATGGATGCACCTATCATGCATACGAGGCTGGCCTGATGGGCCTTGCCCTTGAAGATATGGTCAGTGGCCCATCCCCAGAATATCATTCCGAGATTGCCGCCCACGAATTCAAAGAGCAACATCAGCGTAGTGGCCATAGCCATGGTAAGTCCCTTGTTCTGGGTAAGGAATGAAGGACCCCAGTCCAGGCAGGCGAACCTGACGATATATACGAAGAAGTTGGCCATGGCGAGGGTCCATATAATCCTGTTGCCATAGACATGCTTGCGGACGAAGGCGTTGTGTTCCTTAGCCTCTTCGGGAGTGGTCACGATGGCTTTTTTCTTACCCACGACCTCCGGCAGTCCGACATCCGACGGGGAATCCTTCATCACGAAGAACAGCCAGATGGCGCCTATTGCGGCCACACCGGCAGGAATCAGGAAGCACCAGCGCCATGCACCGAGATGCGCAGCGAACTGGAGCACCTTGGGGTCCGAGACGGTAAGTCCGAGATTGGTGGCCACGGCACTCAGCGCCTCAGGATCGGCGGACCTGTCGATACCCATGTGGGGCATGACCAGCCAGCCGCAGAGGGCTATGGCCAGGCCGGCGCCGATGGAATGGGACATGTTCCAGATGCTCATCTTGGTGGCAAGTTCATCAGGCTTTATCCACTGGACAAGGGTCTTGGTGCAGGGAGGGACCCCCATACCCTGAAGGAAACCGTTTATCATCCAGAGGGTTCCCATGATATACACCATCACGGAAATGACGGCCGCCGTATTGCCCGCGCTGACCGATATGCCGAGGATGAGCCTGGTCAGGAAGTCCGAGGTGCCGAACAGGATGTTTACCACAGCGCAGAGAAACAGCCCGAGGCTCATTACTTTGCGGGCGCTGTTGCGGTCGGTGATGATTCCGACAACGAACCTGGAAAGACCGTAGATTATCCCGTGGAGGGTAAGGAACAGTCCGAGGGTAGTCTTGGTGATGCCGAAATCGGCCTGGAGGCCGGGCATGGAGAAGGAAAGGTTCTTGCGCACAAGGTAGAACAGGGCGTATCCCACCATCAGGATGACGATGGTCTTCCACTGCCACCGGTTGTACTTCTTCTGAGTCAGTTCGTCCATATATACTGTTTAGGAATCAAATTTCGCCCCCTTATAAGGGCATTCTTGCAAATTTAACAATATCGGGCAATATCCGGCCACATTCCCGGCCGCAGGCCGCGGTTTTTGACAATGTTTCGCAAAATAATGCTATCTTCGTAAGAATTAGAAAGATTATATATGACAATCCAGAGCGACAATATCCGTAAACTCACCGAGAGAAGGGCCAAGGCCGTGCTCGGAGGAGGCGAAAAGCGTATAGAAGCCCAGCATGCCAAAGGCAAGAAAACCGCCCGCGAGCGCATAGCGATGCTGCTGGACGAAGGCAGTTTCGAAGAATACGACATGTTCGTGCAGCACCGCTGCACCAACTTCGGGATGGATGCCCAGCACTTCGACGGTGACGGCGTAGTGACCGGCTGCGGTACGATAGGCGGCCGTCAGGTATATGTTTTCGCACAGGATTTCACAGTATCGGGAGGTTCCCTTTCCAAGACCATGTCGGAGAAAATCTGCAAGGTGATGGACATGGCCCTCCGCGCAGGGGCGCCCTGCATCGGCCTCAACGACTCCGGTGGCGCGCGGATACAGGAAGGCATAGATTCCCTTGCCGGCTATGGCGAGATTTTCGAGCGCAACATCCTCGCTTCCGGAGTGATTCCCCAGATATCAGGTATCTTCGGTCCATGTGCCGGAGGTGCGGTGTACTCCCCCGCCCTCACAGACTTCACCCTGATGGTCAAGGACACATCCTATATGTTCCTTACCGGTCCCGCCGTGGTCAAAAGCGTTACCGGAGAGGAGGTTACGCAGGAAGAACTCGGAGGTGCGACAGTGCATGCGACCAAAAGCGGCGTAGCCCATTTTGCAGCCGGCAGCGAAGAGGAAGGTATAGAAACCATAAAGCAACTCCTTTCCTATCTGCCGCAGAACAACACCGAGACGGCACCGTCCGTGCCCACAGGCGATTCATACGCCAGGACGGACGATTTCCTGAATGAGATAATCCCGGACAATCCCAACAAGCCGTACGACATGTACTATGTGATATCCAGCATAGTGGATGACGGGAAGTTTTTCGAGATACACAAGGATTTCGCAAAGAACATAATCATAGGGTTCGCGCACATGAACGGACGGAGCGTAGGCATCGTGGCCAATCAGCCCAAGGTGCTTGCCGGCGTCCTGGACATCAACGCCTCCCGCAAGGCAGCACGGTTCGTCAGGTTCTGCGACGCATTCAACATACCGCTCGTGACACTGGTAGATGTGCCCGGTTTCCTGTGCGGGACCCAGCAGGAGTACGGGGCAATCATCACCAACGGAGCCAAACTGCTGTATGCCTATGGCGAAGCGACCGTCCCCAAGGTGACCGTAACGCTGAGGAAAGGCTACGGCGGAGCACACATAGTCATGAGTTGCAAGCAGCTCCGCGGAGACATCAACTACGCCTGGCCTTCCGCAAGCATCGCCGTCATGGGCGCAGACGGTGCTGTCAACGTGTTGTATGCCAAGGATTTGAAAGCAGCCGAGACCCCCGAAGAAAAGGCCGCCATCTTCGACAGCAAGAAACAGGAATACGAAGAACTGTTCAACAATCCGTACCAGGCTGCCCAGAAAGGCTACATCGACGATGTCATAGAGCCCCGCAACACCCGGTTCAGGGTGATACGCGCCCTCGAGCAGCTGGCCGGCAAACGCCAGGATATCCCTGCAAAGAAACACGACAATCTCCCGCTGTAGGGCCATGAGAAAGATAATTGCAACACTGGCCGCTTCATTCTGCATGCTGCAGCTCGGAGCCCAGAACGTCTCCGACCTCATCATCTCGGAGGTCATGGCCGGCGGCGACAGCTCCGTGGTGGACGGATACGGACGCAGGAACGGGTGGATAGAACTGTACAACACCTCGATGGGTACCGTCAACTTCGGCGGATGCTACCTTACTGACGATCTTTCCGTTCCCCACAAGAGCCTTATACCCAAAAATGACCTCCGCACCAAGCTGGGTCCCAGGCAGACTGCTCTGTTCCACGCTTCGGGCCGCGGGGAGGACGGGACTTTCTATACGGCGTTCGAAGTCCGCAGGGGCAGCACCGTTTACCTGATAAGCAACGACGGACGCACGGTAATCGACAGCATAGAGATTCCGTCCGACCTCCCTTCAGGAATGTCTGTAAGCAAACAGGCAATAGACGCCAAAGGACTGATATTCAAGACTTCCGGCGAGCCCTCCGTACCTTCGCCCGGTATCCCCAACGGCAACGGCTCGCAGGAAAGCGGCAGCCACCGGATGGCCCGCCAGGACCCGCATGGCTTCGTGCTTTCCATAGTTTCCGTATCCGTTGTATTCTGCGCCCTTGCGATACTCTGGTTCCTGTTCAGCCTGCTGTTTTCCAGAGGTGTCAAAAAGGAAGGGAAACCGTCCAAACCGGCAAAAGGAGGCACCCCGGATGAAGAAACAGCCGTTGCCATAGCCCTTGCCCTAAGGCAGGAACTCTCAGGCGAGGAATATGCCGCCATCGGTCTTGCCCTGCATCTTCACCTTGCCTCGAACGCTCACGACAAGGAAAGCTACGTCATCACGATAAGCCCTTCCGCTCAGAGTGGATGGACAGATAAAAGGAGCGGATTCCGCAGAAAGCCACAGCTGCGTTAAACAACTGATAAACATTTGATTATGAGTACATATAAATTCAAGATCGGCGGCAACGCCTACGAAGTTACAGTCGGCAGCATAGCTGACGGCAAAGCCGATGTCACCGTCAACGGAAAAGCCTACAGCGTTGATATCGAAGATTTCGCCGGACCTGCTCCTGCAATGCCTGCAGCACCTGCTGCCGCAAGCGCCCCTCAGGCAGCTCCCGCGGCACCGGCAGCGACGAAACCGGCCGCCGGCGGTCCCGGCAAGAAGATCACATCTCCCCTTCCGGGCGTCATAATAGAAGTATCGGTCAAGGAAGGCGACAGCGTGAAAGCCGGCCAGAAGGTGGCCGTCATCGAAGCCATGAAAATGGAAAATGAAATTCAGGCTGAAAGCGACGGTACCGTACTGAAGATACACGTCAGCAAGGGCGATTCCATCCTGGAAGGAGCCGACATCGTCACAATCGGATAAGTCGAGATGGACCAGATAATCCAGAGTTTACAGCAGTTCTGGCAATACACCGGGTTCGCGAACGTACAGTGGCAGAATCTGGTAATGATAGCTATCGGCATCGCCTTCGTGACGGTGGCCATAGTGAAGGAATGGGAGCCGCTTCTGCTTGTGCCTATAGGATTCGGCATGGTCATAGGCAACATACCGATGTTCCCCGGCCTCAACATAGGGATTTATGAGGACGGATCGGTGCTCAACACGTTGTATCAGGGTGTCAGACAAGGCTGGTATCCCCCGCTGATCTTCCTGGGCATAGGTGCAATGACGGATTTCTCGGCGCTTATCTCCCAGCCTCGGCTGATTCTGATCGGAGCTGCAGCGCAAATGGGCATTTTCGGTGCTTACCTGCTCGCACTTCTGCTCGGCTTCGCCCCCAATGAAGCCGGCGCGATAGGGATAATCGGCGGTGCGGACGGTCCTACCGCAATCTTCCTGTCGTCAAAGCTGGCTCCGGACCTCATGGGAGCCATAGCGGTGTCCGCCTACTCCTACATGGCGCTTGTCCCGGTAATACAGAGGCCTATCATGCTGGCGCTCACCACAAGGAAGGAAAGGCTCATGCGCATGCCCAAACCGCGTAACGTCAGCCAGAAGGAAAAGATAGTCTTCCCCATCATCGGCTTCCTCACCACTGCATTCATAGTGCCCTCCGGCCTTCCGCTGCTTGGAATGCTGTTCTTCGGCAACCTGCTCAAGGAAAGCGGAGTGACACGCAGGCTGGCCGAAACCGCCCGCGGACCGCTCATCGATATTGTAACGACACTCATAGGCCTCACGGTCGGTTGTTCAACCCAGGCAGACAAATTCCTCACAGGCAAGTCCTTGCTGATATTCGGACTCGGGCTTCTGTCCTTCGTGATAGCCACAGCCAGCGGCGTGTGTTTCGTCAAGTTCATCAACCTCTTCATCAAGAACCCTGAGCGAAAAATCAATCCGCTGATCGGCAACGCAGGCGTGTCCGCAGTGCCTGACAGCGCCCGGGTATCCGAAGTGGTAGGCAAGGAATTCGACCCGTCGAACCACCTGCTGATGCATGCCATGGGACCGAACGTGGCCGGAGTCATAGGTTCCGCCGTAGCGGCCGGAATACTGCTCAGCTTCCTGGGCTAATACAGGGTCCCCAGAGTAGCCGCCTTGAAGGCCGGCATCGCCGGGTCGTCCACATAACTGTCTATGGTACAGCGGATACCGCGTACCACATTGTTCTCCAGGAACCTCTTCTCTTCAGGCCAGTTGGCAACCATATTGGAAGCCATATCGTGGCTGTGATCGTGGTAGCGGTATATCTGATAGCAATACCCCTTGGGCTTCAGGACCTTGGCCACAAGACAACTGCTGCCGTAAATACCCCGGCGGAGGAACGCGGTCTTGTTGTAAGCGACGGCACCGTCCCTTGTCCCGTGAATCAGAAGCTGGGGACAGGGCTCACGCATGTACCTGGGCATACCGCTGTCTGACATGATCGCCCCGGCAAACGACATCACACCCTTGAAACGGAAACCCTCGGGAAGCACTCCTGCCCTTTCAGTCCGGTTGCATATCTCGAGTTCAGCGGAAAGGGATATCATTGCTCCGGCAGAGCTGCCGGAAATGACGAGGTTATCAGGATCGATGCCCATGGCGGCGCCGTTCTCAATCAGATAACTGACCGATGAGAAGATATCCTCAACCCCCATATCCACGGCACGCTTTGTCTTCTTTGCACTGTCCAGGAGATGAAATACGTCGAAACGCATCTTCTTACCCTTGAGGCCAAGACGGTAATCCACGGTAACCACACGGTAGCCATTATCATTCAATATCTTGAACCAAGGCATATACCACTTTGACGACCTGTGCCCGGATATGAAGCCTCCTCCGAAGACGAACATCACAGTCGGCTTCTGAAGCCCGTCAATGGTGGTTTCAGAGCCGTCTGACGGAGCATATACATCCATGTACAGAGTGGTGGTATCCTTCCTGGCCACCTCGAAAGTGCCGGCGAGATTCTGAGCAAAAAGGCTGCCCGCCCCGGATATGAGGCAGGCAGCCGCTATAAGGACAAATCTTTTCAAAACTAATACCTGTTGAGCGGACGGCCACTTGTCATCATGCGGATCTTGCGACGGACCTCCTTCAATACGCTCTCATGAGCCTCGAGGGCCTGCTTCTGCTCCTCGGTAAGCTCGCCCTTGGCAGTCAGCGCACCGACAGCGGACGCAGCTGAAGTGAGAACGGTATCAATAAATTCGACTATATCAGTCATATCCTTCTCCACAAAACCGCGGGAACTGACTGCGGGAGTGCCGATACGGATACCGGAAGTCTGGAATGCCGAACGGGAATCGTAAGGGACCATATTCTTGTTGACGGTGATGTCCGCCTTTCCGAGCTCTATCTCCGCAACCTTGCCGGAGAGATCCGGGAACTTGGTGCGCAGGTCAATGAGCATCAGATGGTTGTCAGTACCGCCGGAAACGACCTTATACCCTTTGTCCATGAACTGGGCACACATTGCAGCGGCATTGGCCACAACCTGCTTCTGGTAATCCTTGAACTCGGGCTGCATGGCCTCATAGAAAGCCACCGCCTTGGCCGCAATTACATGCTCAAGAGGACCGCCCTGCACTCCGGGGAACACGCTGGAGCTGATGATGGCGCTCATCTTCTTGACCTCTCCCTTGGGGGTAGTGAGGCCCCAGGGGTTGTCGAAATCCTTACCGATAAGGATGATACCGCCACGGGGACCGCGAAGGGTCTTGTGCGTGGTGGAAGTGACGATATGGGCATACTTCACAGGATTCTTCAGCAGGCCGGCGGCGATAAGTCCGGCGGGATGGGCCATATCCACCCAGAGGATAGCACCCACCTTGTCGGCGATTGCGCGCATACGCTCATAATCCCATTCGCGGGAATATGCCGAGGCGCCGCCTATTATAAGTTTGGGCTTATGTTCGAGGGCAAGGGCCTCCATCTTGTCGTAATCGACCAGACCGGTATCGGGATTAAGTCCGTAAGCAACTGCCTTATAGAGGATTCCGGACATATTGACCGGTGAGCCGTGAGTAAGGTGGCCGCCTTGGGCAAGGTCCAGGCCCATGAAAGTATCTCCGGGACGGAGGACTGACATCATGACTGCCATGTTGGCCTGTGCACCCGAATGGGGCTGCACGTTGGCATATTCAGCACCGAATATCTCCTTTATGCGGTCGATGGCGAGCTGCTCAATCTGGTCCACCACCTCGCAACCGCCGTAATAGCGCTTGCCGGGATACCCTTCGGCATATTTGTTAGTGCAAATCGAGCCCATGGCCTCGAGCACCTGATCGGACACATAGTTCTCTGAGGCAATGAGTTCAAGGCCCGAGGACTGCCTTTCACGTTCCTTCTTGATTAGGTCGAATATCTGAAGATCCTGTTTCATATAGTTTAAATGTATCACGCAAAGTTATGATAAAAATCTTTATTCGCTACCTTTGCAGGAGAATATTTTTGACAATTTCAGCATAGCAAGTGAAAAACAGGAAACTGACGGGCGTCGAACTGGGCCGGATGACGCCTGAAACTTACTCCAGCGCGCCTGAAAGCGGCATGGTGGTAGTGCTGGACAATATCCGCAGCGCCCACAACGTGGGCTCCGTTTTCAGAAGTTGCGACGCCTTCCATGCAGACAGGCTGCTGCTGTGCGGTATCTGTGCCGTTCCGCCGTCGGCCGAAATCCACAAGACCGCCCTCGGCGCCGAAAACAGCGTCCCGTGGGAATACTTCCGGAGCACGTCCGAATGCCTGGAAATGCTTAAAGGCGAAGGATATACGCTTCTATGCCTTGAGCAGACGGAAAAATCAATCAGCCTGGAGACATTCACGCCCCTGCCGGGACAGAAATACGCCCTTATCCTCGGAAACGAGGTTGACGGGGTCCAGCAGGATGTCGTTGACGCATCGGATTATTCGCTGGAAATTCCACAGTTCGGGACGAAGCACTCCCTGAACGTTTCCGTAGCCGCAGGAATCGCTTTATGGCAGCTGCACACCGGCCTTACCAGGAAGCCCTGACGGTATAGGGCACGCCGTTAAGGACCCCGGTCTTTCCGGTATAGTCGAAATACCTGCCTTTCTTACCGGCCTCATCAATGTAAGTATCCGTAGCCGTGACGGCTGACATGCATTTGACGGTGACGAACCACAATCCGGAAGCAAGATGCCCCGTCTGGATCATCTGCCTCGGGCCGGCTTCCTCGGACTTGTAGTCCGGTGAGGCCTCCGGGAACGCGAAAGTCCCCTTCTTGAGATACAGCGAAAGGTCGTAATCCCCGCTGCCCTGGAGCTCGACAGACAGCGAAGGGACACCCTTTGGCAGATACAGCACGAAATGGTGGCACTGCAAATCCCCTATGGCCGTGTTATCCGGCTGGCTTTCAGCCGTTTTCTTTGTCATCGAAACCGTCTGGCCATTATGCAGCACATGCTTGACGCGCGCACATCCGGCTCCGTCCCATGCATATTTGAACATGGAGGACGTAAGGTCGTACACGTCGCCGGCTGATTCATCTTCGGGATGGGAACCGGTAACCACCATTCGTCCTGAAGCCTGAGACTCCTTATACGCCCACACGGCAGGTTTGCCGTAGAACCCGGAATACTTCGAGTCCTTGCCCTCGGCGTTACGGTAAAGGGCTATGACCTCCGTCCCTTTCGGGGCACCCGCACTGTCCATATATCCGCCTCCGTTATGCCGGGCGCCGACGACAAGAGTTCCGTCTGCAGGGCCGTAATACTGCTGGAATGTCTTGGAGGTCATTTCTATCTCGATTGTGGAGTTGCTCACGGAAGTAGCCACCATATTGCCCCCGGCCCAGATATTATAGTAATTTTTCTGCTTGCCGGAAGCATATTTCCCGGCCAGGTATGCCCCGGCGCAGGACCCCACATAAGAACCTCCTCCGGCATAAAAGTCATTCACCCTTGCCCTTCCGAGGGAGCCGAGCGTCGTGCCATGGTCATTGGAGTGGCCTCCGAAAGAATAGAACAGCCTGAAACGGGCCTGCCCGTCGGGATACAGCAGCACACCGTTTTCATCCTTGTCATTTCCGGCAACGATACTGTTCTGCAACGTCACCTCCCCGGCGCCGTATCCCGTAGCGGACGAGGAAATGAAATATTCCACTTTATCAAAGCCGCACCTGGCCAGGGCGAACGGAAGTTTGCCGTTGACATAGGTATTCCCGACCTTGATTCCTGAATTCAGGTCACATCCGCCATCGACGAATACATCCTTGTAATATGCAGTATTGACGACATCCTTAGGGACCTTGGCAAGTATCTGTGAGTCAGTAAGGTCTTTCCCCTCTGAAGAAGATTTTCCGCATGAGGCGGCAACTGCGCCCGCCAACACTGCGGCAATGGCGATCATGAACCGGTGGCGTTGCATTTTCATTTCCATGACAATATGATATACGAATATATGAATAATTTCGCTGACACATTGCCGGAGGCTTGCAAGATTCAAAGATTTTGTGCATCTTTGCAATCCTTTCAGGGGCGTAGCTCAGCTGGTTCAGAGCGCTTCAGTCACATTGAAGAGGTCATCGGTTCGAATCCGATCGTCCCTACGGAGAAAGAGGTCGGTGGAATCGGCCTCTTTTTTCGTACAGATCGGATGAGAACCGAAGGTTCGAACCGACGCAGCGAGCGAGTGCAACGGAAGCTTGCTTCCACTGCCGAGCCGCAAGGAGGAAAAGCCGCGCCAGCGGCTTAATCCGATCGTCCCTACGGAGAAAGAGGTCGGTGGAATCGGCCTCTTTTTTCGTA
>ERZ842401.3662-NODE-3662-length-18792-cov-7.040455_pt1 | contig 18792 bp, 22 predicted proteins | sample MGYA00521270_ERZ842401 | MGnify/ENA primary metagenome ERZ842401 (study PRJEB31892, sample SAMEA3878208) | bioreactor metagenome | biome: Moose rumen | place: Sweden | collected 2011-10 | study: EMG produced TPA metagenomics assembly of the PRJEB12797 data set... | reverse complement strand
GCACGGAGAAGATTGACGGGGCGATTGCCCTCATCATGGCTCTTGACCGTGCTATTCGTTGCGGAAATGATAGCGGAGAATCAGTATATGACAGCCGTGGTGTGCTGGTTATTTAGACAGTTCTTGTAGATAATGTTCCTCAAAAATAGCTGCTGCCGTTGCACAGAAATCGGCGCAGGGGCGTTCAGCATAATACTCTTTTGTTCGTTTTGATGGTGTAGGCTGGTCATGTTTTTGCTCTAAGCCTAGCAACTCACGGCAGATAATGGAGCCTTGATGCTCTTTGAATTGAAGTGCAAGTTTTTGAACCTGACTATACAGTGCTTTTTTCTTTTCATCATCTGGTGTGTCGTAACCATCTGCTAAACCTATTAGCAGACATAAAGAAGAGACAGCACCGCATATTTCCCGCAGACGGCTGATTCCACCTCCCATGGGTGATGCCATCCGCAATACGGTTTTAGGGTCAAGTCCTTTTTCCTGCAAATAATCTTCATAGGCCAGCAGTACGGACTGGGAGCAATTGTAGCCGGAATTGAAATTTTCCCTTGCTTTATTTCCGCGAATTGACTGTTCAAAATCCATAGAATTAATCTCCTTGTATACATAGAATAATTCTCATTTATAACTTGCTATTTATTCCATAAAGAGCGAATATACACATACCGAAAGGGAAAACACAGACAACCGAAAGGGAGGAAAAGAAAATGACAAAGCAGGAAGTAAACGAAATCATCACCAGCAAAGCAGCCGAGTACGGATTCGAGATTGAAGAAAACTCGATGGGCTGGAACAACAAGCGCACAGGGCAGGATTACATCAACATCCAGATTTTCCAGAACAGCAACCTCGAAAAGACCGACTGGGAGAACCACAAAGCCTGCATCGACATCGAAGCCAGCGCAAGCGTAAGCCGGATGGGCGGAAGCCCCACACCGGAGGAGCTTTTGAAGGCCGCCGATGAGATTGCAAGAGGAGCAAAATTCACGGCAGAACTTCAAAGCATGGGGCTTTCCTACGAAAGAACCTTCTAAGCTGGAAGCAAGGATGGGACACCGCTCGAAAGGGCGGTGTTTTAAGTTGCTAATAAAAACGGAGTAACATATCGCTACTCCGTCTACTAATTATTCGGCATCAGGTTCAACTTTCCCGGCATTGAACACTTTTCCATTACTTTTTGCGCCGTAATACTTCACTGCAGGATTCACCCAGTTGCCATCGGCATCGTAATTCATCATGCGATTCTTGATTGCCGAGGGATTCGTATAAGCAATGCCCGCACCGGCAGTTGCCGCCATGTCGGAAATAACCACTTGATAGGCTTTGCTGTTAGTGTCAATTCCAGCATCTTGGAGTTTTTTCTGTCCCTTCTTGCTGTCATACGGCTCACCCATCATCTGGCGAATAAAATCATTCGTGTCCCTGACCATTAACATCGCCATCATCCTCCTTGGAAAAATTACAACAATACTCATTGTGTATATCGAAAAAATTTAGAAAAAATTAAGCCCCAAAAATAAAAAAAGATAGGAGCGTGATATTCATGGGTATTTTCAGTTGGTTGTTCCGTTCACGGGACAAGCCACAAAACTTCTATCACTTCAGCGGTTGGCCATTCGTTTTTGGCAGGTCAGCTAATGGCAAAAAGGTCAATGAGTTTACGGCCATGCAGACTACGGCGGTTTACGCCTGTGTCCGTATCTTGGCTGAATCCATCGCCAGCCTGCCACTTCATGTCTACGAGTACAAAGGGCAGGGCAAGGAACGAGTGCCAGCGCATTCGCTGTACTTCCTGCTCCATGATTCGCCGAATCCAGAAATGACTTCTTTTATATTTCGCGAAACCGCCATGATTCACCTGCTATTGTGGGGAAATTCCTACTCGCAGATAATCCGTGACGGTATGGGGCGAGTGGTGGGGCTGTATCCGCTGCTGCCTGACCGCATGAGCGTTGACCGGGATGAGCATGGTGAGATTGTCTACACCTACACGCCCATGAGCGACAGCAATCCCAAAATCAAAGGCGGCAGTCAGATTAAGCTGCGGCGGCAGGACGTTCTGCATATTCCGGGGCTGGGCTTTGATGGACTGGTCGGCTATTCACCCATAGCCATGGCGCGTAATGCCGTGGGCATGACCTTGGCCTGTGAGAAATATGGTTCGTCTTTCTTTGCCAATGGGGCAAGACCCGGTGGAGTGCTGAAGCACCCCGGAGTTCTCAAAGACCCATCGAAGTTGCGAGAAAGCTGGCAGGCTGTTTACGGAGGTACTGCCAACACAGGCAAGGTAGTGGTCTTGGAGGAGGGCGTGGATTACCAGCAGATTTCCATACCGCCGGAGGAGGCGCAGTTCCTTGAAACTCGCAAGTTCCAGATTGACGAGATAGCACGGCTCTACCGAGTGCCGCCACATATGATTGGTGACCTTGAAAAATCCTCGTTCAACAATATTGAACAACAGTCCTTGGAATATGTGAAGTACACGCTGAATCCATGGGTAGTGCGTTGGGAACAGTCGTTGCAGAAGGCACTCCTGTTACCAGCCGAGCAGAAGCGGTACTTCATCAAGTTCAATGTAGATGGGCTGATGCGAGGTGACTACCAGAGCCGCATGGCGGGTTATGCCGTTGGCAGACAGAACGGTTGGCTGTCTGCCAACGATATCCGCGAGATGGAGAACATGAATCCTATCCCTGAAGAGGAAGGTGGAAATCTTTACTTAATCAATGGCAACCTGTGCAAATTAAAGGATGCCGGGATTTTCAGTAAACAGACTGGAGGTACAAATGAAAAAACGTAAATTTTGGAACTGGGTGCGCGATGCCGATACAGGCGAGCGCACCCTTGTGCTTAACGGGCAGATTGCCGAGGACTCATGGTTTGGCGATGAAGTCACACCGGCCATCTTCCGTGATGAGCTGATGAAGTGCGAGGGCAATATCACGGTCTGGATTAACAGCCCAGGCGGCGATGTGTTCGCGGCGGCACAAATCTACAATATGCTCATGGATTACAAGGGTGATGTCACTGTCCGCATAGATGGTTTGGCGGCTTCAGCGGCATCCATGATAGCCATGGCAGGAACCACCGTGGAGATGTCTCCCGTAGGGATGTTGATGGTTCATAATCCCAGCACGGCAGTCATCGGCAACACCAAGGAAATGCAGGCGGCAATCCAGATGCTGGATGAAGTGAAGGAATCCATCCTCAATGCCTACGAACTGAAGACTGGTCAGCCACGTCAAAGCCTGTCCGACCTTATGGATGCGGAAAGTTGGATGAACGCCAAGAAGGCTGTGGAACTGGGCTTTGCAGATAAGATTTTGTTCGCCAACGAGGATGAGGAAAAACAGTCTGAGGGCGTTGAAGCCATGCTGTTTTCCCAGCGGGCTGTAACCAACTCCCTCATCGATAAAATCAAGGCGCAGTCGCTGAAATTCGTCAAGGCGGCTGGAAAGACTGAAACTCGTGTATCCGCAGACGCTCTCAGGAGCCGTCTTAACTTACTCATTCACTGATTGGAGGAATTATTTATGGCAAATGTTATGGAACTTCGCAAGAAAAGAGCACAGCTTTGGGAAGGTGCAAAAGCCTTTCTGGACAGCCATGAGGACAAGGAGGGCAAGCTTTCTGCCGAAGATGCTGCCGCCTATGACAAAATGGAGGCAGATGTGGTGGCTCTCGGCAAGGACATCGAGCGCATGGAACGTCAGATGGCGATTGATGCAGAACTTGCCAAGCCTACTTCCGAGCCGATTGTCAACAAGCCTGTCGCCAAGGTGCCGGAGAAAACGGGCAGGGCAACAGATGAATACCGCAAGGCTATGATCGCCGCCATCCGCAGCAACTTCCGCAACGTATCCAACGTCCTACAGGAAGGTGTTGATACCGATGGCGGTTATTTAGTGCCAGAGGAATACGACAGCCGCCTGATTGATGTTCTGAACGAGGAGTGCATTATGCGTAACCTCGGTACGAAAATCACCACCAGTGGAGAGCGCAAAATCAACATCGCCGCCACCAAACCTGCCGCATCGTGGATTGAGGAAGGTGGGGCACTTAGCTTTGGCGATGCAACTTTCGACCAGATTATCATGGACGCTTACAAGCTCCATGTGGCTATCAAGGTTACGGAGGAACTTTTGTACGATAGCGCCTTTAATCTGGAGAGTTACATCATTCAGCAGTTCGGCAAGGCAATTGCCAATGCCGAGGAGGATGCCTTCCTCAATGGTGACGGCAATCACAAGCCCACTGGCCTTTTGACCACGGCGCAGACTGGTGTCACCACCAGTGGCGCATCCATTACGGCAGATGACCTTATCGAGCTGGTCTACAAGCTCAAGCGTCCTTACCGCAAGAGTGCAGCTTTTATCGTCAACGACCAGACCTTGGCGGCAATCCGCAAGCTGAAGGATGCCAACCAGGCATATATGTGGCAGCCCTCCTATCAGATGGGCGAGCCTGACCGTCTGCTGGGTTATCCGATTCACACCACGCCGTTTATGCCCACGGCAGAGGCAGGCAAGACGGCTCTGGTGTTTGGTGATTACAGCTATTACAACATCGGTGACCGCGGCTCCCGTTCCATTCAGGAACTGCGTGAGCTGTTCGCCGGTAACGGTATGATTGCCTTTGTCATGAAGGAGCGTGTGGACGGCAAACTGGTACTGCCGGAAGCAGTGCAGATGCTGAAAATCAAAGGTGCTGCTGGCAAGGGCTGATGTAAATATGGTGTTGGGAGATGCCTTGATGGTGTCTCCCTGTTTTGTTTGAGGTGGTTCAATTGATTGTTTCATTGCCCAAGGTAAAAGAATATCTCCGTATCGACACAGATGACGAAGATAAGATTGTTCGCAAACTCCTGCGGGCGGCTGAAAAACTTTGTATGGATGTGGCAAGACTGGAGCCAGAGGAATTCAAAGCCTGCGGAGCTATAGCCAAGACAGCAGTGCTGTATACGGTCGGCTATCTTTATGAACATCGGGATGATGCTGACCACAAGGCACTGACATTAACACTTCGGTCTCTGCTTATGGGCATTCGCCGGGAGGGCTTTTGATGTATGTATCTTTGAACGAACTTAAGCAGCGGATAACGATTCTGCGTCCTGTTACCGAGCAGGATGGAGAGGGCAATCTGGTGGAGCAGGACAGGGCAGAAGTGGCAACGGTCTGGGCAAAAGTTCTGCCCTATGCCGCTAAAATCTCAGATGGCTACGCTGAAGAAGTCAAAGAAGTGGATTACCGCATAGCAATTCGCTATCGAGCAGACATCAAGGTGACAGATATTATCCGTTGGCAGGACAAGACTCTCCAGCAGACGGCTCCACCATATGGCAAGGATGGCAAGCGTCAGTGGCTTATTCTGGAATGCAGGGAGCTGGTGGAAGATGAGTAAAGGCTGGGTCAATACGCAGAAGCTTCTGGAGGAAATGGGCGAAGGGGTGCTGGAGGCAGGCAAGAAAGCTCTCGCCGAAGGTGCGGAGATGGTGGTGCAGGAAGCCAAGAACCGCTGTCCGGTTTATAAGGGCAGTGATCATCGCGTAGTACCGGGGGCGCTTCGGGATTCCATCCGGGCTATTAAGAAGAAAGGCGGTGCGGAGTATAAAATCACCGCCGATGCCGAAACGCAGGACGGTCTGAAATATGGCAGGCTGGTGGAGTTCAGCCCGCGCATCAACAAGCCTTTTATGTATCCGGCTATGGATGCCCAGCGTGATGCGGTGAAGGATAGAATCGTGGAAGCGGTCAAGGTGGCAGTGAGGAGGTCGAAATGAGTATTGCGGAAACGGTATATCTTGGTCTTATGGCAGACCGGCGATTAATCAGTCAGCTTCATCGAGACTGTCGTGGCAGGTGTATCTATCATGGCCGCAGTCCGGATGCGGGGAGTTATCCCATATTGGTTTACTCGGTTATTTCGGATGTCCCTGCACTCTCGGCAGATGGAGCGGAACTGGAACGCCGGGTGATGGTGCGCATTCATGTGCTGACCAAAGATGGCGTATCAGACAGCATCACCGACCGGGTGAATGCTGTCATGCGTTCCCTCGGTTTTGTTCGCGCCCAGTCGTTGGAGATGGCTGAGCGCAATTTTTTTGTAAACGTAATCGACTATAGGATTGGAGTGGAAAGCTAATGGCAGAACCAAAGAATACGGCAACTCTTGCCAGTAACCTTATGAGCGGGCAGTTTATCAACGTACAGAAACTGCATATTGCAAAAATGCTGACGGATGAACCAAATGGCACGGCTACCTATGAAACGCCTATAAACTTAGGGCGTATTCTTCGCAAGGTGGATATCAAGCCAAAGACCAGTCAGGCAGAACTGTATGCCGATGGGCAGAGTATTGACAGCGTGACGGGAACGGCCTCTTACGATTTGACCTTCGATACGGCGGCCTTGCCGTTGGAATACATCGCCTATATCTTCGGGCACAAGATGGAAAACGGCGTGATGGTTGCTGGCAAAGACGATGTGGCTCCTTTCTTTGCCGTCATGTTTCAGTCGGACAAGCGAAACGGCAAAAAACGCTATACCAAATTCTACAAGGTACAGTTTACTGAGCCTTCGGAGACTGGCAGCACCAAGGAAGAAAATATTGCCTACGCAACGCCGACTATCACCGCCAAGGCCATCTACCGTCTGTCAGATGGGCTCTCCTATACCAAGGCCGATGAGGAGTCTGGCTTTACGGAGGCGGCTGACTGGTATGCAAGTGTTTGAGGAGGACTGAGAAGAGATGGATAATCCCAAGATTGTCATAGATGGCAAAACTTATACGCCAAAATCTCCCAAGATGAAGGTCTGGCGTGAGTTCCTGGCTTTCTTTGATGAAGACAAGCAGGATATGGCTTTGGAAGAATACCTTGACCGCAATGTGGATCTGATTGTTTTGGCTTTTGGGCAGAAGGAAATCACCAAGGAATCTATAGATGAGAATATGGAAGTTGCCGACATTGTGCCACTGGTGCGTGAAATCTTCCTGTGGCTGCAGTCGCTGACCTTCTCGAAACTGGTGAAAATCCCAAACGGGGAAGCGGAGCCGGTGACATCAAGCTGACTCCGTACCAGACACTTTTAAGATACTACGAGCGATTGCAGTCGGCTTACGGATGGACGGTACAAGAGGTGGATGAAACGGATGCAGGTATACTGCTCGACCAATTGCTGGTGACCGCTTTGGTCAGAGATAAGGGGTGTCAGAAATTTATTGAGGATGTGATGTAATGGCCAAGGGGCAGAAAATAGACGAACTGTATATTTCACTGGGCTTGGACATTGCCCGTCTGCAGCTGGATTTCGACACGGCAGGAAGAACGGTCAGCCAGACTATGGCACGGCTTAACAGTGAGAGCAAACAGCTCACATTGAAAACGGACATCGACCTCACCAAGCTGGAAGGCGCCGGCAAGGAACTCGACCAGTTGAAAATCAAGTACCAGGCCATCAATCAGCAGTTGGATATTCAGCGACAAAAGGAACAAATCCTTGCAACTGTGGTAAAAGATGCCCACAAGACCAGTGGCGAGGATAGCGGCCTTACCCGGCAGGCAGAAACCAATCTCCTGAAACAGCAGAAAGCCATCGCCCAGATGGAATCTGAAATGCGCAGGCTGAATGTACAGATTAAGGCGGCAGGAGGTAATGCCACTACATTTGGTCAGCGGATGTCAGCCAGTATTGGGCAGGCCAAAGCAGGGCTTGGGAGTCTTTCCGGCGGTTTTAATCTGCTCAGTGCCAAGATGGCGGCAGTGCTTGCCATTGCCACTACGGGAGCTGGGCTGTTCAATATTACCCAAAGTGCCATGGAAAGTGGGGAGAGCCTGTACAAGCTCACGCAAAGGCTCCATACCTCAAGTACTGAGGCGGCAAAACTGAACCGTGTATTTGCTATGGTGGGCGTGAATGTCCAGTCTATCACGCCGCTTATGGCAAGGCTGGACAAGCAGATACTCTCGGCAGGGGAGAGCGGGAACAGCACCACGCAGGCATTGACCAGATTTGGCGTATCGCTGACGGATGGCAGTGGTGCTTTGAAGTCTATGAGCGATCAGTTGGGAGAACTTGCCAGAGGTTACCGCACGGCAGCAGATGCCGGAGAGGAAGAAGCCTATGTGGCGGAAGTGCTGGGTGCAAGAGGTGCAGGGCTTGTTCCTGTCCTTGAGCAGTACACCGAACTTATGGAAATCTCATCCCATATCAAGACCACGGGACTTTTAGACCCGGAACAGGCACACAAGACCTACCTCAAGTGGAAGGAAATGGAGATGGAGGCTGGTCAGCTGAAAACTGCCTTCGGTGCAGCCCTGCTTCCCGTGGCTGAAGAATTGATGCCGGACATCATTGAAGGCTTCAAGGGGCTTATCGATTCCATCCGTACAAATAAGGACGATATCAAAGAATTGGCGGTCACAGTCGGTGAGTTTGCTAAAACGTCAGTCGACCTTTTAGGTGGTGTGGCAGATGCGTTGGAAGCCATCGGCATCAATGCCAAAACCACGCAGGAGGCACTCAGCAATGTTGGCACTTATGCCCGTCATGGCGGTGTAGGTACAACGGTGCAGGGCGCACTGGTGGGGGCTGGCGTGGGCTTTATGGTCGGTGGTCCGGTTGGTGCCGGCATTGGCGCAGGTGTGGGTGCGCTTGGTACCTATGAACTTGCCACGCACACCGACAAGTTCAAGGAATGGCAAGCCGAGGATGAAGCTCTCAAGGAAGAAAAGAAAGCTGCCCGTGAAGCCGAAGAAGCCATCCGCAAGAATAGTGAAGCCAAAAGGGAAAATGCCCGCGCCTCAAGACAAGCGGCACTTGCGACAGAGAAAATGAGTCAGGCTAATGCCGAACTGAAGGAAGCCATGGCAAATCTTAGCCGCAGTGACCTGGAAAAATCACTGGCGGGCATCAACAAGGAAGTAGAGAAATTTCAGCAGGCGGGGGCAAGCCAAGGGCTTATTGACGAATATAAAGCCGCCAAACAGGCACAAATCTATGAAGACTTTCAGCGCAATGTCGTAGATAAGACGCAGGAAATCTATCGCTCGGATTTAGCTAATCAACTGACCAATATCGACCGTGAAGCTGAAGCCTATCGGAAGAAGGGATTGGACGAGGTCAGTGCTACTCAGTGGGCTGCAGCCAGCAAGGCAAAAGTCCGTCAGCAGTTTGAAAATGAGGTGGCTTCCCGTATAGATTCCATCTGGCAGGACAGTCTCCGCAACAGGCTGGATGAAATCGAACGGGAGAAAAAGGCCTGGCAGCAAAAAGGTGTAGACGAGGTTAAAGCTACTCGGTGGGCAGAAAAAGCCAAAGCCGATGTCAGACGGGATGCCGCTCTGGAAACTCTGCGCTCACAGAAAGAAGAACTTGAGGCATTCCGTCTGGGTGGCAAGATTGGGCTGTTGAAGAAACTTCGTGAAGAAGCCGGTCTGACCGCTGAAGATTTACGTTTTACTCCGGCAGAACTGGAAAAATTTCAGGCGGCAAGAAAAGAAGCAGCAGATAATCTTCTGCCACAATTTGCCGTCAATCCTCACTGGGAGCAGGATGTAGGACGGCAGGACATGGCGAACACTCTGGCACAAATTCGCGCCAGCTTTCAGGGAACACCAGAACAGTTGGCAAGGCTTGATGATATCAGCATAACCGCTGAAAGTGCGGACCGGCTGGCAGGTGCCATCAGCGACAATATGGCAGGGGCAATGGAACGGCTCAATCAGTCTCAAACCATGGGGGAAGGAAATCAAACCATCAATCATGCACCAACTGTAAATGTCTCGGTGAACATCGACACTGCCGTTACTCAGGACAGCGAAAGCATGAGCCGTCTTGCTGACCAGGTGGCAGATAGAATAGCGCCTGCCGTAGAGCAGGCATTGGGGAGTGGTGAACTTGCATATTGAGATTGACGGACATCGCTCGTTATCTGTGGAGGGCTGGAAAGTCCTGCCGGATGATCGCCAACAGACAATGGAAGTCCTCGGCGGCACGGTAGTGCAGGACTTTGGGCGCTTGGAGAGCGGTGACAAGTACAGCTGTACGGCAGATTTTCTTAGGCATGACTGGGAGTCGGTGAAGAAAATCTGGAATGACCGTACATTGGTCAGTGTCAAGGACGAAGCGGGTATTATCCATACGAAGATGCGTGTAGTAGTAAAGGGCTATAGTTATGTCAGCCATTTCCCACGCTGTTATAAAGTGAATCTGGAATTTTGGAGGGTCTAGCAAATGGCAAATCAGTTGCATATCTATACAAACAATCCCACGGCAGGAAAGACAGACGGCACGGAGGCTTCAAGCGGTACGGGACTTACTCCCATTTCCGTCACCTTAGATGCCAGCAAGGCAGAATCGGCGGCGGTGAAATGCGCTGTCAGATGTGATGAGGGTTACAAGATTGATGGTGAGGTGACGGTCAGTCTGAAGGGCACGAGTTCAGCCAAGTGGAAATTGGCAAAAGATGGTGATTTTGTCGATAGTAAAGCGGCTTTAGATGGTGCAATTTGGCAAGATAAAATCGCCCTTACGGATGTAGCGGATGGCAACGTTATCTTCTGGGCCAAGGCTATGAGTTCGGAGGATGAACCGCCGCAGAAGGATACCAGCGTCAGCATTGAAGCTGTGGGAAAGGTCGTGGTTGTGTGAGTTTCAAGTATATGAATCCCGGTTTTGCCGAGTGGCTGAACACCAATGCGGGCACAACCGTCCACAGTTACGAATATAATCGCTACGGAGGAGTGGCATTTTGGAACAAGCAGAACAAGGCTGATGTGGAACTGCCGGAGGCACCGGGCAAGCATTTATACATCAAGGCATCCTTTTGGATTAGTGACCAAGGTGGCGACCGAGGAGAGTTTGAAATCAGTTCTGCTAACAAAGACGGCTCCGGAGGTACCGGCTTCGGAGGACGCAGAGGTTACGGTAAAAATTGGGATATATATTGGTATGGTAACGGTTCACCCAATACGTTGTCAAAAGTTAGCTGCATAAGATATGGAAAATTAAATGATATCTTGATTCATATCAACACGGATACCACCGGCGCAGCTAAAATGACCTTGACGCTGAACGGCACAGTTATCTATGACAAATTAAATTGGGACATTGGCCTGCACGGCTATGTGAAACTTAGAAGTGAGATTTCGGATTTGCTGCTGTCAAATATCATCATTTCCGATCAGCCTATCGATATCAAGGAGCGGGTTGTACCGCTGAATGTAACTGCGGCAGAAACAGACCTGCCTGTTGATGATGACGGTAATTACATAACCTCCGAGCCGGACAAGACCGTGATTTACACATTGGATACCAGCGATGTTATTGAGCGCTTGGGTGATGATTTTCAGATAACGGGCATGGGCTTTGCCTGCGTTCCCGGATATTCTACCGGGGATGCGGTGACAAAGATTACGGGCTTTCGCCGAGACCAACAGGGAGAAAATGAACTAGGGAGCGTCAGTCTTTCCACGGAAAAGAATGGCAAAGCAGTGCTGGGAACGGCTTTAGATATGTCGCTGGCAGACTTGCAGAACAGCCAGTTCGGCATAAAGACGGGAGCATGATATGGTAGATGAAGCACAAAATGAAGCCTGTATCGGTCAAATGCAATTTGCCGCCACCATAAGGATTAAAGGGCATGCTGTCATCAAGCCGCAGAATGTTTGTCTTTCGCTGTTGGAACATGGCAGAGCTGCTCATTTGGGCAAGGCCGCTTTCTGCATAACGACAAAATTTCCAGGACAGGCGATATTCTCCGATGGCATAGCGTGTATTTCCATACTGGAACCTGTTGAACGACAGGTGGCGGTGTTGGCAGATACCTTGCGTATGCTGGGAGAAGAATGTCAGACAGTGGCAGGGATTGAACGGCAGGTGGTTTGCTCGGAAACTGCATCTGCGTTAGTTTGCCGTGTATTGACGACTGTAAATAGTGTAACAGCAGATAACTGCCGGAACGTGGCGGTAGACGAAATACTGAACATCAAAACCAAGCGCAACATAACCTGTAGTGATATTGCCTTAGCAGATACAGCACGGCAAGTCATTTCTACTTTGCAGGGGGTTAGTATCGGTACGCTCCGTGAAACCTATGCTGACGAGATTGTTGTAGCTGATGGTATCCGCAACTTGTCGCGGAATAATTCTATTGCAGCAGATGCAGAGCGAAATTTGCAGGCATTGCAGGCTACATCCGCAGATATGGAGCGGTGTGTTTCAAAAAACGAATCAGCTGTGCTGAATATTCCAAGGTTGCTGGTCAAGACTGAAACTGCCATTGTCACGACTGAGCGCACCGTAAATTCGCCGCTACAGGCAGCAACCGCAGATACAGCAAGGCAGGTTGCTTTCATATCCAAAGCAGAAGCCATGACCAAGCGCGATTTGTCCAAATGGGAAGTTGCCCATGGAGATACAGTTTCAATCTTGCCGTACCATTTTGCCATAGATGCCAATAAGGGTACTGGCGGCGATGGTATAGACGATATTCCGCAACAGAATATTTCCGGTATCCAGTCGGTAACCCTCGCTCTCAACGAACGGACGCTTGCCGATACCTTCCAAATGGTGACGGCCAGTCCGTTGGGTATCGAAGCAGCTGTGCAGGGCAGAATTTTGGACTTTGCCTGCGATTTTCAGGTTGAGGAAACCAGCCAGCAGGGCATAATGCAGACGGTGAAGGGGATGTATCCTTTAGACCGCCTGCTCTATATGCCAATCAACATTGAAACAACGGAAGCACGATGTTCCTACTATGCCTGCAAGATTGCTGGAGCATTGAGGCTGAACCTTAATCTGCGTATTGAAGATTTCATCCCCTCGCAGGACTATAGCCTGTCGGGGATGACCTATCAGGACTTTATCTCATCGCTCTTTTCTTGGACAAGCCGTCTGCCCCAACGACAGATTAATGTGTTCATCCGTGGCAAGACGCTTCATATTATCCAACGAGGGCATGAGGGGCAGGTAACGGACATCACCGACTGGCCCCATACCATGCCAACTATAAGCCGAAAACTTATCCGCTCGGTTTGGGACAGTGCTACCACGGAGGGCTGGGACAAGGCAAAAAGCGATAAGGATTATGAGCCACAGCCCTTCACCGGCACTATCGGCATTGAGGGGATTACCCGTCACTATCTTAACGGACTACTTATGGAGGAAGAAACAAATGGCAGCTTTACGGAATATTCCTATGATGATCAGTACCTTACGGAAAAGCGAACGCATAACCCGGACGGCTCTACGGTGCAGACCACATATACATATGCCAAGACGGCTAATGACATTTACCTTTTCAAAGAAACGGAGAAAACCACGGACGCAACACAAAAAGAGGGTGAAACGTCCCATGACCGTAACGATTGGACGGACTGGCTCAACGAGAATTTCTCCACGAGGATAACCTACCATGCCCCCATTGGCTACGGTTGGTATTCTACCACGGTGTATGAAGATGGAGAGTTTCAGGGGAGCAGTATTTCTCAGGGGAAGCCTGGCGGTAAGTCTAGCCAGTTTACCATCAACGAGTGGAACCGGAGTCTGGGGAGTGACTATGAATTTAACGATGACGAAGACGACAAATTTAAGGGACAGGCACTGTTCGATACAGAGTTTCCTGTAACAGGGGATGACTTTCTGCGAAAACTTACCCATGAGATTGAATGGCTGAACCGTAAGAGACAGGAAGAAGTCAGCCTGGATATCGTAAGCCCAGTAATAAAGGGACACGCAACGATACGGCATATTCTGGATTTTACGGAACGCATCAGATTGGATGGCAAGGAGTATTTCCTGGTAAGCAATCAGGTGAAACTCACGCCCAGAAGCCTGCGGCAGAGCATTAGACTGGTGAGGTGGTACGGATGAACGGGGTAGATGGTTTGGCAAGAGCAGTCAGAAGAATGGCCAATTCCCATAAAGGCATGGGGCAGGCGCAGAGGGGCATTATCCAAGGAGATAAAGTGTGCATCGGTAACCGAGCCTATCCCTTTACAGCGGCAGTGGAATGTCATACGGAAACGGGGAGTGCCGTTTGGGTGCAGCTGACGAAAACTGGTCGCGCTGTTATCGTAGGAGCGTGATGAAATGCAGCGGGCAATAGTAACAGCGGTGAACGGCAGCCGCATTTGCGCCAATGGTAGGTGGCTGACAGCAATAGGCAACAAATCATTTCATCCCGGTGATGTTGTCTGGACAGACGGCAGATGTGTCTATGGTAACAGTTTTGAGGCTGGGGGGACTGCTCCTATTATCAGCCCTAGTGAGTCCTATGTACCGCTTCTAATGTGGGACGGCACAAGAGCGGTTTATCATAAGGGAAAGATAACAAAGTATGCGAAAGGACAGCAACATACGCTGATGGCGAGCCGTGGGAGTTCATTTACATTTGCCGATGGCAAGATTCTGGATTTGCATTTGGATGAGCAAGGTAATCAATATGCATTACAAGGGGGAGAATATAGGTATCATGACATTGGCGATGGCGAGAGCTTCGAAGACCAGCTCGGTCAGCCTGGTGTTACCATAAATGGGCAGATGGAATATTCCATAGACCTGAGTGGTTACAGCAACTTTTGCTATGATTACGCTTACGAGGAGGCAACCGTCATTGAAACGCCTCTTTCAGGTGTAGACGATGTAATAAACAAGGTATATTTGAACTCTTGTACTTTAGTCAACGGCTGGTATGAATCAGAAGATTCCTATTGCTATCTATTGGACTGTTATGCGAAAGGATTTCATATTGATGCTATAAATTACCGGGGAGAAGGAGAAGCTGATTGGGGATTCTTTATTGACTTTGATTCTTACCTGTGGGTGATGGTGACCCCCAAGAGCATTCAGCCGTTGTGGGCAATGACGATAAGGGGGGTTGATGAGGACAATGAAATCCATATCGAGCGTTCCAGATACCGGATTTATGCAGGAATTTTTACATTGCCACTCTCGGACGGATATTACATCGAAGGTACTAAAGCGGTGCCGGAGAATGTAGACGCACAATCTTATTGGCAGGATAAGTTTTTAGGTAAGCTGTATTCACCGCAAAAGACTCTGATTTGTGAGTCGCATTTTTTTATGAATAAGCCGATAAGGCTGGGTCGAGTAAAAAATGGGGTGTGGTTGATGACATCAGGTGAGGAGCTTTATCTCTTGAAGGGGGGCAAGCAGAAGCTGTTATCAGGCGATGTGCGTAACAGCCGTTTGCATACCATGAAGAATCGAATTAAGTGGATGAAGGGGGAATGATTTATGGATGCATTTTTAGATATCAGATGCTGGGCAGCAGGAGCAGGGGCTGCTCTTGGGGAGTATCTTGGCAGTTTTGATAGCCTGCTCTATGCCTTGGTGGCCTTTATTGTGACGGACTACATCACCGGAGTGCTCTGTGCCATAGTGGAAAAAAGGCTCTCAAGCTCCGTGGGCTTCAAGGGCATCTGCCAAAAGGTCTGCATTATGGCTTTGGTTGGCGTGGCCAATGTGCTGGATGTCAATATGGTAGGCGGTGGCTGTGTCCTGCGGACGGCAGTAATATTCTTCTACTGCGCCAATGAGGGTATTTCCATCATTGAGAATGCAGCCCGGATTGGTCTGCCGGTGCCGGAGAAGCTGACGGCGGTCATGAAACAGCTGAAGAACAAGTGAATATGGTCGGCTTTGCCCACTGCGGATTTTCTGCGGTGGGCATTATTTTTTTTCGGCAAAATGCTACTTTCTTCTCTTTAAGAAAGTAGAGGGGTAGGGTGACCAAGATGGCGCTTTTTGTCCTCTTACATACGAGGGGGGTGATTTTTCCGGCTATATGCAGGAAAAGGCAATCTTACAGAAACTTTGGCGGCTCAAAATTGTGCCGCCAATTAAAAGCGGAGGTCTAGTGATGACAGAAAATCAGCAAGAAGATATCAAGGCTCTGAGGCAGTCGGGGCTGGGGTATAAGAAGATAGCAGCAACTCTGTCTATGTCGGAGAATACCGTCAAGTCCTATTGCATCAGGAATAAGCTGAAGGCAGGGAACAGCCAGCATGTCTGTATTCAGTGCCATAAGGACATCGAGCAGTCTTTGGGAAAGACGAAAAAGAAGTTCTGCTCAGATGCCTGTCGCATTAAATGGTGGAACCATCACACAGGGCTGATGAAGCCCAATGCGGTCTGTGCTCATTGTGGCAAGCCGTTTCACGGCAGGGCTGGCAGAAAGTATTGTTCTCATGCCTGCTACATCGCAGAAAGGTTTGGTGAAGCTCATGTCTCATGATTTGTTAATGCAGGAGGCCAAGTACCAGACAGCCATGCAGGTGTTTCGTGGATGGCTGGTACAGGGCATTATCACGCAGACAGATTATGCCAAGGCCGAGCAGCTGATGCGTGAAAAATATCATCCCCAGCTAGGCACATTATTCTTTGACATGGCGTTGACTTAAGCTGGCGGCAGAGTGATATATAGTAGGGAAAGGAGGGCACGATCATGAAGAAAATAGAGCGGATTGAGCCGATTGTTCCGCAGATTAAGCGGAAAAAGAAGGTAGCGGCATACGCCCGTGTTTCCATGGAAACCGACCGGCTGAACCATTCCCTGTCGGCACAGGTTAGCTATTACAGCCAGCTTATACAGAAGAATCCTGAGTGGGAATATGCGGGAGTATATGCTGACAGTTTCATATCTGGCACCAGCACAAGGAACAGGACGGAGTTTCAGCGACTGATTGCTGACTGCGAGGCAGGTAAGGTAAATCTTATCCTGACCAAATCAATAAGCCGTTTTGCACGAAACACAGTTGACCTGCTATCAACGGTACGGCGGCTCAAGGCCATCGGCGTGGAGGTGCGGTTTGAGAAGGAAAATATCAGCTCCACGAGCTCGTCCGGGGAAATCATGCTATCCATTTTGGCCAGTTTTGCGCAGGAGGAGAGCATCAACATATCCAATAACGTCAAATGGGGGACGAGAAAACGCTTCGAGAAGGGCATTCCCAACGGACGTTTCAGAATTTATGGTTACCGCTGGAAAGGTGACCAACTGGTGGTAGTGCCAGAAGAAGCCGCCATCGTGAAGCGCATCTTTCAGAATTTCCTCGATGGCAAATCGAGACTGGAAACAGAACGGGAATTTGCCGCCGAGGGGATTACCACCAGAGCCGGATGCCGCTGGGTTGATTCCAATATCCGGGGTGTGCTTACGAACATCACTTACACAGGAAATATGCTTTTTCAGAAGGAATACCTCGATAGTCCGCTTACCAAAAAGCGGAAGAAGAATCACGGCGAATTGCCTCGCTACTGGGTGGAGAACACCCATGAAGCCATAATCGATAAGGAAACCTTCGATTATGTCCAGCAGGAGATGGCACGGCGGCGCGAACTGGGAGCCATAGCCAATAAGTCCATACCTACCACCTGTTTTACCAGTAAGCTGGAATGCGGCGTGTGCCATCGACATTATGTTCATTCAATGAAATATAGCCCCAACGGTTATCGGCAGGAATATTGGATATGCTCTTCCAAGAAAGATGGTAAGACAAAATGCAGAAGCAAGTTTTTGCCTCAACGTATTTTGGAAAGAGTCTGCGCCGAAGTACTGAACCTGACAGAGTTTGATGAAGATGTGTTCCTGCAAAGCATCGCGAAGATTATCGTAGTCAGACACCATGAACTGGAATTTCATTTCTACGATGGCAGGGTGGTACTGAAGCATTGGATATCGAATCTCAAAAAGGAATCATGGACAGAAGAACGCCGAAAAGCCAAAGCAGAGGAAATGAAATATAATCCGCCCCACGGACATTGTATGAGCGGTAAGATTCGCTGCGGCAAGTGTGGGGAAACCTTCGCAAGACAAGCGGCACATCCGTATAAGGATGGAACTCAGGCAATAAAGTGGCGGTGCCATGGAAGGAAGAATGGTTGTGATGCCAATGCAATTGATGAGGAAATTCTCAAGTCCATTTACATGGAAATTTCCGGCTGTGATGAATTCAGTGAGGACAGGATGGCGGCAGACATTGACCATATTATGGTAGTGTCCAATAACGAGATGGTTTTCCACTTTGCCGATGGCAGGGAATTTTCCCATGGCTGGCATAAGCTGGTGCGCCCTCGTCCAAAGCATACCGAAGAGTACAAGGCATATATGAGCAGGCTTAATAAGGAACGCTGGACTGACGAGCGGCGGCAGCGTATGAGTGAAATCATGAAAACTATGCGGAAGGAGGAGAGCTACCGATGGCAAAAACAGTAACGACCATACCAGCCACTATCAGCAAATTTACGGCGGCTCCAATTGACAGCAAGGTCAAGCGGAAGGTGGCAGGTTACGCCCGTGTCAGCACCGACCATGAAGACCAGGTCTCCAGCTACACCGCCCAGGTGGACTACTACACCAAGTACATCAAGGAGCGGGAAGATTGGGAGTTTGCCGGGATGTACACAGATGAGGGGGTGACAGGCACTTCCACCAAGAAGCGTGAGGGCTTCACCCGCATGATAAAAGATGCCCTTGACGGTAAAATCCAGCTTATTATCACGAAATCCGTTAGCCGTTTTGCCAGAAACACCGTGGATTGCCTGACAACCATAAGGAAACTGAAGGCCAGCGGTGTAGAGGTGTATTTTGAGAAAGAGGGGATTTGGACGCTGGATTCCGCCGGCGAACTTCTCATCACGGTGCTCTCGTCAATTTCGCAGGAAGAGGCACGGAGTATATCGGAGAACACCACATGGGGACAACGGAAACGCTTCGCCGATGGCAAGGTCAGCGTACCCTTTAAACGATTCCTTGGCTATGACCGGGGCG